>CAJDTY010000014.1_pt1 | contig 113781 bp, 126 predicted proteins | sample 7390291 | NCBI WGS metagenome assembly CAJDTY01 (sample SAMEA7055671, study PRJEB34461) | soil metagenome | biome: terrestrial ecosystem; feature: Peninsula; material: soil | place: Antarctica | collected 2016 | reverse complement strand
TCCCTGGAGAAGATGATGGAGAAAAAAATTTCTGCACTAAGTTTTGAAAATCTAAAAGATGATAGCGGCCATAATCCTATTGTGCGTAGTATGAGCGAGATCGCCGGAAGCGCAGTGATGCTTATTGCAGGCCAGTACCTGAGCAATGCCAATCATGGAAAAGGAGTTCTGGTCGGTGGCATCTCGGGGATTCCACCCACTAAAGTAATAATAATAGGTGCAGGTATTGTGGGAGAGCAAGCGGCACGAACCGCTCTTGCAATGGGAGCAAGTGTAAAAGTTTTTGATAACAGTATCTACCGGTTAAAAAGATTACAGAATAATATTGGAGTGCGTTTATACACCTCCGTTATAGAACCTGGAATTTTATCAAAGCAATTAAAGACGTGTGATGTAGCTGTGGGGGCTTTATCATCATATGGCGGCCGCACACCACTTGTGGTTACTGAAGAAATGGTGAGCAGGATGCGACCCGGTAGCGTGATAGTTGATGTATGTATAGACCACGGCGGCTGCTTTGAAACATCATCTATTACCTCTCACAAGGACCCGGTTTTCAGAAAATATGATGTAATTCATTATTGTGTTCCAAATATTCCAAGCGGTTTCGCACGTACAGCGTCACAGGCCATCAGTAATGTATTGATGCCGCTTATGCTTGAAATGGCTGATGATGGAGGGTTTGAAAATCTTGTTTGGTATAAATTAAATATTAGAAGTGGCATTTATTTATTTAAGGGAGCCCTTACCAATTTTCATCTGAGTGAACGCTTTGATTTAAAATTTACTGATTTAAATTTATTGATAGCAAGCAGGAGGTAACCGAAAAAGATTTCAATTGCATTATCTATATTTTATTTATAATCCATCATATCAATCATCTCCTCACAAAACGAATATTCCTTTTTATCATTACTGCTTACTATTACTAACCTTTTTTCACAGTATTTTTCAATCAAAAAATTATACAGTTGAATTCCTTCTTCATCAAGATTGGTAGCTGGCTCATCAAGCAATATTACAGGCACATCACTAAAGATTGCCTGCGCAAGCTTTACTCTTTGTTTCATTCCACTGCTAAAATTGCGGATTTGCTTATGTGCAGAGTTTTCCAATCTTAATAAGATTATAATTTGCCTTGTATCCAGGGTTGAAATCCAGCCCTTCATTTTATCATGAAAATTGAAAAATTCAATAAGTGTCATTTCCTCAATAAGATCAAGATACGGTGCAGAAAAGGAAAGATTTTTATAGACTTTATCAGGTGGGATTTCCTTATTGAGAATGTAATGTTTTATTCTCCCTTCATTATGTAAGGTAGATCCTGCAATTACCTGGAGCAAAGTTGATTTGCCTGAACCGTTGGGGCCGAGCAATGCCACGGTGTGGCCGGGCGGGGCATCGAGGACGGCGTCGAGCGTGAAGCCCGGCCGGATGACCCGGACCTCGGCGTGCAGGCTCATCGAGTCCAGAGCCGGTCGCGGAGCAGGATCAGCACCACCAGCGAGAGCGCCATCAGCATGAGCGAGAGCAGGATCGCCGCTCCCGGATCGGTCTGTCGCGTTTGATACACCGCAAGCGGCAGCGTCTGCGTGCGTCCGGCCAGGTTCCCGGCGAAGGTGATCGTCGCGCCGAACTCGCCGAGCGCGCGCGCCCAGGCAAGGATCGCCCCCGCCGCGAGTTGCGGAGCGAGCATGGGCAGCGTCACCCGACGGAACACATAACGGCGTGACCCGCCTGCCGCGGCCGCCGCGTCTTCCAACCTGGGGTCGATCGAGCGGACCCCGGCCTCCGCCGCGATCACGAACAAGGGGATGGAGACGAAGGTGGCGGCCACCACGGCGCCGGCCGTGGTGAACGGCAGCTGGATGCCGAAGGCGTCGTTCAGCCATCGGCCCACGACCCCGCCGCGCCCTAACGAGGCCAGGAGCGCGATGCCTCCCACGACGGGAGGCAACACGATGGGCAGGATCACGACGGCGCGCAGGACGTTCCGGCCGCGGAACCGCCCGCGCGCAGGCAACACGATGGGCAGGATCACGACGGCGCGCAGGACGTTCCGGCCGCGGAACCGCCCGCGCGCAAGGACCCAGGCGATCGGGAGCCCGAACAACGCCGATAGCACCGCGGCGCTCAGCGAGACCTGGAGCGAGAGGCGCAGCGCCACCCAGGCACCTTGGCCGGATAGCACTTCCGCAAGGTGGCCCCACGGGGCGCGGATCAGCAGCGCCAGCAGTGGGATCGATACGAACGAGCTCCCGATAGCCGCCGTCGCCACGACCGCAGGATGGAGCCGGTGACGATGGGTGGCGGTCATGCCGCGGGCGGCGGCAGGAACCCGAACGTCTGCAGCGTCGCCTGACCTGCGGAGCCCGTCACGTACGCCACGAAGGCCTGCGCCGTGCTCGTCATCGTGGAGCCGTCCACCACGGCGATGGGGTAGGTAGCGATCACGTTGATCGCATCTGCGATCGTCACGGCTTTGACCTGCGGGGCCACCGCCTGTGTGACGTCGCTCGCGTACACGATGGCGGTGTCGGCCTCACCGCTGGTGATCTTGGCCACCACGGATGCGTCGTCCTCCTCGTTGGAGACGACGTTTGCCTCCGCCGTCTTCGCGATGCCGGCGTTGGCGAGCGCCTCGCGTGCGTAGTCGCCGACCGGCACGCCCTTGGCGGCGAGCACCAACTTCACCCCGGACTTGGCGAGGTCCTGGATCGACGCGATGCCCGCGGGGTTGCTCGGCGGCGTGATGATGACGAGACGGTTCTGCGCGAAGTCGACGCGGCCGCTGACGCCGACCTTCTTCTGCACGTCGTCCATCCAGGTGCCGCTCGCCGACGCGAACACGTCCGCGGTGCCCTCTGACTCGATCTGGCCCGCCAGCCCGTCGCTGGGCCCGAAGTTGAACGTCACGGTGGTGCCGGCGTTCGCCGTCTGGAAGTCCTTGCCGATCTGCGTGAACGCGGCGGTGAGCGAGGACGCCGCGAACACGGTGAGGTCCGTGGCTCCTGCGCTCGCCGATCCGGACGTCCTGGTGTTGTCGCTCGAGGAGCAGGCCGTGCCCAGGAGCGCGAGGGCGGCGACGGTGGCGAGCAGGCGTTTCAAGGTAGCCTCCCTTCATCCGAGTTGGACGCCAACCTTACAGGGTTTATCGCGTCGAACCCCAGGGAAACCTAGCGGTCACGGCATGGTGTCGTGGTCATATGCAAGAGGAGGGTGAGCCGTTGAAGACGAGTGCGAGGAACCAGCTGGTGGGTACGGTGACGTCGGTCAGCATCGGTGCCGTGATGGCCGAGGTGGTGGTGGACGTGAACGGCGCCCAGGTGGTGGCCGCCATCACGAAGGACTCAGCGGAGACGCTGGGTCTGGCCGAGGGAAAGTCTGTCACGGCCATCATCAAAGCAACGGACGTGATGATCGGTATCGACTGAGCTACTCGGGAAGGTTCACCATCACGCTCGTGGCTTTCACCGTTGCCACGGCCTCCATGCCGACTTCGAGGCCGAGTTGGTCCACCGCCTCGCGTGTGATGAACGCGAGCACGCGATGAGTTCCCGCCTGGATCTCGACGGTGGCGCTGAGCTTGTCCGTCTTGATCTCGGTGATCACGCCCGGGAACCGGTTGCGGGCGCTTCCGGCCGCGATCGACTGCTGCCCGCCGCGCTCGGCGAGCAGACGGGCAACCTCTCCGGCGGAGACCTGGCGCTGTCCGCCCGCCGTCCGGTCCGTGGCGAGCTTGCCCTCGCGTTCCCACCGCCGCAGGGTCTCGACGCGCACCCCCAGCGCCTTCGCGGCCTCGCCGATGCGGTACGAGTCGGTCATCTCGCGAAGGATAGCCCCGCTGACGTAAACGCGTGACCTCGCTCATCGCTCTGTCCTTGTGTGAGGTGCGAGCGATGCATGCGCAGGCGATGATGCTGACCGTGGAGGGGCGCGAGGTCGGCAGCGACGTCGGATCGGCGCACGACTTCGAGCGCCTCTTCCGCGAGGACGAACCGGGCCTGTGGCGCACGATCTACGCGTTCACCGGAGGCCGGCGGGACGTGACCGAGGACGTCGTGGCCGAGGCGTTCGCGCGGGCCATGGCCTCCTCCCACCCGATCCGTGACCCGCTCGCATGGCTGTACCGAACCGCCTTCCGCCTCGCGCAGGAGAAACTGAGGAAGGAGCGCCGGCGGACCCGCTCCGAGGCCGAAGTCGAGGTGGATCCCTCGGCGTTGTCGGGGCTCTTGGAGGCCCTTCGCAAGCTCTCGCCAAACCAGCGCGCGGCCGTCGTGCTTCGATTCGAGGCGGATCTGCCGGTCGAGGAAGTGGCGCGCAGCATGGGCATCGCCTCGCCGACGGTGCGCGTGCATATCCACCGCGCCCGTGCGCGCCTGCGCGAGCTGCTCGGCACCGAGGAGGTCGACGACTGATGCCGGAGCGATGAGAACACGAGCTGAAGAAGCTGCGCGAGGTGGAGCCGAGCACCGACCGGACGTGGCAGCAGGCGCAGCGCCCGCCGCGGGGCGAAGGTATGCCACCACGCCGTCAGAGGGTGGTGGCCGGCGTCGTGGCGTTCGCGGTCTTCGCCGTGGCCCTGGTGTTCGCGTGGCCGATCCTGCGGCCGTCTGGCACCGATGGCGCGACCGTCGGCGGCCCGCAGGCATCCATCGTGGTGACCTTCCGAACCGTGGAAGGCCCGAACTACCCCGTTCCGTCCGGCACCCTCACGGTGGGTGGCCACGCGATCGACGGAACCCAGGGCTCCTACTGCTGGTCGTTCCCCGGGGGCGGCAGCTGCGCGGATGCGGTCGCGCCGTCCTTCGCGCTGGGCGACTTCATCGCGGTTCCGAGGGGATCCGAGCTGGGGATCGCCGGAGACGCCAACTCCGTGAAGGGCGAGCTGGATCGCGCCGGCCCCTTCCCCTTCGACAAGGTCGAGGATCTCGGCACCATCAGCTCAGTGATCTCGCTGGACCAACCGGCCGGGCGCTACATCCTGGCCCTCACAGCTCATTGGCAACAGGGCAACGTCCCCTATTTCTTCCCTGTCGAACTCGTCGATCCCGTGTCCACTCCACCGTCAGGAACGCAGTCCCCTCCGACCAGTACGACCATCATCGGACTCATCGGAGCCGGGTGGTTGCTCAAGGAGATCGACGGTATTCCCCACCCATCTGACGCACGGCCAATCAGGCTCACCTTCTCCGCTCAACGTCTTGGAGGGTTTGACGGAAGTAACAAGTACGGCGCTCCATACGATGGAGGAGGCATCGGTCAGCTCTCAGGCGCGATCCACGTTGGTCGGTTCGTCAGTGCGGCGATCACGTGCTCGGGAGCGATCGTGGATCGGGCGAGAGAGATGTACCGCAGGCTGCGCGCCGCCACGACCTACGAGATCGCGGGAGATTCCCTCAGGCTCGATTCGCCCATGGGAACCCTAACGTTCGTCGACCCGCTCGCACTGGACTGTTCGCTCGCTGGGGGTGGAACGAGTATCGGTAGCTTGCCCACCGGCCTCGCGAACGGTAAAGGCAGCCGTTCGTATGTTGATCCGAGGGGTCGTCGCGACCGACGCTATCGAGCGCGTCACCTTCGCCATCCATGAACACGCGTTTCTCATAGTCCGTGACGGCGCCGTCATCGCGTGGGCGAGGGTCGGAGCAGGTCCAAGCGGGAAGGTTCGGGTGGAGTTTGACGCGTGCGATGGGAGCCAGCTCTCCGCCGCCTACCCGTCGAAGTGATCACACGGCGAAGCGCACGTGGAGGATGTCGCCCTCGGCTACCTCGTAGTCCTTGCCTTCCACGCGGATCTTGCCGTGGGTCTTGGCTTCCTCCATGGACCCCTGGGCGACGAGCTCGTCATAGCCGATCACGTCGGCGCGGATGAAGCCGCGCTGCAGGTCCGTGTGGATCACTCCTGCCGCCTCGGGCGCGTGCGCGCCCCGGCGCACCTCCCACGCGCGGGTCTCATCCTCACCGGTGGTGAGGAACGTGATGAGGTCGAGCGCGCGATAGCCCGCACGGATCACCTGCTCGAGCCCCGGCTCCTTGACGCCGAACTCCTCGAGCAGGGCGCGAGCTTCCTCGGGGTCCATCTCGGCGGTCTCGGTCTCGATCGAGGCGTACACGCCTACTGCGTCGCCGAGGTCTGCGGGCACCTGGAGGCCCTCCTCGAGGTTCGCCACCACGAGCTCGGGTTTCATGGTCAGCGGCGCGATCCCACGCAGCAACTCAGCCTCGGCCGGCTCCAGACCGGCTGCGCGCAAGGGCGTCTCGCCCTCCAGGGCTGCTTTGGCCCTGCCCAGCGCGGCGACCTCCTCGTTCTCGCGACCCTTCGCGCGCTTCTGGGCCTTCTCGAGCGCGGACTCGATCACCCCGAGGTCGGCCAGGAGGAGGTCGGCGCGCACGCCACTGAGCTCCGAAGCGGGCGACTGATCCTGGCCGAAGCAGCGAATCACCAGCGCGAGCGCGTCGACCTCGCGGAGCTTCGCGATGCCCTGCGCGCTCGAGGTCCCGCCCGGCACGTCCACGAATCGCACTTGCGCGGCCACGGTCTTCTTCGAGCGCTCCATCTCGGTGAGGACATGCAGGCGCGGGTCGGGAACGGGGACCACGGCGACGTTGGCCTGGCCACCGTGCGATCCCGCGCGCGTGAGGGCGGTGAACAGCGTGGTTCTCCCGGAGAACGGCACACCCACGAGACCGATGTCCTTCATAGGGCACCGAGGCTACCGGAACGCACCCCCGCCCTTCGCCGTCCTCCACGACCCTCGTTAGGCTGCTGGCCCCGTTGGTTTCACGATCCACAGGCCGCTGCGCATGTCGCTCGCGTACACGATGCCGGTGTCCGGGTCAACTGCGACGCCCCACACCAGCGGGAACGCAGGTCCGAAGACATCGGCGAAGCGGCTGCTCGGCGGCGGGACGAACTGTCCGGCTAGGCCCGGATGCGCCGGACGCCCCAGACGGAGCGACACGATGCCGTTGCTGTACCACGATGAGTACGCGCGCTTGCCGAGGATCTCGGTGTTGTGCACCTCCCAGGAGCCTGGCGGGACGTCGAGAGACCCAGTCACGTACGGCAGCTTGTTGAACTTGCCGACCTGCTGGAGCTCCACCACGCCGTCCCCGTCCTTGTCTCGACCGACATCCTCACGGAACACGCGGATGAACCCGTGCGTGGGGATCGACGGGTTGAGCTTCACCTTGACCGGCCCGTGCGCGAGGGCACCCCGGATCGCCTGCGCTTCCCCATCGATGTCGGAGATCTGCACGACGGGCATGCCTCCGGCCGCCGCCTGCACGTTGTCGAAGTTCCCGTCGAAGTACGGATAAGCGTCGTCCGGGCTCACGAGGTTCGACACGAACGCCTTCGCGCCGGCTCTGGCGGCGAGGATCACCTGCCTTCCGATCGGGCACGGCGCCGGCTCCCAGCCGTCGATCACACCGACGTAGAACGGATCGATGCTGTCGGCGAGCGCGACCTTGCCATCGGCACCTGCATAGTCTCGGGCGCGGCACCCGGTCCCCGCATCGAACACGCGGCCGGAGACCGGCCCGGCGTCGGACAGGAGGGTTGGCGTCCACGGCTCCTCGATCCCGAGGTACTCCTTGCCGCCGGTCGCGCTCGAGGTCAGCGTCGGCGGCGTGAGTGCGTCGCTGTCCTCGTCGTTCTGGAAGATGAAGCGGTGACCTGCGAGGTCGTAGGAGGCCATCGAGTGTGCGTCGCCGTCGGCCGGCAACGGGAACGTCGTCCGCGCGATCAGCCGCGGATGCGATGGGTCGCTGATGTCGAACTTCAAGACGCCGCCGTCCCAATACGAGACGTAGGCCGTCATCCCGTGGTCGGCCGCCCGCACGCTGTGGTCGAAGTATGCCGCGAAGCCACCGACGCCCTGGAACGAGCTCGAGACCTCGTCGTTGCCGGCTACGATCGGCAACGAGCTGTCGGCGATGACGCCCCAGCTCGAGAGCTCCTGCGGAGACCCCGGGTCGGTGATGTCCACCGTTCGGAACTCCCCGCCCGCGTTTGCGCCGAAGTAGGTGTTGTCGAACTCTACGAAGGGCACGGCGAGCAGCGCCAAGATGCGCCCGTCCGGGCGCTCCACGACGTCGAGCTCGTGCACGCCGCCAGGAGTCGGGAAGAACGCGATCCGAGAGGGATCCGACGGGTCTGTGACGTCGATCAGATCCACCCCGGCACGACCGCCCTTGCCGCACATCTGCACGCCGATAGCCATCACGACCCGATGACCGATCCGGACCAGGTCCATGTCCTCGTGAGACTCGCCCATGTGAGAGGCGGCGATGGCCACGAGCGTGGGCGATCGCGGATCGTTCACATCGATGATCTTCACGCCGGTACCCGCGCAGCGTCCGCTCCAGCTTCCGACGAACGCGAACTTGCCCGTGGCGCCGCCGTAGTCGTAAAAGCCGACGTCGGCGTGCACCTCATCCGCGGGCAGCTTGATGTGGCCCAGGACGCGGAAATGATCGGCGACGGCCCTGGAGCTACGGGCGGTCCTGCGCTGCAACCGGCCGGCGCTCGACCGAAACTCGTGGCGCTCCCGTGCCTGGAACCGTTCGAGCGCCGTGGAGGCACGATCCGGGCCTTGCCCCGCACCGGCGGGAACGGATGCAGTCCCGGCAACCAGAGCCAGCAAACCCAGTGAGACGAGCAACCTACGCATGCGCACGCCCTCCCCGTCTTCTCACGGCTTCTGCGGGCCCAACCAATTCAACTCTACGCCCAAGGTCGAGTCGAGCACAAGGCCGCGATGATTCCGGAGTAGAAACGTACTTCTCGCTATCGCACGCAACGCAACGAAGGTCCGAGCTCCACCCCCACCGTTCGGCTCAGGGATACCGACGTTCGGTCCATGCGCCGCGGACCGGTCCGATGCCGATGTAGCTCACTGAGACCGGGCGGGGTGGGGTGCCGCCAGACCCACCCCACTCCGCCGGGTCCATTCGATGTGCAACGTCCGGTGGGTCGGGGACCCGACGGCCCCGGCTCACCGGCACCTCATGCTTAAGCCTTGGTCTCCCAAAAGATCTTGGCCAGGTCGTCGATCGCATCCAGGAGCTGCTGGCCCTGGGCTGGATCGAGCGACTTCTTCGAGTCGCCCGCGAGCTTGGTGGCCTTCCAGAACTTGTCGTGCAGGTCCGGATACTTCTCGATGTGCTCGGGCTTGAAATAGTCGGTCCACAGCACCCACAGGTGGTTCTTGACCATGTCCGCGCGCTCTTCCTTGATGCTCACGGCGCGATCGCGGAAGACCGGGTCTTCGTTGCCCTGGTACTTCTCTTGGCAGCCCTTGACCGATTCGGCCTCGATGCGGGCCTGCGCCGGGTCGTACACGCCGCAGGGCAGGTCGCAATGGGCGTGGACGATGCGACGCGGCTTGAGGAATGCTGCAAGCATGGAACCCCCTTCGTTGTCGAACGAGCCTTCGCCTGCAACCTACCATCGTGGTCGGAGACCGTTGACGGCGTTCTCGGCCGGCCTAGCGGCGACCGCCCTCCTTGCCTGGGCGTGCCTTCGTGTGCGGCCCTCACGGGTCCAGATCGAAGGGGCCTCGATGCTGCCCGTGCTCTTCCCCGGGGACCGCGCGCTCTGCGTGTCGCCGCATACGTACCGGCGCGGGGACGTGGTGGTGGTCGAGCATCCGGGCCGGCCAGGCTACGAGATGGCGAAGCGGCTGACCGCGACGCCCGGCGAGCAGGTCGGGGACCGGCGCCTCGGAGCGGACGAGTGGTGGGTGGAAGGCGACCATGGTGCGTCCACCGACTCGCGTCATTTCGGACCCGTGCGCGCAGGCGCTCTCAAGGCCAAGCTGGTGTTGATCTACTGGCCGAAGGAACGCCGTCGGCGCGTGCGGTGAGGCCGGGTAACGCCGCCACCGCTATGAGCCGATAGGAGCGTATGACGCACGCTACCGCGGACGGCCCGTACGATTCATGGGTGAGCCAGCTTCCCCAGCGGCCCGATCTGCTCGGGCTTCCGCCCCCGCCTTCGCGCATCCCCCTCGCGCAGCCTCCGGCGCGTCCGCCTCGCGTCCGCCTTACAGCGGTGATCGTCCTGCTTACCCTCCTGGCGATCGTGGGCGCGGCGGTGGCCCCCGCCCTTCCGCGGATCGTGAGATCCTCGTCCTCCGCCGACGCGGCCTACTCCTTCATCCTGCCGTTCGGTCAGGATGGCCCCGTCCGCTGGAATCCGTGCGATGCGATCCACTATGTGGTCAACCTGGGCTCGGCCCCGGAGGGCTCGCTGGGAGACGTGCAGGAGGCGGTCCGGCGAGACTCGGCGGCAACCGGGATCGCCTTCGCCTACGACGGGCCCACCGACGAAGTGCCGATGGAGGGGCGCAGCCCCTACCAACCCGAGCGCTATGGCGATCGGTGGGCCCCGGTCGTGATCGCCTGGGTCGCGCCCGGTCAGACCGACATCCCGTTCCAGAAGGACGGACACACGGCGGCCGGGGTCGCGGCTCCCCAGCTCGCCGACGGTCGGGAGCGCGTCTACGTGAGCGGGTGGGTCATCCTCAACGCGCAGGATCCGAACGAGCCAGGGTTCTCCTACTACGGCGACCAGGGCCTCGTGGTGCAGCACGAGCTGAGCCACGTGATGGGCCTCGGGCACGTGAAAGAGTGGGGCGAACTGATGGAGGGCTCCGGTGGCGGCGTGACGGACTTTGGTCCCGGAGACATGGAGGGCCTTCGCCTGCTTGGGCGCTCGCAAGGGTGCTTGTCCACGCCGGACCCGGGTTGATCCTGCGCGGCATCGCACGGCAGGCCGCCGTCTCCTGCGCCTCTAACGCTCACGGCGCGCGCGGATGTTCAACCGGACATAGTCGATGACGGGCACGGGCATGCGGCGCCCCACCTCCGCGACGAACCCCTTGCGTTCCGCGTCGGCCATCGGCTCGACGAGATCGCCGAGGCATATCGCTTCCAGGTAGGGCTCCAGATCGTGAGCGGCCAGCAGGGTCGGCTCGTCGTGGAGCCAAACCTCGATGTCCGTGAAGCCGTTCGTGCCGAGGCGGGCGATCTTGTCCTTCACCGCGGCGAAATGCTTCTTGCCCCCGAAGTCGCGGCCCATCTCGCGCAGGGCGGACTCCACGTTCGCGATGTTGCCCATACCACCGCATTGCGCCGCCAGCTGGGCGCCCGGCTTCATCACGTCGGCCAGTCCCGCGAACAAGGCATCGTGATCGGCGATCCAATGGAAGGTCGCGGTGGAAAGCACGGCGTTAACTGGTTCGTCGAGCGGAAGCGGTTGGGCGAGGTCCGCGACCACGTACTCCACCTGTTCTGAGCCTAGGCGCTCGCGCGCAGCTGTGATCATCGAGGCGCTGCCGTCGAGAGCGATCACGTGTCCGTGGGGCAAGCGCTCCCGCAGCAGCGCCGCCACCTGCCCCGTGCCGCATCCCGCGTCCAACACACGCTCGTCGCCGCGGAGATCGAGCCAGGTCACCACCTTCGCGCCCCATGCGGTCATGGGGATCGGCAGGCGATCGTAGGTTGAAGCGTCCCAATCCCGCGGCATGCCTCGAGGCCACCGGGTACGTCAGCGGGTGGGCTCGTCGGGGGTGACGGTCTCTTCCAGCTCCGGGACGACCACGCCCGGCGTAGATGTCTCGGCCGTCACGACCTCGACCGCGAGCTCTTCCGCCTCGGGGATCGCGACCTTGTCCGGCCTCCGCTGCACGACGCGCTCCTCGCGAAGCGCCTTGTACCAGCCGGGCTCGTAGGCGAGTGCTCGACACTCGGGGCAGCCCTCGACGGTCCCCGGCGCATGAGCCGAATGATCCATGCATCGAGCCTACTCCGCGGAGGTCCCCGGCTCGGTAGCCGGCGCGAGGGCACATGACAGTAGTTAGTTCGGCGAACTATCATCATCGCTGTGACCACGTCTCCCGTCCTCACCGACATCGCCGGCGTCGCCTCTCACCTGCGCCTTTCGGTGTTCCGTCTGGCGCGCAAGCTCCGTCGCGAAGGCGATGCCGAGGTCACCCCGACGTTGCAGGCAGCGCTCGCCACGGTGGAACGCCACGGTCCGATCACCGCCGGGATGCTCGCGGCGCACGAACAGATACAGAAGCCCACGTGTACCCGGGTCATCGCGGAACTGCTGGAGCGTAGGCTGATCGAACGCACCCCCGACCCGCTGGACGCTCGGGTGGCCTGGCTCCAGGTCACCCCGGCAGGACGCAAGGTCCTGCAGCACGTGCGCACCCGCCACACCGCGTACCTCGCCGAGCGTCTGAAGCGACTGAGCTCCCAGGACCTGGCCACCATCGAGCGTGCCGCGGACATCCTGGAGCGCCTCACCGAAGAGGAGGGGTGATGAGCCCTCGCGCTGCCCTCCGCGCATCGGCGCGCCGCACCTTCCTGTCGATGCGAACCTCGCGCAACTTCCGCCTCTACCTCTTCGGCCAGGCCATCTCTGCCACGGGGACCTGGGTGAACGCCACTGCCTCCGCGTGGCTGGTGCTGCAGCTCACCCACTCGGGCGTCGCGCTCGGGGTGAACGTGGCCCTGCTCTTCTTGCCTATCCTGATCCTCGGCGCCTGGGGCGGCGTGCTGGCCGATCGGTTCGACAAGCGACGCATCCTGGTGTGGACGCAATCCGCGTTCGCACTTACGGCGTTCGCGACGTTCGCGGCGGTGGTCACGGACGCGGTGATCGGTCGAGTCTGGATCGTGTACGTGCTCTCGTTCGTGGCGGGCATCATCACGTCGATCGACATGCCGTCGCGACAGAGCTTCTACGTCGAGATGGTGGGGGAGGACGCGGTCGCCAATGCCGTGAGCCTGAACAGCGCGGCGTTCACGGGTTCACGCATCCTAGGCCCTGCCCTGGCCGGCTCGCTAATCGCGACGGTGGGCATCGCCTGGCCGTTCCTGCTCGACGGCGTCTCCTACCTCGCCGTCATCACCGCGCTGCTGTTGATGCGACAGAGCGAGTTCCACGCGCAGAGGCGCAGCTCCCGCGAGACCGGGCACCTCAAGGCTGGGTTGCAGTACGTCTGGCGCACCGATGCGCTCCGGCGTCCCCTCCTGATCCTGGCGGGTGTGTTCACGTTCTCATTCAACTTCGCAGTGCTGGTGCCGCTGTTGGCGGAAACCACGTTCGGTGGCACCGCCGGCACGTTCGCGGCGCTATCGGCGCTCGCTGGCCTCGGGTCGTTCATCGGTGCCCTGACGATGGCGAATCGCGACAAGACGCCGACGATGCTCCGCCTGGGTGGCTACTGCGTGGCCTTCGGGCTCGCGCTCGTGGCCGTGGGCCTCGCCCCCACGCTGGCCCTTGCCCTCGTCGGCATGGTCCCGGTCGGGTTCACCGTGATGGCTTTCATGATCACGGGAAACACGATACTTCAGCTCAATGCGCGTCCTGAGGCGCGGGGCCGCGTGATGGCCCTCTACGGCGTGGTGTTCCTTGGTTCGACCCCCATCGGGGCGCCCATCGCTGGCTGGGTCGGGCAGTATCTGGGACCCCGGATCGGGCTGATCGGCGGAGGTGTCGTGGCCCTCGCCCTCGGGGTGGGTCTGCTCGTGCAGCGCCGCCGCGCAGAGGTTGGCGTGCCGGTGGCGGCGGCGTAGTTCCCCAAGGTCGAAGACCCGACATTGCCGGATGGCGACGGTGACGGGACCGAGGGGAACCGTCATCGCGCACGGGGAGGGGTGAGGGTGCTCGCCGCCACCCGGCGTCGGGTCTTCGGTTGGTGCGTCGGTCTCGCGTAGTCCGACGCTCGCCGGGGCCGATCGATCCGAAGGTGCCGCTCCTTCGGCGTTCGACCCGGACGTTCTCTCCTCAATACGCGTTGACCGCGGGCGAGGTGTCCAGCACGATCATGGTGTTGTACTGGTTCTGGCCGAAGGCCAGGAGCGACGCGTACCAGCTGGGCTCGTAGGCAACCGCGGTGCAGTCCTTGCAGTCGCTCACCGTCCCGACCTTGTGCCCCAGATGCTCGCCCATCGATCCCTCTCCCGTCTCGTCCGAACCAGTCCTCGCTTGGATCAGGGTGCGCCTTGCCCACGCCCGGGTCGATACCTACGCGCGCCAGAACTACCTACCGCGAGCTGAGTAAGTAGGACTACGTACGATGCCGAACGTGACTAGGCGTCGCGCTCTCGGTCGATCTGCCATTCATCGGCCGTCTCGGATCGGCTGACGTCGAGTTCCGTGCCGTCCTCCAGGGCCAGGCGCAGCGTTCGGAAGGTGGTGCCGGCGCGTTCGGCAGTGCCCAAGGAAAGCACGGTGACCGGCTCGTCCACACCCCCCCAACGCACGCCGGTGGGCCGTTCGGGATCCGCCCCGAAGCGCAGCCGGATCTCGGGGACGTGCCGGAGCCACGCGGGCAGGACGGGAGCCCAAAGGAGAAAGATGGCTGCGACGAACGCGGCGGTGCCGCGAGGACCTAGGCTCGGGAGCAACGCCACGGCGAGCATCGCCGCCAGCAGGCGGGAAAGGTTGTAGGCCACGTCGTAGACCGCGAACACCCGGCCTCGCAACCCGTCGGGAACCGCCTCCTGCACCATCGTGTCCACGGGTACCTTCTTCCACGCGAAGGACAACCCCACCATGAGGCTCGCCACCAGGACGCTCCATCGGTTGAGGACCAGGGCCACGCCCAACAGGGCTGCGCCGCCGAGCACGAACGACCCTGCAACGATGCGCGGCCGAGGGAACCGCCTATCGAGACGCGAGACGGTCAACAGTCCCAGGAACACGCCCACGCCGCCCGCGCCGATGAGCCATGAGAACGATCCCACGCCGGCGTCGAACCGCTCTCGGAAGACCACCAGTGCAAGGACGAGGACGAGCCCCTGCCCCATCTGGTCGACCGAGATCGATGTGATCGGTCCGATCGCCCGCGGCGTGTGCGCGATGTCATGGATGCCCCGCGAGAACTCGGCGCTGACGCGCCGGAGCTGGTGGCGCAGGAGTTCGGGAGCCTCCGCGAGCTGGTGCGGGCGCAGGTCGCTACGGATCCTCGCGGCGGCCACCGCCGCGAGCACCCACGCGAGCGCGGCCAGGGTCACGATCGCGCCGTTGCCCCACGCGTCGGCCGCGAGACCGCCGGTGAAGACGCCCACCAAGAGCGCCACGGTGCCGCCCACCGTGGCTGCCGAGTTGGCGGCGAGCAGGTCCTCGGTGGGCACCAGCCGTGGCACGACGGCCTGCGCGGTGGACAGGAAGAAGCGATTGACGGACGTGACCCACAGGGCGCCCGCGTAGAACAGCACGGGCTGCCGGTTGGGGCTGAGCAGCACCAGGAAGACCGGCGCCGCGCGCAGCAGCGGCGCCACCACCATGATGCGCCGCCGCGACCAGCGGTCGATGAACACGCCCGCGAACGGCCCGATCAGCGAGAACGGCAGGATCACGATCGCCGAGGCCGCCGCGAACCCGGAGGCGGTGGCCTGCCGTTCCGGTGAGAAGGCCAGCGACGCCACGAGCGCCGCCTGGATGAACCCGTCCGCGGTCTGACTCACGAGCCGCATGCCCAGGAGCTTGCGGAAGTCGGCGTGACGGAACGCATCACGCGTGCTGCCCATGGTGCGCTCGGCCATGGGCGGCATCGTACGAGGGGCGACCTCAACTTCCCGCACCGGTACAGTTGCGGCGCGGTTCACGCCCCACCCGAGGAGGTACTCGATGGCTCGGTTCAAGGTAGGCGCGCAATTCCATCCGCAGCACTGCTCGATCGAGGATCTTCGGCGCGCCTGGCGTGAGGCCGACGAGATAGGCTTGGACACGATCTGGGACTGGGACCATTTCTTTCCTCTGTACGGCGGGGCAGACGGTGCGCATTTCGAGGGCTGGACGCTGCTCGGCGCGATGGCCTGCGAGACCGCGAACGTGCGGTTCGGGGCCATGGTGACGTGCAACTCCTACCGCAACCCGGAGTTGCTCGCCGACATGGCGCGCACCGTCGATCACCTCTCCGGAGGCCGGCTGATCCTGGGGATCGGCGCGGGCTGGTTCGAGCGCGATTACGACGAGTACGGCTACCCGTTCGGGACGGCGATCGGGCGTCTGGAGGCCTTGGGGGCTGCCCTGCCGCGGATCAAGGATCGGTTGAGCAAGCTGAACCCGGCGCCGGTGCAGGACCCATTGCCGATCCTGGTCGGCGGCGGAGGCGAGAAGGTCACCCTGCGGATCGTGGCGGAGCATGCCAATATCTGGAACGGATTCGGCCCGCCCGAGGACTACGCGCGCAAGAATGCGGCGCTCTCTGCGTGGTGTGAGAACTCGGGCCGCGATCCCGCTGAGATCGAACGCAGTGTGTTGATCGAGCCGGACGAGGTGGCCAAGGTCCAGGAGTACCTCGATGCCGGAGCCGAGCATCTGATCGTGGGGCTGGGCACGGATGGCGGCCGCCCGTTCGATCTGTCGGCCGCGCAGGAACTGCTGAAGCTGCGCGATTGAACCTCTCGCCCTTGCCGGGTGCGCTGATGAGCCCTCGCATGCCGATACCCATCGGGTGCGACGCCGTATCCTGTTCCTGATGCCCTCGGTCTTCCTGATCGCGTCGTTAGTGGTGGCCACGAGAGGGCCGATCGCCGGCGCAGTCGTGGTCGGGACCAACGGGCGGATCGCATTCCAGTCCGACCGCGACGGAGACCCGGAGATCTACAGCGTCCTGCCCGACGGCACGGGCCTGCTGAAGCTCACGAGCAACGCCGTCTACGACGGGGACCCGGCATGGTCACCCGATGGCACCAGGATCGCCTTCGTCCGGTCCTCCACCGCGAGTCCATGCAGCGTGATCGGGAGATGCAAGAACCTGTGGATCATGAACGCCGACGGGAGCGGCCCTGTCCAGCTCACCAACGAGGTAGCGTTCATCGATGACACGGGGCCGGCGTGGTCGCCCGACGGCACCACGCTCGCGTTCGCGAGCGATCGCCCGTCCAACGGGCTGAAACAGGTGTGGAGGATGCCGGCCCTCGTCGGAGGGACGGAGACGCAGCTGACCTCGGCCTCGTCCGGCGCAAGCTGGGTACCGGAGTGGTCCCCCGACGGGACCAAGATCGCGTTCACGTCCGACCGGGGCGGACCGGCGGCGCTCTACACGATGGGTCCGACCGGCGCGAACCAGACGGCGCTGGCACTCTCGGGAACGAAGCCAACGGCTCTGATCGGCGAACCGTCCTGGGCTCCGGGCGGAGCGAAGCTCGCGCTGCGTGGATCCACTCATGCGTTTCTGGACGCCGCCAAGCTGTACGTGACGGGAAGCGACGGGACGGGGACCGTGGTGCGGTTCGATCCGGCGGGGCAGGTGTACACGCCCGCGTGGTCACCGGATGGGGCCTGCATCGTGATCGCTGTGGACACGGCGGGGCCGACGCAGTTCGATGTGCTGCTGATCGATGCCTCGAACGGGGCCGCCACCACGCTCGTACGCGACGCGGCGAACGACCTGAACCCGAGCTGGCAACCGCTCGTGGCGGGGTCACCCACACCGAGCCCAAGCCCAAGTCCGAGCCCCAGCCCAAGCCCGATCCCCAGCCCAAGCCCGTCGCCCTCGAGCTCACCGACTCCTTCTCCCACCCCTCCGGTGGGGACCCATGTGGGCGTCCTGGACAACTACTTCAGTCCTGCGACCGTGCCGGTGGGTCGCGGTGGAACGGTGATCTGGGACTTCGTGGGTCTCGTCCATCACACGGCGACCGACATCACCGGCATGAACCTCTACGACTCGGGGTCGATTACGGGAGGGGGACCAAGCATCTGGTTCACCTTCGATGGTGCCGGCATCTACGCGTTCAACTGCACGTTCCACGAGGGGATGAGCGGACGAGTCTCCGTTCCTGTGCACGCTGCTCCCGCCAAGGGGTCGCTCAAACGGACCTACACCATCACCTGGGCCGCGGTGGACGCGCCGACGGGCTACGTGTTCGACGCACAGCTCAAGCGCCCCGGGGACGTCTGGAAGGCGTGGCAGACGGGCGTGACGATCCGCAACACGGTGTTCGCTCCTCGAGCGGGCAGGGGGGTGTACCGCTTCCGGGCGAGGATGCGTCAGGTGGCTAGCGGCGCGGTCGCGAGGTGGTCCGACCCGGCTGCGATCACTGTTGGCTGATCCCGGTTAGCCGTGAGTGAGTAGGGGTTACGAGCGGGAGTCCCGACGCAACAGCAGTCGGCTCCGGAGACCATGGTGGAAAGGGATGATCCTGTCCACGCCGGGAACGGGGCGCTCCTAATGCACCTACGCGATCGTCGGCTGTACCGTGGCCGGTGCGACCTGCGCGCGATCGAGGACGAGCGTCCAGTCGAGGTGATCTTGCGGAGCGCCCGCGATGAATCGTTCGGTATTCTCATGCGCCTGCTCGTCCGAGAACTGCACGGGCGGGGACTTCATGAAGTAGCTCGACGGGGCGATCAGCGGTCCGCCGATCTCTCTGTCCAAGGCGAGCTTGGCGCAGCGGATCGCGTCGATCACGATCCCGGCCGAGTTCGGTGAGTCCCAGACCTCGAGCTTCATCTCCAGGGTAAGCGGGACGTCCCCGAACGAGGTGCCCTCGATCCGGATCTGAGCCCACTTCCGGTCTTCGAGCCAGGGCACATGGTCGCTCGGCCCGATGTGGATGTCGTCCTTGGCGAGCGGCTCGTTCATCTGGGATTGCACGCTCTGCGTCTTGGAGATCTTCTTCGACGTGAGGCGCTCGCGTTCCAGCATGTTCATGAAGTCCATGTTGCCACCGAAATTCAGCTGGTAGGTGCGGTCGATCCTCACGCCGCGGTCCTCGAAGAGCTTGGTGAGGACGCGGTGGGTGATGGTGGCGCCAACCTGCGACTTGATGTCGTCGCCGATGATCGGCACGCCCGCGTCGGCGAACTTCTTGGCCCACTCCACCTCGCTGGCGATGAACACCGGCAGGCAGTTCACGAAGGCGACCTTGGCGTCGATCGCGCACTGCGCGTAGTAGCGCGCGGCCTGCTCCGAGCCCACCGGCAGGTAGCACACGAGCACGTCCGTACGCGTATCGCGAAGCACCTGCGTGACGTCGGACTCGGGCCGATCGGACTCGGTCACGACCTCGCGGTAGTAGGTGCCGAGGCCGTCGAGCGTGCGACCCTTCTGGACGATGACGCCCGTGGGCGGCACGTCCGCGAAACGGATCGTGTTGTTGGGCTCGGTGTAGATGGCCTCAGCGACGTCCTTGCCCACCTTGTCCGCGTCCACGTCGAACGCCGCCACGATCTCGACGTCGCCCACGTGGTAGCCGCCGAGCTCGACGTGCATCAAGCCTGGCACGCGTTCGGTGACCGAGGCGTCCTTGTAGTAGTCCAGGCCCTGGACGAGCGACGAAGCGCAGTTCCCCACGCCCACGATCGCAATACGAACCTTGCTCATGATGTGTGCTCCTTTCGACGGAGCGCCGACGTGCGGCGCCCCGAACCCCCTCCGGTGGTTACGTGTTCGTTCAGGGTGCGGGTGCGCTCGTTCTGTATCAGGCCGTCCACCCACTCGAGATCGGACGCGGTGGCGGAGCGGCCGTGTTCCATGAGCGAACGCGTGTAGTCGTCGACCCGGGCGCGCGCGGTGCTCATCGAGTCGGTGATGGTGCTCAAGCGGTCTTCGAGGTACGCGCGCCGCCGCTCCAGCAGCCGCAGACGCGTCTCGGGCGGCAGGTACCGGAAGAACGCCAGACGGACGCGGAAGCGCTGGTCTTCGGACTGGTTGTCGTGGGGGGTCTCTTGCAGCCGTTCCAAGAAGGTTCGTTCGCCCTGTTCCGTGATGCGGTAGACCTGCTTACGACGGCCCACCATGGTCTCCTGGCTCGCGACCGCCTCGACGTCGTCGCTCTTCTCCAGGCGCCGCAGCGTGGGATAGAGGGATCCGTAAGAGGCGCGCCAGAAGCCGCCGAGTGAGTCACCGAGCTCCCGGGAGAGCTGGTACCCGTGCATCGGCTGCTCTTTGAGAAGTCCCAGGATCGCGAGTTCGAGCATCGGCGGGGCGGTTCCCTTCTGGTTGGACGTTGCGGGTCGATATATCGACTACATATATCGCTCCGATATATGTACCCGCTCACACCACATCCTGTCAACCACCTGGCCGGACCTCGGGCATCCATCGTCCTCAAGGCGCTTGCGGGGAGGGTCGAGACGATGGGAAGAGTTCTGGCAAGAGCCGATTGGTCGCGAGGCCGGTGGGCGAGCAAGATGTCCGTCGGAGGTGAGTGAGGATCCAGCGACGTGAGCTCCGCGTGCCGAGGGATCTCTTCGAGTCGCTGCAGGCGCTCGCGCTCGCGACCGGTGACGACGTACACGAACACCTAGCCCGTGCGTTGCGAGGCTACCTTGCTGACGAAGGTCATCGCGAAGCGGTGGACGGGTTCGCCGAGCGCGCCCGTGCGCGGCACCGGATCGCCCTCGACCGGCTGGACGATCGCTGAGACCGCGATGCACTACCTCTCCCCGCGGGATCTCGTATCGATCGCCGAGCGCGAAACCGGCGAAGGGCTGCCCCTGGATGACGCCTCGCTGGATGCCGTCGCCGCCCACCCGGCCTCGGCCGACGGCACCCGCGACCTGTTCCCGGGGGTGCAGGTGAAGGCGGCCGCCCTCATGACGGAGCTGCTGCACCGACGGCCGTTCCCACATGGCAACGAACGCATCGCACTCTTGGCCGTCATCGTGTTCCTCAACCTCAACGGCTTCGATGTGGAAGCCTCCGAGAGCGACCTCGCCGAGTTGGCCGACCTGGCCGCCCAGGGCAATCTGTCCCTGATGATGGTGGCGACCGCCTTGGAGGCCATCACGGTTCGCCTGCGGATCCTCGACGTCGACGCGGCGGATCCGAGCGCCGTCGACTAGAGGTCGTGGCGGGTGCCGCTCATTCACACGGTGGCGCCGTGGTCGCGGGTCCCTGCGGACCGCGTGTATCCGGTGATGACCGGCGTGGCCTCGATACCGGGGGTGAGGTCGGGCGAGGGTTCAGGTGAGCCGAAAGCCTGCTGCACGGGGAGCACGCCCGCCCACGCCGGCGAGGAAAGGTCTTCCTCGGGGTCGATCGGCGGCCCGGTGCGGATCTTGGCCGAAGCCTCGTCCAACGGGATCGCGAAGATCGAGGTTTCCTTGAGTTCTTTGTCGGTGGGCATCCGGACCTCGGCGGTGCGCCCGGGTACCACGTGCTCGACGAGCACGCGCTGCGCCTCATCTCGCTCGGCGGGCTCGGTGACCTCGCGGGGTGCGCCGTACACCATCACGGAGCGATAGTTCATGGAGTGGTTGGGCGTGGAGCGCGCCATCACGAGGCCGTCGAGCAAGGTCGTCTCGATGCAGATCGTCCGTCCGTCCCGGATGCCGCGAAGCGTGTTGGATGCCGCGGAGCCGTGCACGTAAAGGGTGTCGCCGATGCGCGCGTGGATCGTCGGGATCACCCGGGGGTGGCCGTCATCGGTCACCCACGCCAGGTGGCACAACAGCGCCTCGTCCAGGATCGCGTGCACCGTGGGGGCGTCGTAGGCGCCACGCTCGGGATGGCGACGGACGCGCGTGCGCGCGGTGGGGGCCTCGGACATGGCCCCATGCTATCGGGGTACCGGTTGAGGGTCAGTGCTTCTCCCAGCGTCCCTTGTTCCACCAGTGGCGATGCTCCCCGTCGATGTAGTCCGTGTGACCGTCGTGCTCCACGGCCTCGTGGCCGCAGTCGGGCCCGTGGAGGTGTTCCTCACGTTCCTCGTCCTCCTCCGTCTCCACGAGGACCTCGTCATTGAAGGCTCCGGTGTTCTCGAACATGTTCGGCGGCATCGCCATGGCAGCGCTCCTTTCAGCGTCAGCACCTTCATACCCCTGCCCCGCGCATGGGGCAAACACGGCCCCCGTGGCTCGGTGGTAGGCTCCGCCACATCCCGGGGTTGCCCGGGTGACACGATGCTCAGCGAAGTCCGGTGCAAAGCCCGGCGCTGTCGCGCAGCTGTGAAGCCCCTTCGAGGGGACGAGCCAGGTCGCCTGACTCGTGTCGACGGGATCGTTCTCGCGATGAGGAGCGACCGTTCGGCCCCTCGGCCAGCGGATTCTCTTCATCCTCCTGAGGGGGGATGTTGTCTTGAAGAAGACCAGGGCACCTTGGGTGGTTACCGTCCTGGCGCTCGTGTTGGTCGCGTGCAGTAGCGCCTCGAGCGCGGACTCGAGTCCCACGCCGTCGCCCTCACGCGCGGTGCCGCAAGAGATCATCTCGCTGTCGCCCACCGCGACCGAGATGCTGTTCGCGATCGGCGCCGGATCTCAGGTGATCGCGGTCGATGAGTTCTCCGACTACCCGGCCGAGGCTCCCACCACCAAGCTGTCGGGGTTCGACCCGAACCTGGAGGCGATCGCCACGTACGGGCCCGATCTCGTGGTCATCGCGAGTGATCCCGGTGGCGTGGTCAAGGGGCTCGGCAAGCTCAACGTACCGGTGCTATCGGAACCGACCGCCGAGACGCTGGATGATAGCTATGCCCAGCTCGCGGAGCTGGGCACGGTGACGGGTCACGCGGATGAAGCTGCCTCGGTGATCGATGCGATGAAGACCCAGATCGACCAGATCGTGGCGGCGGCACCGGACGGAGCCGGTCTCTCCGTATATCACGAGCTGGACGACACTTACTACAGCGCCACGTCCGACACGTTCATCGGACAGATCTATGGGTTGTTCGGGGTGGCCAACATCGCCGACGAAGCCAAGGGAGCGAGCTCGGGGTACCCGCAGCTCTCGTCGGAGTACATCGTGGGATCCGATCCGAGCCTGATCGTGCTCGCCGACGGCACGTGCTGTGGGCAGACCCCGGCCAAGGTGATGGCCCGGCCGGGTTGGGGCGGCATCACGGCCGTGAATGACGGGTCCGTGATCGTGATCGATGACTCGATCGCGTCTCGGTGGGGACCCCGCGTGGTGGAGCTGGTGCAGCAGGTGGCGGAGGGGCTGAAGGGCGCTTCGGCGTGAGCATCACCGCGGGCACAAGCGCGCGACGGCAGGTTGCCGTGGTGGCCGCGGGCATCGTGCTCGTCCTCGCGTCGGCGCTGCTCGGCTTGCTGGTGGGGCCGGCGGGGATGCGGCCGTTGGACGTGCTCCGCGAGCTGTTCGGGTGGCTCCCGTTCGTCCACGGGGATGCGCTGAATAGCACGCAGGCAGCGATCTTGTGGCAACTTCGTGCCCCCCGGATCGCGCTTGCGTGCCTGGTCGGAGCGTGTCTGGCCATCTCGGGAGCCGCCTATCAGGGCTCGTTCCGCAACCCGCTCGCCGACCCCTACCTCCTCGGGGCGGCGGCCGGGGCGGGGCTCGGGGCCACACTCGTGCTGGTATATGGCCCAGGTGGCTCGTTCGGATCCGGGACGCCGTTCCTGCCGGTGGCCTCGTTCCTGGGGGCGCTTGCCGGCGTGGCGGTCGCTTACTCCCTCGGCGGCTCGATGGGCGGGCGCACCACGGCAGGCCTCGTGCTGGCTGGGGTCGCGGTGGCTTCGTTCCTCACCGCCGTTCAGACCTTCGTGCAGCAGCAGAACTCCGACACGCTCCGGGAGGTGTACACGTGGATCCTGGGCCGGCTCACCACCGCGGGATGGCGCGACGTGCTCCTGATCCTGCCCTACGCGATCGTGAGCTTCGTGATCCTTGTCCTACACGGGCGGCTGCTCGACGTGCTTGGACTGGGCGACGACGAGGCGGGGAGCCTCGGCGTGCGCCCGAGGCGTGTGCGGTTGATCGTGGTGGTTGCGGCCTCGCTCGCCGCCGCCGCCGCGGTCTCGGTCGCGGGGTTGATCGGCTTCGTGGGGCTCATCGTGCCGCATGCGGTGCGTCTCGTGGTGGGCTCGTCGAACCGCTGGGTGGTGCCGATGTCGGCGCTCGCGGGTGCCGCCTTCCTCGTGCTCGCGGACTTGGTGGCGCGCACTGTGGTCTCACCGGGCGAGCTGCCCATCGGTGTCGTGACCGCCTTCGTGGGCGCGCCGGCGTTCGCGCTCCTGCTCCGACGAGCGGGGAGGACCGCATGAGGCTTGACCTTGAGGACGTGGGCGTGGCGATCGACGGCTGCGACATCGTGACCGGTGTGCACGTGGCGGTTCCCGCCGGTGGCTGGCTCGGTGTGCTCGGGCCCAACGGGGCGGGCAAGTCGACGTTGCTGCGCGCGGTCGCCGGCCTCGCGGAGCATCGCGGTCGCGTGTGGCTGGACGGGCGCGACACCGCCACGATGGGCCGGCGAGAGATGGCCGCGGGCATCGCGGTGGTGTGGCAGAAGCCCACAGTGCCCGAGGGCGTGGCGGTGATCGACTACGTGGCGCTTGGACGCACGCCGCACATCTCCTACCTCGGCTCGAGCGGACGCCGGGACCACGAGGTGGTCGCCGAGGTGCTCGATGCGCTCGAGCTTACGGGGGTGGCTCGGCGCCCCGTGACCTCGCTCTCCGGCGGGGAGGCACAACGCGTGTTCGTGGCCCGTGCCCTCGCGCAAGAGCCCTCCGTCCTGCTGCTCGACGAGCCCACCACCTCGCTCGACGTGGGGCGCCAGCAGGACGTCCTGGAGTTGGTGGAGGAGTTGCGACGAGATCGCAACGTGACCGTGGTCTCGGCCCTGCACGACCTCGCGTTGGTGGGGCAGTTCGCGGATCGGCTCCTGCTCCTGCACGAAGGTGTGCAGGTGGCCGAAGGGGTGCCGGAAGACGTCCTCACCGAGGAGATCGTTCGGGAGTTCTACGGCGCGTCGGTCCGGCTTGTGCCGGTGGAAGGTTCCGGCCCCTTGCTGGTGCCCGTGCGCCGCGCCACCTCGTCCGGTCGAAGGGTGGCCTGGCGATGAGCGCCCAGCCGCCGCTCGAGGGTCCCGACACGTCGAGCCGTTCCCATGCCCGCTCCTTGGCCCGCTCCTTGGCCCGCTCCCTTGTGGTCGTGAACACAGGAGATGGGAAGGGCAAGACCACGGCAGCCATGGGCGTGGCCATGCGGGCGGTGGCGCGCGACTGGCGGGTGCTGGTGGTGCAGTTCATCAAGTCTGGAGAATGGCGCGCGGGCGAGCGCGACGTGCTCGAACCTCTAGGGGTCGAGTGGCGCACGGTCGGCGACGGCTTCAGTTGGGACTCCGAGGACCTCGATGCAAGTGCGGCCCTCGCGTCATCGGCGTGGGGCGCGGCGCGCGTCGCCCTCATCCAGGGCTCGCACGATCTGGTGATCCTCGACGAGATCACGTACCCGATGAACTGGGGCTGGATCGATGGCCCGTCGGTCGCGGCCGCTATCGCGGGCCGGGCGCCGAACGTGAACGTCGTGGCCACCGGCCGGGACGCGCCGCAGGTGCTCGTGGAGGTGGCCCATACCGTCACCGACATGACGAGCGTGAAGCACGCGTTCGATGAGGGCATCCTCGCACGCCGCGGGATCGACTTCTGATGGGGCTCACACTGCTCACGGGTGGCGTCGCGAGCGGCAAGTCCCAGCTCGCATGCGACCTGGCGATGACCTGGGATGGACCGGTGGTGATGGTGGCCACCGGCGAGCCCCGGGACGACGAGATGACCGCACGGATCGCCCGCCACCGCGAAGAGCGCCCCGACGCTTGGGACGTTCGGGAGGCACCGCTGGAGCTTGCTAGCGAAGTGGCTCAGCTCCCGGCCGACGCATGCGTGATCGTGGACTGCCTCACGTTGTGGGTCTCGAACCAGATGGGCGTGCATACCGACGACGACGCGGTGCTCGCACATGCCCGCGCCGCCGCGTCCGCCCTGGCCGCGCGTGCGGCGCCCTCCGTGGTGATCACGAACGAGGTGGGACTCGGCATCGTGCCCATGCATCCGCTCGCGCGCGCCTATCGCGATCTGTTGGGCCGCGTGAACCGCGAGTTCTCGACGGTGGCCCACGGCGCGGCCCTCGTGGTGGCCGGGCGCGTGCTTCCGCTGACCCACGTCCGCGCGTCGGAGCTGATGTAGATGAACGCCATGCAGGTGCTGCTTACGGATCTTCCCGGACCGGATGAAGCCGCGCGCGGTGCGGTGCGCGAGCGGGCCGAGCACGTGCTCCGGCCGGCGGGCGCGCTCGCACGGCTCGACGACGTCGCGGTGTGGCTGGCGGGGTGGCAGCGCACGTCGAGGCCGCGGGTCCAGCATCCGGCGGCCACGATCTTCGTGGCCGATCACGGTGTGGCCCAGGCAGGCGTGAGTGCGTACCCGCCCGAGGTCACGAAGGACATGCTCGAGGCGTTGCGTCAAGGCGTCGCCACCGCTACGGCGTTGTGCGCCGCCCTGGGGGTGCGTGTCGAGGCCGTGGACGTGGGGGTGGGGGCGCCGACGGGCGACATCCGGCTGGAGCCGGCGCTCGACCAGGAACGGTTCGCGGCATGCGTAGCGGCGGGGCGCGAAGCGGTCGGGCGGGCTGCCGAGGGTGGGGCCGACCTCATGGTGTTCGGCGAGATGGGGATCGGGAACACCACCGTGGCGGCGGCACTGTGTCTCGCGCTGTTCGGGGGGTCCGCCGCCGGCTGGACGGGACGAGGGACCGGGTTGGACCCCGACGGGATGGGGCGCAAGGTGGCTGCCGTGCAAGAGGCGGCCGACCGCGTGGCAGGTGCTGCCCCATTAGCTGCCCCATTAGAGGCCCTCCGACAAGTGGGCGGCGCGGAGCTCGTAGCGCTGGCCGCGGCCGTGCTCGAGGCGCGTCGCCGTTCGATCCCGGTGATCCTCGACGGCTTCGTGGTGGGCGCCGCCGTCGCCCCGCTCGAGGTCGAACACCCGGGCGCCCTCGATCACTGCGTGGCGGGCCACCGATCCGCGGAGCCGGGGCATGCGCTCCTGCTGAAGCGGCTCGGTCTCTCGCCACTGATCGACCTGGAGTTGCGCCTGGGGGAGGGGAGCGGCGCGCTGTTCGCCCTGCCGATCGTGCGGCTAGCGGCGGTGGCGGTGACGGACGTCGCGACCTTCGAGGAGTGGGGCATCGCGTGAGTAGCCTGTGGCTGCTGCGCCACGGAGAGACCGCCTGGTCCTGCGAGGGTCGCTTCTGCGGCCATCGCGACGAGGCCCTGACGCCGGGCGGACGAGCGCAGGGTCGGGCGGTCGGCGAGGCCCTGGCCGGTTCGGCGTTCGAAGCCATCTGGACATCGGATCTTCGGCGCACCATCGAGACCGCGCGGCTCGCCCTGGCGGCGATGGGATCGGAGGCTGTCGCGACGCCGGACGCGCGCCTGCGGGAGTTGGACTTCGGCGAGATGGAGGGACTGCGCTGGGACAACCTCGACGCGGAGCGGCGTGAGGCGCTGCTGGCGTTCGACACGTTCGTGGCGCCCGGTGGAGGATCGGTGGCGGCGATGAGGGAACGGGTGCGCGCGTTCGTGCGCGGGCTGGGAACCGGGCGGCATCTGGTGGTCACGCACGGTGGCGTGATCCGCGTCCTGCTGCGCGAGCTCGGAGAGGATGCACACGTCCCGCCCGGGGGGCTCGCGGTGCTCGAGCCCGGTGCGGCACCCCGTCTGGTGCTGGTGAGCGAGCCGGCGTGAGCCGAGGACCGTTGCGGTGGGTGCGCCTGGTCGGCGTGGCCGTGCAGTTCCTCACGCGCATCCCCGTTCGCGTTCGGTTCGACGACGGGGACCTGCGCAGCGCCACGGGAGCGTTCCCGCTGGTGGGCGTGCTCGTCGCGGGGGTGGGGATCGGCGTTCGTTGGGCGCTCGGAGAACCCCTCGGCTCCGTCCCTGCGACGGTGGCGGCCCTCGCGGCCATGGTCCTGCTCACCGGGGCGTTCCACGAGGACGGCGTTGCCGACGCGGCCGACGGCCTGTGGGGCGGGCAGACGTCAGAGGACCGGCTGCGCATCATGCGCGACAGCCGCCTCGGGACCTACGGCACGATCGCGCTGATCCTGTTGTTCGCCGCCAAGCTCACGCTGCTGGGGCCGCTCCCCTTGGGGGCGTTCTCGCGCACCCTGGTTGCGGCGGAGGTGCTCGGGCGCGCATCCTCGCTGCCGCTCATGGCGATCCTGCCGGCCGCGCCCGGGAGCCTCGTGACGCTCGCCGGACCGCCGACGATCGCGGGTGCCGCGGTGGCCCTCGTCACCTGTGCCGTGGCCCTCATCGGCTTCGGACTCTGGGCCTGGTTCCCGACGGTGTTGACGGTGGCGGCGATCGTGGGATGGGTGCCGCTGGTGCGTCGCAAGGTCGATGGCATCAACGGCGACCTGCTCGGCGCTGCCAATCAGCTGGTGGTGGTCGTGGTCCTGGCGGCCGGCGTCGCCGTGCTGGCGTGGCCGGGTCGAGTCTAGCCCGGGCCTTCCTGGCCCCGCAGGTAGCGCTCGATCTCCGAGGCCAACTCGTCGCCCGAGGGGATCGGCTCGTCGCTCTCGGGTCTTTGGGCTTCGAGCTGCTCCACCATGGCGCGCATATCCTCCTGCGAAGCCACGGCAGCGTCCAGGCCGGCGCGCTGGGCGAGCGCCTCATCGGGGAGGGCGCCCAGCGGAAGGTGCACGTCGAGGTGCTCGCCCACCATGTCCAGCAGCGCGATCGTGGCGGGCGCGTAGGGGCCTCCGACGTACGGCGGCACCTGCGCGTAGAACCCCACGGTGGGGATCCCCGCCGCCATCACCTGGATCTCCACCACGCTGATCCCGGCGGCGGGGACGCGCAGCAGTCCCTCGGGTCCTTGCTGCGTATCGGGCTTCAGGATCCCCTCCCGCGAGGCCGTCGCGAACACCGGTGTGGATCGCGTGTGGGGCGTGGCGGCGGGGATCGCGCCGAGGGTGATCCATTGCGTGACGCCGACGTCGGCGGCCAGGCGCGCGACATTGTCGGCGAGCTCCTGCCAACGGAAGTCGGGTTCGGGGCCGTGCAGGATCAACAGGTCGCGGGCACCCACCTTCATCCGGCGCACGGCCAGGTCGGGCCAGGCGAGATGTCGCAGCACGCCGTCCACGACGTCGAGCACGGGCCGGCGCGAGCGGAAGTCGTAGATCGGGTCGGGGTCGAAGGTGGCCACCGTGGTGGCGTCGCTCGCCAGATGCGTGGCCGCCGTGCTCGCGGCCGATGCGGCGTCGATCCAGCCGTCGAACGCTGCCACCATGACGGGGTCGGTCAAGCCTTCCAGGGAGCCGGTGATGCGGTACAGGGTCACCGGTCCAGCATAGTGGTGGGGCCGCGCAACCTCAGTCGGTGCTCGCCACGGCCGCCGCGCCCGCCTGTCCGACGATGCGGAACCCCAACCGCGAATACACCCGCGCTACCGCCTCGTCGTCCGCGCTCAGGAAGACCATCCCGACGCCGGCCCCGAGGGCATCCTGTACGAGCGCCGAGGTGAGCGCCGCTCCGATGCCCCGGCGCCGGAACGCCGGCAGGGTGGCGACGCCCGTGATCTCGGCGGCTCCCTCGTTCGGCTGGTAGCTGCCCACGGACACCGGTCGATCTTCGATGCGTGCCACCGCCATCCGCGTGAACCCATCGCGCAGGCGCTCGCGCGTGAACGCGATCGTCTCGGGGTTCGCATCGGCGACGGCCGCATCGAGGGCGTCGTCATCGTGGGGCCCGAGTGAGGTACCCGGCGCGCCGAAGCCCAAGTGCGCCACGGCGTTGGCGACCTCGAGGTCGCCGTCGGGGGAGAGCATCGCGATCTCCACTCCGTCGCCTGCGGCTATCGGTGCGAACCGGCGGAGGGGCAGGTGCATGAGCGGGTGCGCGAGCGTGGTCATACCGGCCCCCTCCGCCGCGGGCCCAACGTCCGGAGCGAGCTGTACGACCCACTCGATCTCCTCGGGTTGATCCAGATCGCGCTGGCGTGCGCGCACGGCGGACACATCTTCGGACGTGAAGTCCTCGGCGTCGATGGTGGGTCGCGCGTAGTAGCGCCAGCCGTGCCCTTCGTTCACGAAGAGTGTGAACGGACCGATCGATTCCGTGCGGACCACGGCGCGCGGCACAGCGTCGAGGTAGGCGTCGATGTCTCGCAGGAGCTGACGTTCGGACATCGCGCAAGGATGCCACGACCGGGCTCCTCGGAGCGCGTGCATCGGCTTCTCAGCGACTTCTCAGCACGCGCAGCTAGGGTGCCACCATGAGCGGCAGGCGGATCTTGGTCGTGGACGACGAGCCCAACATCATGGATCTCGTGGCGATGGCGTTGCGCTACGAAGGCTTCGAGGTCGAGACGGCGGCCACCGGTCGCGCAGCGCTCGGGGCCGTCGCGGCCCACCGGCCGGAACTGATCATCCTGGACGTGATGCTGCCCGATCTGGACGGCTTCGCGGTGACCGAGCGGCTCAAGGCGACGCAGGACAAGGTGCCGGTGCTGTTCCTCACCGCCCGCGACGCCGTCGAGGACAAGGTGCGCGGCCTCACCCTCGGCGGCGATGACTACGTCACCAAGCCGTTCAGCCTGGAGGAGCTTGTGGCGCGCGTACGGGTGCTCCTGCGTCGAACCGGTGCCGACAGGGACAGTCAGGATGAGACCCCACTCGTGTTCGCCGACGTGGAGCTCGACGAGGACTTGCACGAGGTGCGGCGGGCGGGCACCCCCGTGGCACTGACGGGCACCGAGTACCGGCTGCTGCGCTACCTGATGCAGAACGCGCCGCGGGTGCTGTCGAAGGCGCAGATCCTCGACCACGTGTGGAACTACGACTTCGGTGGGGACTCCAACATCGTGGAGACTTACGTGAGCTACTTGCGCAAGAAGCTCGATGGACCGGGACCGCCCACCGGACCGCCCGTGGGACCGTCCTTGATACAAACGGTGCGCGGCGTGGGCTACCGGCTCGCCCCGCAACCTTCGGAAACGGGACTGAGATCGTGACCCTGCGGGCGCGCCTTTCGATCGCGCTGGTGGTGTTGATGGCGATAGGACTCGTCGCGGCCGACGTCGTGACCTACTCGGCGTTGCACTCCTACCTGATCCAGCGCGCCGATCAGCAGGTGCGATCCGCGCGTCTGCCGGCGGCGTTCGCGCTCGGTGACGCCTCCGCCTCCGGGACCCCCGCCGAGACGGATCGCGGCTCCCCCACGCCGTGCGGCACATACGTGGCGCTGTTCGGTCCCACCGGCTCGTTGATCCGCGATCGCGTGGTCTGCTACCCGCTGGGCCAAGCGGCCCCGCTGACACTGCCGGCATCGTTCACGGATCAGCCTGTCACGGTCCCGGGACTGGCCGGCGGCTCGCCCTACCGGGCGCTTGCCTCACCGCTCACGGACGGCAGCACGCTGGTGGTCGCGATCCCGCTCACCGAGGTCGATCGAACGCTGTCTCGGCTCGTGCGCGTCGCCCTGCTCGTCACGTTGGGAGTACTGCTCGCGATGGCGTTGATCTCCTGGTTCACCGTGCGCCGGGGCCTGCGTCCGCTCGAGCAGATCGAGGAGACCGCCGGAGCGATCGCGGGTGGCGACCTGTCTCGACGTGTCGATCAGGCGGACCCGCGCACGGAGGTTGGTCGCCTCGGCGTGTCTTTGAACGCCATGCTGGGGCGCATCGAGGAGGCGATGGACGAACGCCGGGCTTCCGAGGAGGCCCTCCGGCGCTTCCTCGCCGATGCCTCGCACGAGTTGCGAACGCCGCTGACTTCGATCCGGGGCTACGCCGAGCTGTTCCGCCGCGGTGCTGAGGCCGACCCTGCCGACAGCGCCCTCGCCATGCGCAGGATCGAGCAGGAGAGCCGACGGATGGGGGCGCTGGTGGAGGACCTGCTGTTCCTGGGGCGCTCGGGCCAGGAGCGACCGGTTGCGCAGGAGCCGGTCGACCTGGCGCGCGTGGCCAGCGACGCGGTCCACGATGCGCAAGCGATCGATCTCGCCCGCCCGATCACCCTACACACGCCTGCAGCCTTGACGGTCGTGGGCGACGACGCACGCCTACGGCAGATCCTCGCGAACCTGCTCTCCAACGCGCTGACGCACACGCCGGCGGGCACGCCGGTGTCGGTGGATGTGCGGACCGAGGGCGACGTCGCTTTGATCGAGGTGAAGGATCGCGGTTCCGGTCTGAGTCCCCAAGCGGCGTCGCACGTCTTCGACCCGTTCTATCGAGCGGATCCCGCGCGCGTGCGGGCCGGTGGGGGCGGAGAGGGAACCGGCCTCGGGCTCGCGATCGTGGCGGCGATCGCCGAGGCCCACGGCGGGAGCGTCGCCGTCACGAGCCCGACGGGCGAGGGCGCCACGTTCCGGGTGCTCCTTCCGATCGAAGGTCAGCCGCTGCCCTGGTCGAGCTCCAGCGAGATCGAGTTCATGCAGTAGCGCTCGCCTGTGGGGTCGGGGCCGTCTTCGAAGACGTGGCCGAGGTGGCCACCGCAGCGTGCACACGTGACCTCGGTGCGCCGCATCCCGTGGCTGTCGTCGGTGTGCAGGTCTACGGCGCCACGTGCGATGGGCTCCCAGAAGCTGGGCCAGCCGGTGCCGGACTCGAACTTGGTGTCCGAGGAGAACAGCTCCGTGCCGCATCCGGCGCATCGATAGACGCCCGGCTCCTTGGTGCTGGCATAGGCACCCGTGAACGCACGCTCTGTCCCCTTGTTACGCAGGACCTCGTATTGCTCCGGTGTGAGGATGCGGCGCCACTCTTCCTCGGTGCGAGGGATCGGACGTTCGGTGGGTTCCTGCATCTGCTGGCTCCTTGTCTCGGGTTCGATGTCTCGCTCCTACCGTGCCGCAGGGTCGGGGAGACGTTACGCGGTGCCCGATGTAACGGTACGCGCGTGCGTGCCCACAGACCCCCCATCGCCGAGACCTCGAGGAGGGGTTCACATGCAAGGTGACCGCGGACACCTGTTGGTCGCCAACGTCGGCAGCGACGACGTGAGCGTCTTCGCGGTGACCGCCGAGGGACTCTCGTTGATCGGCACGAGCCCCTCGGGCAGCCCCGCACCGCGGAGCCTCGCCGAGCGCGACGGTCCCGTGTGCGTCCTGAACACGGGGAAGCCGAGCATCAACGGCTTCCGCCTTGCCGACACCGGCCTGGTCCCGGTGGTCGGCGCGGAGCACCCGCTCTCGGCCGAGAACGCCGACCCGGCACAGGTGGGGTTCACCCCCGACGGCCGCATGTTGATCGCCACCGAGCGTGGCACCGACTCGGTGGTGGCCTACGAAGTGGGTACGGACGGAGTGCTCGGCGCGCCCGTGGCCATCTCGTCCTCGGGTCCCGGCCGGGTCGTGGGATGGGATCCCCGCCACGGTCGCGGGCCTCGCCGCGAGCTGAGCCGCGGGCCACGCGCCTGGAGCCGCTGTACCGCGTGATCTTCACCACGCCCGAGGAGCGCGGAGTTGACAGGCGACGCCGGCATCGAAGGACGCAGTTTCCTGATCGCAGAGGGCCGCTCCACGGGGGGCCTCTCTGCGCGGTATCGCGCCGCCAACTTCCCCCGCACGCGCGTGGACGGCGCGCTCGTGCCCGAGTTCCGCCGTGTCCTGGAAACCGACGACGGCGCCACGATCCTCTTCGAGTGGCAGGGGTTGACGCCGCTCACACCCGGTCCGTCTGCGAGAAGGGGGCGGCTTCGACGTGGTCTTCGCGGTGGCGGAGATGATCTGGGATGCCGTGGAGGATTGACACAACGCCCGTGTTCGTGCCCGGGAACACCTGACGTACGATGCAGACGCGGAAAGGAGGAGCGATGGCTGACATGAAGGGCACCGGCACCAGCGAGGACCCGTGGGCCTTGAAGACGCCTCCGGGCACCTCCGAGTATCAGATGTGGCGCGACGAGGATGCCGATCCGCCCACTCTCGTATGCCAGGTTAGCAAGACCAGGCTCGGGTACCAGCTCCGGTGCATCGAAGACCTGCACGCGATGCTGAAGGAGCACGGTGACTGGATGCCGCTCGGTGCGGCTGACGAACAGAAGGTCGCGAAGGAGGGGAGCATCGAGGCATGGGGCCGCTCGCCGGACAACCCGGTCGGCGGCTGGTACGGCATCAAGAAAGGCCTGCGCGGCCGCTTCGGCATGTACCTTCCGCCGTTGCTCGAGGCGCTCGGCCTAGCCGAGCTGGAACACGAGGCGCGCAACAACCGCATGCGAGCCCACTAGCCAGGACGGACCGAACGCCTACCCACTCAGGCGCGCTGATCGCCGAGCAGGAAGCGCGGGCCGGGGCCGTGCTTGCGCACGTCGTCGTCGGGGTTGTACAGCCTGCAAGCGATGATCGAGAGGCAGCCGCAACCGATGCAGCTGCTGAGATCGTCGCGCAGGGCCTGCAGATCGGCGATGCGCGCATCTAGGCGCCCTCGCCAGCTGCGTGAGAGTCTAGCCCACTCGGCCTTGGTCGGCGCGCGGTCGGGCGGCAGGGTTGCGAGCGCATCGGCAGCGTCTCTGAGCGGGAGCCCCACCCGCTGGGCAGCTCGGATGAAGGCGATCCGGCGCAGCGTATGTCGCGCGAACCGACGTTGGCCGCTCGAGGTGCGAGTTGAGGAGATCATGCCTTCGGATTCATAGAAGCGCACGGCCGAGGTCGCCATGCCGCTGCGCGCCGCGATCTCTCCGATCGACAGCAGGTCGTCACGCTTCATCCGACCACCTCAGGAACGCTTGACTTCAAGTGAACTTGAACATCTACCATGCCCGCCCATGGATACCACGACCGACCGGCTTGCGCACGTTCGAGCGCTGATGGCGCGCACGACCGGGGACGAGAAGCACGAAGAGAGCTCCACGAGCACGCTCGATCCGCTGTGGGTGCTCTACGACCGCGTGCTGCACGTCGATCCGGCCGACCCGCGCGCCGAGGGTCGCGACCGATTCATCCTCAGCAAAGGCCACGGACCGGCAACGTTCTACGCGATCCTCGCCGCGAAGGGCTTCTTCCCCGAGGACTGGCTCGACCGATTCATGGACCACGGCGGGAAGCTGGGCTCACACCCCGACCGGCAGCTGGTCCCGGGCGTCGAGGCCTCTACCGGCTCGCTGGGGCACGGACTTCCGATGGCCGTGGGCGTGGCGCAGGCCCTGCGGGCCAAAGGGCTGACCGAGCCGCGTGTGGTGGTGCTGTGCGGAGACGCCGAACTGAATGAGGGCTCCAACTGGGAGGCGATCACGTTCGCGCCGCACCTGGGCCTGACCAACCTCACGTTGCTCGTGATCGACAACCACAGCTCGTCGTTGAAGGTCGCGTCCTGGGAGGCCCGGCTCGGTAGCTTCGGATGGGACGTCCGCAAAGTCGACGGTCACGATCACGAGGCGCTGGCATCGGCGTTCCTGACCGCCCATGTTCGTCCGCTCGCGGTGGTCGCCGACATCCCGGAAGGGGAGTGGTGAGGTTGGAGGCGCTGCCGATGCGACAGTTGTTCGCTGCTGTGGCCACCGAGCTGTTCATCCAGGATCCTCGCGTGGCGATCGTGCTCGCCGAGATCAGCGAGGACCTGCTGGCCGCGGCTGTCCGGCACGATCCGAGCCGGGCGGTGAACGTCGGGATCGCCGAACAGACCATGGTGGGGGTGGCGGCCGGATTCGCGATGGAGGGGTTCCATCCCATCGCGCACTCGCTGTCGCCCTTCATGGCCGAGCGGCCGCTCGAGCAGTTGAAGCTGGACTTCGGGTACCAGGGCCTGGGCGGGACGTTCGTGGGCTCGGGCGGCTCCTACGACTACGCGAGCGAGGGCGCTACCCATCACGCGCCGGCCGACGTCCAGGCGATGCTCGGTATCCCGCGCATGCAGGTGCTAGCGCCGGGCCACGGCCGGGAGGTGGATGCCCTCCTGCGCGCCACGTACGCGAACGGCTTGCCCACCTACATACGCACGAGCCAGGCCGCGAACGACGAAGCTTATGAGGTGGTGCCCGGGCGCATCGAGGTGGTGAGGCGCGGACGCGGCGCAACCGTCCTGGCGTTCGGCCCGATGCTGACCCGCACGCTAGCGGCGTGCGAGGGGCTCGATGTCACCGTGGCTTACGCGACGAGCGTGGAGCCGTTCGACCACGCTGGGCTCCTGGCGATCGCCGGCCGCCGGCCCGCGATCGCGGTCGTCGAGCCGTGGTACGAAGGGAGTTCGGCCGCGGTGATGACGCGGGCGCTGGGTCATCTGCCCACCACGTACAGCTTCATCGGCGCTCCGCGGGCCTTCGTGCACGACTACGGCACATGGCAGGAGATCGAGGCCGACCTGGGCATGGATGCGGCCGGGATCAGGGCGCAACTCAACGCCGCGTTCGATATCGGCGCCTGAGGAGCAGGCCTGAGGACCGTGGAGGCACCTCCTGCCCCGACCGGGACGGTCGAGGCGAGGAGGCGCTACCCAGAGCGCTACATCACTGGGAAGGTCTCGTACACCTCGATGCTGGCGCCGCCCTGCAGCACCGGGCAGCCCTTGGCGATATCAAGCGCCGAGTCGAACGAGTCGGCCGCAACGATCGAGTACCCGCTGGCGAGGGTGCTGCCGGTCACGTCTGAGACCGAGCCGTCGGCCGCGATCGCCTTGCCCTGAGGCGTGAACGGGTTGCCCCCGTCCTTCACCGCCGCGCCGAGCTGCTCGAACCAGCCTGTCCACGCGGCCATCACCTGCGCTCGAGCCTCGTCGGTCTCGGGCATCGAGCCGCCCTTGTACAGGAACACGAAGTCGCTCATGGCTCCTCCTCCCGCGCGAACCCGGTGTCCGCGCTCACCCCCTCGACGAACGGCGACCCCGGTTCTCGACATCGCGGCGTTCGAGCATCATCTTGGCGAGCAGCGCCTCGAGGCTCTCGAGCGCTCGAAGCTGCTCTGTGAGTTGCTCTTGAAGCCGTTCCCCATGGAGTTTCATGTGTCGGTGCACGAGCGCCGGATCATGGGCCTCGACGATCGCGCGGATCTCGTCCATCGGCATCCCGTGGACCCGGAGTATGCGGCCCGCCCACGTGATGGGGTCATGGTCGGTCACCGGCTCCACCACCTTTCATTTGCCCATGTGCGGTTTGAGCAAGGCGTAGATGGCCAGTCTTCGTCTCGACATTGTCGACATACGCTTGGAACGTCATCGAGCGCCTGGCCTCATCGATCGATGAGGCGGAGGCCCTGCTCGAGCAGGGCCTCCGCCACATCGGGTCATCCCTGGTTCAGGCCGTCCTCCGGATCCATTGACGCGCCGGTCTCAGGCAGCGTCTTCAGATCGCTGAGCACCCAGCTCCAGCCGCCGCCGGCGCCCTCGCCCTCCATGTCGCCGGACGCCATCAGCGCCAGTTTCGGCGCGCCCTCCAGCTCGTGGATGACGGTGAGTTTGGGCACGCCCCCCTTGCCTTCGGAGATCTCGTACGTGAGGCGCGTGAAGCCCTACGATGCCATCTCTTCGTTCATCAACATCCGCCAGGTCTGGACGAGTTTGTGCGGCGGATCGGCTTCGATGACCTCACCGTCGATCATGATCTCGGGAGTCGCGAACCCCATCTCGGCACCCGCCTGCTTCATCGCCTCCGTGGTTGGCACCCCATACGCGCCGCCGGGTCGCAGGCGTATTCGACCCGGCCGCCGAAGCCGTACCTTTCCGTCCATTCGGGCTTCGTGATCGCGTCCCAGATTGCCTGCGGGGTCGCCTTGATGTAGACCCGGGAGATCTGAGTGGTCACGGCCATCTCCGTCGCTGTTGTCATGCCATCTCTCCTTCCAGCTCATGCTTGAGGTCGGCGAGCACCGACACCCGGCGTTCCGTGTACTTGTCGATCCACCGATCGTGGATCAGGCGGATCGGCACCGGGTTGAGGAAGTGGAGCTTCTCCCGCCCCGACCGGCGTGTGACGACGAGACCCGCGTCCTCCAGGACGCGCAGGTGCTTCATGACGCCGAAGCGCGTCATCTCCAGCTCGGACTCGAGCTCCGTCAGTGTGCGGCCGTCACGCTCGAAGAGCCGGTCCAGCAGGAAGCGACGCGTCGGGTCAGCGAGCGCCTTGAACACGCGGTCGTCGTCGGTCACGGGAGGAGAATAGGTGACCATCAGGTCACATGTCAACCGGCAAGCCGTGACGGATGACGTTCGGCCGGATCGTTCAGCGCTGGCCACATTCCTGCCGAAGGCGTTCCGTCGCCCCATCGATCCGCCGCTGGCGGGTCTCGGGCTTCTTGGCATCCTCGATCCCTTGCACGAACCATCGCCGCTGGCTGTAGGAGAGCCCCTCGAAGAACGCCTTCACCTTCGGCTCGGCGTTCAGCGCCTTCGCGAAGTCCGGCGGGACGGTGACCTCTCGCGGGGCGTCGTCGAGCACGAGCTCCACAACGACCTCATCGCCGGCGGCGACCCCTGCCGCCTTGCGATGCACGGCAGCGAGTGGCAGCATGAACACTCCGGTGTAGACAGCCACGGTGCTGCGGTAGGTGTAGCCACCGATCGTGACGTACACCTTCGGGCGCTTGCCCGACGCGAGGCCCTCGACCACATCGGCCGGGACCTCGATGCCGGTGGCGGTCTTGCCGTTCAGCTGGATGGTCGCACGGAACTTCATGTCTCGTCCTCCAGGCGATGGCGGATCAGTCGGCGAAGAACTCCGTCAAGATCGGCGCGAGCGCTTCGGGTGCCGCGCCGTGGTCCTGGCCCGCCAGGGTGCGGCGCTGGGCATGGGGGAGCGATGAAGCGAGCGCATCAACCGCGTGGGCCTGCCAGGCAGGGCTGTTCCCGCCGTCCATCACGAGCGTCGGGATCGTGACGGCGGCGGCCCACGCGCTCGGCAACTGGTTCCCCGACATGTTGGTGCCCATGACGCGCCCGTCGTAAGCCAACGTGTGGGCGAGCGCTTCCATCGCGGGCCACATCGGCGCGTGCCGCATCTGGTCGACGGCCTCGGCCGGCAGCCCCACGCCCTGCGCCATGAAGTACGCCACGGCATCACCTCGGCGGCCCGAGGACGCCAGCTCCTCGAGTGTCGCGACGAAGTCCTCGGGAACCGCAGGGCGACTGTCGTCGACGATGAACGGCGGCTCGTACAGGGCGAGCTTGGGGATCTCGAGCCTTCGGACGACCGCCTCGATCGCGAGTGCGGCGCCGGAAGAATGACCGAACATGGACGCCGAGCCGCCTGCCGCGGCCACGAGGGCACCCAGGTCCTCCACCTCGCGATCGACTGCGTACGGCGTGATGTTCCCGCTGTCCCCTCGGCCCCGACGGTCATACGAGTACACCGTGAAGCGCGACGCCAGGATCACGGCCAGCTGGGCCGCGGCCCTCCGGTCGCTCAGCGCGCCGCCCACGAGGATGAGCGGCGGCCCCTCGCCCGTGCGATCGAACGCGATGACCGTCCCGTCGGCAGAGCGCACGCTATCGATCGGTCTCGCCTCCTTGGGGCGCAGGTATCGAAACGATCTGCGTGGCCGTGGACATCGGGATCAACCGTCCGAGTCGTGCCTGGTTTTGAGCTGGTCGCCGATGACGCGCTGCAGCGTGTCGAGGTAGCTCGGCCAACCCCCTAGGAAGCTGTCCCGCTCGTCCACGGTGTCGAAGCCGGTCTGCACCATCGTCAGGAGCGTCTTGCCATCCTGCTCCTCGAATGTGATCACGATCTCGGTCTCGACGGTCCGCCCCCACTCGGCGACTTGCATCGAGTGCCGGAAGACCAGCCGACGTGGACGATCGACCACGGAATACACGCGTGTCTCAGTGTCGGGTTCCTGATCCTGCTGGCCCATCACGTAGGTCGAGGTCCCCGGCTCCGTGCAGCTCCTTCTGCAGGGCCGGGTCGGTGAAGGCGTCGAAGACGACCTCCGGCGAGGCGTCGATCGATCGCTCCAATCTCATTTCGTGTGTCATCGCTCGCCTCCTTCGCGGTTGGCCGCCGGTCCGGTCTTGGCGAGATGCTTGGCCAGGCGCTCGAGGCTGCTGTCGGACACCATCACCGTCTCGAAGACACCGCCTGGTCGCGGATCGATCGTGATGCTCGGCACGGGCGTGGTGATCCCGACCGGCCCCCACCAGTGCGTGAGTTGCTCGGGCTCGATGAAGGCCCGGAAGGACATCTCTCGCGGGGCGTCGAAGATTCGGGTAATGGTGACGTGGCCGATCTCCGGTGTGTTCGTGTGCTCGGTCATGTGCTGGCTCCCTTCCTCTTCTTCTGCTTCTCCAGGTAGACCTCGAGTCGGTGAAGCCGCCGTTCCCACCGCTCTCGGTAGTGCTCGGTCCACCGTGTCACGTCGTCTATGTCTCCGGGTGCGAGCCGGCATTCGCGGGTGCAGCCATGCTTCTCGGTGGTCACGAGCTTCGCCTCCTCGAGGATCCGGACGTGCTTCATCCCGCCTGGGAGCGAGATACCGATGGGCTCGGCAAGTTGGCTGATCGAGGCGGGTCCGGTCGACAGGTGCTCGAGGATGTCACGGCGCGAGCGCCGCACACGAAATGAGATTGGAGCGATCGATCGACGCCTCGCCGGAGGTCGTCTTCGACGCCTTCACCGACCCGGCCCTGCAGAAGGAGCTGCACGGAGCCGCCGAGCCGAAGCCGCCGGCGCGAGGCTCGATCGTCGTGGGTGCCGGGACCGGCGCCCTCGCGAGTCTCCGCGGCACCGTCGAGATCTAACACGACGACCATAGTGCCAGGTTCACGTTCGACTACGAACTGGACTGATCGGCGCCTAGCTGTAGTTCCTCAACACGTTGTTCAAGAAGTGAGAGCCTCCCTGCTCGTCAGGGTCTAATCCGCGAGCAAGGAGGCTCTCGTGTCCCATCCTAGGGCGAAGCTCACCGTGCAAGGCCGCCAGCTCTTGGTGAAGCGGGTGATCGGAGGCGGCTGGAGCGTGCCGATGGCCGCCGAGGCTCAGGGGTGTTCCCCTGCCACCGGCTACAAATGGATCAGACGGTTCCTCGCAGAGGGCCGTGAGGGACTGCACGATCGCTCCAGCCGCCCTCATCGCTCACCGGCCCGACTGAGCTCGAGGCGCGAGGGAGCGATCATGGCCAGGCGCGAGGCGACGCTGGAGGGGCCTCACCGCATCGCCTGGGCGCTGGGAGAGGCGCCCTCGACGGTGAACCGGGTCCTTCGACGCTTGGGCGCCCCGGTGCTCCGCGATCTCGATCGACCCACTCGCACCGTCGTGCGCTATGAACGTGAGCGCCCCGGAGAGCTCGTGCACCTCGACATCAAGAAGCAGGGTCGCATCCCTGCTGGTGGAGGCTGGAGGATGCACGGGCGAGCCGGCGCATCGAGTCGACACCGCGGAGACGGCTATGACTTCATCCATGCCGCCGTGGATGACCGCTCCCGCCTGGCCTACGCCGAGATCCTGCCCGATGAGCGCAAGGAGACCGCCTCGGCGTTCATGACCAGGGCGATCGGGTTCTATGCCGAGCACGGCATCCGGGTCGAGCGGGTGCTCACCGACAACGGTTCGTGCTACCGCTCGGGAGCCTTCGCCCGCACGCTCGCAGATGCCGGCGTCACTCACCGGTGGACCCGTCCCTACCGCCCGCAGACCAACGGCAAGGTCGAACGGTTCAACCTGACGCTGAAGTGGGAGTGGGCCTATGCCCGGGCCTACGAGTCCAACGACTCACGGACCGCGGAGCTAACGCGGTGGCTGCATCACTACAACTACCATCGTCCTCACATGGCACATGAAGGCAGGGCACCGATCACGGTCGTGAACAATGTCCCGAGGAATCACACCTAGCGCACGAACTTCGTGTTGAACATCGCGGAATCGAAGGCCGTCATCCCGCGGAGCCAGATCAGCAGGTACGCCTCCATCGCGCGCGCCGCGTCGATGCCGCCCAGGTCCACGACGTCGTTCCAGCCAAACGCCCGCAGGAGCGAGGTGACTTCGGCCTTGGCGTCGGCGTCGTTGCCGCACACCGGGATGGAGTGATCGCCGCCCGCGACGGCTTCCGGGTTGCACATGAGGCTCGCGGTCATCGTGTTCCACACCTTCACGAATCTGGCGTCGGGAAACGCCGCCTGCAGCTGTTCGCCTAACGAATCGGTGTTTGCCACGAACAGGCTGGGCGGCCACCCGGAATCGGGCGCGATCGGGTTGGACGCATCCGCCACGATCCTTCCTGCCAAGGCGTCGGGGCCGGCGCCGGACAACGCCTCCATCGAGGCGTGCCCAGCCGTAGCGTTCACGATGAGTTCCCCGTGCGTGAGTGCCTCAGCCAAGGTCGTCACATCGATTTCGGGGTGGTCGGTCTTCCAATGCGCGAACGGCCCGTTGCCCATCGCGTCGGCCTCGGTGCGCGCCATCAAGGCGTCGACGTCGCGCGTGCCGACCCTGATGTCGTGTCCCTTCGAGGCGAAGCCTGCGGCGATGGTTCGACCCACGATACCGGTGCCTGCGATCGTGATCTTCAAGTGCGCGTCCTTTCGTTGGTGTCTGGGGCATCCGAACCACGATGGGGCCGGTGATGTTCCCGGGTGCGTCAGGCACGTTCGACGCGACTGATTCCGCGACCGTCACGCCAGGTCTCGATCACCAGGTGGTCGGGCGGATCACCCACACGGATGACGGTGACTTCGCGCACCTCGACGCCGCGACCGGCAAGCTTGGCATCGCCGATCCAAGACATGCCCAGGTCGTTGACCGATCAGAGAGCCCCCACCGTTTGCACGTCTTGGCCTAGGGTAGGTGCCAGCGATGCGCCGACTTCGTTGGTGCACCCCACGGAAGGAGCGTCCTCATGACGACCGTAGGTTTGCTCGTGCGACTGAAGGCTAAGGCCGGAAAAGAGGCTGAGGTCCAGCGTTTCCTGGAATCCGGGCGCACGATCGTTGAATCCGAACCGGCCACCACCGCGTGGTTCGCGATCAGGATGGGACCGTCGGAATTCGGCATCTTCGATGCGTTCCCCGATGACTCGGGCCGCCAGGCGCACCTTGCCGGACGGGTCGCCGAGGCGCTCATGGCCCAAGCCGACGATCTGTTCGATGCGCCGCCCGATATGCAGCCCGTCGACGTGCTCGCGGACAAGCTCCCGGGCTGATCTACGGCTGGTCCGTTCGAACCCGATCTCGGCACGGCCTCCGCTCCCTACATAGGGATCGCGAATCGGATCGTGGTGCCGCCGTCGGCGGACGTGGTCACCTCGATCGCGCCGCCGTGGGCTTGCGCCAGACGCTTGGCGATCGCGAGACCCAGGCCCGTGCCGCCGGAGTCCGCAGAGGTGACGAACCGGTCGAACACGTAGGGCAGCTGGTCCGCGGCGATACCTCCTCCGGTGTCCTCGACCTCGAACGTCGCTTCGTCGGCCACGCGCGATACGTGCACCGTCACGCGGCCGTCGCGGGGGGTATGCCGCAGGGCGTTCGCCAGCAAGTTGGCAAGGATCTCCGCGAGCCGCACGGGGTCTGCCTCGATCTGCTCGGGTGCATCCGGAGTGTGCGTGGTCTCGAGCCGCACGCCTGCCTCGCCGGCGATCGAACGGAACGCCTCAACGGTGTCGTCGGCGACACGCCGCGGATCGATCGTCTCGCGGTGCAGTGGGAGCACACCGCCTTCGGCCATCGAGAGCGTTCGCAGGTCCTCCAGCAACCGTGCCATCATCGCCGTTTCCTCGAGCAGCGGCCGCAGCCGCTCGGGTCCGGCCGGATAGAGACCGTCAAGGATGCCCTCGACCGTGCCGTGGATCACCTGTAGCGGCGTGCGAAGCTCGTGCGCCACGTCGGCGAGCAGCTCGCGGCGCCGGTCCTCGTTGGTCTGGAGGCGTTCGGCCATTTGATTGAAGGCGCCCGTGAGCCGCCTGAGTTGGCGCGAGTCGGCCTCGGCCACGCGCGTCTCGTAGTCACCGCCCGCGACCCGATCCGCCGCGTCCATCAGGGCGCCGACCGCGCGGGCGTTGCGCCACAACCACCGGGCGCTGGCGATGAGCCCGGTCACCACGGCGGCGGCCACGACCACGGTTATCCAGGGAGCGGGCGCGTTACCTGCCAGGACGGAGGCCACCACCGTCGCGAGCACGGCCACCAGCATGACTACGAACGTAAGGACGGCAAAAGCTCCGCGTCGGAACCGGCGGCCCGGCCCGGATCCCGGCCCGCCCCACCCCGGGCGGCCGCCGCGCCATGGGGGGCCGGGCTGCCACTGCGGGTCAGTCATCAGCGAACCGATAGCCGACGCCGTGGACCGTGAGCACGTATCGGGGCCGGCCCACCTCGGGCTCGATCTTGCGGCGGAGGTTCTTCACATGGGCGTCGATCGCACGGTCGAACGAGTCGACCGCGACGCCGTGAAGCGCGTCCTGCAGCTGTGCTCGCGTGAAGACCCGTCCGGGCTCACGGACGAAGATGGCGAGGAGGTGGAACTCGGTCGGAGTGAGTTCGACCGGGTGGTCGTCCACCCGGACGCGCATCTTCGGCAGGTCGACCTCGACATCGCGGGCTCGCAGTACCTCCGCTCCCGCGGCGGCGCCCCTCGTCCGACGGAGCACCGCTCGTACCCTCGCCACCAGTTCCTTGGGACTGAAGGGCTTGACCAGATAATCGTCGGCGCCGAGCTCCAGGCCGACGATGCGGTCGGATTCCTCGCCCCGCGCGGTGAGCATGACGATCGGCATGGCGGACGTGCGGCGCAACTCGCGCGCGACGTCGAGTCCATCCATCCCGGGTAGACCGAGGTCGAGCACCACCAGGTCGGGTCTGCGCCCTCGGGCGCTCGCGAGCGCCGCGGAGCCGTCGCCGACGACGGTCACCGCGTAGCCCGCCAACTCGAGGTAATCGCGCAGGGTACGCGCGATCATCATCTCGTCCTCGACGACCAGGATCTGCTGCACGTGTGTGAGCCTCTCGCGGCGAAGGGACGGAGGCAACCTGCGCCTCCGCCCTTCGCCCCGACTCAGCTGCCGGCTTGCGCCTCCGCAGGTGGCGGCGACTCGGCATGCTGGCCGCGGTGCCACTCCTGGGCCCGCTTCTCGAACCGGCGGCGGCCCTCGTCGTTCCAAGGCCCCGAACCGTGGCCGTGCGGCCCCAGCCTGCCGAAGCGGCCGGCCCCACGGAAGATCCCACCGATCAGGAAGAACGTTCCGAACAGGAACAGCGGGAACAGGAAGAACCCTGGGAAGAAGCGGCGCCCGTCGCTCACCACGTGGAGCACCTGGACGCCCTGGCCGTTCTCCTGGGCGATCTGGACCTGTTCGATGCCTTGGGCGATGCCGTTGCGCTCGCCCGCTCGATACGTGCCGACCCCGATGCCGATCCCTCCGAGGATCACCACCAGCAGTGCGACGATCGTGACTCCACGACGCATCTGGACCTCCTTCGTCTCGCGTCTGTCTCAACATTGGCGCGCGGATGTGAAGCGCTCATGAAGGAGAAGAGGAGGTTCGTGTATGGGGCAGCGTAGTTGGTCGCGTGGGGTCGGAGCGTCGGCGCGAGTCGGGACGCCGCGATGAACGAGGTCGAGAACGTCGAGCGGGTCGAGACCGTCGTGATCGGCGCCAGGCAGGCGGGTCTGGCGGTTGGGTATTACCTGAAGAAGGCGGGGCGCACGGTCTCGATCGAGACGCCCATGCAGCTGATCATCCCAGCGCGGGCTTGGTCACGCCGGTTTCGGCATGCTCCTTCAGGTGATCCAGCACCGTGGACCATGTGTGGGCGACGGTTCCTAGTTGCCAGTCGGGTTGTTCCGCGGGGAAGCCCTCATGCATGAACAGCACCTGGGTGCCGCCGCCCTCGGGCTCCGGCGAGAGCGACCAGCTGACCCGGGTGTCGGTCCAGAACGGGAAGTCGCCGAGGCACGTCCATCCGACCCGGTCGGGATCGATCCGATCTACCCGCATCTTTATCAGCGCCGGCGTTTCGTGGAATCCGAACCTTGCCTCGCTTCCCACTGTTGGTTCCGCGGCCACGTCCGATGTCCAGAAGGCGGCGAGTCCCGCCTGGCTCGTGATGGCTCGCTGGATGGCGTCGGCTTCGGCGTGAACCGATACCCCGAGCACGATGTCGCGTGTCATGGTCGTTCCCCCTTCGTTCGCTCGTTCCGAGAGCTTAGTTAAGCCCTCTCTAAAGGAAGTGTCAAGCTGAAGGCTGTGCTTTAATAGCCTGCATGCAGGCGGTCCTGGAAGCGATCAGCTCCCCTCGGCGACGCGAGATCTTGCACTTGGTCTGGGATCAGGAGCGCGCCGCCGGCGACATCGCCTCGCGGTTCGACGTCACATGGTCGGCCGTTTCCCAGAACCTGAAGGTCCTGCGAACAGGTTTTACAAGGCCGACCGGACCGCCCTGGGATCGTTTGAGGTCGTCCTGCGCGAGATGTGGGAGCGGGATCTGGACACGCTGGCCGACGCGATCGAACGGGAGCGGCGTGGCTGAGCGCATCGTGGAGGTCGAGCGGCACCTGGCCGCCACGCCGGAGGAGGTCTTCGGGTTCCTGACCGACGCCGCGCGGTACACCCTGTGGATGGGGCGAGCGGCCGAGCTGGATCCTCGTCCCGGCGGTATCTACCGCGTCACGATGTCCGAGGACACGGTGGCGCTGGGCGAGTACGTCGATCTCGTCCCGTACCGCCGGATCGCCTTCACCTGGGGCTGGGTCGGCAACGCCGAGATCCCGCCGGGCTCGTCGCACGTGGAGATCTCGCTGGCCCCTGTCGGTGAGGGAACGATACTCCGGCTCCGGCACACGGGTCTGCCCGATGGTGCGAGCACCACCATGCATCGCGAGGGTTGGGAGAGCTATCTCATTCGACTGATAGCGGTCGTCCGGGGGATGGCGCCTCCGCCGATCCCCTGAGCAAGAGAATCGCGTTGGGACCTCGATCAGAGCAGACCGTACGTGCGGTGGACCTCGAACCGGTAGATCACGCGCTGTTCGTCGGCCATCTTCTCCAGGAATGCTTCCTCGGAGAGTTCCCCACCGAACCAGCTCAACGGGCCGCTCGGCTTGCCTTGCATCTCGCGGAACAGCCGCAAGTTCAGCGCCGGTGCGTCATCGCCGTCGAGGATCGCAACGGTGGTCTCGAGGGCCATCCAGGAGAATCCGGGGTCGAACACGAACACCGTGCAGCGAGGGTCTCGGCGCAGCCGCTCGGTCCGGACGCGATCGCGGGTACCGCTGCTCCATAGCTCGCCGTCGATCAGCGCCACACCGACGCGCGCGACCTTGGGCAGTCCGTCTTCGCCTATCGTGGCCATCGCAGCGCCGTGCCGATCCGCCAGCCACTTGATGTCCTGAGGCGAGAGTCCCATCGTCGCAGTCTAAGGCGGTATCGGTCGCTCGGGGGCGGTGGCCACCGACAGCAGCTCGAACGCGTCGGTGGGTTCGCTCTTGCCCTTGAGGTCCACGAGCCCCATCGGTCGGACGTCGACGATCACGTCGGGTCCGGTGTTCACCTCGTCCAGCGTCCGGCCGCCGATCGTGATGTGACCGGGAGTGGACAGCCCCTGCAGACGGGCGGCGACATTGGTGGTGTCTCCTATCACCGCGAACGAGCGATGCGTACCCGCTCCGACGTTGCCGATCATCGCCACCCCGGTGTTCACTCCGACGCGGAACCGCGGCCAGTCCGTGGATGCTCGCACGTCGTCGGACCGGTCCCTGACCGCGATGGCCGCGCGGACGGCACGCGCCGCGTGATCGGGTTGATCGCCGAGCGCGTTGAACACCGCCAGGATAGCGTCGCCGGCGAAACGTTCGATGAACCCGCCTTCTCGATCCACCACGTACGGGACCACCGCACCCCAGTAGGCATTCAGCATCTCGACCACCTCGGTAGCGGACCTGCCCTCGGCGAACGTCGTGAACCCGGAAAGATCTGCGAACAGGACCGAGACCTCCCGCTCGTGTCCCCCCAGCTGCGCCAGCTCCGGGTCAGTGCCGAGACGATCCGCGAGATGAGGCCCTACATACTGCCTCAGGAGGCCGTCCATGCGGGTCAACTCGCGTGCGGAGTCCGTCATGACCGCGACCTCGTCCCCCGTGAAGCCTCGTTCGCGCAGCGCGGCTGCCGTCGGACCAAGCGTGCCCAAGGCATCGGCCTGCACGAGTTCCGCCAAGGCAGTGGATTGGCGGCTGTTGAGCCGTTCGAGGGTTCGCTCCAGATAGATGCCCGCGAACGTTCCCGACAGGGACCGTGCGTGTCGGTACTCATGCCGGGCGGCGAGCACGATCATGATGAACGCGACCGCCATCAGCACGTGCCATTCCCACCACGAGGCTTTCCACGCACGACCGAACGCCATCGCGACCAACGCCTCGGCAAGGAGCACGAACGCGGCGGTCACGGCCAACGGCAGCGGTCGTCGCCGCTCGCGGTAGATAGCCAGGTATCGCACGGCGGCGAACGCGTATGCGGCAATACCGAACGGCAGCAGTATCAAGAGCCACGGCGCTCGTTCCGATTCGACCACCCGGTCGAGAGGCGGTACGCCGGCGAGTGAGGCGGCCGCCCAGACGAGCAACACCAGGACGAGCCCGATCCGCACCGGCACCTGCCAGCGACGAAGCGTTGCCTCCGTGCGAGCGTCCATCTCGATCGAGGAGAGGGCCGCGAAGCCCGAGGCGAAGAGGAGGCCGATGGGGGTGGCCAGAACGAAGCCGCCGTTCGGACCGCTCAGCACGACACCGGGCGTGGCCAGCGCGTGCAAGGCCAGGAACCCGGCGCTGGTCAGCAGCACCATGGAAATCAAGAAGAGTCGCTCGTCGCCGCTGCGACGAGCCACCTCGCTCACGATCAGGCCGAGGCCGACGTTCAGGAACGCGACGCTCGACACGAGCCAGAAATGAGAGGGATGGTGCTCCCAGTGCACGTCGAGCGACGGGAAGCCGAGTAGCAGCAAGAGTCCGGCCATCGGGATGGCCAGCGCCACCACGATGAACCAGGACGGCGGTCCGACGGGTCGGTCGCGGATCTCCATAGGAACCATGATGCGCGTCTCGGGCGGTTGCTGCTCGACGACGCGCTCCGACGCGACCTCGATGGTGGGAGTCTCTTGCTCCCGCCTCCATGGTTCATGACGGACGCCCGGGCCTGCATGCGGTGCGCCGGCCCGGGTCTTCGTCCACTCTCTGAATCCAGTAGCAGCCAGTCCCGAAGCGCGGGCGATCCGGCCCTCATCGAGCGGGCGCTGTTGAACCTACTGACGAACGTGGTGCGGTACGCGGATCCGACCGGGGAGATCTTGGTGCGAGCGTGGGCGTCGGCCGAGGAGGTGCTCATCGCCGTCGAGAACCCCGGTCCCGACATCCCCGATCCGCAGCTCGCGAGGATCTTCGAACCCTTCTTCCGGCCGAAGTGAGAGCCAGCTCCGAGGCTGCGGGCAGGTTCGGCCTGGGCCTCACCGTCGCCCGCGGATTGATCGTTGCCCGCCCGGGAGAATCTGTAGGCCGCCGGCCTCGGCACGTCGCCCCACGTGACCAGCACGAACTTGACGGACGGTCGTCGGCTCCGCGCTCGAGACCGACCATCGGTCCCGCTGGTCCTGAATACCTGGGCGCTTCCGGGGAATGCCGGAGGCGGTGAGGGTGGTTCTTGCCCACGTAGAGAAGGAGGGAACGTGCCTGCTGTCACCGTCGAAGACATCACCGCGCTGCCGCGCATCCCCGAGGTGGGCGGCGACGAGACCCAGCGTCCGGTCAGGTCCGTCTCCACCGCGCCGAGCGGCGTCGAGGGTGAGGGATTCCCGGTCCGGCGCGCGTTTGCCGGCGTCGAGCTCACCGACCTGGATCCGTTCATCCACATGGATCAGATGGGGGAGGTCGAGTACACGCCGGGCCAGCCCAAGGGGACGCCCTGGCACCCGCACCGTGGGTTCGAGACCGTGACATACATGATCGACGGAACCTTCGAGCATCAGGACTCCAACGGCGGGGGCGGCCTCATCACGAACGGCGACACCCAGTGGATGACCGCCGGCGCAGGCATCCTGCACATCGAGAGGCCCCCCGAGCAGCTCGTGATGAGCGGCGGACTCTTCCACGGCTCCCAGCTGTGGGTGAACCTCCCGAAGGCGCAGAAGTGGGCTCCCCCTCGCTATCAGGATCTCCGAGCGAACGAGGTCGGCCTTCTCGCTTCTTCCGACGCGGGCGCGCTGGTGCGGGTGATCGCCGGAGAGCTCGCGGGGCACGGCGGACCCGGCGACACCTACACGCCGATCACGTATTCGCACGCCACGATCGCTCCGGGTGCGCGGCTCGACCTCCCGTGGAACCCTGTCTTCAACGCCCTGGTCTACGTCCTGGCCGGGCAGGGAACGGTCGGGGTCGAGCGCCGGCCGGTCCGGATGGGTCAGCTCGCCGTGCTCGGTCCCGGCGATGTCATGCGCATCGATGCGGCGGGGGGCCAGGAGAGTCGCTCGCCCTCCCTCGAGGTGCTGCTCCTCGGCGGGCGCCCCATCCGCGAGCCGGTCGCCTGGTACGGGCCCTTCGTGATGAACAACAAGGCCGAGCTGGTCGAAGCCTTCGAGGATTACCAAGCGGGGAAGCTCGGGACGATCCCCGCGGCGCATCACACCCCCGACGAGGTCGTGGAGAGCGACGGGAGCTAGAGAGGCGCCGCAGGTTCCCCAGGTGTTCGTCTCGTCAACGGCTTGACACCCGGCTCCTCCGATCCCGGCGGAACATGTCAAGAGCTTCCCGACATCGTCCTATGACGCACTCGGGAAGCTCCTGACAAGGCGCGGCGCGGAGACGGCGGACTCTCCGTGTCAAGCGGTTGACGGCCTGCGTGTCATGGGATGCGAATCCCCAGGCCCGGCTCCTGCGGTTAACGAGTGGACCGCCGCACCCAGGACTGTTTCGACCGCGACCTCCGCGCGCTGGGGATGACGGTCGGATCAGCCGGTTGCGTTCGCGGCGTCCTCCAGGACCTTGATGTCGATCTTCTGCATCTGAAGCATCGCCTGCATCGCGCGCTGTGAGCGCCCCGGGTCGGGATCGCTCAGCAACTCACCCATCCGCTCGGGGATGATCTGCCAGCTCAAGCCGAACCGATCCTTGAGCCAACCGCACTGCCCTTCCTCGCCGCCCCCCTCGGTGAGCGCTGTCCAAAGGCGGTCGACCTCTGCCTGGTCCTTGACGGTCACGTCCAGGGAGACAGCCTCGGTGAACGGGAACTGCGGTCCGCCGTTGATCGCCCGGAACTCAAGACCGGCGAGTCGGAAGAACACCAACGCCACGTTGTCGCCGCTGGGGGTGCCATCGAGACGCTGTACGTTCGTCACCTCTCCGTCGTCGAAGAGGGAGACGTAGAAGTTGGCGGCCTCCTCTGCCTGGGTGTCGAACCAGAGGCACGGACTGATCTTCTGCATGGTGGTTTCCCTTCCTTTTCGGTGGACTAGCTGTTGGCCAGGAGCTTGGCGAGGACTTCGTCGAGACGGTCGTACCCCTCGCTCATGCCATCGCCCATACCGGAAGACACCATCGCGTCACGAGCCTCGACCGATTGGAACAGCGAGTTGGTGCGGACCGTGGTCCTGCCGCCGTGATCCTCGAACGTGACCGTGTCCATGGAGACGTGGCCGGGCGCGCCCTCGAACTCGAAGGTCTGCACGATGCCGTCGGGTGAAGGTGCGCCGTGGAAGACGCCGTGGAAGCCATATGCGTTGCCTGCATCGTCGGCGTGGAGGTAGCGCCAGATGCCGCCGTCGCGGAGGTCGAACCGCTCAACCGTCATCGTGAACTTCCGCGGCCCGAGCCACTGCGCCAGCAGCTCCGGCTCGGTGAACGCGCGATATACCAGGTCGCGCGGCGCATCCAGTGCCCGGGTGGTGAGGACCTGCGGGACCCCGGGCTCCGCGGTGATCTGCATCTCGGTCATGACGTGCTCCTTCCTGTCGGATCGCTTCCCGGGTCGGGGATCTGCGATGGGTGGGTGCTTTCGCTTTGCAGCGCTGCGAGGAGTTCGTCGAGCCGGTCGTAGCTCTCTTCCCAATATGCCCGGTAGCCGGCCAGCCACACGGTCGCCTCCTTCAATGGTTCCGCCTCGAGGTGGCTGAGGCGAGCGGTCGCCTTGCGGGTGCGCGAGATGAGCCCGGCCCGCTCGAGCACCCTGAGATGGCGCGAGATAGCCGGCTGCGACATGCTGAAGGGCGCGACGAGCTCGGCGACGTTCGCCTCACCCAGAGTCAGCCGCGTGAGGATCGCGCGACGGGTGGGATCGGCGAGCGCCCCGAACACGGCATCGAGCTGATCGACCGGCATATATAACCTCACCTTTCTAGAACACTTAGGTTATAAATCAGGGGATCGACCCTGTCAAGTCGTTCCGAGCGCCGTAAGCTGGCCTCTTGGGTATGCAAGGTCCTGTCGACCTCCGAAGGAGTGGTGATCATGGGCAAGGTGGTGCACTTCGAGATTCCGACCGATGATCTTGGACGAGCCAAGGAGTTCTACGGGTCAACCTTCGGGTGGGATCTGCAGACGATGCCGATGGGAGGGGACGACTACACGATCGTCATGACCACGCCCGTCGACGACAAGACGCAGATGCCAACGGAGCCCGGCGCAATCAACGGCGGACTGATGAAACGATCCAGCGAGACGCCTTCACCCGTCATCACGATCGAGGTCGAGGGCATCGACGACGCCCTCAAGCAGGTCGAGGCCGCAGGGGGAAGCATCGTGCAGTCCCGGACCCCGATCCCTAACATGGGAGCGTTCGCGTACTTCGAGGACACCGAGGGCAACGTGATGGGTTTGTGGGAGACCGTTTGAGCTAGCGCCGACGTCAGTCGGCCGCAGGCGTTCCTGCCGTGACGTGAGTGCGATCCGCAGGCGGGGCGGTGGAGCCTGAACGGGACGTAGGCGCTCTTGCTCTGCTCCGCGCGGGTGGACACGAGCCACCTGACGCACATGGGCTTAGCGACGTAGATCCCGCCGTTGAACTGCAACAGAAAGCGAACTTCGCGGCTGCATGGTCATCCCAGTCGTCGAGCGACACGCCAACAGCGTGAGGCAGGCGCAGAAGGTGGGCGGTGCGCTTGCGGTGTGGAGGTGCCAGCGACCAGGATGGCCGCGTGGAGATCCCGGACACACGCTACGCCGTCACCGATGACGGGGTGCACATCGCGTACCAGGTCGTTGGCGATGGACCGATCGACGTCGTGTTCGTGCACGCGTTCGTGTCGCACGTCGAGCTGTTCTGGAAGCTCCCCTCGTTCGCGCGGCTCGTCCGGGAGCTGAGCTCCTGGGCGCGCGTGATCCTGTTCGACAAGCGGGGTGTAGGCCTTTCGGATCGCCTCTCGTCCGCCCCGACGCTGGAAGCTCGGATGGACGACCTCCGCGCGGTGCTCGACGCCACCAGCTCTGAGCGGCCGCTGCTCGTCGGCGACAGCGACTGAGGAGCCCTCGCGGCCCTGTTCGCGGCCACGTATCCAGAGAGGACGCTCGGGTTGCTCCTGTGGAGCGGTGCGGTCCGGATGGCGTGGGCCCCCGACTATGAATGGGGCATGTCCGAGGGCCTCTTCGAAGAACGCCTCCGCACCCGAAGCGAGCTCTGGGGGGTCGCGGCGAGGGGCGCGGAGTCGGCCGCAATGACGTTCGCCATCACCGGTGACCGACTGAAGGAGGACCCTCGGTTCGTCGAATGGTTGGTCAAGATCCAGCGTTACGGCGCGGCCCCCGGCGACCTGGTGACGTTCAGCCGCGTGTGGTTCTCGACCGACGCCCGCAGCGCCCTCCCGGCGATCCAGGTACCGGCGGCCGTGCTCGTACGCGGGGGCTGGCCGGCGAACCTGATCGAGGAGAGCACCTGGACCGCGGACCAGATCCCCGGCTCGCAGGTGATCTCTCTCCCGGGAGACGACGACGACCCCTACCTGGGTGACATCACACGGGTCGCCCAGACCGTCGAACGGTTCGTGGCGTCGATCCGGGATGAGGAGGCAGTCTTCGCCCGCGTCCTCGCGACCGTGCTGTTCACCGACATCGTGGGGTCGACGGACCGGGCCTCGGCGCACGGTGATCGGGAGTAAGGAACTGGTTGAACGGCACCACGCGAAGATCCGAGCGCTGCTTGCGCGATTCCGCGGGCAGGAGGTGGACACGGCCGGCGACGGGTTCTTCGCGACGTTCGATGGACCAGGACGGGCGGTGGCCTGCGCCTCGGCGATCGTTCGTTCCGTGGAGTCGTTGGGGATCCAGGTCCGCGCCGGCGTACACACGAGTGAGGTCGAGACGATCGCCAGGAAGGCGGGCGGCATCGCCGTGATGATCGGCGCGCGGATCGGCGCCCTGGCCGGGCCGTCGGAGATCCTTGTGTCGCAGACCGTGAAGGACCTCACGGCCGGATCCGGTCTCTCGTTCGATGATGCCGGTGAGCACGCGCTGAAAGGCGTCCCCGGCCGCTGGCGTATATATCGTTTCGTCAGCGATCCCGTGCGAGCGCGATGAAGTCACGGAGACGATCGAGCTGAATAGGAGGCGTCGCTCGAGCAGAGCTGCAGTTGGATGAGGGGACGAACGTCGATCGATTCGAGTGCGGATGATTACTCGGGGGCGGCGGGTGAAGTCCTTACCATCGCGTCGATGCGGTCGAGGAACGGGACCTGCCCCTTATGGAGCTTGCGTTGCGCAGTGTCCAGGTCGAACCAGGCGGCGCGGTCGACCTCCGGGAACTCGGCGGTCCGGCCCGAGCGTGGTGGCCACTCTATCTCGAAGGTGTTGCTCCGGACGTCGGTCACGTCGAGGTCGCACTCGAGCGCCCAGACGCTGACCAGCTTGCCGCTCGGCTGGCGCAGCTCCCCCAGGAACAGGGCCTCGCCCGCGTTCGGCGACTCGACTCCGAGCTCCTCGCCGAACTCGCGGATCGCGACCTCAAGTGGATCCTCGCCTGCCCTGTACTCGCCCTTGGGCACGGACCACGCGCCCTCGTCCTCCTTGGCCCAGAACGGGCCGCCGGGATGCACGAGCAGCACCTCCACGACGACGCCCACCTGACGGTAAAGAAGCAGTCCCGCGCTCAGCTTCGACATCGGCTTAGTCCGCCCCACGTGAATGGATCTGGCGACGCCTCGAGCGCGGCGAACCGGTCGGAGTCGACGTTCGTCGGCGAAACCCGCTGTCGAACGCCAGCGTCATCGGGCCACCCTAGCCCTATCCTCGGGTGCCGATCCGCCAGGTACCAAACGGATGCGCGGCGTCGGTGAACATGGGGACGGCCCGAGTGATGTCCAGAGGACTCATAAAGGCATCAGTGTGAATCGTTCGTCAAGTCACTCTTATCCTAGTTCGTGACCACCTCGGAGGCGACGCCGGCGAGCAGCAGGATGAATACCACCCACCCCAGCGCGAGGATCCATCCGATCAGCCGGTTGTAGGACTTCGCCTTCATCTCAGAACCCCGGGAACTCGACGTTGAGGAAGAACCATAAGGCGCTCGAGAGCCACACCACGGTGAGTGCCGAGAACAGCAGTCCGCCCGCGAGCGAGTAGGCGAAGTTGGGGATCCCGCGGCCCCGGACCACGAGGATCTTCGTAGCGAGCGCCCCGAAGAAGACGCAGCCCGCGATCCCGTGGATGAGCACGCGGGTGTTCGCGTCCTGGAACCCGAGCGCCCACAGACAGTGGTATGCGACGACGACGGTCAACAGGAACGCAGTGGTCCCGCTGGCGCGGTGCGCCCTGGGGAGCCAGCGCGGCCCGTGACCCGCTCCGAGCCGCCCCTCCATCTTCACGGCTGACGTGACCTGGAACAGCGCCAGGACCATCGCCGCCGTGGCCAACCACACCTTCAGGTTGATCGTTCGCGTGAAGAACAGGCTGATGAGACTCCTGCCCGTCGGGTCGTGCACGTTGCCGTAGACCCCGAGCGAGATCGCCACCGCCGCGCCCACCAGCAGCGCGATTCCGAGCCCGTATCGAGGTGTGGAACGACTCACGGTGGCCATGACCTCTCCTCTCGACCCGGTGAGCATATTCCGGACTCGGTTTGCGCGACTGCGGCCGACCGGGCACACTTGGCGAAGGTGTCCGCTGGACGGAGATGACCGCATCTCCTGACCGAGGAAGGGGCCGTCATGGATGAGCACCCCAACGTCGCGTTCATCCGCGAGATGTTCGCAGCCATGGAGCGGAACGACGCGTCGTTCCTGGAGGATCATGTCGCCGACGACATCGTGTGGCATACCGGCGGGAACAGCCGCGCGGCCGGCACGCGTCGAGGCAAGGACGAGGTCCGTCAGATGATGGGCGCGATGACCGGCGACGCGATGAAGGCCCAGGTCCACGGCATCGTCGGTGACGATGACCACACGGTGGTGCTCGGCACCGCGACCGTGACCGCGCCGAGCGGCAAGAGCGTCGAGTACAACTACGTGAACGTGTTCCATGTCGCCGGCGACAAGGTCACCGAAGTGTGGGGCATGTCCGAGAATGACGCCGAGACCGATCCCATCTGGGACGAGTTCGCTTCCTAGCTCGAACCCGGTCCTCTCCGTTCCGGGACGACCTCACCGCAACGGGCGAGCAGTAGCTGCTGTTCGGCGTGCCGCTCACGTCCCTGCCGCCCCGACCTCACCGACAGCCTGATCGCCGGCGGCGTGCTGCCCAAGGCTCCAGAGACGGCGTTTGGTGGCATGATCGCGAACGACGGGAGGCGGACGCCGGATGACCGAGGGGTCTTTCGCCCGATGAGAGGTCGCGCGGGAACGAACGTCGACGTCGCCAGTATGCGACCGAGGCCGCGACCTATGACAAGGAGTCGGACCTCATCGAGCGATGGCTCTTCGGGACCGAGCACCGGATGTGGGCTTGTAGACGGGCGCTGGGCGATTCGCTCGAGGTGGTCATCGGCACCGGCCTGAACCTTCCTAACTACCCTCTCGACGTTCGTCTCACCGGGCTCGACCTCACCCCCGAGATGCTCGTGCTCGCACGTCAACGGTCCATCGACCTTGGGGTCCCGTCGCTCTCTTCGAAGGTGACGCTCAAGCTTTTCCGTTCGCGGACGAGGAGTTCGACACCGTTCTCGCTACCTACGCGATGTGCTCTGTCCCTGACGAGCGACGAACGGTGCTGGAGATGGAGCGGGTCCTCAGGCCGGGCGGGTGTCTGATCCTCGTCGACCATGTCCGCAGCAACGTCCTCTCGATCTTCTGGATCCAGCGTCTGATGGAGCTCTCGCCGACGCGCAGCGAAGACGGACTGACGAGAAGGCCCCTCACGCATGTGCAGGCCGCAGGCTTCACCATCGAGACAAGCGATCGGCTCCGAGCAGGGATCATCGAACGTCTGGTTGCGCGGAAGAAATAACCACAGAACCCGGTAACGATCCTCGGCGATCCGCTGGGTCTGGTATCGACCCATCTGTAGCACAGCGCGGTCTCCTGCGGGGCTTCGCGGGTCACGATCTGCCTCCCAGAGGCGTGTGCCTCGTGGGTTGCCCTGTTCACGTAAGGCCGTCTAGGCTGGGAAGCACAGGGGGATCCCGTGAGTGATCGGACTCGGAAGAAGGTCATGTGGGTCGTGACTGTCGCGGCCCTTGCCGTTCTGCTCGGTGCGTGCGCTGCCGGCGACCCGCCGCCGGGGGGCTCGAGCGCGTCGGCGGCAGTGAGCCCGTCGATGGCTCCTATGGCCAACGCGTGTCCGACTGAGGGGTGCATCATCAAGATCGTCGATGTGGCGCGGAGCGGCAACGAGATCGCCGTGAGCTGGGAGACGAACTTCGCGCCCGACGTCTCGAAGAATCATGTCCACGTCTACTGGGATACCTACACGTCCGATCAGGTGAGCAGCGACGCAGAGGCCCGCGGGGTGAAGCAAGGAGAATGGATCCCGACGGACGTCGAGACGTTCGTCACCAAAGACGTCCTGTCCGTCGACAATCGCGGTGACTCGACGACGATCTGCGTCACCGCCGGTGATCGGAACCATGCCGTGATCGATTCCTCGATCGTGGACTGCCGAGACGTCTCAGATCTCCTCTGAATCAGGGGGGAACCTCGGTGAGCGGTTCGTCTGCCGATGTCGGGGGGCTTGCCCTTCATATCTTCCTCATCGCGGACATCCGCGGCTACACGACGTTCACCCAAGAGCGCGGTGACGAGGCCGCGGCCACCTTGGCGATGAGATTCGCCGCGATCGCACGGAAGACCCTGACGGTTCAGGGAGGCGAAGGATTACAGTTCCGAGGCGATGAGGTCCTCGCCGTCTTCACCTCCGCGCGGCAGGCGATCCAGGCGGCCGTGGATCTGCAAGCCGCGTTCGTCGCACAGTCGATCGCGGATCCTTCCTTCGCGATGCCGGTCGGGATCGGTCTCGATGCCGGTGAGGCGGTCCAGGTCGATGACGGGTTCCGGGGCGGTGCCCTGAACCTGGCGGCACGGCTCTGCTCCATCGCAGGGCCGGGCGAGATCTTGGCCAGTCGCGAGGTCGTTCACCTCGCGCGGCGGGTCGAGGGCGTCGCCGAGGCCGACCACGGGTCCTTCAGCCTCAAGGGCATCGCCGATCCTGTGCGCGTGACCCGGTTGAGCCGGGATGGGTGGGACCCGGCGCAGGACGATGCTTTCCAGCAGGCGATCGGCGGGCGTCGGGTCCGCACCAGGGCCGAGTTCGCGGTCTGCCCATATAGAGGATTGGCAGCGTTCCAGCCGGAGGATGCTGATCGCTTCTTCGGGCGGACCGAGCTTGTCGAGGAGTTGGTGGATCGGCTCGACCACGACCGGGTGTTGTCCGTGATAGGCCCCTCGGGCAGTGGTAAGTCCTCCTTGGTCAGGGCCGGCCTGATCCCCGCGATGCGAACCGGCGCCGCGCCAGCGAGTGATCGATGGGCCGTCGCCCTGTTCACCCCACGTGCCGACCCTATGACCGAGCTCTCCTACCAGCTCTCCCGACTCGCCGAGACCGCGGTCGCAGCCGACGGCGTCGGCGTCAACCCCGCGCCGGTCCAGGGGTCGGCTGTGATGCGCCGGCTGACGGACTCGATCTGCCACGCGACCGACGGCTTGCTGATCGTGATCGATCAGTTCGAAGAGCTGTTCACGCTCTCGCCGCGCGGCGAACAGGAGCTGTTCATCGATGCGCTCTCCGCGATCGCGGACCCTGCCGGGAGCGGGGTGCGGCTCGTGATGGCGATCCGCGCGGACTTCTACGGGGTCTGCGCGACGTTCCCCTGGCTTGCCAGGCGCGTGCCTTCCAACCAGGTGTTGGTCGGACCCATGAGCCGGCCCGATCTGAGGAAGGCGATCGACCAACCGGCACTCGGGGCCGGGCTCCGCCTCGACGAAGGACTGGTCGACGTCGTGCTCGACGACGCGGGGACCGAGGCCGCAACGCTTCCGCTCGTATCGCTTGCGATGGCGGAGACATGGCGCCGGCGAGAGGGCGACACCCTGACCCTCGCGGGGTACCGAGACGCCGGGGGCGTGGCCGGCGCCATCTCACGCTCGGCCGACTCGTTGTTCGAAACCGCCTTAACCCCGGACGAACAGGAGGCATGTCGCCGACTCATGCTGCGCCTCGTCACCCCTGGCGAGGGAGCCTCGGACACGCGCCGACGCGTGGAGATGCGAGAGCTGCAGCGCGATCCGGATCCCGGGGTCCTGAAGGTCGCCGCGGATCTTACCGACGCCCGCTTGCTCACCGTCGATCGCGACTCACTGGAGATCACGCATGAAGCCCTGCTGCAGGGATGGCCACGCCTCCGCCGGTGGATCGATGAGGCCAGGGACGACCTGCGGAGCCGGCAACGCATCGGCCGCGCCGCGGCGGAGTGGCGAGCCCAGGACCGCGACCCTGACCTGCTGTACCGGGGCACTCCGCTGCAGGCCTCCATGGAGTGGGCGAAGGAGCACGGTGAGGTACTCGAGCCTCAGGATGAGGAGTTCCTCACAGCGAGCCGGGACGCGTTCCTGCGGGCCAAGGCTCGATCGGACGAGTCGGCCCATCGCTCGCGGCGCCTTCGACGGGGTGCCGCCGCGGCCCTGGCGGTGCTCGCCGCCGCCGCCCTCGTTGCGTCCGCGATCGCGTTCACCGCGTTGCGCGAGGCGAGAGGTCGCTACGTGCAGGCCCTTGCGACCCAATCACGAGGACTCGCGGACACAGACCCGCGCACCGCGATCGCGATCGCGGCCGAGGCGTCCGAGCGAGGCGATACCGCTCCTGTGGATGCTCGGGTCGCGATGGTCGATGGGAGTCGAGCCCTTGCGGACACCAGCTTTCTGCCGTCGGGGCCGCCCGTGTCGGTCGGGGACGCCTCAACGGTCGTCGTCGCACAGGACGGATCGTTCATCGTCACCGGCAACCGCGACGGCTCGATCTCCACCTGGAGTGCGATCGGCTTGAACCTGGCGAGCGACGTCCCCGGACACAGCCAGGCCATCGAAGAGATGGACATCACCCCCGATAGTCGATGGCTGATCACGGGGGGCGACGATGGCAAGATCCTGGTGTGGGACCTCGCCGATCCAAGCCAGCTGCCGGCGCCCACCACGCTCGGAGAGACCGACAGCATCGTGTGGAGCGTGGCGGTCTCACCGGATGGTACGACCGCAGCATCGGCCCAGGAAGACGGCACGATCCGGCTGTGGGATCTGCAGACACGCGAGCAGATCGAACCCGTGCCGGCCGATACGGGAGATGCGATCACGGTGGCGTTCAGCCCGGACGGTCGGCTGCTCCTTGCCGGGAACGGTCGAGGTGAGGTCACGGGGTGGAGCATGGATGACCGGCGCGTCGCGATCCCGACCTTCCGTGCCCACAGAAGCGGCGTCTGGGAGATCGAGTTCGATGCGCAAGGATCGCGGTTCGCCACCGCCAGTGATGATGGTCGCGTCAGGATCTGGGATACGTCGTCGCAGGAGCTGGAGGCCGAACCATTCTCGAGCTCGGCCGACGACGTTCGCGGCGTGCTGATGGACGGCGGCGACGTGCTGGCCGGTGACGAGGATGGGCGGATCTTGGATGCGCCCATCGACGGCTCGAGGCAGCCCGAGGACTCGCCGCCTCGACACGCGCAGATCGTGGACGCTGCCTTGGGTGCCGGCACGCTCGCGACCCTCGGTACGGATCAACGGATCCAGATCTGGACCCGCGGCGATGAGCCGATGGCTCAGGTGATCGAGGATCGAACCGGTGGTGCCTTCGCCCTGGCATCGAGTCCTGACGGCACCCGGCTCGCGATCGGTGACGGCGAGGGCGAGGTACGTATCGTTTCGACCGCCGGCGATCAGGGACCCGTGCCGATCCGGTTGCACGATGGGATCGTGTGGGACCTCGCGTTCTCAGGAGACGGGACCCGGGTGGCATCGATCGGGGAGGACGGGCACGTGGAAGTGATCGACGCGGCCACGGGTGAGCCGCTCGCTTCGCCCTCGGACGTTGGCGGTGCGATCGACGCGGTGCTGTGGGCCGATGACCAACTCCTCACCGGCGGTGAAGACGGCGTGGTGCGGATCTGGCAGGAGGGTGGGTTGGTGGGCCAGCTGGAACCTCATCCCGGTGGCGTCACGGCCATGGCGCTGTCTCGGGACGGTGTGTTGGCGGTCGCGGGCAACGTGGGTCTCGTGCAATTGTGGAACCTTGACGATCGTGAACGGCAGGGCGAACCGCTTGCGGCCGGAGACGACAAGATCTGGGAGCTCGACTGGTCCCCGGACGGGGAACGCCTGGCGGCGGCCAGCGACGACGGGACCGTTTCGTTGTGGGAGGTTGGGTCACGGACAGCCGTGGGATCCCTCACGCCTCACCCGAAGGGCGCCCTGGCCGTGGCGTTCCTCAGCGATGGTGTGACGATCGCGACCACCAGCCGCGACGGGTCGGTCCGGCTCTGGGATGGCGCCACGGCACAGCCGCTCGGCGGTCAGCTCGGAGGTCTCGCGGCCCCGGCATGGCGGGTCGTGCCCCTGCCCGACATGCGGTTCGCCACCAGCTCGGAGGACGGAACGGTGAGGATCTGGGACGTGCTGAACCCAGTTCGAGCGTGCGAGCGAGCGGCCGGCCCACTGGGCATCGATGCGTTGGGCGCGTACCTGGGCGAGGGCGAGGAGCCGGTCGCCTGCCTGGACGGCTAGCCTGTCGGAGCGCCGCCTCGACGGCGCGGAGGGCCAGCCGAGCAGCCTCGAGTGACGGGATCGCGTGGATCAGCGGGCGGGAGGCGTCGTTGATCCAGTCCACATCTTCCGGCTCGGCATCGGAGGGCGAGAACGGGACGCCCCGCTCCAGCTTGTCGGCAAGCGCGAGCATCCGCGCGTCCCAGAACGCGATGTGGCCGAGCACCGCGGCGACCGTCCAGTACTCGTTCACCTGAGCGCGAAGCTCGTCCTCGTTCAGGCCTTCCACCAGGGCGCGAAGGCGCCCGCGCTCTCGCCTGTTCTCGTTACTGTTCTGGGCGGCGGACGACGAAGACGTACTCGCGGCTGTCGTCGTTCAAGGGCGCGCGGTCGAAACCCCCGAAGAGCGGCTTCGCGCAGGTCGAGTGACACACCGGCCTCGGCGGCGTTGGCTCGGGCCTGCTCGAGCATGGCCGCGGAGGTATCGATCCCGATGACCGGCCGACCTGTCGCCTGCGCAACGGGGATGGCGACCCGCCCGTTCCCGACGGCAAGCTCGACGAGCGGCCCGCCGGTCTCGCGCGCCAGGTCGACGTAGAAAGCGACGTCCTCCGTCATGGCCGCCGACCACTCGTCGTAGCGATGCGCGAACGCCTCGTCCCAGCTCACACGCCGATGCTAGTGGGATGTGCCAGTCTTGAAGGTCATGGGCTCGACGCAGTACTACACGGCCACCAGCATCGACGGGTTCATCGCCGACGAGCAGAACTCGCTGAACTGGCTCTTCGAAGTCCCCGCGGGCGACGACGACGTGGGACACGCGGAACGGTTCGCAGCCTTCTTCCGCGAGGTCGGAGCGATGGCCATGGGCTCGACGACCTACGAGTGGGTCCTGGAGCACGACCAGCTGCTCGAGCATCCCGAGAAGTGGAAGGACTACTACGGCGACACCCCGTGCTGGGTGTTCTCGCACCGGGACCTCCAGGCGATCCGCGGGGCCGATCTGCGGTTCGTGCACGGTGAGGTAACGTCGATCCATCGAACGATGGTCGAGGCCGCCGGCGGCAAGAATATCTGGCTCGTGGGCGGCGGGGAGCTGGTCGGGCAATTCGCCGACCAGAGACTCCTGGACGAGATCCGGCTCAGCATCGCCCCCGTCACGCTCGGCGCCGGTGCCCCGTTGCTACCTCGGCGTCTCATGTCCTCCGACCTGACGCTGGTGAACCTCGAACGCCACGGGGAGTTCATCGCCGCTACCTACCGTGTGGAGCGAGGCTCGATCGATCGACAGGAGAACGCCGGATGAGGTAGTTGGTCGGATCGACGTTCGTGACGCTGGACGGCTTCATCATTCATCCTCGCTCCGGGGCGGGCGTCGTTTCTGCCAAATGGCCCTTGCCCGCTTCGGTACACTGCCTCGCGTTCCTGACCCTGCGGGAAACGAGGGCCACCACTTATGTCACGAGTCATCCTGATCGCGTGGGACGGCGCCGATTGGCGCATCCTCGACCCCCTGCTCGAGCAGGGCGCCTTGCCGAACCTGCAGGCGCTCATCCACCGGGGGCAGAAGGAAGTCCTGCGCTCCACCGTCCCCACGCACTCCTGGTCGGCCTGGCCGAGCTTCCTCACCGGCGTCGACCCGGTGGACCACGGCGTCTTCGACATCCTCGAGACCGTGCCCGGCACCCACAAGGCCTACCCGGTTACCTACAAGTCGATAAAGGCGCGCACGTTCCTCGACGACCTCACCGCCGCGGGCAAGCAGCAGCTGCTGCTCGACGTGCCGCTGACGTTCCCGCCGCCCAGCCTCACGGGCAGCCTGATCGCCGGCGGCGTGCTCCCCAAGGGCCGCGCCGTGAGCCAGCCAGCCGACCTCACCGATACGCTCGCCAAGGCCGGCCACGATTGGCCGATCAACGGCATGAGCTGGACCACGTATCACAACAAGCCCGACGCTTACCTGGACGAGGCCTTCGAGGTCACCGGCAAACGCATCAAGGCCTCCGAGTGGCTCATGGACAACACCGAGTGGGACATGATGGCGAGCGTGTGGGTGAGCATCGACCGCACTCAGCACTGCCTCAGCAACTACATCGCGCCCGATCACCCGGACTACACGAAGAACAAGGACACCCGCATCGGCAAGAAGGTGGCCGACATCTTCCGCCAAACCGACGACGCGATCGGCTCGTTCGTCGCGCGCGCGCGCCCCGATGACATCATCCTGTTCATCTCTGACCACGGCTTCCAGTCGTGCACGCGCGCGGTGAACATGGACCGGATGCTGCACGACTTCGGCTACCTGGAGTTCTCGGCGTCCAACGCCGTGTTCGGTCCGATGCAGTGGGGTCCCGTTCGTACGGTGGCGCGCAAGGTCTACGACACGCTCGGCCTGCACGGGAAGGTCTCGCTGCCGCAGTCGGTGAACTGGTCCAAGACGCGGGCCTTCACCACGATCCGCTCCACCGGCGAGGGCGTTAGCATCAACCTCGCGGGCCGGGAGATCGACGGCATCGTGGACCCGGGCGACTACGACAAGGTGCGCGACGGCCTCATGGATCGCCTCGCCACCTACGTCGACGCCAAGACCGGCAAGAAGCCCATCAAGGAGATCGCCAAGCGCGAGGAGGTCTTCAAGGGCCGCTTCGCCGATAAGGCTCCCGACATCATGATGGTACCTAGCGATGGGTATTCACTCACACACGCAAAGGCCGCGATCGAAGACGCCGACTGGGTGAGCGGCGATCACCGCATGGAGGGCGTGATCGTGGCGGTGGGCCCGAACGTGAAGCCCTTCGAGCTGACCCCGTCGCTGATCGATATGGCTCCCACGCTGGTTGCCGCGCTCGACGCCCCCACCGCGGTCAAGCCCAGCGGCCGGATCCTGCACGAGATCGTGGGCTCCGGCGCCGCGCTCAAGGAGCGGGAGGTGGCCGAGGGCGACACCGGCTCCGCCGGCTCTGCGGTGATCCCGGGCATCCCCGGTATGGGCAACGAGGCCGAAGTCACGGACACCGAAGCCGACGAGATGGAGGAACACCTCCGCGGTCTCGGCTACATCGAGTAGGGGGACATCATGGACATCGATGGCACCGCTCCCGCAACGGCAGAAGGAGAGCTGCGGATCGACGCGTCGCCCGAGGTCGTCTGGAGCGTGATCTCGGACCTCCCGAACTGGCCCTCATGGAACCAAGCGATCAAGAGCGTTGACCTGCACGGCCCGCTGGAGCCGGGCACCACCTTCGTCTGGAAGTCGACCACCACGTTGCGGTCGACGCTGCAAGAGGTCGATCCGCCGCGCGAGATCGCGTGGACCGGTGTGACGATGGGCATCCACGCCGTGCACCTCTTCCGTTTCCGCGCGGACGACGGCGGCACGCTCGCGCGCTCGGAAGAGTCCTGGCGCGGGTCTGATCCCGAGTGTGTTGAAGGGGTACAGCCGCAAGAAGCTGCAGGCGGGCATCGACGGCATCCTCGCATCGCTGATAGTCGAAGCGGAGCGCCACGCCGGGGTCTAAGCGATCTGACAGTCGGATTTGACCGTCCTCGTGCGCAGCCATACGGTCGGAGTTCCGCCGACGGAAGGAGCCGCGTCATGAACTTCGTGCAGACGATCTCGTTCTCCACCAGCCGGATGGAGGAGATGCAGAAGCTGATGGACGACTTCGGCGAGGCGAACCTCGTCGACGACCAAGCCGGCAACTCCGGCTTCGTGCGGAGCCAGGTCCTGCGGGATCGCGGCAGCGAGAACGCCTACATGGTGGTTGCGGAGTTCGCCTCCTACGAGCAGGCGATGGAGAACTCGGGACGCCCCGAGACGGACGCCTTCGCGAAGCGCATGGGCGAGCTCTGCGACGGGCCTCCGGCCTACGGCAACTACGACGTCATCCACGAGCAAACCGCCTAGCAGGAGCGTGGCGAAGGTGAGCGACGTGCTCTGGCTCGCTGGGCGAGTCTGAGGCGTGGCGCGGATCCTCTTCACGTTCGTCGGTGGCCGCGGGCACCTCGACCCCCTTCTGCCGATCGCGCGGGCCGCGGAGGATGTGGGACACACGGTCGCGATCGCCGGCCGGCCCCAGTGGGTCCCGGACGTGGAGGCATTCGGTTTCACTGCCTTCGCCACGGGACACGACGCCTACGCGTCTACCGGGCGGATCCCGCTCCGCCCACTCGATCCCAGCCGTGAGGACCGGGGATCTGCGGGAGGGGTTCGCGCGCCGGATCGCCCGGGAGCGAGCGGCCGCGATCCTCAAGCTCTGCGAGGAGTGGCATCCCGACGTGCTCGTGTGCGATGAGGCGGATTTCGGCGGTCTGCTCGCTACTAAGTGCCTCGGGATCTCCCGCGCCACCGTGCTCGTGACCGCCGCGGGGTCGTTCGTCCGCCCGGCCGTAGTCGGCGAACCGTTGCAGGAGCTTCGCGTCGAACTCGGGCTCCCGCTCGACCCCGAACTCGAGATGCTCACCCGGGACCTCGTGCTGTCGCCGTGCCCCCCGAGCTTCCGCGACCCGGCGTTCCCGCTGCCCGAGACAGCGCACTCGATCCGGCCCGGCGCGCTCGATCTCGCTCAAGACAGCACCGCCCCGCCGTGGCTCGCGGACCTGGGCGGCGCGCCGACCGTCTACATCACGCTGGGCACGATCTTCAACCTGGAATCCGGCGACCTCTTCGAACGGATGATCGCGGGCTTGCACGGATCGCCCGTCGACGTCGTCATGACCGTCGGGCGACAGATCGATCCCGGATCGTTCGGGCCGCTCCCCGCCAACGTTCGTGTGGAGCAGTACATCCCGCAATCGCAGATCTTGCCGCACTGCGATCTGGTCGTGTGTCACGGCGGGTCGGGCAGCGTGATCGCCGCCCTCGCACGCGGCATCCCGATGGTGGTGATCCCGATGGGTGCCGACCAGCCACTGAACGCCGCTCGGTGCGAGGCGCTCGGGGTCGGGCGGACGCTCGATGCCGTGTCGGCCACGCCGGACGACGTGCGGAGCGCCATCATGGCCGTCCTGAAGGAACCGGCTTACCGCCGGGCTGCCGAGGCGACCAGGGATGAGATCGCCGCGCTGCCGGACGTGACGCACGCGGTGAGGCTGCTCGAACTGCTTGCCAAAGGGTCGGGGCACCGCCGATCGCGTCCGGGCCGCTAGGTTGGGACTCCGTGCGCAGGCGTGAGGCCCCGAACCTGAGTTGTCAGGGTTCGCGCGCCAAGGGTGCTTCCCCGCGAGTGCCATGCTCGAACTCTTCGCGGATCGCGTCCAGGCCGACGCCGTCGGCATCCGGCGAGATCGCATGGCGTTCACCGATCAGTCGCTCGACCCGGGCGAGCTCGGAGCGCACGCGCGACTCGTATCCGGCGGCTCCTTCCTCGGGCGCGTCGACCAAAACGGTCAGCAGCGTTTCGTTGCGCGCGTCGGGTGCTACCAGAACCAGCGCGCGGCCTGCCCGCCCCTCCCGCGCCATGCCGTCGAGGAAGGCCAGGCCCTCGACCCTGGCGATGTGATCGTAGACAACCTCGGGCGACGCGGCCACTTCCTGCGTGACCTCGACGACGTGTTTTTCACGTGCTCCACCGTGCGTCATGGGTCGGCTCTACCCGAGAAGAGGCCCGCCTAACCGCGGCGGCGTCGATCGTTCGTGACGGACAAGAGCGAGCCGCGGTCGATGGGGGGGAGCGCCTTGAGGGCGACGCGCAGGGCCTCCAGGCGGTCGGTGTCCAGCGCGACCAGCTCCGAGGGGGGGACCATGAGCGCGTCGCGGATCCGATCGCGGGTCTTCACTCCGAGCGGCGTGAGGGCAACGGTCTTCACGCGCCGGTCGACGGGCAGCGGCCGGCGCTCCACCAGTCCCTTCTCCTCCAGGCGGTCGACGAACCACGTCGCCATCGATGCGTCGCACGTGAGCGCGTCGGCGAGCGCGCCCATGGGCCGGGGCTCGTCGGGATCGAGCACGGATAGGGCCTTCATGTGTCCGGGGGTCAACCCGAGCTCCCGCAGGATCGCGAGGTGCTCGCCTCGCTGGAAACGCTCGAACGCGTAGGAGGCGATCTGCCGCCACACCTCGGCGGCGAGGGCCAGATCCCGTTTCTTGGTCGTCCGCGATGCCATCGCCACCATGGTAAGGGCTCGCGCGAGATACTTCCAGTAGGTCGAATGTTAAACCTCTCCGATAGTTGACACACTTCAAGGAGTCGTGAGAGGGTCGCCCGCATGAGCGACAACGCGATCGTCGTGGAGGGGCTCGCCAAGCGGTTCGGTGACATCGCCGCACTGGAGCGTGTGGATCTCGAGGTGGCCGAGGGAACGGTGTTCGGCCTCTTGGGTCCCAACGGCGCCGGAAAGACCACCACCGTACGGGTCCTGGCCACCATCATCAGTCCCGATGCCGGCCGCGCCGAGGTCCTCGGACGCGACGTGGTGAAAGAGCCCGACGCCGTCCGCCGACGGATCGGCATGGCCGGGCAATACGCGGCGGTGGACGCCAACCTCACCGGCCGGGAGAACCTGCAGATGGTGGGCGTGCTGGGGCAGCTTCCGCGCGCGGAGATCGCGCCGCGGGCCACCGACCTGTTGGCACGGTTCGGCCTCACCGACGCAGCCGATCGGCCCGCCCGCACATACTCGGGTGGCATGCGCCGGCGCCTCGACATCGCCGCCTCGTTGGTGCAGCGGCCCCCGGTCCTGTTCCTGGACGAGCCCACCACCGGGCTCGACCTCACCAGCCGCAACGAGCTGTGGGACATGATCCGTGAGCTGGTTGCCGACGGAACGACGGTCCTGCTGACCACGCAATATCTGGAAGAGGCCGATCAGCTCGCCTCGCGGATCGCGGTGGTGGACGGCGGCAAGGTCATCGCGAACGATACGCCCGCGCGCCTGAAGGCCCAGCTCGGCGACACGGTGGTGGAGCTGGGATTCGGGCAGGATGATCTCGCCACGCGAGCCCAGGGGGTCCTGGGCGAGGACGTGCAGGGCTCGGTCGAACGCGAGGGGTCGGTGCTGCGCATCTCTTCTAGCCAGGGCTCGCGCGTGCTCGTCGACGTGCTCCGGCGTCTCGACGCCGATAGCATCGAGCCCGCCACGTTATCTGTCCGCGAGCCGAGCCTCGACGACGTCTTCCTCCGCCTCACGGGCCGCCACGCCGAGCCCGGCGAGACGTCCGAAGCCTCGACGACCACAGGAGGTGCCGCGTGAGCGCGACGTCCATTTCCACTCGCTTCGACGCCGTACGCGACAAGCGCATCCCGATGGGGGTGGTGCGCGACACCGCAGCGATCGTGCGCCGCAACCTGATCGCCTACCGGCGCGTGCCCCAACTGCTCGTGTTCTCCACGATCCAGCCGGTGATCTTCGTGCTGATGTTCCGCTTCGTATTCGGCGGCTCCATCAACACGGGGAACACCGCATACGTCGACTATCTGATGCCCGGGATCTTCGTGCAGACCGTGGTCTTCGGCGCCATCGCCACGGCGATCGGGCTGGCAGCCGACGTGAAGAGCGGTCTCATGGAGCGATTTCACGCCCTGCCGATGGGGCGCTCCGCCGTCCTCACCGGGCGGACCGTGGCCGACATGCTCCGCAACGTGTTCGTGGTCATCCTCATGATGGCTGTCGGCTTTCTCGTGGGGTGGCGGATCCACACCAACGTGCTCGGCCTGCTCGGGGGAGCGGCGCTCGTAGTCCTGTTCGGGTTCTCGATGTCGTGGATCTTCGCGACGGTGGGGCTGGCCTTGGGCGACCCCGAGACGGCACAGGCCGCCGCGTTCCCCATCCTCGCCCCCCTGGTGTTCGCGTCCTCGGCCTTCGTCGAGGTCAAGAACATGCCGGGCTGGCTGCAGGTCTTCGCAGAACACCAGCCCGTGTCGGCCACCGCGTCGGCGGTGCGCGCCCTCACGATCGGCGGACCCACCGCGAGCTACGTGTTCCAATCGATCGCCTGGAGCGTGGGACTCATCGCGATCTTCGCGACGATCTCGGTCCGCCTGTACCGCCGCGCGGTCTGATCGCTCGGTAGGCTGACGGCCTCGAAGGAGGTGGTCACCATGGGTTCGCCCGATCCCATCACGGAACCACAGGCTTACCAGCGGCACCTGCTCGGCCTGCTCGGTGACGACAAGCCGGCCGAGGTGCAGGCGGCGACTCCCCTGGCGCTCCGCCTGATGGCTGAGGAGGCCGGCGATCGGCTCACCGCCGCACCCGAGCCCGGCGAGTGGTCCGTGCACGGTTGCATCGCGCACATCGTCGATGCGGAGATCGTGATGAGCGGTCGCTACCGCTTCATCCTTGCACACGACGAGCCGCCGCTGATCGGCTACGACCAGGATCTCTGGGTCGATCGCCTGCACGCCGAGGGCGAGCGCCTCGACGAGCAGCTGTCCTTCTTCGAGCCGCTGCGCCTGGCCAACGTGGATCTATGGACCCGATCCACCCCCGAGCAACGCGAGCGAGTGGGCATGCACGCCGAGCGCGGACCCGAGAGCTTCGATCTGGCGTTCCGCATGATCGCGGGGCACGACCGATTCCATCTGCAGCAGGCTCGAGCAGCCCTGGCCCAGCTCGACTGACGCGCCGTGGGAACCCCTGAAGAAGCACTCGCCGCCGCGCAGGCCGAAGAGGCGGCGCTCCCCGATCACGCCGACGAGGTGAGGGACCGCAAGACGATCCTCGCCGGGTCGGGTCAGAACATCGCGGGCCTCGCGGTCTACGTCATCGCCAGCTTCGGCATGAGCATCCTGATCGCGCGCGCGTTCACCGCTTCATCCGGAGCGTTCGGACAGATCACCTTGATGACGCAGCTGGCGTTCGTGATGGGAGCGGCCACGCGGTTCGGGATGGATATGGCTTCGGTACGCCGGGTCGCGATCGAGGTGGGCAAGGGCGAGCCCGGCAGCGCGCGCGCGATCGTGCGGATCGCGGTGGGCATCGCGGTGGTGGTGAGCGTGATCGTGGCCGCGATCGTGCTCGGCCTCTCGGTGCGGATCGGAAGGTCCCTGAACGTGCCCAGCGCCTCGGTGACGGCGGCGGGGATCGGCCTGGTGTTCGTGGCGGTGGCTCAGGTGTATCTGGGCGGGAGCCGCGGACTGAAGATCATGCGGCACACGCTGTATGCGTACTGGATCGGTCAGTCGATCGGCTGGATCGTGATCATGCTGATCCTGTGGTCCGCGTTCGACCGGACCGTGGCCGTGACGGTCTGGGCGTACACGATCTCCTGGGTGCTGGCGACCGGCATCGCGCTGGTCTCCTGGCGCAGGGTGAGCAAGCCGTTCGCGCAACTGCCGGCCGAGCCCGGCGAGGCACGGGCCCTGATCAGGTACGGGGCGCCGCGTGCACCTGCGGCGCTGCTGAGCCAGGCGCTCTTCTACGCGGACCTGGCGGTGCTTTCGTATTACAAGAGTCCGTTCGTGAGTGAGTACGCGGCGGCACTGCGGGTGGCCCAGGCGTTGGTGTTGTTCCTCACCGCCATCAGCTACATGTTCAGCCCGTTCGTCGCCGACCTGTTCGAGCGGGGACTGATCGAGCGGCTCAACGACCTGTTCAAGCGGATCACCCGATGGACCCTCAGCGGCACGATCCCGCTGCTGCTGCTGCTCATGATCGCGCCCTCGGCCGTGCTCGCCGTCTTCGGCGGCTCCTACAGTGCCGGAACGGTCTGGCTGCGGATCCTGTTGATCGGCCAGATCGTCAACGTGAGCGTCGGGGCGGCTGGGTTCATCCTGATCATGGTGGGGCGCACGGGTTGGGATCTTCTGGTGTACGCGCTCTCGTTCGTCTTGGACCTGGCGATCGCGATCTCACTGGTCCCGTCGCTTGGCCCCAGGGGAGCGGCGATCGCGCAGGCTACCGCGCTGATCGTGTCGAACGCGCTGCGGCTGTGGCTGGTATGGCGCTTCGTGCGGATCCAGCCCTACGACCGCTACTACGCGCGGCTGCTGACCCCCTCCGCGATCGGGGCCACGGTGATGGTGGCCGTGCACGCCGTGACCGTCGGTCCGCACTGGGCGATCGACCTGCTCGCCACCGGACTGATCGGAGGCACGGCGTATTACGTGGCGCTGTTGTTCTTCGGGCTGAGGCCCGAGGAGAAGGCGAGTGTGATGGGGTTGATGGCGAAGGTGCGCGCTTAGCGGCGGCGCTCGGAACGCTCGCGGTCCGTGTCGAGATGGTGAAGGACGATGATGTCGGCGGTGGTCCCGGCGTCGTTGCGTACCGAGACGACACGGCGGCGACGCTCCCGTTGGCTCTTCAACGTCTGGATCTGGATCTGGACGTCCTGGAATTCCTCGAGCAAGATGTCGCGCTGCTCGAGGAGTTGATCGAGGGTGATCCGCAGCTCGACGTCGGGTCCCGCGGGAGTCGGCGATGGTGCCTCGAACCGCCTGCCGAGCTCCTCGAACATGCGGCGCTCGAGCCTCCGACCGTGTGCCCGCGCGAGGGCGACGGTCAGGGCGAGCGCGGCGGCGGTCACGAGCCCCACCAAGATCCACACGGTTGCCGTGGCTACGATCACATGCCTCATCTGCGACGACGGTGGCCTTCCTGCCGGGAGGAGCGGGACCGGCCGGTTCGGTCCCGAAGGCTCGCCTATCCGAGGCGGTGCGGCAATACAGCGTTCGCTGAGGGCCGATGACCCTCGCGCGTCATCTCCAGCTCCTGGCCGAGCTCGGCCCGAGGGTCGCAGTCAGGAGCGCCGCGGCGCCCACCTTGTCCAGCGGTTCGTTGCCGTTGCCGCATTTCGGGGACTGCACGCAGCTCGGACAGCCTTGGCTGCAAGGGCACTGACGGATGGCATCGAGGGTCGCCCACAGCCACCGATCGGCGGTGCGGAACCCACGCTCGGTGATACCCGCCCCGCCCGGATAGCCGTCGTAGATGAAGATCGTGGTCATGCCGGTGTCTTCGTGCATCGGTGTGGAGACCCCGCCGATGTCCCAGCGGTCGCACGTGGCCACCAGCGGCAGCAGCCCGATCGCCGCATGCTCCGCGGCGTGGATCGCGCCCGGCAGCTCGCGGGGGCTCACCGCGGCGCGCGCGATGACCTGCTCGGGGATCGTCCACCACACCGCCTTCGTCTCCAAGTGCTGGGGCGGCAGCGGGAGCGGGAGCTCATCGATGGTCTCGTTCGTGCTCACGAGCTTGCGCACGTAGGAGGTCACCTGGTTCGTCACGCGCACGATGCCGAAGAAGGCGCCCACGTCACCGGTACGCCCGCGCTCTTGCACCTTGACCACCCCGATGTCCGTGACGTCGCGAGCCTGGGTGTAAAAGTCGGGGTCGGCGGGGGAGACCACCGCCACCCGATCAACGAGGTTCAGTTCGCGCACGACGAACTGCTCGCCCATATGTAGGTACACGGCGCCCGCGTGCAGCGTCTTATACGCGCGGCCCTCATCGGCGGTGCCGAGCATCTCGCCCGTCTCGGCGATGATGATCCGGTAGATGTGGCCGCTTCCCGCGCGCACGTCCACCGCGCGATGCGGCGCTTCCTTCCCCTTGTCGTGCCAGGCTTCGCGCCTCAGAGCCAGCTCGCCGCGCTCCATCATCCGCTCCACGGCCGCCGAGACCTCAGGGGGTGCGCCGAAGTAGCGAAGCTCCTCTGCGCGGAGTGGGATCTCCCTTGCGGCGCAGCGCAGATGGGGCTCGAGGACATACGGGTTGGTGGGGTCGATCACCGCGCCCTCGGCGGGTTTGTCGAACAGGTCCTCGGGGTGATGTACGAGGTATTGGTCGAGGGGGTCGTCCTGGGCCACGAGCACGGCGAGGGCGTCGGCGTCGCGCCGGCCCGCGCGCCCGGCCTGCTGCCACATCGAGGCGCGCGTGCCCGGGTACCCGGTGAGCACCGCCGCGTCCAGGGAGCCGATGTCGATGCCCAACTCCAGCGCGTTGGTGGAGGCCACCGCAAGCAGCTCCCCGCTCGCCAGCTCCTGCTCGATCCGGCGCCGGTCCTCCGCGAGGTAGCCCGCGCGGTACGCCTTGATCCTGACGCGTTTCTGCGCGTCGCCCACCTCGCGCCGTGCGAACTCCGCGAGCAGCTCGGCCGCGCGGCGCGAGCGCGTGAAGGCGATGGTGCGCACGTCTGCCGCCGCGAGCCGGGCAACGAGTCCGGCGGCCTCGGTGAGCGCGCTGCGGCGCCGTCCGGTGTCCTCGTCCAACACCGGCGGATCCCACAGCGCGAAGAGCTTGCGACCTTGAGGAGAGGTGTCGTCGGTGACCTCCTCGAAATCCAAGCCCGTGAGGCGTTCGGCGAGTTCGCCGGGGTTGCCGATCGTGGCGCTTGCGAGACACCACCGCGGCGAGCCTCCGTAGTGCGCGATCAGGCGGCGCAGCCGACGCAGGACCATCGCTACATGCGAGCCGAAGACGCCTCGGCACACGTGCGCTTCGTCCACCACCACCAGCGTGAGCCGGAAGAAGAAGTCGGCCCATCGCGCGTGGTCGGCCAGCAGGGACAGGTGCAACATGTCCGGGTTGGTCATGACGAGGTTCGCGTTCTTACGGATCAACGGGCGCTCGGCGTGCGGCGTGTCGCCGTCATACACGGACGCTTTGAGCTGCGGGAGCTTCAGGGAACGCACGGCCCGGAGCTGGTCCCGTGCAAGGGCTTTGGTGGGGTAGAGGTAGAGTGCGGTGGCCTTGGGCACCGTGAGCGCGGCCTCGGCGAACGCGGCGTTGTACACGAGCGTCTTCCCGCTTGCCGTCCCGGTGGCCATCACGAGGTTCGCGGCTTCCGCGCCTCGCAGCACCTCGAGTCCGCGCGCCTGATGCGGATACAGACCGGTGATCCCCAGCAGCCCCAGCCGCTGCATGAGCAGGTCCGGAAGGTCGGGCGGGAACGGCTCCAGCACGGGCCTGCGCGACGGCAGCTCGCGCAGACTCACGAGGGATGGGGCCATCTCGGGATCGCCGATCTGGGTATCGAGGAACGCGCGGAGGTCCACCCGACAAGGCTAGCTGGGTTCGCGGACGCTACCTCGAGGGTATACGTTCCGATCACCCACACGAGGAGGCAGCGGGTGCCGAAGCGATTCTCGATCAGGCCCACCTTGACCTTGAAGTCAAGACGGTTCCTGGGGCTCCGCGGGTTCACCGGGCACCCCAGCCATCCGCCGCTCACCGACTTCCCCGTGGCCTGCTACGTGATCGCGGCGGGCTGCGACGTGATCTCGCTCCTTGCCAAAGATCCCGCCGTGCGCCACGACTTCTTCATGGCGGGCACGATCGTGCTGACGGCCGGGTTCGCGGTCTCGCTGCTGAGCGCCCTGACCGGGTTCATGGATTGGTGGAAGGGGTTGCCGCGCGACCGCAAGAGCGGTCCGATCGGACGCGCCAAGCACACCCAGGTGTGGCGCACGGCCAACTGGCACATGACGGTGATGCTCACGGTGACGGCAGTCGTGCTCGTGGATCTCCTCCTGCGCTTCGCGAAGTTGGACCAGGGGCAGGCGCCGGCATCGGTCACGGCCCTCAGCGTGGTAGCGGCTCTTGGGGTGATGTTCGGGGCCGCCTTCGGCGGCGCGCTGGTCTTCGACTACGGGTTCAACGTCGACGTGCCTGACGGTCCATGGCAGGAGAAAGAAGAAGACGAGTTCCCGGGACGAAGGTCGCACGCATAGGGGCGCCCATGACGGCAGGCAGGCGCTCCTGCCAGGATGGCGCGCCACATGGAGTGGCCTCTCCTCGTCGCCTCGCTGTTGGTGATCCTCGCGGGAGCCGACCTGTTCACGAACGGGGTCGAATGGATCGGCGAAGGCTTCGGGCTGTCCGAGGGCGCCGTGGGCTCGGTGCTCGCAGCCGTAGGGACGGCGCTGCCCGAAACCTTGCTGCCGCTGGTCGCGATCCTTTCGGGCCACGGCGCCGGGGAGGAGATAGGCACCGGCGCGATCCTGGGTGCCCCCCTCATGCTCACCACGCTAGCGATGGTGGTGATCGCGGTCTCCGTGCTGATCTTCGCGCGAGGGGGTCGCCGTCCCACCGAGCTGAGCTTCGACCACGCGATCCTGCGCCAAGACCTCGGGTACTTCCTGGTGATGTACACGCTCGCGATGCTCGCCGGCCTGATCCACCTCAGGACGCTTCATTACGCGCTCGTGATCGTGCTGGTGGTGGGCTACGCCTACTACGTGCGCCGGCACTTCGCCGGTCCGGCCGATGGGGCCATGGAGCACGAGGCCGAGAGCGAGATCAAGCCGCTCTATCTGTGGAGGTGGCTGCGCGCGCTGAAGCGCTCCCTGGCCGAGTGGACGAAGGATGTGTCCGTGGCGGCGCCGTTCGTGCAGACCGTGATCGCGCTGGGGTTGATCGTGCTGGGGGCGCAGCTGTTCATCACCGCCGTGGACACGATCGGACAGAAGCTGCACGTCTCGCCGTTGGCGTTCTCACTCTTGATCGCGCCGCTCGCGACCGAGCTCCCCGAGAAGTTCAACAGTGTGCTGTGGCTGCGTCGGCGCAAGGACACGCTCGCCATGGGCAACATGACCGGCGCCATGGTGTTCCAGGCATCCTTCCCGGTCACGATCGGGCTGCTCTTCACCCCGTGGGAGCTGCGCGGCGAAGCGCTCGTCGCGGCCCTCATCGCGCTCGCGGCCGGGTCGGTGCTCTGGGCAACGGTGCGGTTCCGCGGCAGGCTCACCGCGCGGCTCCTGCTGGTCCAGGGCGTCTTCTACCTCGGATACGTCGCGTACGTGCTCACCAAGATCTGAAGGCGCGACCGCAGCTAGTTCTTGGGCTGGTTCGCGGTGGGACTCGGCGGCACGTTCTGCTTCTTCAGTGTGCCGTCTGCCTTCACGTCGGCTAAGATCCGCGTTTTCCAGCTGGAGTCCAAGTGCACCACGGACAGGCTGCCGGCAGAGCCGGCGGAACCCGGCAAGACCACGTTCTGTACGTTCTTGACGGGGATCTTCTCCGCAGTGAACGCCAGCTGCATGACCTCGTTCACCGGCAGCTCGTTCTCGATGTTGGACATTCCAGCGCCCAGCCAGGTAAACAGGCGACCGGGATCGGCGGCGTATTCCTTCTGGAACTGGACGAGCGCAGCGAGCAGAAGCCGACCCTGGTTCTCCGATCGGGCGAAGTCGCCCTCCTGCATGGAGTGACGGTCGCGGGACATGGCGAGCGCTTGGATCCCGTTCAGCGTCTGCGCGCCGGGCTGCAGGTCGGCGCGTGAATAGGTGGGGTCGTAGATCCGGAACGGCACGTTCACGATGAGGCCGCCGATCCGGTTGATCATGTCGGTGAAGCCCCAGAAGGTGGTGATCGCCCAGTAGTCGATCTTGACACCCGACATTGCTTCGATCGTCTGCACCATGAGCTCGGGTCCGCCGTAGAAAAGCGCCGCGTTGATCTTGTTGGTGCCATGTCCGGGGACATCCACGTAGGAGTCGCGTGGGACTCCGACCATGGTGGCGCGGTGCGTGGCGGGGTTCAGGAAGATCAGGTGCAGGGAGTCCGAGAGCGAGTGCAGGACGTCGTCGCCGGGGCGCGCCCCGCTGCCCACCGCCAGGACCACGACGGGCTTGGAACCGGTGAGCGAGGGCGTGTAGCCCGCGTGCGCCTTGCCGACCGCGATCCCCGGCGTGAGGGCATGTGCGGTGACCGGCCCAAGCGCGCCGAGAGCCGAGCCCGTTACCCAGGCCGAGAGCGCCAGGGCCGCGAAGAGCGCACGTCGCCTCACGACGACCCTCCGGACGCAGAGTCAGATCCGGCGTCGCCGGTGGTCTTTGCAGCCTTGTCGGCCCGGTCCACCGAGAACGCGGTGATCCGCCAACCCTTGCCGGTCTTCTCCAGCGTGTACTGGCCCTTGCTCACGATGAGGGTTGCCCCGGTGCCGTCGCTCTTGGTGGCGATGGCGGTGAAGGTGACCGCACCGATGGCCGAATAGGGCTGTCCCTTACTATCGATCAGGACGCTGGTCTTCATGCTGGCGGTGCCCGGCTGGATGTCCGAGTACGTGTCGCCCGCCGCGGTGCCCGCGGTGAGGACATCCAGCTGCTTCATGGCCTGGGCGCGCGCGGTTCCCGTGAATCCCGCGAACGCGACGTCGTAGGTGCCCTTGGTCCAGTCGTTCGGGACGAGGAAGGCGTTGGAGTACAGCTCCTGGATCGCCTTCTGGGCGGTGGCGGCCGCGGGTTTGGCGGCATCGGCGGCCTTGCTCTGATCCGCGCCCTTCGCGGTGGTGATCGTGGTGGTCTCGGTGACCTTGAACTGGAACGAGGGCACCGGCGCCGGACTGCTGTTGCCCCCGATCAGCGGGCTATCGGTTCCACCGGTGAGCAGGACGAGTCCTCCCACCAAGAGTGCGAGCGCGCCGATCGCGCCGGCGATCAGGTACGCGGGCTTGATGTGACGGGTTGCGGGTGCGTGTGCGCCTTCTGCCAAAACGCGTTGAGCCTACCCCGGCCCGGGGGACGCGCCAACGATCCCCAACGATTCCCCTGTGATGGTTCCGTGATGGCGCCCCACGCGAGCTAGCGTGGTCGATATGGACGGGCCGAGGGCACCGCGCGAGGACGGGTCCGGGCTGCGGCTCGCATGGGCGCACACGGATCGCTTCCTGCCCCGGGTCATGCTGCAGCCCTTGCAGGCGTTCCTGCAGACTTCGATCGCGAGCAGCATCCTGCTCTTGTGGCGGTGGCGGCCGCCCTGGTCTGGGCGAACTCGCCCTGGCGCTCGGCTTACAGCCGCCTCTTGGATGCGTTCGTGGGCCTGTCGGTCGGGACCTGGGGGCTGGGCGGCAGCGTGCACTTCTGGATCAACGAGGGGCTGATGACCTTCTTCTTCCTGGTGGTGGGGCTGGAGATCAAACGTGAGCTCACCGTGGGCGAGCTGCGCAGGTTCCGCGCGGCGATCCTTCCCGTGGTGGCGGCGACCGGCGGCATGGTGCTGCCCGCCCTGCTGTATCTGGCCGTTGCCGCTGGGAGCACCGCGCGGGACGGCTGGGGCGTGCCAATGGCCACCGACATCGCGTTCGCCCTGGGAGCGCTCACGGTGGCGGCCACCTACGCCCCTCCCAGCCTCAAGCCGCTCCTGCTCACGCTCGCGATCGTGGACGACATCGGCGCGATCGTGGTCATCGCCGTGTTCTACGCCGGCGGCTTGCGCGTGCTCGCGTTGGGGGGAGCGCTCGCGATGGTGCTCCTGATCGTGATCCTGCGTTCGATCCATGTGCGGTGGATCGTGGCTTACGCGGTGGTGGGCACGCTGCTCTGGTACTTCACCTATCGCTCGGGCGTGCACCCGACGATCGCCGGCGTGGTCCTGGGCCTGCTCTCGCCCGCGGTCCCCTTCCAACGTCCCGCCATGGTCAGCGAGCGGGCGCGGATCACGGCCGACGCCGCCACCGATCACCCGGACCCGCCCGACGCCGAGGCCGACGCGGAGGCCTGGCTCCATCTCTCCCGATTGTCCCAGGACGCCGTCTCGCCGCTCGCGCGGTCTGGAGGGCGGCCTCCTGCCGTGGACGAGCTTCGTGATCCTGCCTCTCTTCGCCCTCGCGAACGCGGGGGTGGAGCTCTCCTCGGCGGCGCTGAGAGCCTCGGTCACGAGCGTGGTGGCGCTCGGGATCGTCCTGGGCCTCGTCGTCGGCAAGCCTCTCGGGGTCCTCGGCGCGAGCTGGCTCGCCTGCCGGACCGGGGCGACCGCATTGCCCGGGGACGTGGGCTGGGGCGACCTCACGGGCATGGGCGCCATGGCGGGGGTCGGGTTCACGATGGGGCTATTCATCGCGGAGCTGGCGTTCGAGCGCGCCCCCCAGCTCGACGAGGCCAAGGTCGCGATCTTGTTCGCCTCGGTCGTGGCTGCCGCACTCGGCTACGTGATCCTGCGGATCTCACCCAACCGGGTGTCGGAGAGCTAAGGGGTCCGCCTCGTCCTGGTCATCGAGGTCGAACCTGGTCCTGAATCCATCGCGCAGGAGCCCGCGCAACCTTCCTCGGTTGCCCACGAGGACCCAGGCGCCCAGCAGGAGATAGACGATCCCCACGCCGATCCGCTCCACGCCGTGCCAGGACTCCGGCACGATCCCGCCCAAGATGAACTGTCCCCAGAACAGCGCGAACAGGACCCCGGCCTCGCGAAGCGACATCGAAAGGCTGGAGATCACGGCCACGGCGAAGAAGGACTGCGCCGCTGTGAGGAACAGTTCCTCGCGTTGCACGGTGTCGAGCGGGAGGCCGTGCAGGCCGCCTGCCGCCACCGCGAACACGATCGGTAGCGTGCCCACAAGAAGCGTCCACTGGTTCACCTTCGAGGAGACGAGCGTGCCGAGCCCAGCGTCGGTGTTCAGGCGCCATGCATAGAGGCCGGCCACCAGGAGCTCCGGGGCCTCCGAGGCCAGGGGAGCCAGCCACTGCACCAGCAAGAACTCGCTCACGCCGAGGGAGGTTCCTGTGGCCACCAAGGCCTCGGCGAAGTGCTCGGCGGACAGCAGGATGACCGCCGCCGCGAAGATCGCCAGACCGAGCACCGACGCGCGTCGTGCATCGGCAGAGAACGTGCCGAGGTAGGAGGCGGGGCCCACGAGGTGCGGCTCCCCCCCTGGCATGCGCGAGACCCGGACCGTATAGGCCGCGAAAACGAAGATGAGGATCGCCGCATCCACCAGCGTGATCGAGTGCTTGAACGGGAGCGTCAACGAGTAGACGGTGGCCAACGCGAGGTAGGCGATCTCCACCGCGTGAGGGCGGGCCAGCCGCACGCCCTCCCACGCCTGTCCCCTGCGCAGCCGCCCCTTCTTGCGCAGTCGGTAGAACGCGATGAACACCACCATCGTCCAGCCGATCCCGATCAGGAGCCGGTTCGCGCCCGTCATGTTGGCGAGCGCGAGCGAGCACGGGGATTCAGAACCGCCACCGAGTGGGAGACAGGCGGATCCTGTCGTCGCGAACGATTCGCCCCCCTTGCGCGCGAACACGAAGTCCACGGCATACTCCGGCAGTACGGCGATCAAGGCCAAGATCGCGATGGCGAGGCCAGCCGAGATGTCGAGCTGTGCCACTTCCGCGCCCCACGAAAGCATGAACGCCGCGCCCACGATGGCGAGGCCGAAGAGCAGCGCCGCGAGCGGATGGGGCAGATCCGGATTCGTCAGGCTGATGATCAGCGCCGGTATCGTGATCAGGACCGAGAGGCCGAGCGAGGCGCGCGCACGTCTAGGGTGCACCTGCGTGTCGGATCCCGAGGTCATCATCCTCCAGCCTGATCAGGGCCGAAGGTCTCGTCCCCGCGGAGCGGTGGGCGCCGGACCGCGCGACGCGGCCGTGCTGACGACGATCCCGAGTGAGTGGACTACTCCCCTTCGAACGGAACGAGCCTAACAGGGGTCCCTAGTTTGGCCCGCCCCGCACGCGTCCAATCAGCGGGCCTGGAAGCGGCCGGTCCCGTGCCAGGCCTCGCGCAGGTCGAGACCCATCCGGGTGGAGCCCAGCAGCGGGTCGGGGAGCTCCAGCGGATCGAACCAGCCGACCTCGGTCATCTCCTCGCCGTCGGGGACAGGGTCGCCGCGCCAACGTCGAAGCTCGAACCAGATCCCGAAGTAATGCATTCGATCCCCGTTGTCGTGGTGCACCACGTGGTTCTCCGCCCGCGAGATGCATGCGTAGCCGTCGAGGTCGGCCTCCTCGGCCTCCAAGCCCACCTCCTCGCGGAGCTCGGCGAGGGCGGTCTCGGCGAAGGTGCTCCCCTCCTCGGAGCCTGCCCTCGGTGCAGCGCGGTTGGTGACGATGAGGATCCGAACGTCACGAGCCCATCGATCCACCATCTCGTCCAAGATCGGCATGACCCGTCGCGCCGCGACGGCGCGAGTATATGCAGGTCAGCGCCCCGGGCTTTCCCTATACTTCACGCGTTCCCGGCCTGCCCGGAAGGGAATGAGGCCCCGATCCCCACGTAGGAGGTTCGATGTCCGGCGTCCTTGCCCAGGAAAGTGGCCGACTCGATGTGATCTTCAAGTCGTCCGACAGCACGGCCCTCTGGGTGATCCTCGGCATCTCGCTCGTGGCCCTGCTGTTCGCCTACTACCTCGCGCGCGAGGTGCTTCGGGCGTCCGAGGGCACCGACAAGATGAAGGAGATCGCCAAGGCGATCCAGGAGGGCGCCTCCGCGTACCTCTCGCGGCAGTTCCGCACCCTCGGCGTGTTCGTCGCGATCATCGGCGTCGCCTTGTTCTTCGTGCTCCCGGTCTCGAAAGACGCCGTCCATTCGGCGTTCTCGATCCGGTTCGGACGCTCGATCGCGTTCCTCTTGGGGGCGGGATTCTCGGCGCTCACCGGATACGTGGGGATGTGGCTCGCGGTGCGCGCGAACGTCCGCACGGCCAACGCCGCGCGCGAGTCGGGTCTGCGCCAGGCCGTCAAGATCGCGTTCCGCGCCGGAGGCGTGGCCGGCATGTTCACCGTCGGGCTGGGCCTCTTCGGTGCCACCGCGATCCTGATCATCTACAAGCAGGACGCCACGAGCGTGCTGGTGGGCTTCGGTTTCGGCGGCGCGCTGCTCGCCATGTTCATGCGGGTGGGCGGCGGCATCTTCACCAAGGCCGCGGACGTGGGCGCCGACCTGGTGGGCAAGGTGGAGCAGGGCATCCCCGAGGACGACCCGCGCAACGCCGCCACGATCGCCGACAACGTCGGGGACAATGTCGGGGACTGCGCGGGCATGGCGGCCGACCTGTTCGAGTCGTCCGAAGTCACGCTGATCGCCTCGTTGATCCTGGGCGCGGCCGCCTACGCGGGCTCGCCCAAGGGAGCCATCATCGGCGTGATGTTCCCGCTGTTCATCCGCGCGGTGGGTGTCGTCACCTCGATCATCGGCATCATGGCCGTGACGCCGCGCACGGAGACCGAGTCGGGCATGAAGGCCATCAACCGGGGGTTCTTCGTCTCGGCGTTCATCTCGGCGGCCGCAGCCTTCGTGATCGCGAGCCTGTACATGGATAGCCTCAAGCCGGCCGTCGCCGTCTCGATCGGGCTCGTGCTGGCCGCGATCATCCAGGTCATCACGCAGTACTTCACCGACACGAAGTTCAAGCCCGTGCAGGAGATCGCCGAGTCCACCGTGACCGGCCCGGCCACCACGATCCTGTCGGGGTTCTCGATCGGTCTTGAGTCCACCGTGTACTCGGCGCTGATCCTGGCCGGGGCCATCGTGTCCTCGTTCTACCTCGGCAACTCCACGGCCGAGCGGCTCTACTTCATCGCGCTCACCGGCATGGGCATGCTCACGACGGTGGGCGTGGTGGTCTCGATGGACACCTACGGCCCGATCTCCGATAACGCCCAGGGCATCGCCGAGATGTCGGGTGAGTTCGAGGGGCGTCCCGCGGAGATCCTTGGCGGGCTCGACGCGGTAGGAAACTCCACCAAGGCCATCACAAAGGGCATGGCGATCGCGACCGCCGTCCTGGCGGCTACTTCGCTCTTCGGCTCCTTCGAGGAAGCGCTTCGCGGGGCCGGGTTCATCTTCACCGGCATCCGCATCGATCAGCCGGACGTCCTGGTGGGCCTGCTGATCGGCGGCTCGGTGCCGTTCCTGTTCTCCTCACTGGCCATCCGCGCCGTGGGGCGGGCGGCCTCGCAGGTCGTGGTGGAGGTCCGGAACCAGTTCCGCGATCACCCCGGGATCATGGACTACACCGAGAAGCCCGACTACGGCGCGGTGGTGGACATCTGCACCAAGACCTCGCTGCAGGAGCTTACGACCCCCGGCCTGCTCGCGGTGCTCTCACCCATCTTCGCGGGCTTCTTCCTCAAGGGTGAGGCGCTCGGCGGCTTCTTGGCCGGCGCCATCCTCACGGGACAGCTCCTGGCGGTGATGCTCTCCAACGCCGGCGGCGCGTGGGACAACGCGAAGAAGTTCATCGAGGAGGGCAACTACGGCGGCAAGGGATCGGAGAGTCACAAGGCCGCGGTGATCGGTGACACGGTCGGCGACCCCTTCAAGGATACGGCCGGGCCCGCCCTCAACCCGCTGATCAAGGTCATGAACCTCGTGGCGCTGCTGATCGCCCCGCTCGTCGTCACACACGCCGACGACACGGCGCTGCGCATGACCATCGTGATCGTGGTGGCGGTCGTCCTGGCGGCGGCCATCTACGTCTCCAAGTCCCGCACGTCGGAACTCGGCGAAGAGATCAAGCAGGCCAACGCCAAGGCCTCGGTTTAGACAGTCCCGGGATACCGACATGGGCGCCCTACGTCACTGGCTCGATCGATTGACCCAGAGTGACGAAGCGCGTCTGGCATCGGACATCGAGACCTGGTCGGCGACGGTCCCGGGCACCGTGCGGATCGGGGAGGCGCCGATGCGCGGCCGTGTGAAAGTGGCCGGCGTCATCAAGCGCATCACGGTTTTCCCCATGCAGGACCACGAGACGCTTGAGGCGCTAGTGTCCGACGGGACCGGTGAGGTGACGGTGGTGTTCATGGGACGCCGCGGTATCGGAGGGCTCTCGCTCGGGACGCGCGTTGTGGTGCAAGGCGTTCTGGGCGAGCGGCGCGGCGCCGTGCGGATGATCAATCCGCTGCTCGAGTTCAGTGCGTAGCGGGTTGGGCTGACGCGCAGCTGAGGGGCCGGAGGCCCGCACGACCTGCGTCAGGTCAGGTGCGTCTTGCGCAGCGGATCCGAGATTCATGGTCCGGGGGCCAGGGCCATGGGCTCTTCACAGGGGCCGGGCGTCAGAGGCGGTAGGGGACTGAGGAGACGACCACCGAGGGTTCGAAGAGGAACGTGCCTTTGAGGGTTAGGGCTGTCTGGTTGTGCAGGAAACGGTGCCAGAACTTCCTCACGACGAACTCGGGGATCACGATCGTCACGAACGTGCGGGGTTGCTCGTCGAGGATCGCCCGTACCAAGTCATGTGTGGGCCGGGCGATCTGGCGGTAGGGGGAGGCCACGATCTCGAGGGGCGGGCCGAACCCCTGTTCCTGCCACGCCGTCCGGACTTCGTCGGTTTCGTGGTCGTTGACCGACACGTGAACGCAGCGCACGTCGTCGGCACGCAACGATCGCGCGTACCGCAGGCTGCGCACGGTCGCGTTGTTGACCGACGAAACGAGCACGAGCGCCACGTGACGCCACCGCCGCATCACGTCGGGGTCGCCCTCGCATTCCGCGCCAGGTTCCAGGTCGGCATATTCGGGGTGATAGGCGATGCTAGTCACGACGATGCCGTCCTCGCCGGACAACGCCGCCTTGATCCGCTGCACGCGCCACGCCTGCCATAGGTGACGCGCTCCGAGATGGCGCACCGTCTCAGGGATGATCACGTTGACGAGGCTGTCGGGCCCGATCTCGGTGCGGATGTCGCGCGCGTAGCGAACGATGTCCAGCGGACGCGACCGGCCCTGCGGGAGCAGGTCGATGCGCTGTCCGAGATGGCCCCATCCGGAGAGCAGCGTGTCGACGTTCGTACCGGACGGCGCGAAGTGCACTAATCGCACATCAAGAGGGAGTACACGAGCTGCATATCACGCCGCCTGGTAGTGAGCATGCACGCGAAGCAGGCACACCAGTATCACCGGGATGGCGATCAAGATGATCCAGGCGCCGTCTGCGAACTTCGTGGCCGCGATGATCAGGGTCATCACGCCGCTGACGATGCCGCCCAGTCCGTTGAAGAACAGGCCCACGCGCCACCCGGGTTCTTTGATCGTGAGGTGACGCTTCGCCATGCCCAACTGCGAGAAGGTGAAGGAGGTGAAGACTCCGATGGCATAGAGGGGGATCAGCTTCGTGACGCTGGCGCCGAAGATCACGATCAGGATCGAAGCCGCGATAGACAGCGCGATGATGCCGTTGGAGAACACCAACCTGTCGCCGTAGCGCGTGAGCTGACGTGGAAGGAAGCTGTCGCCCGCTTGGAAGCTGGCCAGCCGCGGGAAATCCGCGAAGCTCGTGTTGGCCGCGAGCACCAGGATCAGCAGGGTGCCCACCTGTAGCATCACGAAGAGTGCGGTACCCAGGCCGCTACCTCCGAACGTGGCCTTGGCAACCTGCGCGAGGACCGTGACCTTCTCGTTGGGGTCGGGCACGATATGCATGCGCGCCGCCAAGATGGACAGGCCGAGGAACATGGTGCCGAGCAGGCCGCCCATCCACATCAGCGTGGTGATCGCGTTCCTCCACTCCGGAGGTTTGAACGCGGGGACTCCGTTCGAGATCGCCTCGACGCCTGTCACCGCGGCGCCGCCGGAGGCGAAGGCACGCAGCAGCAGGAACACGAGCGCGAGCCCGGTGAACTCGCCCATGTCCGGCATGGGGAACTGTGAGGCGTTCGTCGGCAGGGTTCCTGCCGTGAAACGGAAGAACGAGACTGCAAGGAGCACGCCCATCATCCCCACGAAGAAGTAGGTGGGGATCGAGAAGATGCGGCCCGCCTCGCGGACCCCTCGCAGGTTGCCCGAGGCGATGAGCATGACGAAGAGCAAGGAGAGAGGGACGCGGTACGGGTACACGCCGCTATAGATAGACGTGAGTGCCGCGGTGCCGGCGGACACCGAGACCGACACGGTGAGGATGTAGTCGGTGAGGAGGGCGGTCCCGGCGATCTGGGCGGGCAGCAGGCCGAAGTTGTCACGCGTTACCAGGTAAGCGCCGCCGGCTTGCGGGTATGCCTTGATCGTCTGGCGGTAGGAGAACAGAAGGATGCCCAGCACGAGGAGTAATGCGATGGTGATCGGCACGACGCGCGCGAACGCCAGCCCGCCGACGCCGGCATACAGGAGCACGCGCAGGATCTCTTCGGTGGCGTAGGCAGACGACGAAAGGTTGTCGCTGGCAAACACCGCCAGGGCGGTGGGTTTGCCGAGCCGCTCGTCCACGAGCCGCTCGGTCTCCATCGGCGTGCCGATGATCCGGGCCTTCAGCTTGGCGACGCGGTGCGGGCGCGGTGGCCGAGGACTGCCGGAAGTCCGCGGAGGGGAACCGCCCAGATCGTGCAGATCTTCCATGGGGAACAGTCTCTTGTGAGGGCCGTAATCGAACCGTCAATGCTCCTTGCTGCTCCGTAAAGGTTGCGATGGATCCTGAAGCCGGTTGAGGGCCGCGCGGACACGGTGCAAGCTGAAGAAGTGAACGTTACCCGTGCCCGGTTCGAACCCACGCTGCGAGCCACGGCCTCGGCGGTCTTGCTGCCGGTCCTCGCGACGGTGATGGCCGCGACGCTCGATCTCGGTCCGTTCGGTCCGCCGTCGTTGTATCTGCTCGTCGTCGTGATCGTCGCGGTCCTGGGCGGCGCATGGAGCGGGATCGCCGCCGCCGCGATCTCGTTCGTGGGGCTCAACTACTACTTCACCGAGCCCGTGCACACACTCCGGGTCGACAAACCCGCGGATGTCGTCGCACTAGCCGTCTTCCTGATGGTCGCGGTGGTGGTGGGTGCGCTGTTCGCTCGTGCGCTCACTGATCGCGAACGAGCCGAACGTCAGGAGGAAGAACTTCGCTTGGTCAACCGGGCGGCGACCAAGCTACTCTCGAGGGGATTGTCTCCCGGCGTCATCGTGGAGTTTCAGCGTGCCGTCGCCGAGCAGCTTCAGCTGGACGCCTGCGTCATCGAGGTGATCGGCGATCCCGGGCTGTCGCAGCCGGCGCCGACGGCTGAGCAGGTCGATCACCCCGATGCTGCGTTGGTCGAAGTGCCCGTCGAAGCGGGACCGACGACGTTAGGGACCCTTAGCGCGACGAGGTCACGGGGACCCGCGTTCACGGTGGCCGACCGCCGGCTGCTCCAAGCGCTGGCCGGCTTGCTCGGACTCGCGCTGGAACGTGGCCGTCTCGACGCCGAAGCGCGGACGGCTCGCTCCGAGGCGGAGATCAGCGAGGTGCGGGCGGCGCTGTTCTCGTCGGTGACGCATGATCTGCGTACCCCCCTTGCCTCTATCAAGGCCGGGGTCTCCAGCTTGAGGGATGAGGACGTTGCGTTCGAGCCCGACGAGCGTGAGGAGCTCTTCACCACGGTCCTCGAGGAAACCGACCGGCTCAGCCGCCTGCTCGACAACCTGTTGAATCTGGCGCGAGCGCGCGCCGGCGACGTGGCCCTCGACCGGGAGTTCATGCCGTTCGACGATGTCGTCGAGACGGTGCTCGCAAGGCTTCGCGGTCCCCTCGAACCCTTCGACCTGAGGACGAGGATCGATCGAGAGCTTCCGGGCGTGTGGGTCGATCCGGTACAGATGGATCAGGCGCTCACGAACGTGATCGAGAACGCCGTGCGGTATGCGCCGGCTGGCACCGAGATCCAGGTGGCGGTGGCCAGGGTCCGAACCGGTATCCAGGTCCGGGTGGCCGATCACGGGCCGGGCATCGACGCCGAGGAGCGCCGGTTGGTGTTCGAGCCGTTCTATCGGGGTCGTGCCTCTTCTGGACGCCCGGGCAGCGGACTCGGCTTGGCCATCTCCCGGGCGGTAGTCGTGGCCCATGGAGGCTCGCTCGCTCTGGAGCAGGCGCCTGGGGGGGGGCTGGCTGTGGTCATCGAACTTCCGGCCGGAGGCCCGCCCGATCGCGCCGTCGCCGATCCGCACACTCTCACCCAAGGCCGTCCATGAGAAGCGTGTTGGTCGTGGACGACGAGCCCCAGATCCTGCGGGCGTTGCGTGCGGGCCTGCGGGCCAACGGCTACGAGGTGGCATCTGCCACCGACGGCGTCACCGCCCTCGACATGGTGTCCAGCGCAGAACCGGACCTGATGATCTTGGATCTGGGGCTCCCCGACATCGACGGAATCGAGGTGATCGAGCGCCTGCGAGCGTGGACCGACCTTCCGGTGATCGTGCTGTCCGCACGCGAGGCTCGAGCCGAGAAGATTCGCGCGCTCGATCTGGGCGCCGACGATTTCGTCAACAAGCCGTTCGCGATGGACGAACTTCTTGCCCGCATGCGAGCGACGATGCGGCGACATCGCCCATCTGCACCCGTCGCCCCGAGATTGACGTTCGGTCCCCTGGACATCGATCTGGAGCGCACGCAGGCGCGGCTCAATGGCGAGCCTCTTCGCCTGACCCCGATCGAGTGGGGGTTGCTGGAGGCGTTCGCGACGAACCCGGGCAAGTTGCTCACGCACCGATGGATCCTTCGGCGCGTGTGGGGTCAGGGGTACACCCTCGACCAGAGCCACTACCTGAGGATCTACGTGCGGCAACTCCGGCGGAAGCTGGGCGACGATGTGGCAGCGCCACGGTTCGTGGCGACCGAGCGTGGGATGGGCTACCGCTGGATAGCGGAGGAGTAGGGATGGGCGGTTACTCGACGCTTGCGGCGCCGTCGAGGGGGTGAGCGGGGGTGCCGCCGGGTTGGCTGGCACCGATGATCGCTTCGCGAAGCCCGCGTTCGGAGGCCGGGTTGGCCAGGGCCAGCACCTCGTCGCCGGGGGCCAGGACCGTCTCGGGCTGGGGGATCACGACGTGGCCTTCCCGAAGGATCGCTACCACTGCGGAGTCGGGGGGCAGGCGTAGGCCGTAGATCGGCTTTCCGGCCGAGGGGGATCCGTCGGGCAACGTCATCTCGACGATCGAGACGCGCCCTCCTTCGAGGCGGATCAGCCGCACGAGGTCGCCCACGGTGACGGCTTCCTCGACCATCGCAGTCAGGATGTGGGGCGGAGATACGGCGGCGTCCACGCCCCACTGCTCGTTGAACAGCCATTCGTTCTTGGGGTGGTTCACGCGGGCCAGCACGCGCGGGACCGCGAACTCCTGCTTGGCGAGCAGCGAGGTGACGAGGTTGTCTTCGTCATCGCCCGTGGCGGCCACCACGACCTCGGCCTTGGCGAGCTCGGCCTCCTCCAGCACCCAGGGCTCGCAGGCGTCGCCATGGATCACGGTGATGCCCTCGAAATCGGCGCGTACGCGTTCGACCACGTCGATGTCTTGGTCGATCAGGGTGACGGTGTGCCCACGCTCGGCGAGGTCCGCGGAAAGGTGGCGCCCGACCGCGCCCGCACCCGTGACGACTACGCGCATCAGTTGTGGCCCACGTTGGGGGTGCCCAACTGTTCGTCCAAAGCGTTCATCCCGTCCTTGACCAGCATCACGCTGAGATAGTCCCCGCGCTGGAGCGTCATGTCGTCGGACGGCAGGAAGCCGCCGCCACCGCGTGAGACGCCGATCACCATGACCTTGCCCGGCACGTTCAGAGCCGTGGCGGCTTTGCCCACCAGATGCGCGGGAACCGGCACGCGCATGCGGAGCAGGTCGCCACCACCGATCGACTCACGCACCTCCTCGCGGTCGTGCAGCAGCATGAGCTGGATCTGCTTCACACCCCATTTGGTCGTGGCCACCGTGGGGATATTGAGCCGTTCGTAGATCTCGGCGCGCCGCGGATCGTAGATCCGCGCGATCACCTTGGGCACGTGGTAATGCTCCAGGGCTACCCGCGCGGACACGATGTTGGAGTTGTCGCCGCTGGAGACCGCCACGAACGCCTCGGCGTCCTTGATGCCTGCTTCCTCCAGGATGTCGCGATCGAAGCCCAGGCCCACGACGGTCTTGGCATCGCCGGGCGGATACTTGACGAAGGCCGCCGGGTTCTTGTCCACCACAGTGACCTCGTGACCACCCTCCACCAACTGGATGGAGAGCTCGGATCCCACTCGGCCACAGCCCATGATCATGACGCGCATCGGAGGGAGCCTACTTGACGCCCTTGCGGCTCGGCATGCGCTGGACCTGTCGCAGGTGTGAAGGTTCCGTAAGGGACCCGGAAAGGACGGGAGCCCCGGTTCCGGCGACTGGAGGGTGTCGGCGGAACCGGGGCCTTGGATCGTTCGATCTCGGAGGGCTATCCCGCAAGGGGGGCGGGATGTCTCTGCATCACTGTCGTCCACCGGGCGTGAGGGATGCGTGAAGGATCGGGACCTTCGCGTGAAGATCGCGTGAAAGCCGCTAGCGTGACCCCGTGCATCGGAGCCGCTCCGAACCGGATCCGCACTCGCGGGGGATCTCCGCGCGCGGGGTCGCGATCGCCTTGATCGCTCCACTCGCGGCCGCCTTGGGATCGATCCCCCTCGGGGCCGGGAGACCCGCCAGCGCGATCGCCCTGTTCATGCTCGCGATCGTCATCGCCGCCGTGGCCGGCGGCCTGTGGAGCGGCCTGATCGCGGCGATCCTGTCCTCCCTTGCGGTGCCGATGCTGTTCAGCACCCCCCGTTTCACGCTGCAGCTGGACGGGGCCGAGGACGTGGTGACGGCGGTGGTGTTTCTCGCGGTGGCGCTGGTAGTGGGTCTCCTCGTGGGTGGCGCGAGCGAGGAGCGCGCTCGGGCGGCGCGGCGTGAGCGCGAGGCACGGTTGCTGGGATACCTGTCCACGAAGCTCCTGTCCGGGGAAGTGCCCGATCGCGTGCTCGATGACTTCGCGAGTGTGCTGTTGGATCCGTTCGGTCTGGCCTCGTGCGAGATCACCGTCGAACTGGACGGGCAGAACCTTCACGCCCATGCGTCTCGGCCTGAGGCCGAGCCCGGCGGCCCCGAGGCGGTCCTGCCCCTGGTGGTGGGGGCGGTATCCTTCGGCACCCTCCTCGTGGAGCGCCCCGCGGGACGCAGGCCGCTGACCAAGGACGAGCTGCTGCTGCTGGAGGCGGCCGCGAAGCAGGCCGCTGCGGCGCTCGACCGGGCCAGGCTCGATGCCCGGGCGCGGATCGCGCAGCTCGATGCCGAAACGAGTCAGTTGCGAGCCGCGATGTTCTCTTCGGTCACCCACGACCTGCGCACGCCGCTCACCTCGATCAAGGCCGGCGTGACGAGTCTGCTGGATCCTTCCGTGCACTACGAGCCCGCTCAGGAAACCGAGCTGCTCACCACGATCCTGGAGGAGACCGATCGGCTGAACCGGCTCGTGGGCAACATCTTGGACCTCACCAAGATCCGTGCGGGCGCCCTCATCCCCACCACCCAGCCGGGCGCGATCGACGAGATCGTCGAGGCGGTGGTGGCGCGCGTTGCGCCCAGGATGACCGACGTGCGGATCGTCACGAAGCTCCGCGACGACCTCCCCGAGGTGATGGTGGATCCGATGCAGGTGGACCAGGTGCTCACCAACCTCATCGAGAACGCCGCCCGGTATTCGCCTGCCGGCGGCGAGATCCTCGTGTTGCTCGCACGGTTCCGCAACACGGTGCAGCTACGTGTCTGCGACCAGGGCCCCGGGATCCATGCCGATGAGCGCGAGCGTGTGTTCGAAGCGTTCTATCGTGGGCGCACCAACCCGGAGACTCCCGGGAGCGGTTTGGGGCTCGCGATCGTGAAAGCCATCGTGGTGGCACACGGCGGACGGATCTGGATCGAGGGCGCGCCCGGTGGTGGTGCCGCAGTGGTGGTGGAGCTCCCGATGGATGAGGACGTGACGTTGTGAGCCTGGTGCTGGTCGTTGACGACGAGCCGCAGATCCGGCGCGCGCTGAGGACGAGCCTCGAGGCGCACGGTTGGGAGGTGGCCACGGTGGGTACCGGCGAGGAAAGCGTTGTGAGCGCCGCGGAGACCCTTCCTGACCTGCTGCTGCTCGACCTGGGCTTGCCCGACATGGACGGCACGGAGGTGATCCGGCGTGTCCGTGCCTTCAGTCAGGTGCCGGTGATCGTGCTGTCCGTGCGCGAGGGACAGCGGGACAAGGTGGCCGCCCTGGACGCCGGCGCCGACGATTACGTGACCAAGCCGTTCGCGATGGAGGAGCTGCTGGCCCGGGCCCGCGCCGCGCTCAGGCGCGCCCAGCCTGAGGACGCGAGCCCCCCGCTCCTGCGCTTCGAGAACCTCGAGGTCGACCTGGCACGACGCCTGGTCACGTTGGAAGGGGCCCAACTCCATCTCACACCCACCGAATATGCCTTGCTGGAGGCCCTGGTGACGAACCCTGGCAAGCTCCTCACCCACCAATGGTTGCTACGCAAGGTGTGGGGCCAGGGCTACGGCACCGAGACCACCTACCTGCGCACGTACGTGCGCGCGTTGCGCAAGAAGCTCGGCGACGACGCTCAGGCGCCCGCGCTCATCGTCACCGAGCCCGGTGTCGGATATCGATGGGTGGGCGAGTCCTCCGGATAGGACGTTCCTTGGGGGACGGGCATCGGGGACGCCGAAGCAATAGCATGCTCTGCGCATGTCGCATACCGCTCCTCCTACGAATCCCTCCGTCGGCGTCATCAAGCGACTGCTGGTGGGTCGTGCCGTGGCCAGCTCCGGTCTCGAGCACACGCTCCTGCCGAAGATCCTCGCGCTCCCCATCTTCTCCTCGGACGCGATGTCGTCCGTGGCCTACGCCACGGAAGAGATCCTGCTGGTCCTGCTGAGCGTCAGCGCCGCCGCGGCGCACTTCGCCCTGCCGGTCACGGTCGCGGTCTCCGTGCTCATGGTGATCGTGATCCTTTCCTATCGCGAGATCGTCAACGCCTACCCGGGCGGCGGTGGCGCCTACGTCGTGAGCAAGGAGAACTTGGGGGAGACACCCGGGCTGATCGCAGCATCGGCCCTCCTGGTCGACTACATGCTCACGGTCGTCGTCTCCACCGTGGCCGGCGTGGTGGCCATCACGTCGGCGGTGCCCTCGCTGTCCCAGCACAAGGTGGCCCTGGCGATAGCGTTCGTGCTCCTGATCACGCTGGCGAACCTGCGCGGGGTGCGCGAGGCCGGAACGCTGTTCGCGATCCCGACCTATGGCTTCATCGTCTGCGTGTTCGTCATGGCAGTGGTCGGGCTCGTGAGATGCGTGGGCGGGTGCCCTCCCGCGGAACACATCGAATCGATCCCCGGGTTGGCCGCCACGGCCGGCACCGTATCCCTGTGGTTCCTCCTCCGCGCGTTCTCATCGGGATCGACGGCGCTCACCGGGGTGGAGGCGATCTCCAACGGGGTCCCCGCGTTCCGGCGCCCGCAGGCGCACAACGCCTCCATGACTCTGGCGATCATGGGCGCGATCGCGATCGCGATGTTCCTGTCCATCTCCTGGCTCGCCACGCACATCCCAGGCATCACCGTGAGCGAGCAGAGGTCGGTGCTGGGGCAGATCGCGCACACGGTCTTCGGGGGAGGCGTGGTGTTCTACATCGTTCAGGCTTTCACCGCCGCCATCTTGGTGCTGGCCGCGAACACTGCGTTCCAGGGATTCCCGCGGCTCCTGGCGATCCTCGCGCGCGACCGCTACATGCCGCGGCAGTTCATGAACCGTGGCGACCGCCTGGTGTTCTCGAACGGCGTGATCGGGTTGGGCCTCGCTGCGTGTGTGGTGATCTATGCGTTCGACGCCAACCTCACCAAGCTGATCCAGATGTACGTCGTGGGTGTGTTCACCTCGTTCACGTTGTCGCAGACGGGCATGGTGCGGCACTGGCGAGCCGAGGCGCGCAGGGGTGCCGACGCGGCGCGTGGCTGGCGGCGCTCGATGGTCGTGAACTTCGTCGGCGCCGTCACCACTGCAGTGGTCCTCGTGGTGGTGACCCTCACGAAGTTCGCGAAAGGAGCTTGGCTCTCGATCCTGGTGATGGTCGCGATCATCCCTCTCCTTCGGGCGATCAGCCGCCACTACGTCACCGTGTCGGAGCAGCTCCGAAGGGGCACGTCGCTCGCCGGCGATGTCGGTGTGAACCACGTGATCCTGCTCGTACGCGAACTCGACGCCGCCACCGGCGAGGCCCTCGGCTACATCCGGTCGTTCCGACCCCTGGAGTTCCACTGTGTCACCCCCGGCGGCACGGACCTGCCTGAGCGGTGGTCCGCGTTCGCAGGGGACGCGCCGGCGTTGGTCTCGCTCACGGAAGGGCGCGACATACTGCATCAGGTTCGAGCCTACGTGCGCAGCCTGTCGCGAGGGGAGCACGACTTCGTTACCGTGGTCGTGCCGGAAGTCGTGCGCGAAGGGCTCTTCTCTTACGTGGTGCGCGAGCAGGATCTGATCCGGCTCAAGGGGGGGATGCTCCGCGAACCTAACGTGGTGGTGACCGACGTGCCGGTAGCGATGGTCGACGGGCACGGTGATGCGGTCGATGTCAACGCGCTGATCCCGTACCGCACGGTGACGCTCGTGTTGGTCTCCAGTGTGAACGACGTCACGATCCGCGCTGTGAACTACGCGAGCTCCCTTGGGGCGGCCGACACCCGGGCCATCTACTTCGATCTCGATCCGGACGAGGCCCACACCCTGGAGGAGCAGTGGTGGGATTCGCGTCTGCCGATCCCACTCGACGTGGTGGAGACGCCATTCCGCGATCTCACCGGTCCCATGCTCGAGGAAGTGCGCAGATACACCTCACGCGAGGACACCGTCGTGAACGTGATCATCCCCGAGTTCATCGTGGACAAGTGGCGCCATCTCGCGCTGCACAACCAGAACGCCATCTTCGTGAAACGCCTGTTCCTGTTCGAGCCGCGTGCGGTGCTTACGAGCGTGCCGTTCGTGCTGGAAGCGGGCAAGGCCAAGGTGGCCGGAGCCGGCCGCTGACACGCAGGGCCCGGGCTGCGCTAGGTTTCGAGGATGCGCGAGCGCGGTGTCATTGAAGCAGGAGGAGCGAGATGAACATCCGACCAGCCACCAAGGACGATGACGGCTTCCTCAAGACGATGATGTACGAGGCGGCCCGATGGAACCCGGACTGGCCGCGAGAGCCGATGGCGGAGGTGCTCGACGAGCCGATCCTGCGCCGCTATCACGAGGGGTGGGGGCGCCCGGGCGACGGGGGCATGATCGCCGAGTTCGACGGCGAGCCGGTGGGCGCGGCATGGTACCGGCGCTTCACCGAGGACGTGCCCGGTTACGGCTTCGTGGACGAGAAGACCCCTGAGATCTCCATCGCCGTCGCCCCATTGCACCGTCGCAAGGGGATCGGGGGCACGTTGCTGCGCGCGGCGATGGTCCAGGCACGCGAGGAGGGGTTCCAGACACTGTCATTGAGCGTGGCCGTGCACAACCGTTCGCGGATGCTCTATCAGCGGGTGGGCTTCGAGAAGGTGGGCGAAGAGGGCGAGAGCTGGACCATGCTCGTCAACCTCTAGCTGCGCCCATTGGGAACGTCGCCGTTCGCGGCGTCCAGCGCAGCGTATTCCGCTCGCACGGTTCGCCATCGCCTGACCACGAACGCCGCCCCCAGCAGGACCAGCGCTCCCAGGATCAGCCAGGAGAACGGGGCCAGGAAGCGTTCGACCCGCTGCCAGTTCGCGCCCGCCAGGTGGCCGAGCCACGCGAGTGCGAACACGAACGGCACGCACCCGAGCGTGGTGTAGGCCGTGAACTTGCCGAAGGGCATCTCAGCGACGCCGGCCGGCAGGCTGATGAAGGTCCGCACCACCGGCAGTAGGCGCGCACCCAACACCGTGGCGTCGCCGCGGCGCTCGAAGAAGGTGTGGGCACGATCCACCTCGTGGGGACGGATCAGCAGATAACGTCCGAACCGGTCCACCATCGGGCGACCGCCCCTCTTGCCGACCCAGTAGGCGAGCCACGACCCGGTCATGTTGCCCGCGACCCCCGCCGTGCCCACCCAGAACAGGCTCAGATCGTTGCCGCTGCCCGCGAACGCGGCACTCGTGAGCGCGCCGCCGAAGAGCATCGTGACCTCGCTGGGGATCGGGATGCAGGCCGACTCCAAGAGCATCAGCACGAAGATCGCGGCATAGCCGTAGTGCGTGAGCAGGCTCGTGATCTGGTCGGTGAGAACGGCGACGGCGTGCACGCATGATCCATTCGTGTCGGGGAATACGCAGACGGTATCACCGTGTTCATCCCTGTCCGTAGCGGTCCCATCAAGCTCGTACCTGAGGGGTTGCGCCGCCGGACGGTGGTACCGTCGCCGCCCAGGAGGGTCGTTCGACGCACTCTCGGTACCCCGATAGAGGTCACATCATGCCGAAAACCCTGGTGGTGGTCGAGTCGCCGGCCAAGGCGAAGACCATCGAGAAGTACCTCGGCGGCGATTACGCCGTCCGGGCTTCCTATGGGCACATCCGGGACCTGGGCAAGGGCTACGGCGGCCTCGGGGTGGACGTGGAGCACGCGTTCATGCCCGACTACGTGGTGCCGGAAGACTCCAAGCGGCACGTCTCGGAGTTGAAGTCGATCCTGAAGAAGTCCGAGGACGTCATCCTCGCCACGGACTACGACCGGGAGGGCGAGGCCATCGCATTCCACGTCGCGACGCTGTTGGGCGTCGATCCGGCGCAGGCCAAGCGCGTGACCTTCACCGAGATCACCAAGGACGCGATCCTTCAGGCGTTCTCCCAGCCGCGCGCGATCGATCTCAAGCTGTTCGACGCCCAGGAGGCGCGTCGCATCCTGGACCGGTTGGTCGGCTACCGCATCTCGCCGATCCTGTGGCGCCGGGTGCGCCCGGGTCTGTCGGCGGGCCGCGTGCAGTCCGTGGCCGTGCGACTCATCGTGGAGCGCGAGCGAGAGGTCCGGGCGTTCAACCCGGTGGAGTACTGGAGCGTCGATGTCCGGCTCACACCGGAGGATCACGAGCAGCCCTTCACGGCGCGTCTCGTCCAGATCCCCGAGGGACGGCTCGCCGCTTCGCCGGACAAGAAGGGTGTGCTCCTTGCTGCGGAGCCGGACGCCGCCGCGCACGCCGAGCGCTTGCAGCGCGCCGCCTATCGGGTGGTCCAGATCGAGCGCAAGGAGCGCAAGCGTTCGCCCGCCCCGCCGTTCACCACGTCCACGCTGCAGCAGGAGGCCGCGCGCAAGCTCGGGTTCACCGCCCGCAAGACCATGACGCTCGCCCAGCGCCTGTACGAGGGCATCGATCTGCCCGGCGAGGGAACGGTGGGTCTCATCACCTACATGCGTACAGACTCGGTGAGCATCGCCGACACCGCGCTGCGGGAGATCGCCGAACTGGTGAGGCAGGACTACGGCGAGGCATACGCGCTGCAGGAGGCCCGCCGATACAAGACCAAGAGCCGCAACGCCCAGGAGGCGCACGAGGCCGTGCGGCCCACGAGCGTGCTGCGTGCGCCGCAGCGCGTGGCCGGCGCGCTCGATCGCGATCAGCTTCGGCTCTATACGATGATCTGGCAGCGTACGATGGCCACGCAGATGGCCGAGGCCCGCTTCAACCAGGTAGGCGTCGATGTCTCGGCGATGGAAGGCGATGCCACCTACGGCCTGCGCGCCACCGGCCAGACGATGGTCTTCGACGGCTTCATCCGTGTCTACAAGGAGGGGCGCGACGAGGGCCCCGACGAGGACGCCGAGAAGACGCTGCCCGAGCTCACTGCCGAGCAGGTCCTGCGCATGCTCGAGGTCCTGCCCGAACAGCACTTCACCCAGCCCCCACCCCGCTATTCCGAGGCTTCCCTCGTCAAGACGCTGGAGGAGCTGGGCATCGGGCGACCGTCCACGTACGCCTCGATCATCGACACGATCCAGCGCCGCGAGTACGTGACGCTCGAGGAGAAGCGCTTCCGGCCCACCGACGTGGGCGAGGTGGTGACGGATAAGTTGATCGAGCACTTCCCTGATGTCGTCGATGTGAACTTCACCGCGTACATGGAGAAGGAGCTCGACGACATCGCCGAGGGCGATCTTCGCAAGCTGCAGATGCTCGAGGAGTTCAACGGTCCCTTCGAGCGCGCGTTGGAGAAGGCGGAGCACTCCTTCGAGCGCTACGAGGAGGTGCTCGACGAGGACTGCCCGCTTTGCCCGAAGGAGGGGCGCGAGCCCGCCAAGCTTCAGATGAAGCTCGGGCGCTACGGCAAGTTCATCGGCTGCCCCAACTACCCCGAGTGCCGCTACATCCGCAACATGGACGGCACCGAGCGCGGCGAGCCCGAGCTGCTCGATGAACTGTGCCCCGAATGCGGCAAGCAGCTGCAGAAGCGGGTGGGGCGTTTCGGTCCCTTCGTGGGCTGCAGCGGGTACCCGGATTGCCGGTTCATCAAGAAGGACCCGGCCAAGAGCACCGGAGTGACGTGTCCGCAGTGCAAGCAGGGGGAGCTGATCGAGAAGCGCAGCCGGTTCGGCACCACGTTCTACAGCTGCGATCGCTACCCGGATTGCGACTGCGCGGTGGGCAACCCACCCGAGAAGGACCGTCCATGCCCCGAGTGCGGGTCGCTCCTGCTGCGCCGGCCCAAGTCTCTTCGGTGCTGGGGCTGCGGCGCGGAGCTGGACCTGGAATTCAACGTGACCAATCCGGGCGACGTGGAGGAGGAGACCGCCTCCCGTGAGGCCAAGGCCGTCGCGAAGGCCTCCCGTGCCGCCGCTAAGAAGAAGAACACCGCCAAGAAGCCCACGCGCAAGAAGTCGGCCGCCAAGAAGCCCATGCGCAAGAAGACGGTTGCCACCGCCCGGACGGGGGCCGCCGCGTCGGCCGAGGCACCGGCGGAGGGCTAGCGGCCCGTGGCCACGTTCGCCGACGAGGTCGCCGCGCTCCGCGGGACCAAACCGGCGACCCTGAAGGACCTCCTGACCCACCCGGCGTTCTCACGCCTGCTTGCCGCGATGTCCATCTCCTCGCTCGGGGACTGGGTGGGGTTCGTGGCCGTCACGTCGCTCGTGACCACGGTCTCGGGATCCACGGCCACCGCAGGCCTTGCGATCGGTGGCGTGATGACGGCCCGCATGTTGCCCGCGATCCTGTTCGGCCCTATCGCGGGCGCGCTCGTGGATCGCGTGAACCGCAAGCAGATCATGATCATCGCCGACGTCGGACGCGGGACGATGTACGCCTCCATGGCGTTCTTCCACGATCTGTGGGTCATCTTCCTGCTCTCGTTCGCGATCGAGTGCCTATCGCTGCTGTGGACGCCGGCGCGTGACGCGTCGCTACCCAACCTCGTGCCCCGGCGCCAGCTCGCGAACGCCAACTCGATCGGGCTCGTGAGCACGTATGCCACGCTGCCGCTGGGCGCCGCGATCTTCGCCGCGCTCGCGGCCTTCAGCACCTCTATGAAGGTGCGCCTGCCCTACCTCGGAGGTCATCCGGAGACGCTCGCGCTGCTGCTCGACGCGGGTACGTTCGCGTTCTCGGCGCTGATGGTGAGCGGTATCGATATCCCGACGCAGGTCGGTCGATCCCGGGGACGGTTCGACCTCACTCGCGTGTGGCGAGACATCGTCGACGGACTGCAGTTCCTTCGAGAGGACTCGATCGCATCCGCCATGACCGCCGGGATCGTGATCGCGTTCGCGTCGGTCGGTGCGGTGCTCGCGGTGGGTCCGATCTTCGTGGCGGTCACGGTGCGCTCGGGCGCGGCCGGCTGGGGTGTGGTGGTGGTGGCCTTCGGCACGGGCATGGCGATCGGGATGGCCGGCTCCAACCTCATCGCTCGGTACTTCGAACGAGGGGTGATCTTCGTCGATGCGTTGATCGCGGCTTCGGGCGCGCTGTTCCTGCTTGCTTCTATGCCCAATCTGTCGCTGGTCTCGGTGGTGGCGGTGTGGCTCGGGGCTTTCTGCGGCCTGGCGTGGGTGAGCGGGTACACGCTCCTGCAGGAGAACGTGCAGGACGAGTTCCGAGGGCGCACCTTCGCCTCGCTGACCGTGCTGTCCCGGTTGGGCCTCTTCCTGTCGCTCACGCTCTTCCCTATCCTGTCCACGGTCTATGGCGATCACGGCTTCCACATCGGTGGGCAACCCTTCAACCTCGCGGGGACGCGCCTCGCGCTGTGGACGGCCGGCGCCCTCGCGCTCGCGGCCGGACTCAACACCCGCCGGCTCCTGGCGCGCCACCGCATCTCCCGGCCGCAGCCCCTCATGCTCGTGCCGAAGCTGAAGCGGCCGCCCGCCACCGGGTTGTTCATCGCCTTCGAGGGCGTGGAGGGGGCGGGCAAGGGCACGCAGGTTGCGCGCGCCGAGGCGTACCTGCGCGAGCAGGGACATGACGTGCTCGTCACGCGCGAGCCCGGGGGCACCGAGCTGGGGGAGAAGATCCGCGAGGTTCTCCTTGACCCCGAGACGGGGAAGCTCGACGCCCGGAGCGAGGCCTTGCTGTTCGCGGCCGCGCGCGCCCAGACCGTGACCTCGGTGATCCGCCCTGCCCTCGCAGAAGGCAAGATCGTGATCTGCGACCGGTACGTCGATTCCTCCCTCGCCTACCAGGGGTGGGCGCGCGGACTGGGTGAGCAGGACGTGCTCACGCTCAACGTGTGGGCCACGCAGGGGCTCTTCCCCGATCTCGTGGTGCTGATCCACGTGGAGCCCGAGCGAGGGCTGCTGCGCTCAACCGAGGCTCCCGATCGCATGGAGCTCGAGGGCCAGGACTTCCATGCCAAGGTCGCCGATGCCTACCTCAAGATCGCCGAGGAGCACCCCGAACGGTTCGTGGTGGTGGAGGGCGATGCCTCGCAAGAGGAGGTGTTCGCCGGGGTGCGCGCCGCGATCGATCGGGTGGTGACCAACCGGGAAGCCGACCGTGAAGCGCCTTCGTCGCCATAGAGGCACCGGGACCGGCGAGCGGCCGTGTCCGGTGCCCGCGGTAGCATCGTGACGATGAGCGCGGTGCTGGAGCGGGTCCCCGGGCAGGGCGCCGCCATGGCGTTCTTGATCGCCGCGGCCGAGCGGCCGCATCACGCGTACGTGCTGGGGGGACCGGAGGGCTCAGGCAAGTCGATCGCGGCCGCCGCGTTCACCGCGGCGCTGCTTTGCCCCACCGGTGGCTGCGGTGCGTGCCGCGCCTGTCGATTGGCGCTCGAGGGACACCACCCCAACGTCTTCCTGATCGAACCGGAGGGCCGCGACATCCACGTGGACACGATCCGCGAGGAGGTATGGACGCCGGCCTCGCGCACCGCGCCGGAGCCGGGGCGCAAGGTGTTCGTGATCCGTGAGGCGGACCGTCTGAGCCCCGCCGCCGCCGACACGCTGCTCAAGGTGCTGGAGGAGCCGCCCGCCGACGCTGTGTTCCTGCTCATGTCGGCGCGCGCGCACGAGCTGCCGGAAACGATCCTGTCCCGCTGTCACCTCGTGACGTTCACAGCGCTCTCGGAGGCGTTCGTGGTGGACGTGCTGGTGGGCGAGGGCGTACCGGAGGTACGCGCGCACCTCGTGGCGCGCTTGGCCGGGGGGAACCTCGGGCGTGCCCGGCGCCTGGCGGTGAACGAGGACGGGCTGGCGTTCCGCGACGCCGCGCGCGAGGCCCTGCTCCACGCGGCCGAGGGCCCTCCCGGCGCGTTGGACGCTGCCTCGATCGTGCTCGCCGCTGCCACCGAGTACAAGAAGAATCTCAAGGGCGAGCTCGAGGCCGAGCTCGCGCCGTTCGTGGACGAGCGCGGCCGACCCGAGGATGCATATCGGGGCGCGATCAAGCGGATCGAGATCCGGTTCCAGCGCAAGGAGCGGCGTGCGGAACGCGACTACGTGGATTGGGTCTTGCTCGCGGTTTCGGCGCTGCTGCGCGACCGCATCGCGATCGCGGTGGGTGGCGGCTCCGATCTGCTCATGAACCCCGACCTGCCGCCCGACGATCGACTCTCGGTGCAACGGGCCGCGCGCGGGCTCGCGGGGGTAGAGGAGGCCCGGGCGGGATTGGCCGAGGATCTCAACCTCAACACGCGGCTGGTGCTCGAACGGGCCTTCCTGCGCCTGGCCGAGCTCGCGGCCTGAGGGGCATCGGGCTTGAAGGGTCACGGCGGGGGAGCGGGAGTGCCGCCGGCGCGCCGCACCAGGTCGACCGGTATCGCCGCGGCGAAGGCGGCCGCCACGGCCACCGCGCCCGCGGCGCTGGGGTGGAATCCGTCTTCGCTCACGTACTCGGGATGATCGGAAGCGTCTCCCAGGACGGTCAGATCGACGAGGATCGCCCCCTCCTCCTGCACCACGCTGCGTATCGCACGGTTGTAGGCAGCCACCGCGGTGCGCACGGCGCCCGGTGAAGGAACGGGTATCCCCGCCGGCACCAGGCACGCCTGCGGGCTCGTCGACGCAGGCCTGCACGCGAGGTAGGCGGGCAGCGTGTCCAGCCGAGGCGTGGTGGCCACCAGGACCTGCGTGGCGCCGCCGCGGCGGAGCCGGTGCACCAGATCGCGGAGCTCCGTTTCATAGGTTGCGGTTGGCACGCCCTGGATCAGGTCGTTGACGTTGAGCCAGACCGTTGCGACGTCAGGCGCCGCGGCCACGGCCTCCGGGACCTGTTCCGCGAGCGCCTGCGCCGTCGAGCTCCCGCTCACTCCCAGCCCGTAGTAGAGGGCGCCGGACAGCGCCTCCTGCCAGAGCACGCGCGGCCACGCCTGAAGCAGGGGCTCCTCGGTGCCCACGCCTTCGGTTTCGCTCGCCCCCACGGCGACGTACACCACGGGCGCCGCGGTGATCGGGCTCCCGACGATCGTGCGCTGCCCGCCGCCCGAACCAGAGCAGGCCGCCAGGATCGCCGCGGTCGCCGCCGCCGCGGACGCGCGGACGAGGCGCCTCATTCCCCGCCCACCGCCTCGCGCGCCGGCAGGTGGGCGGCGCGCACGGCGGGCACGGAGCCGGCCACGAGGGCCAGCAGGGTGGCCCCCCCGACGCCCGCGATCACCACGAGGGGCGGCACCACGAGACGCACGCCTTCCAAGCCCTGCTGGCGCAGGTAGGCGTTCACCACGGCACCGACCCCGGCCGCCACCGAGGCTCCGAGCAGGGTACCGACGGTTCCGCCGACCGCACCCACGAATCCCGCCTCCAGCAGGAACACCCGCCGCACGTCCCGATCGCGGGCACCGATGGCCTTCAACACGCCGATCTCCCGCCGGCGCTCCCGAACGGCGGCCAGGAGCGCGTTCGTGATGCCGAGTGCGGCGATCACGAGCGCGATCAGGCCGATCGCACCGAGCACGATGTCCACGACGCGCAGGTACCGCTGGACGTTGGCGATCAGCTGCTCGGGAGCACTGGTGGAGTACCCCACGTCGGTGATCTCCGATCGCACGGCGTGGACATCGGAAAGCGTCGCGGCCTCCACGATGAGCCCGGAATACGGAGAGGTCGGCAGGGGGATGAACCTGTCGTCGATACCGCGAAGGGTCCACAGCCGATCGGCCTGGGTCTGCTCGATCGGGACCAGGAAGTCGCCGGGTGCCGCCTCCTGAGCGACCACGCCCACGATCGTGGCCGCCACCCATCGCCCCCGGTAGTCGACGCTGCCGTCCTGGCGTCGGTACGCCTGGCCGGCGCCCAGCTGCACCGTTTGTCCCAGCGCCAGAGAGGGGTTCGCGGCATCGATCCCCATCCGGTCGAGGTACCCGAGCGTGACCGCGGTCTCGTTCGAGAGGCCGGGCGAGGGCAGGCGGCCCGCGAGGACCGTCACCGGCAGTTGTTCGGGATGACGAAAGTCCACACCGACCATGCGCTCGAAGAACGGGCCTGCGCCTCCGGGGATCGCGGGCGGCGCCGCGTAGTTGTCCACGTCCAGCACGGGTGCGATCCGGACCACGCCCGGCAGCGCGCGGATCGTCGCGATGGCGGCGTCGTCGATCGGCAGCGGGTCGCCCAGGCGGAAGTCGTCGCTCGCGAGCTGACCCGGCTGGGCACGCGCGGCTGCCACACGGATCGCGGTGATGGGTCCGCCCTTGCTGACCTGGTTGAAGACCCGCGAGTTCGCGGTGACCACGATCGTGGCGAGCGCCACGAGGAGCGCACTCGCGAGCGTCACGGCGAGCACCGTGAGCACCGTGCGACCGAAGCGGCGGGTGGCGCTCTCCATCGCCAGGCGCAGGGCATCGACCCACCTCACGCGACCCACCGGCCGTCCACGAGATGGCGGCGCGTGAGCGCCCGGTCGGCCACGGACCGGTTGTGCGTCACCACGACCAGCGTGCACCCGTGTTCGTCCCGTACCGACTCGAGAAGGTCCAGCACCGAAAGGGCCGCCTCCTCGTCGAGGTTGCCCGTGGGCTCGTCCGCCAGGAGCAGGCGAGGCTCGTTGGCCATCGCTCGCGCGATCGCCACCCGCTGGCGCTCGCCTCCCGAGAGGGCGGTCGGGCGGTGCCCGGCGCGGGCGGAGAGGCCGACCGCATCCAACAGATGGGCTGCGCGCCGCCTCCGCGCGGCCCGGTCGACGCCCGACAGGGCCAGCGACAGCTCCACGTTCTCGGACGCCGTGAGCACCGGGACCAGCCCGTAGTGCTGGAACACGAACCCGATGGTCTCGCGGCGAAAGGCCGCGAGCGCATCGCCGCCCAGCCCGCGCAGAGAGGTCTCGCCCACCTCGACGTCGCCTCCTCGGAGCGGCTCGAGCCCGCCGAGGAGCGAGAGGAACGTGCTCTTCCCCGCGCCGGAGGGTCCCGTGAGGGCGAGGTAGCCGCCGGGAGGGACGTCGAGATCGAGCTCGTGCAGGACGGTGAGTGAGCCTTCTGCGGTGTCGTAGTCGTGGGCGAGTCCCCGGACGTGGATCCCCGCTCCGCGCGTGGATCCCGGGTCGGCCATCGACCCAGTGTCGCACGCATCGTTCGAAGGGCGGCCACGGGAAAGTGGTGCTGGCACTACTGGCAACCGTGCCCCGTGTTTGACACGCTGGGTGCGTCATGCCCGTTCGTGTGCTCATCGTCGACGATCAGGAACCGTTCCGGATGGCGGCCCGGATGGTCGTTGACGCCACCGACGGCTTCGACGTGGTGGGCGAAGCCGAGTCCGGCGAGGAATCGGTGGCGATGGCGGCACAGCTGCAACCCGATCTGGTGTTGATGGACGTGAACCTGCCCGGCATCAACGGACTGGACGCCACGCGGCAGATCCTCGCCGGTGCGGGCGATCCGGTGATCGTGCTCCTGCTCTCGACCTACGAGGAGGAGGAGTACGCCCCCCGTGCCGCCGAGTGCGGCGCCGCCGCGTACATCCCTAAGGCCGTCTTCGGGCCGGACCGGCTGGAGTCGGCGTGGGAGGCGGCGTCCGGCGCCGCCTGATCGACGTCAGTCCTTCGCGCTTCCGCGCACCATCAACTCGGTGAACTCCATCTGTGGGTTGCGGTGGCTGGGCGTTCGCAGCACGAGACGAACCCACAGGACTCGGTGGCGACCGGCCGTGGGTCGAAGCCTCGTGAGGCGGTGAGGGGGGAGCGCGCGGTTCGTGCGGTAGGCACGCGTCCATGAGCCGGACTCGGACCGCGTCCAGATGTCGAACGCCCCCGTGTTCGCGAACGCCCCGGCGCAGATCGCCGAGGGGTCCACGGCGAAGTTGCGTATGTGGATCGGTTGCGGCAACCGGACCGTGAGGGACTGGGGGCGATCGGCCGAGGTGAGCCAACTGCTCGAGAGCGAGCCGTCCACGGCGGCCCGCGGCCCGCACTCACCTGACGGACCCGTGTGGTCCGGGCCGCTGAAGCCGGTGATCGTGGCGCCGCCGCCTAGCGCCGCCCAATCGCGCCGGAGCACCAGGTCTTTACCGGTCTCCCCATGCACCCGCACACGGCGACGCGCCCGCGTCGAGTATCCCCGCAGCGCGACCTCGACATCGCGGTAGATCCCATCCGGGACCCCGTCGATCCGGTAGCGCCCCTCCTGGTCCGTGGTGGCGTATCGATCCACCGGGACGCCCGACTGCGAACCGGCGATGTACACCAGGGCGCCCGCGACCGGGGCGCCGCCCTCGCCGGGGTCGACCACCTCCCCGGTGAGTGCCCCGCAGTGCGGGCCTGGACAGCGCACGGGGAGGGTGTAGCTGGGCCGTGGGGTGGGGTCGAACGTGCCGAGCGTGGAGGCGAAGAACCCCATGCCCCGTTCGGCGAACACCGACCACATCGCCTGATGATGGCTGCCCCCGAAGGCGACGGTGTCGGCCACGAGCATCGCGTCGCGCATGTCCAGGAACGATGGTCCCGGCGGCGCGAACTCCATCGCCCGCGTGAGGATCCCCTCCGTGACCGGTGAGCCCAGCTGATCACGAAGCTGCCATAGCGTCTGTAGCCAGATCTCCCCGTCTGAGTGTGGTTCGGGCCGGTCGAACACGTTCCCGAACTCACCGTAGGTGAGTCCTCCCGGACCTGCACCGCCCGGCGTCTCCGGGCACGCCGCGGCATGGCCGGAGACACGGCAGTCTGCGAACTGGAAGCGCACGCCTCCTCCTCCGCTGATCCAGGCGCCCATCGGGACGTCCACGGCCGCCGAGTCCGCCTGGTATCCCTCGCCCACGAGGGCATCCAGCGCGTACCAGTCGCTCCAGCCTTCAGCCATCGCCTCGGACTGCGGCCCGTACAACGCCTCGCTTCCGTCCGGCATCGTGACGAGGCGTGAGGAGAGCCCGTGTGTGTACTCGTGGAAGATCACCGAGGCGTCGTCCGCGGCGTCCGCGGCAGGTCCGGTCGGGTTGCCCGGCCCCTTGCGGAACAGGTACAGGGACAGATAGCCTCGGCCACCGTCGGCGGGGGTATACATCGTGGCGTTATTCACGAGTCGGGGGCGCCCGTCGCGGGCGAGGTTCGCTCCCACCAGCGTCTGGGCGAGCACGGGGTCCCCGTCCTTGCCGCCCTGGCCGTCGTCGTTGATGAGCTGGAAGTTGCCGGCGGCCTCCGTGAAACCGATCGGGGCGCTCTCCAGATGGTCGTGGTAGGCGTTCAGCAGGTAGTAGGCCTGGACGGCCGCCTGGGTCCGGTTGGTTCGCCAGCTGAAGGGCGTGGCGGGGTCCCAGGTGCACGGCACGTCCGGCGTGCAGTTCTGGGCCGCGGTGATGGTGTCCAACTGCGCCGGCACCTTCCAGGAAAGGATCGTCGGATCGATCGCGGCGATCTCGTCGCTCGGCTCGATCGCGTCGTCGCCGTCGGCGGCCGAGACCACGTGCGCGTTGTTGCCCGAAAGGGCGTTCGGCCCGAACACGGGAAAGGTGACGGGGCTCCGGACGCTGCCGCCGTTCGGGAAGGTGCCGGGGGCGTGGGGCCAGGCCAGGCCCGAGCCCATCTGCTCGGCCTTGGCGACGTTCTCGCGCCAGAGCACCCGCCCGGTTCGCGCGTCCACCACAGAGCGGTCGATCCGCTGAGGCGAGATGACCGTGAGCGTTTCCCATGCCAGCCGGGTCGAACCTTGGGAAGGGAAACGGACGAGCGAGGCGCGCTCGCGCGGGCCCGGGATGCTTGGTGGTCTGCGTGCCGCAGCGCCGGCGCCCGTGCGCGCGGCGGCGATCGCCTCCGTGGCGTCGATCCGGGGACGATCCACCTCGTTCGGGCGCACCACGTGATAGATCGGGCCCGACACTGACACCAGCGAGCCGTCGGCCATCACCGCCGACTTCAGCCCCGCCCCGAACAGCTCGCGCCCGCCCACCTGCTCGGTCCAGGCCAGGTGGTGCGTGCCGAGGATGTCCACGTAGTCGTTGCGGAACATCAGGAGGTCCAGATCTCGCAAGGTCAGGCCGAACGCCCGGCGGTTGCGGCGAACGAAGCCGAGCGTGACGTCCGAGGGCGTCTCGTTACTGGGCCCCGTAAGGGTGCCGTCGAGGTTCGTGACCCAGCGCAAGGCCCCCGAATACGGGTCGGTCTGCACCACCGCGCCGGTACCGATCGAGGCCGCCAGTGCCGCGCGCGCGGCCAGGATAGGCGCGGCGGGCAACGTGGTGCGCGCCTGCACAACGCCCGAGGAGAGCCCGGCCAGGATCGCTCCGGTCGCGAGCAGGACCGCAAAGGGTCGACCAGGGGATGGTCGCATCGTCTTCATCGCCAGACCTTTCCCCGCTCGGTGTGTTCCGAAGCTAACACCGGCGGAGGGCGCCAACCACGGTCATCCCGTGCTCCCCGTCGCCGACGATCACCGTTCGTACTAGTCCATCTCAGACTAGTACGACGCGCCCCTCCACCGTGGTCCCCGAACCGGCACTGCTCGATACGTCGAGATGGCCGCCGATCGCCTCGAGACGGTCGCGCATCCCCTGGATGCCGGTGCCCTGCCCGAGCGACGACGGGTCGAACCCGCGCCCGTCGTCGCGCACCACGAACACGAGCGCGTCGTCGGTAACAGACAGGGAGACCGACGCTCGCCCGGCATCCGCGTACTTCGCGATGTTGTTGAGCGCCTCCAGACAGCAGAAGTAGACCGCCGCCTCGATGTCGGGCGCGTAGCGTCCCAGTCCGTCGGGCGTCACCTCGACGGGAACGGGGGATCGCCTCGCCTGGGCCTCAAGAGCCACGGCGAGTCCTTGGTCCGCCAGGAGCGGGGGGTAGATGCCACGCGCGAGATCGCGCAGATCCTCCAGGGCCGTCGTCGCGGCCTCCTGCAACGCCTCGGCCATCGCTTTGGCCTGGTCAGGGCTGCGCTCGATCTGCCCCTCGAGCAGTTTGAGCTGCACCGCGAGCGGCTCGAGCTGCTTCGCGCGCACGTCCTGCGCGCTCACGATGCGCCGGCGCGCGGAGCTCCTCGACGAGCCGCACGTTGCGCAGCGCGAGCCCCGCCTGGGAAGCCACCCCCTGGGCGAGGCGTTCCTTGGCCGGATCCATCGGGTCCTTCGCGTGCATCCCAGCGTGATCGCGCCCAACAGCTCCCCTTGGTGCGTCTCATCCACCGAGTAGGTCTCACCGACGCGTTCGGAGAAATCGGACAGCACTTCGAACGGGGTCGCTCGCCTGCCGTAGACGATGCGGTCGGCGAGTCGCCGGGTCCGCCGCTGGACGAGGTTGAAGGTCAGGACGAACAGGAGAACGGCGGGGATGGGTCCGAGGCCCGCCAACGCCGCGAGCCCGAGCAGGCCCAAGTACAGGCCGGTCAGGACGACGGCCACGATCGAGTAGATCGCGGTCTTCTGCACCACGAGGTCGAGATCCCATAGGCGATAGCGCAGCACCGCGAAGGCGCACGCGGTTGGGATCCCCAGGCCGACGGCGACGAGGAAGCCGATGAAGAGCGCCTCGCCCGCGGCGTAGCGGAGCGTGCCCTGCTCGGCGCCGAACCCGGTGAGCAGCGCCAGGAAGAGGAACGCCGTGCCGAGCAATGCTGCCGAAGCGAGCCACCGGATCTGCTGGCGCTCCTCCGCCTGTGCGCGACGGAACCGCAGGACGAGCGCCACCAGGGATAGGATCGAGAGGAGCCCGATCGCCCAACCCGCGATCGCGAGGACCCCCTCGATGGGCCCACGAAGCGACTCGATCCCGAGAGGGTTGGCACGATGCAGGGTGGTGGCGATCTCGACCTGCGAAGGGTCGAATGCCAACGCGACTCCCAGGATCGCGAGCACCGCGACGAGCGCGATGCTCACCCATCGCCATCGAGGCGAGGGCACCCTCCCTGTGGGGAACAGGAGCAGGATCAGCGGCAGGCTCCCCGCACCGATGAACACCCACGCGTTCACCCAGATCGCGGCCTCGACCAGCGGCGCGCTGCCGGGGTTCGTGACGAGCACGTAGATCGCGTACTCGCTCGAACCCCCTCCGAGCTCGAACGACAGAGCGAACAGCATCATGAGCCAGCCGATGGGATTGCGCGGGTTGCGGGATGCGATGAACCCACCCACGCCCAAGTAGCCGGCCACGACCGCGACGTTGATCGGTAGGAAGAGCGGATCCTGCGAAAAGCTCCCGTTCAGCGCGGCGAGCGGCACGATGATCGCGAGCAGCAGCACCATGCCGCCCAAGGCGAGCACGGCCGCGAGGCGCGAGCGACCGCTCATCCAACGCCTCCGCGCGCCGCGCGAGGTCTCACGCCGGCACCTCAACCCTGGCCGGCACCTTGATGCGGACGGTGGTGCCCTGACCGGGCGCGCTCGCCACTGCCAGTTCGCCGTCCGATGCGTCCACCCGGTCCTGCATGATCTGCATCCCCATGCCGGCGGATGCCTGCGCCGGATCGAACCCGGGGCCGTCGTCGACGATCAGGACGGACAGGCGCGCCCCTTCGTCCGCGAGGGTCACGGTGCACGTGGCTCCGCCGCCGTGGCGCATCACGTTTTGGATCGCCTGGAGACAGCAGAAGTAGATGCACGCCTCGACTCCGGGGTCGTAGCGCGTCTCCGCGAAGCCTGAGGCCGCCTCGAGCCGGGCGAGGGCTCCCACCTTGCGGATGTGAGCTTCGAGCGCAGCCATGACCCCTTTGTCCGCAAGGAGCGGGGGGAAGATGCCGCGGGCGAGGTCACGCAATCCTTCGAGCGTGTCGTTGGCCCGAACGGTCAGCGCGTCGAGCTCCGTCGCCGCCGACGGAGCGTACATATCCACCATGCCGAGCGCCCCGCGGATCTCGCCCAGTTGCCGCTCCGGCCCCTCGTGGATGTCGCGCTCCAGGCCGCGGCGTTGGGCGTCGCGCGCCGTGACCAACCGCTCGCGCGATACGCGGAGGCCCTCGGCTTGAACGGCGAGCTCTTCTGCGCGGATCGCAAGCTCCTCGGTCAGCCGCACGTTGTGCAGCGCGAGGCCGGCCTGCGAGGCGAGGTCGGCCAAGAGCCGCTCCTCGCCGGGCGGGACCGGGTCGGCCGCCGCCACCGCGATGTCGATCGCGCCGACCGTGTCCCCCTGGTACGTCACGTCGAACGAGCGAGTGAACGGACCGACCGCATCATGCGGCCACGACCGCGACCGTTCGGCGCCATGAGGGAGCGTCACGCGGACCCGGGCAGCGATGGCGCCGACCCCTTTTGCTGCCACCTCGGCCATCTCGGGGAGGATCTGGTCCACCGAGAGCGACCCAGACACCCGGTGCGCGAACCCCGACATCACCTCGTATGGGGTTGCGCGCTTGCCGTACACGAGCCGGTTCGCGAACCGACGCACTCGCTCGCGTACGGGACCGAACAGCAGGGCCACCACCGCGGTCGCCGCGATGGAGAGCGCGGGGTTGCGCGGGTCGCCCAACAGTGATCCGATCCCCACCACGACCGCCACGTAGACGACCGTGATGAATCCGACCAGAAGGCCGACCATGACCGTCTTCGAGATGACGACGTCGATGTCGTACAGGCGGTACCGAAGCACGGCGAACCCGATCGAAACGGGGATCAGGGTGAAGATGAAGATCGTGTACGCCTGGACCGTATCGAGCCAGGCCGGTTGCGCTCTGCTCGTGAACGCGTGAGGCAGCGAGACGGCCATCACGATCAGGTAGAGCACGGCGACCGACCCGCCCGCCCAGGCTAGCCATTTCATCTGTTGGCGTTCGACTCCCTTCGACCTTCGGAAGCGCACCACGAGTCCCACGGCCGACGCCACCATGCAGATCGGGACCAACGCCACGAAGATGAAGAGCGGTTCGAGCACTGGGCGCAAGGCGGGGATCCCTAACGGATCGTCGACATGGATGCTTTTCGTGACCTCGATCGGGGTGTCGCTGAAAAGAACCGCGATGGACGCGAGCACGAGGGTGGCGAAGATCAGCCGCCCCAGCCAGTGCCAGCGCGGCGACGGTAGATGGCCGTCCGGGAACAGCAGGATCGTGTAGGTGCCGATCAGTCCGACGGCCGGAACCCAGGTCCATTGATCCCATGCCAGCGCCCAGATGCCGAACGGGAGCGGGCGGACCAGCACGGAGTACAGGCCGTAATTGCCAGTGCTGAGTCCCCACGCGCCCCCGATCGCCAGCAGCAGCCATCCGAGTGGGTTCTCGGGGCGCCGCAGGGCGATCAGCAGTCCCGTGATCGAGAAGCTGAGAATCATCGCCACGAACAGGAGGCCCTGCAGGAGGTTTGTGTTTCCGCTCCATCCGCCTCCTTCGGGGAGGTCCCGCATCAGCCATGCGAACCAGCCCTGGATTGCCAGGCCTACGCAAGTGGTGACGAAGATCACCCAGGCCAGGGTCCGCCTGGTACGGGCCGTCATGCCGTCACCTCCGCCGCGAGCGGCACGCGCCCCCGCACGACCGCGCCCTGTCCCGGAGCGGATCTAAGCGTCACGTCGCCGCCGAGCACAGCGAGGCGGTCCCGCATCCCCTGGAGTCCGGTGCCGCTACCGTTCACGCCTGGGTCGAATCCGGCGCCGTCGTCGGACACTTCGAACGTCAGGGCACCCTCGCGCTCGGCTAACGCCACGTCGATCGCGCGCGCCCCCGCGTACTTCGCGGCGTTCTGCAACGCCTCCAGCACGCAGAAGTACACCGCGGCCTCGGTGTCGATGGGGTAGCGGCCGACCCCGTCCGTGTGGAAGCGCACCGGGAGTCCGGACGAGGCAAAGCGGGCGGCGAGCGCGGCGCCCACGCCTTCGGATTCCAGCCGGGGCGGATAGATGCCCCACGCCAGGGATCGCAGGGTCTCCAACGCCTCATCGATCTGTCCGCCGATCTCGTTCAGCATGGGGCGCGCCCTCTCCGGGTCGCGGGTGAGGAGGCCACGTGTCAAACGGAGCTTCACTGCGAGCGCCACGAGATGTTGCTGAGCCCCGTCGTGGATGTTGCGCTCCAGGCGGCGACGCTCCTCGTCCTGTGCCGCGACGATGCGCTGCCTGGAGGCGCGGAGTTCGTCGGCCTGACGAGCGATGACGTCCAACCGAGCCTCGAGGTCCGCGGTCAGACGGACGTTCGACACGACGAGTCCGGCCTGCGCGGCGAGATCGTCAACTAACTTGACTTCTTCGGGCGACATCGGTTCCCCACGGGGCTTGTCGATCGTGATCGCACCGAGGAGTTCTGCTCGGTAGCGGATGGGTGCGACGTGATCGGCATCGAGCCCGCGGAGCTCGTCACCGTTCAGCTCGACGCGAGGCTCATCCGGCCGGGCATCGACGGGCCAGGTAGCAGACGGCCGCAGCTCGTCGGCGAGGCGCAGCCAGATCGTTGCGCGCTCAGCGTTCACCCCTTCGGCGATCACGTGAACGGTACGCGGCAGTATGTCCTCGGTGGCGTATGTGCTCCCGACCCGTTCGCTGAAGTGGGTGAGGACCTCGTACGGCGTGGCCCGATCACCGTACACGAGCCGATTGGCGAACCGTTGCACACGATCACGCACCGCCTGGAACGTGAGCGCGACCACCCCGGTTGCCGCGATCGAGAGCGCTGGGTTCCCCGCATCACTCCCTATGAGGAGCCCGACGCCCACCACGATCGCGACATATACGATCGCGATGAACGCGGCGAGCGCCCCGTACACGATCGTCTTGGAGATCACGACGTCGATGTCGTAGAGCCGGTACTTCAAGATCCCGATGCCGGCGCCGATCGGGATCAACGGCACCAGCACGATGAAGGCGTCCACGGGCTCCATTCCGAAGGGCGCCACCATCGCCCACACCGCGAGCCCAACGCCGACGACGGCGGCACCGAACGCGATCCACTTGATCCGTGCCCGTTCCTCGCCGACCGCGC
>CAJDTY010000003.1_pt1 | contig 122657 bp, 127 predicted proteins | sample 7390291 | NCBI WGS metagenome assembly CAJDTY01 (sample SAMEA7055671, study PRJEB34461) | soil metagenome | biome: terrestrial ecosystem; feature: Peninsula; material: soil | place: Antarctica | collected 2016 | reverse complement strand
GGTTCGCGACCCTCTTCCGCGCGATGGGGTTCGGCTCGACGTAGGCGCGTACGCAGGATCGGTACCGGGCAAGAGTAGTGGCCTTCAGCGTGAGCGTGCAATCGGCCATGAACCGGCCGAGGTACTCCCCCAGCGACAGCGTGAGCGCCGGGGGCGGTCCCTCGACTAGGGCCACCGCGAGTGCCCTCTCGGCTTCCTTGCGGGTGTCGAACGTGCCGATGCTGCGGCGTCGCCCCTCGATCGCATCGGTGATCTGAGCAGTGAACGTGCCGTTGGAGCGTGTAAGGACGGTGCCACTGCCGGCGCTGCGTTTCCTGGTCGTGCCCACGGAAAGCCTCCCCTTGTGAGGTCCGAGGGCGCTCCAGGCGCCAGAATATATCGAGGTCACGCCGACCCCCGATCGCAACCGCATCGCAACCGTGGGCCTCGCGGAGGCGCTTGTGGGAAGCGATTCCGCTGGTGGGCGCTAGAGGATTTGAACCTCTGACCTCTTCCGTGTCAAGGAAGCGCTCTCCCCCTGAGCTAAGCGCCCTCACGTTGCAGAGGCGGGGACCGGAATCGAACCGGTGTGCGAGGCTTTGCAGGCCTCTGCCTAACCACTCGGCCACCCCGCCGCAGGTGATCGGTCGCGCCACGCGAGCGGCCACAGTCTACGCGACGACACACGAGCGGCCGCCCAGACGGGCGGCCGTTCAACGAGCGGGCGACGGGATTCGAACCCGCGACCCCCACCTTGGCAAGGCGATGCCGCTCGTCCTGACACGTTCCGTATCGTACTGGCCCTTACGATTGTGGAGGTCAGCGCCATTGTGCAGGAGTGGTCAGGACGGTTTAGTACGCCACAGGATGAGGCGAGTGTGACCGCAGAGTGTGACACAACGAGACGCTGATCGACCTCCCAGGCGTGCAGCACCCGCTGGAGCGCGTCGATCAGCTGCAGGCGAGTGAGGTCGTTGGGGTCGGATTCCACCTCGATCAGTGCCTCGGCGAGGGTCGATGTGTTCTCGTGCGTGAAGGTCAGGATCCGCCGAGCCCGAACGAGCCGCAGTTGGTGTGGGCGTTGATGCACTTCGTGACGAGACTGGCGAGCTTGGTCTGCACCCAGGCGTTGAAGAAATCGCCGTGCATCGTGTAGTAAGGGCCGCTCGAGAGCTTCAGCTTCGTGCCGTCGTGGATCGGCAAGGTCAACGAGTAGATGAGCCGCGGGACGGGGACGGGGTCGCTCTTCGGACACGTGAAGCGTCCGTCGTTGTTCGGGTCCGAAGAGTACGCCATGTGGCTCTTGTGGTCGGCGCTGTCGGTGTGGACCCCATCCCAGCAGTCGGGGAACCTCACGTGAACGGAGACGACACCGCTCCGGCAGTTCACGGGGTGGTCGACGTGGACGTCGGGGCCGCCCTTGTCGCAATCCCAGTACACGACCTGCTTCGATTGCGGACGGGTCGCGTGCGAGTCGCCGGCGATGATCTTGAGCCCCGGCGGGAACGGCTTCACCGAGCTGGACGGATAGATCCTGTTCCGGTAGTAGAAGCGTTCCGCAGCGGGCGTGACGAGCGTGCTCCCCGCGTACGCGGCGGGGACCCAGTACGCGGCCTTGTCAGCGCTCAGGCCGCAGCTCGTTCCGCCTTTCTCGAGGGATGCGTACGTGGAGAAAGCGTCGGTCGTGGTGTTGCCGAAGAACGCGTGCAGGTGGCTCGCCCCGGGCTTGCGTGGGTAGACGATCGGGTCGGCGGCGCGGAAACGAACGAACTTGCATACGACGACCCACCCCACAGCATTGCTCGAAGCGGACGCCGCCTCGACCGGCACGAGCGCCACGATCGCGAGCACCAGGGTCACCAAAACCAACGCAAGGCGAGGCCGGGATGGCGGGGGCAAGGAGTTCGGCATGAGCCTGAGGCGACGCACGATACATGGAGTGAGCCTCCGGTCAAGACCCATCCGGACGAAACCGCGATCGGCCAACTGACCCGCAGCGGGCACCCGCGGCAGTCGCGACCTTGCGTTTCGCCCGTTCCCGCACGACTTGCACTTGGCCTTCTGGACGCCCTTGACCGTCTGGTCTCGACGGATGCCACAGCTCAAGCAATGCTGTCATGAGGTCGCTTCCCACGCCCCGTCCTCGATGACCGTCCTCGACCCGGATTGACAATTCGGGCACAGAGCCTGGATCTTCGAGCTTGAGGCGGCGCGCCCAGATGACACCGGCGACTACCCTGGCCTCGGTCTCCGCAACGAACGCGACATCGTCTGCCCTCGGACGCCCTCGGTCCGCATTCGTGAAGGTCGGTGCCAAGCCCGCAGAGAGCATCGGCGGCGTGCGTGATCGCCGGGAGGTCTGCATCGGTGGCCGGCCGCACGGGAACAGGCGCCATGCTCGACCCAGTATGACCCGTGCTGAGGTTCAGGGTTCAGGGGGTCCCCGGGGAGCGACTCCTGGGGGCCAACTCGTCAAACAAGCCAACTGACACCATCCCCGCCTCCACGAGAAGTCGAACCGCCCGATGCGCGCGGTCGAGTGCAACCCAGCGGCGTGACCCAAACTGTGACCCGAAGAGGCCCCCTCCGACGCGGAGAGGGCCTCTGACCTGGAGCGGACGACGGGATTCGAACCCGCGACCCCCACCTTGGCAAGGTGGTGCTCTACCAACTGAGCCACGTCCGCGTGGTGTCCACCAATGCTAACCGGGCGACTCGGGACCTTCAACCGCGACCCGTCGAGCCGAATCCACCCTCGCCGCGCGAGGTCTCGGGCAGCTCCTCGGCCCAGCCGGGAGCCACCACGGGCAGGGCCACGATCACCAATTGCGCGATCCGCTCACCCGACGCGATCTTCACAGGCTCCGCGCGATCCAGGTTCACCACAGCGCACACCACCTCCCCCCGGTAGCCCGCGTCGATCAGCCCAGGCGCGTTGGCCAGCGTGAGCCCCTTGCGCGAGGCCAGGCCCGAGCGCGGCAGCACCAGCCCCGCGTGACCCAGCGGGATCGCCACCGCGAGGCCGGTGGGCACCATGGCCCGCTCCCCCGGCCCAACCACAAGGTCCGTCGCCGACCGAAGGTCCAACCCTGCGTCGCCCGGATGTTGCGCGACAGGCAGCTCGGCCAGCGGATCCAGCCGCTTGAACGGCAGCTCCATCAGCCAGCAACCTCCTCGATCAGCTCGATACGATTGCCGAACGGATCCTGCACATAGCAGCGGTCGTGGCCCTCCAGTTGGGTGTCGTGATCCACACGCAGTTCGCCCGCGATGAGCGCGTCGCGAAGACTCGCCAAGCCTCGAACCAGCAACGCGGGGTGCGCCTTGGCCGAGGGGGCGAATCCCGGCTCAACGCCCACGTGCAGCTCGGTGACCCCGGATCGGAACCAGCATCCGCCGCGCGATGCCAGGCGTGCGGGCTTGGGGATCCGCTCGAACCCCAATCGCCGGGCGTAGAACTCCTCTGCCAGGGGCTCGCCACCCGGCGGCATCGCGAGCTGCACGTGATGGAAGCCCTCGACGCTCCAGCCCTCGCTCACGCCGGCTCGATCAACTCCACGCGGTTGCCGAACGGGTCGCGCACGTAGATCCGGTGGAACCCCTCGATCTGCACGGTGTCGGTGACGCGGTAGCCGGCCTCCTCGATGCGCGCGCGGATCTTCTCGATGCCCTCCACGAGGAAGGCCGGATGGGCCTTCACGGCCGGCGAGAACCGCTCCTCCACCCCCAGGTGCACCTCGAGGTCGCCTTGGAGGAACCACACGCCTCCGGCCGGCGACAGCGCCGGGGGGCGCGGGACCTCGTTGAGGCCGAGCACGGTGCCGTAGAAGCGGCGCGCAGCCTCCTCTTCGCCTTCGGGCATGGCGAGCTGCACGTGGTGCAGCCCGACGAGCCGTCCATCCGCTCCGGTCATGGCGCGAAGGCTACCGGACAGACCGGCGCCACCACCAATCGTCACCGCGAGCCGAGACGTTGCGCCCGGCTCACCGCGACACCGCTACGAGCAGCCGTTGGTGCTGCCGCAGCTCGAGCACACGTAGCAGGAGCCCGCCGGCTGCATCTTGGATCCGCACGAATAGCAGAGCGGGGCATCGGAGGTCTTGGCCCCCGGGCGCTCGGTCACCTCGATCAGCGTCGGCGTCCCCACCGTTTCGGCCGCGGAGGCAGACGGTGCTTCGGGTGTCGCGAGCTCGGCGCCGGCCTCCAACTGCGCCATCTCCTTGCGCTCCCCGATCGACTTGATGCCCAAGGCCTCCCGCGTTTCCTGCGGCAGGTTGTCCAGCGCCAGCCGGCGGAACACGTAGTCGAGCAGCGAGGACGCGAAGCGGATGTCCGGGTCGTTCGTCATGCCGCTCGGCTCGAACTTCATGTTGATGAACTTGGACACGTAGGTCTCCAGCGGCACCCCGTACTGAAGGCCGATCGAGATCGCGATCGAGAACGCATCCATGACCCCGCTGAGCGTGGAGCCCTGCTTGGAGGTCTTGAGGAAGATCTCGCCGAGGCCATCGTCGGGGTAGCTACCGGCGATGATGTACCCCTCGGCGTCGCCCACCTGGAACGACGTGGTCTTGGAGGGGCGAGACATGGGCAGGCGTTTGCGCACCGGGGTCGCCAAGCCGCTCGGCTCGGCTTGGGCACCGGCAGCGCCCTTCTTCTTGTCTGCCGAGAGCGGCTGGGCAACCTTGCAGTTGTCGCGGTAGATCGCGACGGCCTTCAGCCCGAGCTTCCAGGACTCGACGAACAGCTGCTCCACCTCTTCGACCGTGGCCTCCTCGGGCATGTTCACGGTCTTGGAGATGGCCCCCGAGATGAACGGTTGGGCCGCCGCCATCATCCGTACGTGACCCATGTAGTGGATCGGTTGCGCACCCATCGCGGTGTCGAAGACGGCGTAGTGCTCGCGGCTGAGATGTGGCGCGTCCGACACGGAGTTGTGCTCGGCGATGTAGGCAACGATGTCGTCGATCTGCCCTGCGGCATAGCCCAGCCTCTCCAGCGCGCGAGGCACGGTCTGGTTCACGAATTGCATGGTGCCGCCACCCACGAGCTTCTTCGTCTTGACCAGAGCCAGCTCCGGCTCGATGCCGGTCGTGTCGCAATCCATCATGAGCCCGATCGTGCCGGTGGGCGCCAGGACACTCGCCTGAGCGTTGCGGTAGCCGTGCAGCTCGCCGAGGGAGACGGCCTCGTCCCAGGCCTGCTTGGCGGCGGTGAGCATGCCCTCGGGCACCAGCTCGGCATCGATCTCGTCGGCCGCCGCGCGGTGTTTGCGGATGACCCGGAGCATGGCGTCGGCGTTGGGCGCGTACCCCTCGAAGGGGCCCATGACTTCGGCGACGCGCGCCGAGGTGCGATACGCGTGTCCGGTCATGATGGCGGTGATGGCCCCGGCCCAGGCGCGACCGGCATCCGAGTCGTACGCCACCCCGCGGGCCATGAGCAGCGCGCCGAGGTTCGCATACCCCAGCCCCAGCTGGCGGTAAGACCGCGCGTTCTCACCGATCTTCTCGGTCGGGTAGCTCGCCTCGGACACGAGCATCTCCTGGGCCGCGAACACGATCTCGACGGCCCGCTTCAAGCTCGGCACGTCGAACGATCCGTCGTCGTTCAGGAACTTCATGAGGTTCAGGCTCGCGAGGTTGCACGCACTGTTGTCCAGGTGCATGTACTCACTGCACGGGTTCGATCCATTGATGCGTCCCGATGCCGGGCACGTGTGCCACTCGTTGATCGTGGTGTCGTACTGCATGCCCGGGTCTGCGCATTGCCACGCGGCGTCGGCGATCTGGCGCATCAGGTCGCGCGCGCGGATCGTGGCCACGGTATCCTCCGACGTGATGGCCTTGAGCTTCCAGTCCTGATCCTGCTCGAACACACGCATGAACTCGTCGGTCACGCGCACCGAGTTGTTGGCGTTCTGGTACTGGATCGAGGCGCTGTCCTTGCCGTCGAGATCCATGTCGAACCCCGCGTCGCGCAGGGCACGCGCCTTCCGTTCCTCATTGGCCTTGCACCAGATGAAGTCCTCGACGTCGGGGTGATCGACGTTCAGGATCACCATCTTGGCCGCGCGCCGGGTCTTGCCGCCCGACTTGATGGTGCCCGCCGACGCGTCGGCCCCACGCATGAAGCTCACGGGACCGGACGCCGTGCCTCCACCTGCGAGCGTTTCTTGGGAGGAGCGGATCTTGCTCAGATTGATGCCCGAGCCGGATCCCCCTTTGAAGATGGTGCCTTCCTCGACGTACCAGTTGAGGATCGAGCTCATGTGGTCGTCGACGGCGAGGATGAAGCAGGCCGAGCATTGCTGCGGCGTGTCGGGCACACCCACGTTGAACCACACCGGCGAGTTGAAGGCCGCCTTCTGCGTGATGATCAGGTGCGTGAGCTCCTCTGCGAAGGTCTGCGCGTCCTCAGGGGTGGCGAAGTACCCGTGCTTCTCGCCCCAGCCGCGGATCGTGTCGACCACGCGCCCGGCCAGCTGGCGCACAGAGGCTTCGCGCTGAGGCGTGCCCAGGGTTCCGCGGAAGTACTTCTGGGCGACGATGTTGGTGGCGTTCTGCGACCACGAGGTGGGGAACTCGACATCGCGTTGCTCGAACGCGTTGCCGCCCTCCTTGTAGTTCGGGATCACGGCGTCGCGGATCTCCCAATCGATGTCATCGAACGGGTGGCGCCCCTCGGTGGTGAAGTACCGCGAGAACGTGAGTCCCTGCCTGATGACCTCGACGTCGCCCTCTTTGATCGCCATCGCCCCTCCTTGCCTCTCCAGCCCCTGGGGAAGGGAACCGATCCGGTGAATCACAACCGCGTGATTCTCACGCAACTCGACTGTGCCCGTCAAGCTCTTCAACACTATTTGTTGCGATGGTGTTCCCCATACACCACTATATATTGTGCTTCCAGATATCGGCGGCCCTCGGAGCACCGCCGGCGCAACGGGGTGGTGGCAGGGGTTATGCAGAGGCCACCGGTCATCGACGAGGGCGCGGCTTGGCCTGTACTTTCTTCTGGAGCGAGATCAGCTCTTCCTGGAAATCCGAGAGCTCCTGGAAGTCTTTGTAGACGCTCGCGAACCGGATATAGGCAACCTGGTCGAGCTTGCGCAGATCGGCGAGGACCGCCACCCCCACCTGCTCCGAAGTAACCTCCGGGCCCTTGCGCCTCATCCGCTCTTCCACGCGATCCACCAGTCCCTGGACCTGGTCCGCGGTGACCGGGCGGTTCTTGAGGGCCTTGCGCACGCTGCCCGCCACACGCCCGCGGTCGAACGACGCACGGGACCCACCGCGTTTGACCACCATGAGCCCGACGTCCTCGACCCGTTCGAAGGTGGTGTAGCGGCGGCCACATGCCCTGCACTCCCGGCGCCTGCGGATGGCGTCGCCAGCCTCCGCGGGCCGAGAGTCGACGACACGATCGTCGTCCGCGCTGCACCATGGGCATCTCATGGACGGGTGTGCCACAACATATTGTGGCTGCGCGAACGCTACCCGCAGGATGTAGTTGCGTCAAGGATGCTTCGGAACGGGTCAGCCGACGCGCGGGACGACCAGGGTCTGCCCGGGCACGATCGCGGCGGCGTCCAGGTGATTCGCTTCCTGGATCTGCTTCACCAGCGGCCGCGGATCGCTGTGCGGAGCCACCGCGACGGCGATGGACCAGATCGTGTCCCCGCTGTGCACGACGTACGTCCGCTGGGCCACGGGCTCCATGGCCGGCCGAGCGACGGCACGCGCGATCGGGCCGGTGAGCCCGGCCGCGATGAGGGATGCCATGACCGCCACGGGAACCCAGCGGCGGCGAACAAGTGTTCGGTTCATGGGCCCATGGTGGGCGAACGCGTGTTCGATGTCAAGAGTGGAGTCGAACATATGTTTGCATCCCTCCCGGCAGGCTGCTAGCGTCCCGTCATCGATGAGGAGGCTAGTGATCATGTCTGACACGCCGTCTGTCACCCCCCGCCAGCAGCGCATCCTCGACTTCATCGCGGGGACCGTCCGCGACCGCGGGTACCCGCCGACCGTGCGGGAGATCGGGGAGGCCGTGGGTCTCACGTCCTCCTCGAGTGTCCACGCCCAACTCGCCAACCTCGAGCGGATGGGGCTGCTGCACAAGGACCCAACCAAGCCCCGCGCCATGGCATTGGACGGCCCGAAGGCTCGGTCCGTCACGGTGCCGCTGGTGGGCAGGATCGCCGCCGGAGCGCCCCTTCTGGCCACCGAGCACGTCGAGGACTACGTCGCGATCCCCCAGGACTTCGCCTCAGACGCCGAGCATTTCGCGCTCACCGTTACGGGTGACTCAATGATCGGGGCGGGCATCTTCAGCGGCGACATGGTCATCATCCGAGCTCAGGAACACGCGCAGGACGGCGACATCGTCGCCGCGCTGCTCCCCGGTCCGGCGGAAGAAGAGGCCACGGTCAAGCGCCTGGGCCACGACGGGAACCGCGTGATGTTGATCCCGGAGAACCCGGCCCTCGAGCCGTTCGAGATGATCGAGGGCCGGATCCTCGGAAAGGTCGTCGCGGTCATGCGCAAGCTCTGACCTACGGTCGCCGCGGCTCACCGCAGCCTGGTAGTCGTTAGAGTTCGCAGCTCAGGACGAAGTCGCCCGGGTCCTCGGTACAGGTGTCTGTGCCCGCCATGCCGCGCAAGTGGTCGTTGCCACTCACACCGTCGATGCCATCGATCGTGTCGTCTCCTTCACGACCCAGCAGGGTGTCTGCCTCCGTCCCACCGGTGATCTGATCGGCGTCCATGCCGCCGGAAAGCGTGTCACCGCCAGGACCACCGAACAGCACGTCGGTGCCGCGGGAGCCTCGGACCCTGTCTCCTTGGTCTCCCCCGCTGAGGAAGTCGTTACCCAGACCGCCGGCGATGAGGTCGGCGCCCTTCTCGCCGTAGATCCGATCGTCGTTGCGATTGCCGAACAGGTGATCCTTGCGGGCACCACCTCGAAGGGTGTCGTTGCCGTCGCCACCGAAGACCATGTCGGCCCCGTCGCCGCCCTTGACGATGTCCGCGCCTTTGCCACCGTAGAGGGCGTCGCGCCCCGGCCCTCCCAGGACGATGTCGTTGCCGCCGCGCCCGCTGATGAAGTCCCGGCCGCCGAGTCCGCATATGACATCGGCGCGACCCGTGCCTTTGAGCCGATCGTTGCCGGAGGTGCCTACGATCGTGCAGCGCCCACGGGCGCGTTCGACCCGGTCGGTTGCGTTTCCGGCGGTCGGAAGCGCCATCACCAGCGAGACACCAGTCATCAGAATCGCCAACCGCGTGACGCGAGCCCGAGCGTTCATGCCTTTGTCCCTTCGTCCAGTCATCGGATGCCTGGGACCAGCGTACGCCGGGGCGGGTGAGCCGAGCAACCGCCGGATGTCAGGGGCCGAACGGACCATCCGCGTCCGCCGAAGGACGCACACGGGCTCTCCGCGGGCTCTAGGCTTCATCCATAGCGATCTCAGGAGGATGGCATGTCGAGCGGCACCGCCCTGGAAACACAGATCCACCGTCAGCCGGAGGAACTGCGCCGGATCCTGACGTCGCCTCAGGTGCAGGACCAGGTGCACGCGGCCGCTCAGGGGCTGCACCGGGCCCACAGGATCTGGTTGGTCGGTACGGGAAGCAGCCAGCACGCCGCGGAGCTCGGAGCGGCGATGCTCCTTGAGACCGGTCGCACGGCACAGGCCGTGCCCGCGATGCACTTCGTCGATTGGGCGCCTGTCGTGGGTCCCCAAGACGGCGTGGTGGTGATCTCGCACACCACGGAGAGCGCCTACGCCCTGGCCGCGCGCGCCACCGCGTTCAATGCGGGCCTCGGCGTCGTCATGGTGTGCAGGCGCGGCGCCGGGTTCCCCGATGCGATCGAAACCGTGGAGCGGGAGGCGTCCGAGACCTACACCGTGAGCTACACGGCCGCGCTGACGGTACTGGCGATGCTGGCGCAGCATATGGGCGCCACCACGTTCTCCCCCGACACCCTCATCGACCTGCCGGAGGCGGTCGCCAGCGCGATCGACGGTCCCGGCACCGACGGCGTCCCTCACGACGCCCGCGTTCTGGTGTTCACCGGCGCCGGACCGGCGTCCGTCACCGCTCGTGAAGGCGCGATCAAGGCGCGCGAAGCAGCCCGGGTGCTGGCCGAAGGGTTCGATGCCGAGTACCTCCTGCACGGTTCGGCCGTGCCTTTAGGACCAGGTGACCATCTCATGACGCTCACGCCGCCAGACGCCGGAGGGTTCCTGACCGCCCTGGGCGCGGCGGCGCGGGAAGCGGGCGTGAGCGTGACGGATCTGCACGAACCGTGGCCGATGCCCGCGCTTCTGGCGCAGATCCCGCTCACGGTGCGTTTGCAGATGCTTGCCTTGCAACTCGCCGGGGCGCGCGCCCAGGACCCCGACACGGTGATCACCGGTCCTTGGCAGGCCGATCGACTATGGGCGCACGGCAAGCCGCCCGGCTGAGACCCGGCGATCGAGGGCGGCGAATCGATGGGGTTCAGGCACCCTGTCGGCGCTCGGTGCGGACGAACGCCCGCACCGCCGCCAGGTCTCGCAGGCCCACGCGGGCGTGCACGAGCGTCCCCTCGCCCCCATGATTCGTGCTGAGCACCTCCGCGTTGCGGTAGAGACGCGCGATCACGTCCTCGCGGCCGTAAGGGACCAGCATCGTCACCTCGACGGGGGGGTGCGGCAACGCCTGGTCGAGCGTCTCGAGCAGCCCGTCCACGCCCTCGCCCGTAAGCGCCGAGACGGGCACCGAGCCGGGGTATCGGCGCGCGACCCGCACCCGCTCGGACCCGCTCAGCCGGTCGATCTTGTTCAACACGAGCACCTCGGGGATATCGCCCGCGCCGATCTCGCCCAGGACGCGACGCACGGCCTCGATCTGCTCCCCGAGCTCGGGAGAGCAGGCGTCGGCCACATGCACGATCAGCTCGGCCATCGTGACCTCCTCGAGCGTCGATCGGAACGCCTCGACGAGGTCGTGCGGCAGCTTGCCAACGAAGCCGACCGTGTCGCTCACGGTGCACCGCCGCCCCCCCGGCAGCTTCAGCCTGCGGACCGTTGGATCGAGCGTCGCGAACAGCTGGTCGGCCACCACCACGTCTGCCCCGGTCATGCGGTTCATCAACGTGGACTTGCCCGCGTTCGTATATCCCGCGATCGAGGCCTGCGGGATCCCGCTGTCCTGGCGGCGCGCCCGCTTGGTATCCCGGGTGGAGGCCAGCGTCCTCATGTCGCGGCGCAGCTTGGCGATGCGCTTGCGGATGTGTTGGCGGTCCACCTCCATCTTGGTCTCGCCGGGGCCGCGGGTGCCGATGCCGCCGCCGAGGCGCGACATCGCCTCACCCCAGCCGCGCAGGCGTGGCAGGAGGTAGTTGAGCTGAGCGAGCTCCACCTGCGCCTTGCCCTCGCGGCTGCGCGCGTGCAACGCGAAGATGTCCAGGATGAGCGCGGTTCGATCGATCACCTTCACGCCCAGGCGCTCCTCCAGCGAACGGAGCTGTCCCGGAGTGAGCTCGTGATCCAGGAACACGGCGTCGGCGCCGTTCGCATGTACGGCGTGATGCAGGTCCTCGAGCTTGCCCTTCCCGATGAACGTGGCGGGGTCGGGCTCGGGCCGACTCTGGACCACCCGGGCCACCGGCTCGGCGCCGGCGGAATCGGCAAGGGCGGCGAGCTCGTCGAGGTCGGACTCCGCGATGCCGGGGGCCACGCCGACCAGCACGGCCCGCTCGCGCACGGCCGGGCGCCAGGTCGCCGACAGCGGCGATTCCAGGACCTGACGTTCGGGCGGCCGCCGGTTCCGGGCCCGGTCGGGCGTGGGCTCCTCGGGCATCAGCTCATGGAGACGCCGTGCTCGCGCAGCAGCGCGTTCAGGCGCACCTTCTCCTCAGTGCCCTCGTCGCGGTAGCCGATGATGAGTCCGCAGGGAAGTCCGTAGGCGCCCGCGGTGAAGTCCTTGGGCCTGGTCCCGGGGATCACCACGGCCCGTGCGGGGACGTCCCCCCGATACTCGAGGGGTTCGGCCCCGGTCACGTCGATCACCGGCGTGCTGGACGTGAGCATTACCCCCGTGCCGACCACCGCCTCCCGCCCGATCCGTACGCCCTCCACGATCACGCAGCGCGACCCGATGAAGGCACCGTCCTCCACGATGACGGGAGCGGCCTGCAGCGGCTCGAGCACCCCACCGATGCCGACCCCGCCGGACAGATGGACGCCTGCGCCGATCTGCGCGCACGAGCCCACCGTCGCCCACGTATCCACCATGGTGCCGGGGCCCACCCACGCGCCGATGTTCACGTAGCTCGGCATCATCACCACGCCCCGGGACAGGAAGGCGCCGAAGCGCGCGGTGGCCGGAGGCACCACGCGCACCCCTGCGGCTTCGTAGCCGGTCTTCAGGGGCAGTTTGTCGTGATACTCGAACGGACCGACGTCGGTGGTGGCAAGTCCGCGCACGCGGAAGAAGAGCAGGACGGCTTTCTTCGCCCACTCGTTGACGTGCCAGCCGGCCTCCTTCGGCTCGGCGACGCGCACCTCGCCGGCGTCGAGCAGCCGGATCGCCTCCTCGACGGCCTCGGCGTCCGGGGCGCTCTCAGGGTCCTCGAAAGAGGCCTCGATCCGGGCCGCCACGTCGTCGTGACTCACGCGCTCACCTCGTCCTTCAGCAATCTCTCCATGATGTCGGCGGCGCGCTCACAGTCCTGCAGCGAAGGGACCATCCCCATACGCACGTACCCCTCCCCTTCCGGTCCGAAGAACGAACCCGGCGCCACGACGAGACCGCCGCGCTCCAACAGCTCCGTCGCCCACTCCAAGGACGGTCGCCCGCCGGGCACCTTCACCCAGAGGTAGAACGTGGCCACGGAGCCCGCGACCTGCACGCCCGTCCGATCGAACACATCCAGGAACGCCCTGCGCTTGGCCGCGTATGCGGCTCGATGGGCCTCGACGTGCGCCTCGTCGTTCCAGGCCGCCACGGAGGCCCGCTGCACGAACTCCTGCGGCGTGACGCCCATCGAAGGGCGCAGGCGCTTGAGCGCCGCGATCAGGTCGCGATCACCGGCCGCGAAGCCGCTCCGATACCCCGTCATCGACGATCGCTTCGACAGTGTGTTGAGGACCAGCACGCCGCCGAGGTCCTCCACCTGCAAGGCGCTCGCGGGCGGCCCCTCCCCGAACCACAGCTCGCTGTAGGCCTCGTCGGAGGCAAGGAGCACGTCGTGGGCGCGGCAGCGTTCGGCAGCTTCGCGCAGGAACGACAACGGGGCCACGGCCCCCGTCGGATTGTTGGGGTAGTTCAACCATAGGATCGACACTCGGTCCCAGGTGGCCTCGTCCACGGCATCGAGGTCGGGTAAGAAGCCGGCCTCCTGCCTGAGTACGAGCCGAACCACCTCGCCGCCGGAGAATCGGGCACCTCGCTCGGGGATCGTGTAGCCCGGGGCGGTGACCATCACCGTGTCCTTGCCACCGGCCGGATCCAGGATCGTTTGCGCCAGGGAGAAGACCAGCTCCTTGGAGCCCAGGAGCGGCAGGATGTCGAGCGCGGGATCCAACGCCACGCCGTAGCGCCTGCCGATCCAGCCGCCGATCGCATCGCGGAGCTCCGGCAAGCCCGCGGCGCGCGGGTATGAAGAGGTCGGCGCCAGGGCATCGGCGAGCGCCTCGCGGATCAGCGGCGCGGTGACCTCTCGCGGATCGCCCACCCCGAAGTCGATCACGGCGCGACCCTCGGCGAACGCAGCCGCCTTGCGCCGGTCGAGCTCCTCGAAGGGATACGGCTCGACCGAGCGTATCCCCGGTGACAGGTGCACCATCTAGGCCTCCGTCGCCGCGCCGCGCAGGAACGCGGCCAGCAGGTCGTAGGACCGCACGAGCGCAGCGACGTCGATGCGCTCGTCGTCGCGATGAGCGTACTGCGGGTCGCCCGGTCCGAAGTTCACCGCATCAACGCCCACCGTCGCGAACTCGGCCACGGGGGTCCAGGCCTGCTTTGGCTCCAGCGGCAGATCGCCTGTCGCCCGCAGGCGCGTGAGGAGCGGGTGCCGAACGCTCACCGGCCCGGGTGGGGCGTTGCCGATGATCTCGAGCTCGACGCGATGACGACCGAGCAGCTCGCGCAGGCGCGCCTCCGCCTCGGCCGGGGTGTGCGTGGGCGCGTAGCGGTAGTTCAGGCGGGCCTGGACGCGGTCCGGGATCACGTTCGCGGCCACTCCCCCCTGGATCGTGATCACGCTCACCACCTCGCGGTAGGTAAGGTCCTCGATCTGCACGTCGCGGATCGGCAGGTCGGCGATCGAGCCGAGGGCACGGATCGCCGTGTGGATCGCGTTCTCGCCCAGCCACGGGCGCGCGCTGTGGGCGGCCGCTCCGTGAACGACGACGCGGGCGTTGAGGTTGCCCAGACACCCCACCTGGATCGTGTTGTCCGTCGGCTCCATCACCACGGCCAGGTCGACCGTGCGCATGAGCGGGCACCGTTCGAAGAGCGGCAGCAGCGCGCTCTCGGTGATCGGCAGCTCCTCGCGTCCGAAGAACAGGAACCCCATGTCGAGGTCGCTCGGAAGGGCCCCGACGGCCGTGTCCTGCGCGATTTGCAGCATGACCGCCAACGCGCCCTTCATGTCCGCGGCGCCGCGACCCAGCACCGCGTGGGCATCACGTACGCCCGGTACGTTGTCCGCGATCGGGACCGTGTCCACGTGACCCGCTAGCACGACGAAGGGCGCGCCGGACCGGCGGACCTCGGGCACGTAGCAAAGGACCGCTCCGTACTCGTCCGCGAGCTTGCACTCTTGGGGCATGAGCTCACCGACATGCGTGAGGATGGCCGCCTCCTCCCCGCTCACCGACGGCACGTCGATCAGCTCCAGCGTCCTGGCGGCAAGCTTCTCCGCGAGGTCCTCAAGGTGAGCGTGACTCACAACGACGCAGGGTCCACGGTGCCGTCGAACACGTGCGTGACGGGCCCGCCCAGGAGGACCTCGCCGTCGCTCCCCCGCTCCACCTCGAGCGATCCGCCCCGGAAGCGCACGGTCAGGCGGGCCGGCGCGAGTCCCGCCTCGTGAGCCGCCACCGCCACCGCGCACGCCCCCGTGCCACACGCAAGCGTCTCCCCCACTCCTCGCTCCCACACCCGGACGTCTATCCCCTCGGAGGACACGCGGGCGAATTCAACGTTCGTGCGCTCGGGGAACCACTCGTGGTGCTCCAGGGCCGGCCCGATGTGCTCCACGTGGAAGAGCTCGGGATCGTCCTGCACGAACAGAACGAGATGCGGGTTGCCCATCGATAGCGCGCTCGCCGTGAGGCTCATGCCGTTGCCGATGTCGAACGGCTGCCCGAGAAAGGTCTCCCATGCCGCCCCGTACATGGGGATCTGCGCGCGCGTGAACCCGGGGGTGCCCATCGTGACGCGGGCGCCCGTGGCTCTCCCTTCCTCGAGCGCGAGCGTCACCCGCCGGGAACCCGCGGGCGTGCCCACGTCGAATGTCTCTTCCCGCGTGAGCTTGCGGTCGTGCACGTAGGCCCCGAGGCAGCGCACTCCGTTGCCGGACATCTGGGCCGGGGAGCCGTCCGCGTTGGTGAGGTGGAACACGAACGGCGTCTGGGTCCCTCGCGTGAGGCGCACCACGCCATCTGCGCCCACTCCCGTCCAGCGGTCGCACAGGGCCGCGACGTCGTCGGGCTCAAGCGGCCTGTCGTCGTCGAGGTCCTCGACGACGATGAAGTCGTTGCCGCAGGCCTCGTACTTCGCGAACGCCAGCTCACTCATGCGTCCGGGTCCAGGTACGCGCGTATCCGATCCATCGCCTCGACGGCACCCCCGGAGCGAACGGGGAACCAGCGGATCCGGGGGTCGCGCCGAAACCATGCCAACTGACGGCGGGCAAGGTGCCTGGTGCGCTTCACGGTCCGCTCGACGGCGTCCTCCAACGGCATGCGTCCCTGCAGGTGGCGGGTCAACTCAGCGTAGCCGATGGCCTGTGTCGACGTGAGCCATGGCCCGGAGCCCGCGCTCAGGAGACTGCGCACCTCCTGGAGCCAGCCTTCGTCGAGCATCCTATGCACCCGCGCCTCGATACGGGCCGTCAGCCCATCTGGGGTCAGATCCACGCCGGCCGCGCGCATGCGCTCAGCGGGGAAGTGCTCCCATGCACCCGCGAAGTCGCTGAACGGTGTGCCGGTGACGGCGGCGACCTCGAGGGCGCGCACGGTGCGACGAACGTTGGCGGGCGCGATCTTCGCGGCGGCCGCGGGATCGGTGATCACGAGCCGCGCGTGGAGCCGCTCGGCGCCCTCGGCGCCCAGGGCCTGGGCCTCACGCTCCAGCTCGGTCCGGGTCCCCACGTCGGTGCCGGGAAACGCGAGGTCGTCGGCGAGCGCCCTCAGGTAGAGCCCGGAACCCCCGGTCAGCAGGGCCCGACGCCCCCGGCCCGCGATCGCCTCCAGCGCCGCGCGACCGAGCGCCTGGTATCGCGCGACGCTGAACGTCTCGGAGGGCTCCGCGACGTCGATCAGATGATGAGGCACGCGGGCGCGCTGCTCCGGGGTGGGCTTGGCCGTGCCGATGTCCATACCCCGGTACACCAGCATCGAGTCGACGCTGACGATCTCGGCACCCAGCTCCTGGGCGAGCCTGATGGCGACGTCCGTCTTGCCTGAGGCGGTGGGACCCACGAGGGCCAGGAGCGGCGCGCCGGCCATGGAAACCTAGACCGCGACGGCCGCGGGGGCCGGGACAACCTCGCCGCTCAGGTGGTGCGGCGCGGCGCCGGTGATGCGGGCGTGCACGAACGTCCCCGGAGTCACCGACTCTTGCAGGTGCACGATCCTGTTCGTGCGTGTCCGGGCCGCCGTGGCGTGGCCTTTGCGGTCGCCGCCCTCCACGAGCACCTCGTAGGTGCCACCCAGCTGGGCGCGCGAGGACGCGAGGCTGGCGCGTTCCTGTAACGCTTGGAGCCGTTCGAAGCGCCCCTGCACGACCTCCTTCGGTATCTGTTCGTCGAACGAGGCGGCCCTCGTGCCCGGCCGGGGCGAGTACTGGAACATGAACGCGCTATCGAACCGCGCCAGTTCCACCACCTCGAGCGTCTGCGCGAAGTCGTCCTGCGTCTCCCCGGGGAAGCCCACGATGACGTCGGTGGAGACCCCGATGCCCGGGATCGCGGCGCGGATCGCCTCCAGCCAGGCGAGGTAGCGCTCGCGCCGGTACGACCGTCTCATGGCCTTCAGCACGCGGTCCGAGCCCGACTGGAGCGGGAAGTGGATGTGCTCGCACACGGTGGCGGTCTCGGCCATCGCCTCGATCACGTCGGGCGTGAAGTCGTGGGGGTGCGGTGAGGTGAACCGAACCCGGCAGATACCGTCCACGGCGCCGACCTCCCGGAGCAGCCGGGCGAACAGAGGCTTGGCGGCCGACCCAGGCACGGTGACGTCCCGGCCGTAGGTGTTCACGTTCTGGCCCAGAAGCGTGACCTCGACCACGCCGCGGCGCGCGAGGCCCTGGACCTCGGAGAGGATGTCGCCGATCGAGCGGGAGCGCTGCGGCCCGCGCACGAGCGGCACGATGCAGAATGTGCACGCGTTGTCGCACCCGGGCGCGATCGAGACCCAGGCCCGGAACGGGTCCTGACGGGCCGCGGGCAGTGCGCTCGGGAATGTCTCGGTGTACTCGCGGACGTCCATCTGCGGGCCGTCGGTCTCGGACTGATGCAACAGGTCCAAAAGATGCGGCAGCGCGTGCGTGCCCACCACCACATCGACCCATGGTGCCTTGCGCTGGATCAGCCCCTGGTCCTTCTGCGCGAGGCAACCGCTCACGACGATCCTGAGATCGGGATCGGCTTCCTTCACCGGCTTGAGATGCCCGAGGTTCCCGTAGAGCTTGTTGTCGGCGTTCTCGCGGATCGCGCACGTGTTGAGCACGATCACGCGGGCGTTCCCGACGTCCTTGGTGGGCACCATGCCGTCGGCCATCAGCAAGCCGCCGATGCGCTCGGAGTCGTGCTCGTTCATCTGGCACCCGAAGGTGCGGATGAGGTACGTCCGCTCCATGATCACCGAGGCTACTACCTGCGACGACCCCCTACCGGGCGTACTCCGTGGCGCGGGTTTCGCGCACGACGGTGATCTTGATCTGGCCGGGGTACTGGAGCTCTTCCTCGACCTGCTTGGCGATGTCACGCGCGATCACCTGGGCGGACATGTCGTCGACCGCCTCGGGCTCCACCATGACCCGCACCTCCCGGCCCGCCTGCATGGCGAAAGTCTTGGCCACCCCAGGATGAGCCGTGCAGATCTCCTCGAGGCGCTCGAGACGCTTCACGTAGGTCTCCAACGACTCGCGCCGTGCTCCGGGGCGCCCGCCGCTCATGCCGTCCGCGATCTGGGCGAGGACCGCGTCGATCGAATGCTGTTCCACCTCGCCGTGGTGGGACTCGATGCAGTGCACGACCTCAGGGTCCTCCTTCATGCGGCGCGCGATCTCGGCGCCGATGATGGCGTGGGAACCCTCGACCTCGTGCGTGACGGCCTTGCCGATGTCGTGAAGGAACGCCCCGCGTTTGGCGATCGTGGGATCCACGCCGATCTCGGCCGCCAACGCCGCCGCGATGAACGCCGACTCGACGAGGTGACGCAGCACGTTCTGTCCGTACGACGTGCGGTACTGCAGGCGGCCCAGCAGCTTGATCATCTCGGGATGGACATCGGTGATGGCGACCTCGGCCACGGCGTCCTCACCGGCTCGGCGGATGTGCTCCTGCATCTCGCGTTGACTTCGCTCGTAGACCTCCTCGATCCTCGCAGGATGGATCCGGCCGTCGGCAACCAACTTCTCCAAGGTCATCCGGGCGATCTCTCGCCGCACGGGATCGAAGCACGAGAGCACCACGGCCTCGGGCGTGTCGTCGATGATGAGGTTGACACCCGTGGTGGCCTCGAAGGCACGGATGTTGCGGCCCTCACGTCCGATGATGCGGCCCTTCATGTCCTCGGAGGGCAGCGCGAAGACACTGACCGTGGACTCGGCGGTCTGCTCGGAGGCCACCCGCTGGATCGCGATGGTCACGACCTTGCGGGCGCGCTCCTCGCCCTCCTCGCGGGCGCGCTGCTCGATCTCGCGGACCTGGCTCATGGCGGCCTTCTTGGCGTCTTCGAGCAGGTTGGTCATGAGCTGCTCTCGCGCCTCCCCCGAGGTCATGCCGGCGATCTTCTCGAGCTGGGCACGGTGCAGCTCGGTGGCCTTCTCCAGCTGGGATCGGACGTAGGCCAGTTTCTCCTCGCGCTCGTTGAGCTCGTCCGTGCGCGTGCTCAGATGGGCTGACTTCTCACGCAGGTCCTCCTCGGCCTCGGTCATGCGACGCTCGAGGCGCACGACCTCCTCACGTCTGGAGCGGACGTCCTCCTCGAGATCCCGGCGCATACCGGCGATCTCTTCCTTGGTCTCCCGCAACGTTCGCTTCGCGGATGCGTCCGCCTCACGTTCGGCCTCAAGGAGCAACTTCTGGCTCTGAGCCTCGATGCTCTGCGCGTTGGACGCTGCGACGGTCTTGCGGCTCAGGAAGCCGATCGCCACGCCGGCGGCGACGGCTGCGAGCCCGACCAACAGGTACCCCATGGTTCCTCCCAGCACGTAAGTGAACGTTGCAGAGAGAACCCTTCCCGCGATGCTCAGCCGCAGCGAAACAGCCGTGTCAGGGCTCGTGCCGAAGGTTCGGCGCGGGGCCCGTGATGCTTCCGTCGATCGGATCCGGATGAGAGTCGGTCATGTGGCTGCGTCTTGCGTCGGGTGAACGTGCTGGAAGTGTTCTTCTGGTCTTCACGATGCTACGTGTGGGACCCCCCGGAGACAAGACCGCCGAAGGGCTACTCTTCGGCCCCCGCCACGTTGAGGGCGCGGCGCGCAGCGCGGCGCGCCACCTCTGGGCTATATCCCCGTCGCATCAGGAGCGAGGAGAGCCTCCCGAAGGCCTTCTTGGGCTCCACTCCCAGCAGGCGTGAGACCCGAGCACGCGCGAGCACCTCGGCACGCTCCTCCTCACCCTGACCGGTCTCCTCGATGACCGTGGCGATCAAGGCCGCCGGGATGCCCTTGGCCATGAGCTGGCCGGTCACCGACCGCGCCCCTTCTTGCTTCACGTGGAAGCGATGATGCGCGACCTGCCGGGCGAAGGCGTCATCGTCGATGAGGCCGACCCGCTCGAGCCGCTCCAGCACATCGGAAACCTCTCCCGACTCAAAGCCAGCCTGCCCGAGGCGCGTCTCGAGCTCCCGGCGGCTGCGCGCACGCACCGCCAGGAGCCCGAGGGCCCGCTCGTGACAGGTCTTCGGATGTTTCGGCTCGCGGGTGGGCACCGCCGGACCTATACGTCGGCCTTCTGCTCGGTTCTATGGGCGGCCTTTTGGTCGGTCTTTTGGGCCTTGGCCTTGCCGTCGGCCGACGGCGGTTCACCGGCCTGCAGGACGAGGTCGGGCACGACCTCGATCGGGGTCTCCTCCCCCTCGTCGCCGAAGGACGTGAGGCCGACCGCCTCCCGGATCTTGCGCTCGATCTCGTCGCGGATCTCGATGTGCTCCGCGAGGAAGCCGCGCGCGTTCTCGCGACCCTGGCCGAGCTGCTCGCCTTCGTAGGTGAACCAGGCGCCCGACTTCTTGATGATCTCCAGGTCGACGCCGACGTCGATCAGCGAACCCTCCTTGGAGATGCCCTGGCCGTACATGATGTCGAACTCGCACTGGCGGAAGGGCGGTGCAACCTTGTTCTTGACCACCTTGACCCGCGTACGTGATCCCACGACCTCGGTCCCGTCCTTGAGGTTCTCGATCTTGCGAACGTCGAGGCGCACGGACGCGTAGAACTTGAGCGCACGACCTCCCGGCGTGGTCTCGGGACTGCCGAACATCACCCCGATCTTCTCGCGGAGCTGGTTGATGAAGATCGCCGTGGTGTCGAACTTGGAGAGCGACCCCGAGAGCTTGCGCATGGCCTGCGACATGAGCCTGGCCTGCAACCCCACGTGGGTGTCACCCATCTCACCCTCGATCTCCGCCCGAGGCACGAGCGCCGCCACGGAGTCGATCACCACGACGTCCATGGCCGCCGAGCGCACCAGCATGTCGGCGATCTCCAGCGCTTGTTCGCCCGAGTCCGGCTGGGAGACCAGGAGCTCGTCGATGTTCACGCCCACCGAGCGCGCATACGTGGGGTCGAGCGCGTGCTCCGCATCGATGAACGCCGCGATGCCACCCTTGGCCTGAGCCTCGGCGATCATGTGCAGGCTCACCGTGGTCTTGCCTGAGCCCTCGGGGCCAAACACCTCGATCACGCGGCCGCGCGGGATGCCGCCCACCCCGAGCGCAAGGTCGAGCGCGAGCGAGCCCGTGGGGATCACGGTGAAGCCGGCCCCCGCCGGGTGCTCTCCGAGCTTCATGACCGAGCCCTTGCCGAACTGCTTCTCGATCTGCTGGAGCGTGACGTCGAGCATCTTGTCGCGATCCACTGTCCCCTCCTTCTGACCCGCGGTTCCGGCGGGGAGGTGCCGACGAACCTGCATCCCTGATGGTCCGCGAAGATTAGCGAGCGGGTCTGACATAAGTTACACCCCTGTCGTTTGCCTGTCTTGGCCTGTCGTTTGGCCTGTCGTTTGCATGTCGTTGGTTGGTCCCTCAGGTCGCAGGCTACTCGAACAGATGTTCGAACGCAAGAACGTCGACCGGCGCATACCGTGGCGGCGGCCCCGATGGATCGCTGCGGAAGACGGTCATCGCGCTCACCGTGAAAGGTTCCGTCCGCACGGGCGTGCGGAGGTACTCCCGCGGCACGACGAGCGGCCGAGCGCAGCGGGCCAGCGTGAGGTGCGGCGCGAAGGGTCGTGCCTCGGGCGTGAACTCGCGCGCCAAGGCTCCTTCGATCGCGAGGGCCAGTTCAGCCATCCGGCCCGCGCGATCGTCCAGACCCGCCCACAGGACCCTCGCGCGATCGGGCGACGGGAAGCACCCGAGGCCCTCGAGACGCGTGCGGAGCGGCGTGGTGTCTGCCGCAACCTCCCGCAGGCGCTCTCCTACCCACGCTGCCTGGGAAGGCGTCGCCCCACCTAGGAACTTCAGGGTCACGTGCCAATCCACGGAGGGCACCCACCGCGCATCGGGGAACATCCGGTGCCACGGCGCCACGGCCGCGCCGAGCAACTCGCCCGCTGTCCGCGGCACCCCGAACCCGACGAAGAGCCGCAGCTTCGGCCCTTCGGTTCCTTTGTCCACGTGTGGCTCCGCTAGATGACGCGGTCGCCCGTGGGCAGCGACGCGCCCTCGAGGTAGCGCCGGAGCAGGTCCAGCGCTCCCTGCTCGGCCCACCGGCGCACCCTGGCGCGATCGCCCGTGGCGACATACCCGCGCGCGTGCCGGACGGCGCCCGCGTCCAACGCTATCCAGACGGTGCCGGGCTCGGCCCCGGCGTGCGGCTCGGGCCCCGCCGCTCCGGTGAGGGCGAGCCCGAGATCCGCGCCGTAGATGCGCCGGGCGCCCGCAGCCATCTCGCGGGCACACGCCTCGGACACCACGCCTGAGCCTTCGAGGGTGGACCGAGCGACCCCGAGCAGGTCGTGCTTGGCTGCCGCCGTGTACACCACGGCCGAGCCGCGGAAGTAGTCGGAGGCGCCCGCGACCTCGGTGAGCCTCGCGCCCACCGCGCCGCCCGTGAGCGACTCCGCGCAGGCCAGCGTCGCGCCCGAGGCACGCAGCAGGCGGGCCACGGCCTCAGGCAGGGTCTCATCGCGGTCCGTGAACACGACCTCGCCCAGGCGCGACCGGACCTCGGCGGCGAGCGGCGCGATCAAGGCTTCGGCGGCATCGGCACTCTCGGCCTTGGCGGTCAGGCGGATCTTCACCTCACCGGCCGAGGCCAGGTAGGCCACCGAGGGGTTCGCCGAGGCCTCGAAGAGGTCCGCCACGATCTCGGCCACGCGCGATTCGCCGATGCCGGCGCAGCGGAGCACCCGCGAACACACGGCGCCGCTGCCTGCGAGCCTCACCAGCTCGGGCAGGATGGCCCCCTGCATCATCTCCATCATCTCGGCGGGCACGCCCGGCATCGCGTAGATGCGCGTTCCGTCCGCGCGCTCGGCGATCAGCCCCGGCGCCGAGCCCAGCTCGGGCATCAGGTAGCGCGCACCCTGCGGCACGTCGGCCTGCCGCAGATTGTTCCGGGGCATCTCGCCGCGCCCGAAGTCCGCGAAGCGCTCACGCAGGAACGTCTCGATCGCCGTGTGGCGCTCCATGCCCACGCCCATGAAGCGCGCGAGGGCGTCGCGCGTGATGTCGTCCTGCGTAGGGCCGAGGCCTCCGGTGACCAGGAGCACATCGGAGCGGTCCGCCGCCAGCGTCAGCACGTCCACGATGCGATCCATGTTGTCGCCCACGACCTGGTGGTACAGGACGTCCACACCGATCTCGGCCAGGGCGTTCGACATCCACCGGGCATTGGTGTTCGCGATCTGCCCGAGGAGCAGCTCGGTCCCGACCCCCACGATCTCGGCCCTCACGCGTGCCTCTCTCTCATACCTCTCACACCGACGGCGACGCCGTTGCCGAGGACGATACGGAGCCCGACGGCGACTCGCTCGGCGAGCGCGACGGCGATGGCCATAGGCTGACCTCGGCGTACGTGAAGGTTCTCGACCACGGCTGTGCGTCTCCCCCGGGGCTACCGAAGTCCCGACCCTGCACCACGAGCTGCACGGCGCCGCCGTCGGCCGCCTCGATCGAGAGCTCGGTGGTGGCTGTGAAGGAACGCTCCTCGCCCCGCACCATCGTGAACGACGAGGGCTCTCCGTCCGCCGTCACCGTGACCTGGACCGTCGCTGATGCCGTGACCGTCGCCCCGAACACCTGCCCGCTGGGAACCGGCGTGGCGATCTGGGTGTCGATGGACGCGGGCGGCGGCGCCGCGTGGTCGCGCGAGAGCAGCCCGAACACGATGAGCACGAACAACACGAAGGCGGCCGCGATCAGCAGGAATCGCTGGTTGTCACGGATCCGCGTGGCGGCGATCGCCCGTTCCACCCGCCCCATCTTCCCCGGAGGCGAGGGCGGCTCTGGATCGTCCGCGTGACGGAGGTAGGCCTTCATGACCTTCTCCGGATCCAGGCCGAGGTACGCGGCGTAGGTGCGCAGCGTCGCTCGCGCGTATACCTCGCCGCCGAGCTCGTCGAAGTCCTCGCGCTCGAGCGCCTCGAGCTGCTCGACGCGCAGCTTGGTGTCGCGGACGGCCTCTCCCAGCGTGAGCGCGCGGTGTTCGCGCGCCTTCCGTAGGGCGGAGCCGACCCCGATGAACGGCTTGTAGGAAGGTCGGTCCGCCATGGGTCGGAGGCGATGATAGCTGCCGCCTGTCTAGACTTGCCCGATGGATGGCCTCTTGGATAGCTCGATGGACCGGCGCCACGAGGTACTCACCGTGGTGGTCGAGATACCGAAAGGGTCGCGCAACAAGTATGAGGTCGACCACCTCTCAGGCGAGATCTTCCTCGACCGGATGCTATTCACCTCGATGCAGTACCCCGCGGATTACGGGTTCATCAACGGGACGCTCGGCAGCGACGGTGACCCGCTCGACGCGCTGGTGTTCGTGGGCGAGCCCACGTTCCCTGGGTGCCGGATCCGGGTCCGCCCGGTGGGCCTGTTCCGGATGCAGGACGAGAAGGGCGAGGACGAGAAGATCCTGTGTGTGCCGCTGCGCGACCCCCAGTGGTCCCACGTCGGCGACCTCGGCGGCCTCCCGCTCCCCTTGCTGAACGAGATCGAGCATTTCTTTCAGGTCTACAAGGATCTCGAGGGCCACAAGGTCGCCACGGACGGATACGAGGACCGCGCGAGCGCGATGCGCGTGATCGACAGCGCCTTCGAGCGCGCCAGGGCTCACGCCGGGGCGTGATCGGGGCGCAGGCGCGCGGCGCATCGGTTGCGTTGCGCCAGCCCATCGAAGGCGATCGCGCGGAGTTCGTCGAACGCCTCCAGGCCTCGAGAGCGTTGCACGACCCCTGGCTCGAGGACGCCGAGCCTTCGGCCTGGTTCGATGGGCTGCTCGCACGCAACGCCGGGACCACGGACCGCTCGCTCTTGGTGTGCCGAGGGCAGGACGGCGCGATCGTGGGCGTCATGAACCTGTCCCAGATCTACTACGGGGCGCTGTGCAGCGCGTATCTGGGCTACTACGCGTTCACGCCGCATGCGGGGCAGGGACTGATGGGCGAGGCCCTACAGCTCGCCGTGCGCCACGCGTTCGGGCCGCTCGGCCTGCACCGGGTGGAGGCCAACGTCCAACCGGGGAACGAGGCGTCCCTCGCCCTGGTCAGGGGCGCCGGTTTCCGTCGCGAGGGCTTCTCGCCTCGCTACCTGAAGATCCGCGGTGCGTGGCGCGATCATGAGCGCTGGGCCATCACCGCGGACGAGCTCGAGGCAACCCCGGAAGGTCACGACCGCGGGGCCTAGGGCCGAAGACCCGAAGATTCGGTCTTCCGCCCACTGTGCCTCCCCCGAACGGGTGACTAGTGTTCCGGCAGAGGGGGATATGGGAAATGGAGCCTGAGGTGAGCGACGTGAACAACGTGAACGGCCTGACCTGGCAGGTGTCGCCGCTGTCGGCGATCCACGAGCCCCTGACGCAACCCGCCGCACTGTCGGAGGGACCCGTGAAGTTTCTCCTGGTTTCCGGCCTGCTCGACGAGGATTACTGGGGTCTGGTGGGCGCCTACTGGCTCTCGATCGACGCGGAACGGGGCGGCTTCATCGTGTCCCCCAACGCGATCTGGACGGGGAGCGAGCTGGTCCGCAGCTTCCGCGGCGCTCAGGCGCGCGACTGGACCGCGGAGCAGATCTACAACTACTGGCGCGCCCAGGTGGGTATGGCGGGCAAGGTCATGATCGACCCCCAGCAGCATGCGGACACGCTCTTCCACGTGGCCCGTCGCGTGGGCGCCCTGTAAGCCTCTGAACGGTTCAGGCGCTGTGGCGCTCGTCCCATTCTTGAGGGGTGAGGAGCACGTCGCGCGCCTTGGAGCCCTGACCCGGGCCGACGATGCCCTTCTCCTCGAGCAGGTCCATCAGGCGGCCCGCACGGGCGAAGCCCACCTTCAGCTTGCGTTGGAGCATCGAGGTCGACCCCAGCTGGGAACGGATCACGAGGTCCGCGGCCAGATCGAGCAGGTCGTCCTCGCCTCCGAGGATGCCGCTGCCGACTCCCCCGCTCAGCTCGGACTCCGACGGGGACCTGCCCAGACCCTCGATGTGCTGTTCATAGACCACCTCGCGCTGGGTACGGATGAAGTCAGTGACGCCGCGGATCTCGGCCTCAGTGACCCAGGCGCCCTGCAGACGCGCGGGCTTCGAGGCATTGGCGGGCGCGACGAGCATGTCACCGTGACCCACGAGTTTCTCGGCGCCGTTCTGGTCGAGCACCACCCGTGAGTCCGCCTGGGACGACGTCATGAGCGCGATCCGACTGGGGATGTTGGCCTTGATGAGCCCGGTGACCACGTCCACGGACGGTCGCTGGGTGGCCACCACCAGATGGATCCCCACCGCACGCGCCATCTGGGCGATCCGGCAGATCGCGTCCTCCACGTCACGCGGGGCCACCATCATCAGATCGGCGAGCTCATCGATCACCACCACGATGTAGGGCAGGTGCTCATACCTGTGCTCGAGACCGATCGGCAGGCGAAGGGTGCCGGCCCTGAGGCCTTCCTCGTAGCCGTCGATATCGCGCACGCCCACCGTGGCGAGCGTCTCGTAGCGAAGCTCCATCTCGCGACAGATCCACTGCAGCGCCTCGGCCGCGCGCTTGGGATGCACGATCACCGGGCTCAGCAGGTGCGGAACCTCGGCGAAGTGCGTCATCTCCACCCGCTTGGGATCGATCAGCACCAGGCGGACGTCGTCGGGCGTGGTGCGCAGCAGCAGCGACGTGATGAAGCAGTTCACGAGGCTCGACTTCCCCGCGCCGGTGGCCCCCGCGATCAGCAGGTGCGGCATCCTTGCGAGGTTCACCATCTGCGCCACGCCATGGATGTCCTTGCCCAGCGCCACGGAGAGCGGGTGCGTGTCCGCTCGCGCGCTCTTCGATCGCAGGATGTCGCCCAGCATCACGAAATCGCGGTGCTTGTTGGGCACCTCCACGCCGATCGCCGAGCGGCCCGGGATCGGCGCGATGATGCGCACGTCGGGCGTGGCGAGCGCATAGGCGATGTCGCTCGAGAGGTTCAGCACCTTGTTCACCTTGGTGCCCGACGCCACCTCGACCTCGTACATCGTCACCGTGGGACCTCGGTGCGCGGCCACGACCTTGGCGTCCACGCCGAAGGTGGTAAGGGTGTGGCCGAGGGCCTCCTTGACCTGGGTCTCGTGCTTGCCGTCGTTGGTGGAGGGCGGAGCGGCGCGCAGCAGGTCGAGCGAGGGCAGCTGGTAGGGGCCGTCCGCGGTGCTGACGGTCCGGGACCTCGATGCCTTCGCGGGCGGCGCGGGAGCGGGTTCGGGTTCGTCGGGGGGCTCGCTGAAGCCGAGCGCGGTTTCGGCGTCGGGCACCACCACGAGGTCATCTAGGAGTCCGAGCGCCTCCAGCACGGCCTGCTTGCGCTTGGACGGCTTCCTGGGCGCGGGGGCGGTCACCGTGGGCGCGGCGGGCTCCGGCGCCGGCTCGGCGTCCTCGGCGTCACGGGCGCCCCAGAGCGCGCTCCCCCTTTCCTTGAGCGCCGAGAATGGGGTGCCGGTGAAGATCAGCAGACCCAGCAGCGCCAGTCCCATGTCCACGATGAACGCGCCGTAGCCCGAAAGAACCTGTGAGAGCGGGTACGCCGCCAGAGCCCCCACGAGACCGCCGGCGTCGGCGAAGCCCGAGACGCCTCCCGCATCGGCGTAGGCGGCGGCGGGGTTGGGGTTGCCGCGCAGCAGCGAGAGCACGCCCAGGACCCCCAGCGACAGCACGCAGGATCCGATGAACATGCGGACCCGATCCTCGCGGGCGATGTCGCGCAGGAGCACGATGCCCCAGTACACGCCCACGATCGGAAACGCATAGGCGCTCAACCCGAACGCGGCACGCAAGATGGCCGAGATGCCGTGGCCGACCGGTCCGGCGGCGTCGAGCCACACGCTCAGGATCGACAGCAGCGCAAAGACCACGAGGCCGATCCCCGCCGCGTCACGAGCGTGCGGCGAAAGGATCTGGCGCGTGGGGGTGCGCTCGGGCTTCTTGGGCGCGCGCTTGCGATTCGCGGCGGGTTTGCGCTTGGACGATGTGTTGGGTGAACGACGCGACGACGAGCGTCGCGACGGGGAAGCCTTCGTCGCCATAGGCCCGTAAGTCTGACGGGTTATCGGGTGGAGGCAAGCAGCCCCGCCACGAGCATGAGATCGACGGGCCCAGCTCACACCGCGAGCGGCATCCGTTCCGGCGGCGCGGGGCCCGCCCGGTGCCGGGCTCCGTTCGGTCGGAACCACTGGACCCCGAGTCCTGCATCGAACGTGAGCTTCCAGCCGCCCTCATGCACGAGCCGGTGGTGGTACGAGCAGAGCAGAACCAGGTTGTCGAGATCGGTCTTTACCACCGCGGCTCCACCACCGAACGTGATGGGCATCGGTGAACCGACGCTTCCCGCAGCCGGGGAACCGGCACTCGCGGTCGCGGTCGCGGAGCTGGCGCATCATGGCCGCGGACGGCAGCCGCGTCATCCGCCCGAGGCGCAATGGGTGACCCGCGAGGTTCTCGGCCACGACCTGGATCCGGCCGTCGCACGCGAGCCGGCGCGCAGTCTCTGGCGCGATCACCGGCCCGTCCTCGATCTCGGCGTTCCGCTCGGCGCCCGCCAGTGTCTCGAGTGACGTGTGTACGACGACGGTCGCCCTATCCCGGTCCGGGTCGGCCGCGATGCGAGCCGAGCAGAGCGTCACCAACGCGTCCGCCCTGCGGGCATCCACGTCGCGGGGACCCTCATAGTCGGGCACCGAGGGCAGTGAGTCAGCCATCCGCGACAGCGCCTTGACGACGACCGCCCCCTGGTCGGCGGGCAACTCTGCCTCGAGCGCGAAACGGGTGCCGTCGTCCTCGTACTACCACCGGACGGATCGGGCGTGCTCGGCCTCGACGGTCTCGGCGCGTTCGCGCTTGCGCTCCAGATCGGCCCGCCGCCTGATCGCGCCGCTCGAGACGAGCACCGCCCATCGGAGGTGTCGATCCTCCGTTTCCGGCGTGGCGAACCGTGTGAGTTCCACGACCTTGTCGAGGCTGAGCATGCCCGACGCGAGAGCTTCCGATAGGCATGGCAACGCCTCGAGCCCGTGCCCAGCGACCACCCAGCGCGCGACCTTCCAGCCGGAGATGCCGTACCGCATGGACACCCAGTGGGCTGCGTCGTGCGCGCCATCGGCGCGCCAGACCTCGGTCCGATCGATCTGGGCGATAGTCCCGAGCAGCGCGAGATGCGCGCGTCCGATCGTGAGGTGGAGCGAATCGGCGTAGCCAACGAGGTCGGGCCGGGGCGTCTTCGAACAGTGTTCGAGCTTAGTGGGCCCGAGTAAGGGCGGCAGTGACGTGCGTCACACCTAATACCAACTCTCGAGGAATCGTCAGATCCCTCTGCGTTCGATCTGTGGGTTGAGCCGAAGCAGCTCGGTGATCAGTGCGTGCGATCCATCGAGCGGACCGCAGATGCGGAAGGTCCTAGACGCTGTCGAGAACCTCAAAGCCGTACGGATCGCTGAGCCGATGCCCCGATCCTCCTCGGACACTACGCCTCCATGATGATGGGCAGGATGACCGGCTTGCGCTGGGTGACCTCGTTGAAGTAGCGCCCGAGGACCCGACGGATATTCTGCTGGAGCGCGGAGGGGTCCACGACGTCGGCCTTGGAGCTGTCCTCGATGGAGGCCACCACACGCACCCGGGCTTCCTCGAGGATGTCGCCGGAGGTCTCTTCGTGGACGAACCCGCGGTTCACGATGTCGGGACCGCTCACCAGCTCGCCTGTCTGGGAATCGATCGTGACCACCACCACGACCACGCCGTCGCCGGACAGCTTCCGGCGGTCGCGCAGCACCTCGGAGCCCACGTCGCCGATGCCGAGACCGTCCACGAACGTCATGCCCGCCTGGACCCGGTCGACCTTGGCGACATGCTCCCCCAACTCGACCACATCGCCGTCCTCGCAGATGATCACGTGGTCTCGCGGGATGCCGACCTCTTCGGCGAGGCGCGCGTGGTGCTGCAGGTGACGCCGCTCACCGTGGATCGGGATGAACCAGCGTGGGCGCACGAGCGAGAGCATGAGGCGGAGCTCGGCGGCGGCGGCGTGACCGCTCGCGTGGACGGCGTCGGCGGGCATGTGGAAGACGGCGGCGCCCGTGCGGTAGAGGGCATCCACCACCCGATGGATCGCGGGTTCGTTGCCGGGGATCAACGACGAGGAGAGCACCACGGTGTCGCCCTCCTGGAGCTTGACCCATTTGTGCTGGCGCTGGGCCATCAACGAGAGCGCGGAAAACGGTTCGCCCTGGCTCCCCGTGCAGATCACCACCACACGGCCCGGGTCCAGGTCGGCGACCTCGGCGATGTCGATCACGTCGCGATCGTCGACGTGCAGGTAGTTCAGGCGTCGGGCCGCGGCCACCGACTTCAGCATCGAGCGGCCCAGGAAGGCCACCACGCGCTCGTTCGCGCGTGCGGCGTTCACGATCTGCTGGATCCGGTGGATGTGGCTGGAGAAGCATGCCGCGACCACGATCTCAGGAGCGCCCGCCACGATGTCCATGATCACCGGGCCCACCGTGCGCTCACTGGTGGTGTAGCCGGCCTCTTCCGCGTTGGTGGAATCGGACATCAGGAGGTGCACCCCACGACCGCTCGCTTCCTCCGCGAGCCCGTGAAGATCCGTCGGTCGTCCGTCGAGCGGCGTCTGGTCGATCTTGAAGTCGCCCGTGTGCAGGATCGCGCCGTAGGGGGTGTCTACGACCACGGCCATGCCGTCAGGGATCGAGTGGGTGACGCGCAGGAACCGCAGCGAGAACGGCCCGATCGTCGCGCCCTCGCCCGGGACGGCCACGCGCAACTCGCACCGGTCCGCCACCTGATGCTCTTCGAGCTTGCCCTCGAGCAGCGCGAGCGTGAACGGGGTGCCGTACACCGGCACGGGCACCTCGCCGATCTCGCGAAGGAGGTAAGGCAGGGCGCCGATGTGGTCCTCGTGACCGTGCGTGAGCACCACGGCCTCGACCCGTTCGGCGTTGCGGCGGATGAAGTCGAAGTCGGGCAGCACGAGATCGATGCCGAGCATGTCCCCGGAAGGGAACGAGAGCCCGACGTCGACGATCATGATGCGATCCTGGACCTCGATGCAGGCCATGTTGCGACCGACCTCGCCCACGCCCCCGAGGAAGACGACCTTGACGGGCGCGGCGCCGGCCGCCTCAGAGGAGACCGGCATCCTCCAGAGCCTTGCGGATCCGCTGGCGCTCCTTGTCGGTGGCGGGCACCAGCGGCAAGCGCGGCACACCCACCTTGCGGCCCTGCATCTCCAGGGCAGCCTTGACCGGGATCGGGTTTGACGTGATGAACAGCGCGTTGAACAGCGGCGAGAGCGACTCGTGGATCTTGCGGGCCGCGGCGACGTCTCCGGTCTGGATCAGGTCGATCATCTGGCGGATCTGCGGGCCCACGAGGTGGCTCGCCACGCTGATGACGCCCACGGCGCCCAGGCACACGTACCCGAACGTCGCCCAGTCATCGCCCGAGTAGACCTCGAAGTCGGGCACCTCGGCCATCAGCCTCGAGATGCCCTGGAAGTCCCCGGTGGAGTCCTTCACGCCCACGATATTGGGCTTCTGCGCGAGTCGGAGCAGGGTGTCGTGCTCGAGCCGGGTCGCCGTGCGTCCGGGGATGTTGTACGCGATGATCGGCAGCTCGGTGGCGCCGGCCACGCGCTCGAAGTGTGCGACGAGCCCGCGTTGCGGAGGCTTGTTGTAGTAGGGGGTGACCACGAGGAGGCCGTCGGCCCCCGCGTCCTCGGCATACTGGGTGAGCTCTAGGGTCTCGGCCGTCGAGTAGGTCCCCGTACCGCAGATCAGCTTGCCCCGGCCTCGGATCGCCTCACCCACGGCAAGGAATAGCTCGGCCTTCTCCTTGTGGGTGAGCGTGGGCGACTCGCCTGTGGAGCCCGCCGCCACGATCGCGTCCGAGCCGTTCGCCACGAGGTGGGAGGCGAGCTCCTGAGCGCCGTCGAGGTCGACCGCGTGGTCGTCGCGGAAGGGCGTGACCATGGCGGTCACCACCGATCCGAACCTGCCATGAGCTAGACCGCTTCCTGAGCCACCGGCCGGGCCTGTCATCAGAACTCCCTCCTCCGCCGCCGTGGGGTCGGGCGAGCAGATGGGCCCTATGCTAGCTCCCGATGCCACGCATCTACACGCAGACGGGCGACGACGGCACGACCGGCCTACTCTATGGCGGCCGTGTCTCCAAGGCCGACCCCGCCACCGATGCGTACGGCACCACCGACGAGGCCGTGGCGGCCCTGGGCCTCGCCCGCTCGTTCTGCGCGGACGAGACGATGTGCGCGGACATCCTCACCCTGCAGCGGGAGCTGTTCGTGGTGGGGGCCGACCTGGCCACCAACCCCAAGGAGCGTAAGAAGCTCACCGCCGAGGTCTCGCTCGTGACGGCCGGCATGGTGGAGCGTCTTGAGCGCCGGATCGACGACCTGGTGGCCGTGCGCCCGCTCCCGCAGGTCTTCATCGTGCCGGGCGCGAACCCGGGCAGCGCCGCGCTGGACATGGCGCGCGGCGTCGTGCGTAGAGCCGAGCGCCGCGTGGTGGAACTCGAGCACACGGGTCGGGACGTGAACGCCGATGTTCGGCGTTACCTCAACCGCCTGAGCGACCTGATCTTCGTGCTCGCGCGCTGGCAGGCGGGCGAGAGCGAACCGGCCAGCCGCGAGGGCTGACCAGCGCTCACGGATCGTTCCCGAGCGTCACGGCTCGACGTAGTAGCCGTCGAGGACGAACACATCTGCACCGGTCACGGTCAACATCAACGTGTGCGACCCGGAGCCGATCACCGTGTAACACGTGGACCGGTCACGCACCGGGGTGGACGTCGACTCCGTGACGTCGGCCAGCGACGGGCCGCCATCCAGCTTGACGGTGGCGGTGGGAGCTCCCCCCGCGGCCGGCGCCAGGAGTAGACAGACGCTCGAACCGTCGTTGAAGGAGATCGTGGCGGTGCCCGACATCGCTATGCTCGTGACGGAGCCCAGCAAGGCGTCTGTTGTCGGCGTCTGCGTCGGCGTGCCGGGGCTGTAATCGATGCTCGCATCGGTGTCGTCGAACGGGAACAACGTCTGCGAGATCGGGCTAATCCGGCGGTTCGCCTGTCTATCCGTCGAGGTGATCCGCACATCGTAGAGACCACCCTCACCAGGGACCAGCACGGTCGGCGACGCGATGGTCCCGGTCTGCGCGGTTGTCCATGCGCTGGTCCCGACCGGACGTGACTCGACCCGCCAGCTCTTGAGGCCCGTTCCGTGCTTGTCGTCCGAAGTGGTGAAGGACATCCGAGAGGTGAGATCGGCACGCGCGTCGCTGGAGTGACCCGAGAGGGTGATCCCGCTGAACGTCGGCGCGGCGTGGTCCAGGGGCAACAGCGGGAGGCGATTCGGGATCGTGTCGTCGCACGGTCGTTTCTTCGAACAGGGCGCACCCTGGTAGTAGCCGAAGAGCACGAAGCGGTAGGTCTTCGGGTTGCTGATCTTGGAGAGCAGCACGTTCTGCTTGAACGTCCGGGCGTTCACACGCGAGGTGGGGATCGATCGGCTCACCACGCGCCGGGTGTGGCTGTTGACGAGGACCCCGCGCAGCCGGCCCGCTGCGAAGAAGGCGTACTGGAAGAAGTCGTATCGACGGTCGTCGTTGGTGTCGATGCCCACCGCGAAGTTCCCGTTCTTCGGGTTGAGCTGAGTGTTGCTCACGCGCCCACGCGTGCCCCAAGTCAGCAGGTCCTTCGTGGTTCCACGCGCGACGCGTACATACCCCAAGTCGAGCGGGCCCCGCACGTCGTTGCCGTCCTTGCGCAGGTACGAGAACCGCGCGGTGGTCGGGATGCCGGCCGGCGCCGCCCGTCCGAAGGTGCCGACGGCGACGGACGCGGGGACCCCGGGGACCCTCGAGACCGCGGACGCCGAGGGGGCGAGGGTCACCACCATGGAGGCCACAACGGCCAACACGACGACGGCAGCGCGATGACGACGCACGATTCCTCCCAACGAGCGGTTCCGAGTCGGCAGCGACAGAATGTACTGGAAATACAACCGCAAGGGAAACCGGGCCATCGTCCTGCGGTTCATGCGACGGGCACCGGAGGCATGGCACCAAGGGTCGCGGAGCCCATGGAGAGCACGACCAGCACCGCGGTCTGGGCGGTGACCTTGTCGGAGAAGGTCACATCGAGCGTCACGGTGGCACCGTCGGCAAGTGGTTCGGCGCCCGCGACATCGCCGTCGTAGCGGCGGCCGTCGCCGGTGATGGCATAGACGCTCGGGGCCCCGAGCTCGTCCCCGGTCCCGTTGGTGACTTTCAGTGTGGCGTTGCTCCCGTCCAATGTCAGGAACGAGTTGATGCCTTTGAACGCGTAGTGGAACTCCCCCGGCTTGAAGCGGACCTCCGTGTTGGACGTAACCGGCGCCTCGCCGCTCGGGGTGGGCGACCCTGAGGTAGACGGCCCCGCAGGTGTCGTCGGGGAAACGGCGGGGTCGTCTCCGGTGCAAGCTGCGGTCGTCACGGCCACCGAGGACAGCGTGAGGATCAGAAGGGTTCGACGTGGGGTGCGCAAGGCTGCGGCATGATACGCGAACCGACCCAGGAGGAACCTCACGTGCGCGCACTCGAGCTTCGCCGCCATGCGCGGCGAGATCCCACGGCCGACAGGCTATCGCCGCAGGGCCGGGCCCAGGCCGAGGATGTGGGACGGGGACTCCGGGACCCGTTCACGATGGTGTTCGTCTCGCCGGCGCAGCGCGCCTCGGAGACCGCCGCCTGGCTCCTTCGGGGCGCCGGCCAGCAGCTTCCCGCGCACGCCGTGATCCCGGGCCTCGCGGGCAAGGATGCCGCCGGGGGTTCTGCCGAGGCCATGGCGGCCGGCGTGCGCGCCCTCCTGGACCAGCTCGAGGAAGGGGGGCGTGGGCTCGCGATCAGCCACACGCCGCTGGTGGAGCGCGCGGCGCTGGGCCTCACCGGCGACGAGGTTGAGCCGATGGCCGAATGCGAGGGCCTTCTGATCTGCCTCGACGCGGACGGCATGCTCACCGTGGAGGAGCTGCGCCTGGGCGAGCCTCCCGGCTCGTGAGCGCCTGGTCCGACCAGATCGTGCCCGCCTTCGCACTGGGCGCGGCCCTCGGAGCGGCTCCCGGTCCCGTCCAGGTCCTGATCCTGACGGAGACCGCCAGGGGCGGTATCGTGCGCGGCCTCCGGGTCATGCTCGGCGCCAACGGCGCCCTGCTCGCGGTCATGGTGGCGCTCGCGTTCGGGTTCTCCGCCCTGCAGCCGAGCGAGGGGATACTCCGGCTGTTGCGCGTGCTGGGTGGGGTGTTCCTGATCTACCTGGCGGCACAGGAGCTGCGGATCCTCGGCGAAGAACGACGAGGCGTGGAGGTCATACGCAAGGCTCCGGGCGGGACCCTAGGCCCCAGCGCGCGCGGCGTGCTCTCCGTGGTGGTGAACCCCGGCGCCTGGATCTTCTTCGCCACGACGGCTTCGACCGTGGTTGCCGAAGCCACCTCGACGGGCGGGCGCACCACAGCCGTGGCCGCGAGCCTCGCGATGGCGCTGGGCGTGTCGTGCACGGACCTCACTGCCACGCTGGTCGGAACCGGCGGGCGGGCGTTGGCCGGTGAGCGCGGGCTCCGCTTCGTCCGCACAGGTCTCGCGCTGGCGCTGGCCGGGATCGGTCTGGCCTTCCTCGTTCAGGGTGCGCGCGGCGCCTGATGCGTCAGAACAGGAACGAGCTCCAGGGCGCCGGATCCGAGGCGAAGATCGCGTCGGCGCGCGCCAAGGCCCCGACCGTGACCTCTTCGATCTGCCCGGCGCGATGGAGCTGGCGGAACGTGGTCCCGCCCAGGTATGCGGCGCCCAGGTCGGTGGCGCTACACACGAGGTCCGGCTCGGCGTTCGTCCCCGCACTCGTGCCCACCCCGTCCTGCACGCGGAGGAGATGACGTCCTTCGTTCCGAGGACAGAAGCCGTCGCGAACCTCGAGGATGAGCCGGCCGTCCGTGACGTAGCCACGCGCGGCGAGCGCCGCGTCGAGGTCCACCAGCCGGACCCACAACGCATCGGCGAGGGTGAGCCGGAGCCGGCGCGGTTCGGCCATCAGGTGCAGCAGCGGCTCGTCGGCCGGACGGTTCCACGCGTTCACCCTGTCGACCAGGTCGATGTCGAGCACGAAGCGCCACATATCCGCATACGATTGGGGCGTGAGGGCTTCCACCTCGTTCACGGACAATTCCAGCTTGGGGATCGAGTTCGGCCATTCGTGCTTCACCTGATACACCGCGTAGGCATCGGGCTCACCGGCGTCCGACTCGTGCACGGCGAAGAACCGGGGGTTGTCTTCGTCGCGTTTCAGCTCCGTCCAACGCCAAGTGAACCATCTGTCGTTCATCGCGATCATGCCGGGTCGCACCGAGGACACCGCGTCGTAGATCGGCTTCATGCGCGGGAGTGCCTCGTCGTGCGCGAGCAGACGCACACGCCCGGCGCTCCGGTACCCTGGCACGAAGCGCGTGTGCGAGGTCTCCACGTTCACCTCGGCCATGAACGAGGCGAGACCGTATCCGAACCGCCCGTAGATGCCGCCTTCGGACGCGAACAACACCGCGAGCGGTTCGCCGCGCGCGTGCACGTCGTCTAGCTGGTGGCGCATCAGGGTCGTGTTGATCCCGCGGCGGCGGTGACTGGGCAGGACCCCGACCCCTGTCACCCCGGCAGCCGGGACGGAGGCGCCCCCGGGAACCGTCAACGCGAAGGTGACCGCCGAGGCGCCGCCCACGATCTCACCGTCCTCGAACGCCGCGAGCATGCGCTCGGGCTCGGCGATCGTGCGCTCGCGCGCGAGCTCGTCGGACGAGATCGAACCGCTGAAGGCACGTTCCAGCCCCTGCGCGTACGCCTCGAACCCCTCGGGCTCGACGGTGCGGATCTCGATGTCCATCGAGGGAGGCTACCGTGGGTTCGGCGGCGCGGGGCTAGGCGATCCCCTCGAAGACGTCAGCGAGTGCTTCTGCGCGCGACTCCACAGGGGGCCATGCGATGACATGCGCCTCGAGGGCCAACACGGCCAGCTGCTCGTCCTCGGTGCCGATGTGTTCGGCCGTGTCCTGGCGTTGCGTGACATGCTCATTGACGGCTGCGAGCTTGCGCTTCGCGACGGTGGTGCAATCGACGCGAACCCCGATCTGAGCGTCGGGGACGCCGCGCGGCTGATAGAGCTGGGTAGGATCGATCGGTTCGCGACCCGCCGCCACGAGCTTCTCGTTCCACCGGTCCAACACCGACCGCGGGATGGCTTGGTGAAGGAGTCGCCGCAGACCCGAACCCCCCTGCCTACGAACGCGATGGAACGCCTCGGAAGTCGCGTGGCCGACGGCGATGTGATCGGGATGGGCGGTGACTCCATCGGGACCGAACGTCACGACCACGTCGGGTCGCTCTTCGTCCAGGATCTCGGCGATGCGGGCCACGAGCGGCTCCAACGGCTGCTCGGCGACGGAGTGATCGGGGTACCGGAGCCACTCGTGGCGATCGGGACTGCGCCCGAGGGCGGCCCAGGACCGCCGATCTTCCTCCTCGCGGACCTCGCCCAGCGTCTGGGGCGTCGCGCCCGATCCCTCCGCGATCTGCCCCTTCTCTCCGCTCGTTACGTGGATCAGCACGAAAGCGAACGCTGGATCGGCGGCGTGCAGGGCCACGGTCCCCGAACAGCCGAACGTGTCGTCGTCGGGATGGGCCACCACCACCATGAGGCGGCGGCTCACCCATCCTCCAGCAGCGCGTCGAGCCCCAAGGTGAGTCCGGAGCGCCCGCCGACGGAGCGCACCGCCATGAGCACCCCGGGCATGAAGCAGGAGCGATCGGTGGTGGCATGGCGGATCGTGAGCGTCTCCCCCGGCCCGCCGAAGATGACGTCCTGGTTCGCCACCACCCCCGCCGTGCGCACGGAGTGGATCGGGACCTCGGTGGAGTCGCCGCCGCGCGCTTCGGCGATCCGCGCGGAGGTGCCGAGCGCGGTGCCGCTGGGCGCGTCGCGCTTGGCCGGATGGTGATACTCCACGATCTCGGCGTCGGGCAGGTGTCGGGCGGCCCGCGCCGCGAAGTTCATCATCAACACCGCCCCGATCGCGAAGTTCGGCGCCACGAGCACACCCACGGTGTCCTGTTTCGCCCAGGCCGGCTCGATCGCGAACCCCGTGGTCCCCACGACGACGTGGACGCCGTGAGCGATGCACCAATCGACGTGCTCACGAGCCCACGCCGGGCCCGTGAAGTCCACCGCCACCTCGGTGCCCGCGGTCGCGAGCGCGCTGAGCTCACCTGCGGCGATCAGATCGCATCCTTGCAGGCTCATCAGCTCGGCCAGCGGGCGCCCCGCCGATGAGTGGCTCACGGCCGCCACGAGCTCCAAGTCGGGATCGTCGTGCACCGCCCGGCACACCTCGCGGCCCATCTTGCCAGTGGCCCCGATGACCCCAACGCGGATCACGCCGCGGCCTCCCGGAAGGCGGTCTTGCCGAACGGCCCCAGGACGGTCAGCGTCATCGGTTGGGACAGGACACGCTCGGCCACCCGGCGAGCATCCTCGAGGCTCACGTGCTCGATCCGCTTGAGCGTCTGATCGACGCTCAGGATCTCGCCGTGGGCGATCTCGGACTTGCCCAGACGGCTCATGCGGCCGCCCGGATCCTCGAGGCCGAGCACGATCGAGCCCTTGACGTGGCCCTTGGCGCGCTCGAACTCCTCGGCGGTGAGGCCACCGCTCGCGACGTCGGCGAGCTGATGGCGGAGCAGCCCGATGACCTCCTCTGCGCGACCCGGCGTGCACCCGGCGTAGCAGGTGAACTGCCCGGCCTCGGTGTATTGCGCGTGGTAGCTGTACACGGAGTACGCGAGACCCCGCTTCTCACGCACCTCCTGGAACAGGCGGGAGGACATCCCACCGCCGAGGGCCGTGTTCACGATCAGGAACGCGAAGCGGTCAGGGTCAGAGCGCACGAGCCCGTTGGTGCCCAGGCAGATGTTGGCCTGCTCGGTCTTGCGCCGCTTGGTGAGGCTCCTGCCGGAAGGCGTGGGCATCTGCGTGGCGGCGCGAAGGTTCCATACGGACGCCTCGCTCGGCTCCACCTGGCGCCCGGTCTCCATGCGGTCGTTGAGTAGGGTCACGAGGTCCTCGTGCCTGAGGTTGCCCGCCGCTGCCACCACGAAATTCCCGGGCACGTAGTGCGCGCGGTAGAAGCGCCCCACCGAGCGCGTGGTGGCGCCCTGGATGGTCCCGACGGTGCCCAGGATCGGACGGCCCAGCGGATGCTCGGGCCAGAGCGTCTCGGTGAACAGGTCGTGCACGACATCCTCGGGAGAATCCTCGTGCATGTTGATCTCTTCCAGGATCACCTGGCGTTCACCATCGAGGTCTGCCTTGCGCAGCAGGCTGTGTTGGAGCATGTCCGCGAGGTGATCCACCGCCATCTCGAGGTCGCGGTCGAGCACTCGGGCGTAATAGCACGTGTATTCCTTGGCGGTGAAGGCGTTCACGTCGCCGCCATACGTTCGGCGCTGCGGAGCTTGGTTCCCTTGAACAGCAGGTGCTCGAGGAAATGGCTCGAGCCACTGATGGGCGGTCGCTCGTCGCGCGAACCCGCCAGGACCCAGAAGCCCAACGAGACGGAGCGGACGCTGGGCATCCGCTCCGTCACGACCCGAAGGCCCGAGCTGAACTCGGTCCTGCGGATGGGCATCGTTATTCGGCGTCCGAGGCCGCGGGCGCGTCCGACGCCGGAGCGTCACTCGCCGGAGCGTCGCCGGCGGAAGCGTCGCGGAACCGGCGTCCACGCTCTCGGTCGCCGCCACTGCGGTCGCTCCGGCCACGGTCGCGGTCACGTCCGCCACCACCGCGGCCGCCACGGTCGCGATCACGTCCGCCTGATTCGTCGGCCTGCCCCTCGGGGATGGCCCACTCCTCGCCGATCGGCTTCAGGCTGATCTTCCCCTGCGCGTCGATGTCCTCGACGAGCACGGAGATCTTGTCACCCTCCCTGATGGCCTCCTCGACGCTCTGCAGGCGCTTGCCGCGCCCCAGCTTGGAGATGTGCACGAGACCGTCGCGGCCCGGCACCAGGTTCACGAAGGCGCCGAACGTCGTGGTCTTCACCACGGTGCCCGCGTACTCTTCGCCCACGAGCACCGGCCTCGGGTTGGCGATGTCGTTGATCATCTCGGCCGCCTGGTCGGCGCCCTCGCCTCCCAAGATCGACCCGATGTGCACCGTGCCGTCGTCCTGGATATCGATGTCGGCGCCGGTGACCGCGATGATCTCGTTGATCCGCTTGCCCTTGGGGCCGATCACCTCACCGATCTTGTCGACCGGGATCTGGATGCTGATGATACGCGGGGCCTTGACGTTGACCTCCTCGCGCGGAGCGGCGATCGCTTCCTCCATCACGTCGAGGATCTGGAAACGAGCCTCGCGCGCCTGCTGCAACGCGCCTGCCAGGACCTCGCCGGGCAGGCCCGTCACCTTCATGTCCAGTTGGATCGCCGTGACGAACTCGCGCGTGCCGGCGACCTTGAAGTCCATGTCGCCGAGCGCGTCCTCGGCGCCCAGGATGTCGGTGAGGGTCACGTAGTTGCCCTCATCGGCGATCATGCCCATCGCGATCCCGGCCACCGGTGCCTTGATCGGTACCCCGGCGTCCATCAGGGATAGCGTGGACCCGCAGACCGACGCCATGGACGTGGAGCCGTTGGAGCTCAGCACGTCGGAGACCAGGCGCAGAGCGTAGGGGAACTCGTCCTCGTTCGGAACCACCGGGATCAGGGCCCGCTCGGCGAGCGCGCCATGACCGATCTCGCGCCTCCGGGGCGAGCCCACGCGGCCGGTCTCGCCCGTGGAGTACGGCGGGAAGTTGTAGTGGTGCATGTAGCGCTTGCCGTCCTCAAGGTCCAGGGTGTCGATCATCTGCGTCATCCGCAGCATGCCCAGGGTGGTGACGTTCAGCACCTGGGTGTCGCCGCGGCTGAACAGTGCCGAGCCATGCGCGCGCCTCAGCACGCCGACCTCGGCCGAGAGCGGACGGATCTGGGTGGGCGTACGCCCGTCCAGGCGGATGCCCTCGCCGGTCACGCGCTTGCGCATGACCTTCTTCTGGATCTGCTTCCAAGCGGCGCCGAACTCGCCCATGCGGGCGGCGGCATCCTCGCCCAACTGCCCGGCGAGGTGCTCCTTGGTCTCGGCCTTGAGCGCATCGAGCTTGGCCTCGCGCTCGGCCTTGTCTACAACGATGGCCTCACCAAGGCGATCCTTGGCGAAGCCGGCGACGATCTCATAGACATCCTCGCTGAAGAGCGGACGGGGCTCCCAGGCCTGCTCAGTCACGCCGACGGCGTTCACGAACTCCCGCTGGAAGTCGAGAAGCTCGCCGATCGCGACCTTCGCCGCCTCCAACCCCAGGGCCACGTTCTCCTCCGTGGGGGCGGCCGCGCCGGAGGCGAGCAGCTCCCACGTGTTGTCGGGCGCCTCGCCTTCGATCATCAGCACGTCGATCTCACCGGCGTCGTTGCGCCGGCCGGCCACCACGATGTCGAAGGTGGCCTCCTCGACCTCCTGGAACGTGGGGTTGATCATCCACCGTCCGTCGATCAGGCCCATCCGCACCGAGGCGACCGGACCCTCGAACGGGAGCCCGGCCAGGCATGTGGCCACCGAGGCCGCGTTCATGGCGGGGATGTCGTAGGGGTTCTCGCCGTCAACGCCCAGGACCGTGATGACGACCTGGACCTCGTCGCGGTACCCCTCCTTGAAGGTCGGACGCAGCGGGCGGTCGATCAGGCGGCAGGTGAGGATCGCCGTCTCGGACGGGCGGCCCTCGCGGCGGAAGAATGAGCCGGGGATCTTCCCGGCCGCGTACATGCGCTCTTCCACGTCGATCGTCAGCGGGAAGAAGTCGATCCCCTCACGGGGGTTGGAGCTCACGCAGGTGCCGAGCACCTGGGTCTCGCCGTAGGTAACCATGACGGCGCCATCGGCGAGGCGGGCCATCTTGCCCGCTTCGAGCGTGAGGGTCTGATTCCCGATCTTTCGGGAAAGGGTGGTGGTGGCCATGGGCCATGTCCTCCTTGAGATTCCTTGGGGTCGCTGGTGCGCGGGGCGGTCGCCCGGCGCGTGGCGGAGGTGGGATGGCCGATTCTCAGTGGTGGGCCTCCGGCGATCCCCTTCGGGACCCCGGCGCCGGAAGCTCGCTACTGATAACCGACCGCGGGTGGTTCCCACCGCCGAGAGCGCGTCAGTGGGTCGTAGGCATCACTCCTTGCGGGGCGGCCCGCTCGGGACGCCCTCCGTGGGTCGACTAACGTCGCAGCCCGAGCCGCCCGATGAGCGCGCGGTAGCGCTCGATGTCCTCGTGCTTGAGGTAGTCGAGGAGCCGGCGGCGACGGCCCACCATCTGCAGCAGACCGCGGCGAGACGCGTGATCGTGCTTGTGCATCTTGAGGTGCTCGGTCAGATCGGCGATGCGCTTGGTCAGCACCGCCACCTGAACCTCGGCGGACCCGGTGTCGCCCTCGGTGCGGGCGTACTCCGAGATGATCTGTGTTTTCTCCTCGTTGGTAAGTGTCGTCATGGTCAGTGCTCAAGGCTACCAGCGGCGACGCGTGGGTGACCGTGCTCACGCGAGCGTGGCATCGAGGACCAGCTCGCGCGTGCGCTCGACGTCGAGCGCGATGGCGGTCACCAGCTCCTGCACAGAATCGTAGCGGACCTCATCGCGCAGGCGCGCCCAGAACTCCACGCCGAGCACCTCACCGGGCAGATCGCGGCCCTCGTAGTCCAGGAGGAAGGCCTCCACGTGCAACGGCTCCACGCCGAACGTGGGGTTGGTGCCAACGTCGATCGCCGCGCGGTAGCGCCGGCCCTCGTGCTCGGCCACGCCTGCGTAGATCCCCTGGCCCGGCAACAACAGCCGTGGCCAGGTGCGCAGGTTCGCCGTAGGGTAGCCGAGCCCCTTGCCGCGACCGTGCCCCGAGACCACCTCGCCGTCCAGCACGAACCGCCGCCCCAGGGCGGCCCGAGGCCAGTCGAGATCGCCGGCGGCCAGGGCTTCGCGCACGGAGGTGGAAGAGATCGTGCGCCCCTCGATCTCGAGGAGCGCCACCCCCTCGGCTGTCATGCCGTAGGGGGCCCCCAAGCCCGGAAGCGACTCGATCGTGCCCGCGGCCTTGTGACCGAAGGTGAAGTTCGCCCCCATCGCCGCATGCACGGCGTGCAGGTCGCGTACCAGGACGTCGGCGACGAAGTCATCGGCCGGCACACGCGAGAACGCGGCCGTGAACTCGAGCACGACGAGGACGTCGATGCCCGCGTCCGCGATCAGGGTGGCCTTGCGCTCCACGCTGGTGAGCAGGCGCGGCTCGCGCCCGGGCGTCAGGATCTCTCGAGGATGGCGGTCGAACGTCACCGCCACCGAGCGCACCCCCAGCTCGCGAGCGCGCAGCACCGTGCGGGCGAGCACGGACCGGTGCCCCAGGTGCACCCCGTCGAAGAACCCCACGGTCACCACCGAGGGTTCGGGCGTCAGCGGCAGGGCTTCGAGCCCCCGGAGGATCTGCATCGCAGGCAGGGTAACGGAGACGCTCGGGGCGTATCGTGTGCGCCAATGTCGGCCACAGACCGAACCCCACCAGCGACCACGGCCGCCGAGGAGAGGCGCCACGGTCTCGCCGTGCGACGCCATCGACGCCTGCGCCGTCCGTCCGGCGAAGCGCCCGCGCTCCCCCATGACCCGGGCTGGACGCGATGGCTGCCGGCGTGCGTCGCCGTGATGGTGCTGGGCCTCCTGCTGGCCACCTTGATCGAGGATCGGCCGCTGCCGGTCGGGGTGAACGTCTTGCGGTGGGCCGAAGGCGGCAGGACCTCGCTCAGCGTCAACCTCGCGAAGACCCTCAACCTGCTGGCCACACCGCTCGCCGTGCTCGCGCTGCGGCTCGTCGCGATCGGCATCCTGGCGGTCTTCAAGCGGTTCCGCCATCTGGTGGTGTGCCTGCTCGCCTGGGTGAGCATGGACCTGCTGTTCATCTGGCTGAGGGTCGAGCTACCCGACCCCGCCACGCTCGTGCCGCCCATCAGCACGCTCGCGATCCCGCGCGTGGATGGCGTCCCCACCTACTTCTTCCCCGGCTCGGCGATGGTGGCCGTTGCGGTGACGCTCATCTCCATCGCCTACGCTCTGGCTCCTGCCGGCACCGGGCGCTCCAGGGCGCGGCTCGGCGCGGTGGTCCTGCTCTGCGCCGTGGCGGCCTCCAGGGTACTGCTGGCGGCCGCCTATCCGAGCTCGGCGTTCTACCCGATCCTGCTGGGGGCGGCCGTGTGCTTCGTGGCGTTCAAGTGGCTCGCGCCCGACGAGTCCTTCCCGGTCTCCTACCGGCGCGGAGGGAACGCGGCGCACCTGGACCTGGGGGGAGCGCGCGCCGAGGCCGTGGAACGCGCCATGGCGGATCAGATCGGCCTCGCGGTCACCGGCGTCAAGGCGTTCGGCGACGAGGGCTCCGGTGGCTCGACTCCCATGCTCATGACCTCGGACGACGGCGTCCAGGTGTTCGGCAAGATCCTGGCGACCAGCCACGCGCGCTCGGATCGCTGGTACCGGATCGGGCGCACGATCATATACGGCCAGCTGGAGGACGAGGTTCCCTTCGGGTCGGTGCGGCGCCTGATCGGTTACGAGGACTATGCCCTGCGGTTGCTTCACGATCTGGGGTTCCGCGTCGCCCACAGTTACGGCGTGGTCGAGCTCACCCCGAACCGCGAGTACCTGCTGCCCACCGAGTTCTTCGCGGGCTCCCAGACCCTGGGCCACGCCGAGGTGAACGACACGATCGTGGACGAAGGGATGGCGCTGATCCGCAAGCTTTGGGACGAGGGACTCGCGCACCGCGACGTCAAGCCCGCCAACCTCCTGGTGGTCGACGGCCATCTGCAGCTGATCGACGTCTCGGGACTCGAGGTTCGGCCCTCGCCGTGGCGCCAGGCGGTGGATCTCGCCAACATGATGCTGGTCATGGCACTGAGATCCGACGCGCAGCGCGTGTACGAGATCTCGCAACGCTACTTCACGCCCGAGGAGGTCGGGGAGGCGTTCGCCTGCGCCGTGGGGATGGCGATCCCGACCGAGCTGCAGCGCTACCTCAAGGAGGACGGACGCCACCTGGTGGCTACGTTCAAGGGCCTCGCGCCTCCCTACCCCGCGGTCTCGATCCAGCGGTGGAGCGTGCGCCGGATCGCCCTCACGCTGACGGCCCTGGCCGGCGGCGTCTTCGTGATCGTGGGCGGCATCGTGGCCCTCGCGTACGGGCTCCCATGACGAGCACCACGCACCGACCGTTGCTGGCCCGCCCCATGCTCGGCCTCGGCGCGGGGATCATCCTTCTGGGGCTCTGCGCCCTGATGGTGTTGGGGGTCGGACCCCAGACCGCCAGGGTGGCTCCCGCCACCGCGTTCGCGCCGATCGGGCGGCTGGATCAAGCGACCTTCGATGCCGTCCAGCACGGGCGCAACGCGTTCTTCACGGCGGTGGCCAAGGTGCTGAACTTCCTCGGAGGAGGCACGTTCAGCATCCCGTTCCGCATCGTGGCGATCCTCGCCCTGCTCTTCTTGCGTCGCTTCCGCCACGCGATCGCGTTCGCCCTCACCTGGCTCATCGCCGAGCTCTCCCTGACCTGGCTCAAGGCTGCGGTCGACCGCGGGCGGCCTCCGGATCCGCTGGTGGCGGTCCGCGGCGCCTCGTTCCCCTCCGGACATGCGGTGGCCGGAGCCGCGGTGGGCATCTCGCTCGTGATCGCCTTCTTCCCGGCTGGTCAGCGCCGTCGCATCTGGGAATGGGCCGCGGCCGGTTTCGCGTTCCTGATGGGACTCTCGCGCGTGTACCTGGACGCGCACTGGCTCTCGGATGCGGTGGCGGGCGTGCTTCTGGGCGCGGGCGTGGCCATCACCGTGGCGGCGCTCGTGGCGCTCACCGATCGGCGCATCATCGGACACACGCCGCATGATGAGATCCTCACGGAAGGCGGCGCCGAGCCGGCCCCGGACCTTCGCTAGCGGGAGTCCGACTCCGACGCCAGGGTGATGTTGGGTGATCCCGGTGCCTCGTTCTGGTCTGTCATGTCGCCCCGGCGAGCTCGGGCTCGGTCGCGGCGTCCTTACGCCAGCTCTTGTTCCGCGCCCAGATGAAGTAGGTGAAGGCCCCGAGCGGGATCTGGATCCCGAAGGTGAGGAGCCGGAAGATCAGCACCGCCGCGACGGCTGCGGGCTTCTGGTCGTCGGGGATGCCGGCGGTGAGCCCGCCGATGTAGCCCAGGTCGATGACGCCCACGCCGCCGGGCGTGATCGGAACCGCCGAAAGCAGGCGGCTGAACGAGAACACCGCGAGCACCTTCGCCGTGCTGATCTCCCCCTCGCTGATCCCCATGTGGCGCAGCGCCACGAGCAGGACCAGGAAGAGCGCGAGCTGGCTGAGGATCGTGAAGAAGGTCAGGCGCGCCCAGCGCCGCTCCACCAGCCCGATCGTGTCCTTGCGGAACTTGGCTGCACCCTCGTCGAGCCCCGTGATGGGCTCCTTGCCCCGGCGGAACGGCTTGGCCACGAAGGTGAGGGCACGGCCGAGGAACCTGCCGATCGCGCGGGCGAACCGCTCGCTCGAGAACACGGCCGCGAGCATCCCGACGGCGACGGCGAGCGCGATCACGCCGACCACGGCAGCCGTGAGGTAAGCCCCGCTGCTCTGGCCGGTGAGCACGAGGATCACGATGGAGATCACCGGCATGCCCAGCTTCACGAAGATGTTCCATATGCCGGTCACACCTACGTATAGGGCCGTGTTGGTGCCGGTGAATCCCCAGGACTTCTGGATCTCGTAGGTGAGTCCCACCGCCACCGCGCCTCCGCCCGGCAACGTGTTGGCAACCGTGGTGGTGGTCTGGGTCAGCACTGCCGCAGGCCACAGTCGCAGTCCGGGCAGCGCCGCCATGTTCGCCCACCAGTAGGTGAAGAGGTTGAAGATCATGACGGCCACGAGCGAGGAGATCTCGAGCGGCGTCATCGTCTTCATGGCCGTCCAGACCTCGGAGTAGTCGGCGAACTTCGGGATCGCGTACACGAAGATCCCCACGACGATCACGAGCCCGATCACGCCGCTCACGATCTTCTTCACGCGCTCGCGCTTGGCCTCGGGCTCGGGCGTCGCAGAGCCCGAGCCCAGCACCGCCGTCGGCGCGCCGGTTCCGCTCCGCTCAGAAGCCACGCACCCTCCCCTCGCCTGGAAGGCGGAGCCTAGCACCGCTCGACCTCATGGCTCGTCAGCCTGGTGGCGGGACCAGGATGACCAGCGGACGTCCCTTGGGTCCTTCATCCTCGTAGACGCCGATCAATCGCCCTTCGGGCGCGAAGACCCCGTAGGGACCCGACAGACCGGCGGGTCCAAGCACGCGCCCGTGCCCGGCCGCCACCGCCTCCTCTCGGTCGAGGGTGAACCGCGGGAGGTGGCCCACCGCCCTCTCAAGGGGCAACGGGGTACCGGGATGCTCGGGCGGGGTCGCGGCGTTCACGTCGAACGGACCGATCGCGGTGCGACGAAGCCTCGTGAGGTGAGCGCCGCACCCAAGCGCTGCCCCCACGTCGGCCGCGAGGACCCGCACGTACGTCCCGCCCCCGCACACCACGCGGAACGTGGCGTCGGGCGCCTCGAAGGCAACCAGGTCGAAGGCCTCTACATGGATCGAGCGAGGGGCTGCCTCGAGCCGCGCCCCCCTGCGGGCGGCCTCGTAGAGCTTGGTGCCTCCCACCTTCACGGCCGAGAACGCAGGAGGGCTCTGGAGAGAATCCCCCACCAGGGCCGCCATGGCCTCTGCCACGGATCCGGAGGTGGCCGTCACCGGAGCCTCGCGCACGATCGTCCCGTCCGCGTCCAGGGTGTCGGTCACGACACCCAGCCGACACGTTCCCTCGTAGGTCTTGGACAGGTCCCCCAGGAATCGCAACAGCCGGGTGGCCCGCCCGACACCGATCATGAGCAGACCCGTGGCCATGGGGTCGAGCGTGCCCGCGTGCCCCACCTTCTTGGTGCCGAGCGCGCGCCGCACCATGGCTACGGCGTCGTGTGAGGTGATCCCCTGCGGCTTGTCGATGAGCAACAGACCGTCTGGGCTCTCGCTCACGGCTCGACGGGGTCGCCGCGAAGCGCGTGCACCAGCCGGTCCACCGTGCCCGCCGGACCGTGCTTGGAGGTGTAGCCCGCGGCCAGCCGGTGGCCGCCGCCGCCGAAGGCCGCCGCCACGGCGGCGAGGTCGTGGGCGCCCCGTGAACGCACGCTCACCTTGAAGCGCCCGTCCTTCTGCTGCTTGATGACGGCGGCGACGTCGACGTCGCGCGCCGTGCGGATCGCGTCGATCACGTCCTCGGTCTCGGCCGGGTGCACACCCGCACCCTGCAGATCCGCCTGCGTGAGATAGGTCCACACGAGGTCGGCATCGGGCACGTGCACGAGGCGATCGAGGGCCGTACCCACCAGACGGATGTACTCCACACGGTTGTCCTCATAGAGGGCCTGCACGAGCCGGGTGTGGTCGAAGGGGTGCTCCCGCAGCGCCGCCGCCACGCGCAGGGTTTCGGGCGTGGTGGCCTCGTACTGGAAGCGACCGGTGTCCGTGACGAGCCCCGCGTACAGGCACGTGGCCGTTGCGCTCGACATGGCCCCGCCCATCACCTCGATGAGACGAAACACCATCTCGCACGTCGAGGAGGCGGCGGGATCGATCAGTGGCACCGTGCCGAGCCCGTCGTTCGAGCGGTGGTGATCGATCCAGATCACCTCGCCGGCGTTCTCGGCCGCGCGCCCCAACGAGACCAGCCGGTCGAAGGAGGCGCAGTCGCATGTGACCATCACGGCCGGGGCCTTGGGGAACGCGCGGGCCGGAACCAGCCGCTCGGCGCCGGGAAGCAACGGGGCCCAGCGCGGGCGTTCCAGCGGCTCGTTGGGGAAGCTCACCACGGTCCGCACGCCGTGTTCCTCCAGGTAGTTGGCGAGCCCGAGCATGGAGCCGAGCGCGTCGGCATCGGGGTTCACATGGCAGGCCAGGGCGACCTCGGTGGCGTCGGACAGGATCTTCGCGGCCCGTGCGAAGTCGGGTGCGGCACTCACGCCTCGCGCTCCCGGCGGTGCAGATCGGCGAGCAGTTCGTCGATGCGCTGTCCGGCCTGCAACGAGGTGTCCTCCTCGAACGCCAGCTCGGGGAGGAACTTCAGGCGCACCTCGCGTCCGAGGGCGCTGCGAAGGTGTGGCGTTGCCGAGCGGAGCGCAGCCCGGGTGCCCGCCCGTTCCTTATCGTCGCCATAGACCGTGTAGAAGACCCAGGCATGCTTGAGATCGGGGGCCACCTTCACCCCGGTCACCGTGATGAAGCCCACACGAGGGTCCTTGAGCTTGAGGATCTGCTCGGCGAGCACCTCGCGGAACTCCTCGCCGACGCGTTCGGTGCGGGCGCCCTGGGTCATGCACCAAGCGTAACCGACCCAGGGATCGAGACCTGGTTAGATCGTGCGCGCGATCTCCTCGACCTCGTAGGCCTCGATCACATCGCCGTCCTTGATGTCCTGGAAATTCTCGATGCCGATGCCGCATTCGAACCCGTCACGGACTTCGGCCACGTCGTCCTTGAACCGGCGGAGCGAACCGAGCCTGCCGTCGTAGACCACCACGCCCTGGCGGATCAGCCGGGCACGGCCATTGCGCCTGATGACGCCGCTCTTGACGTAGCATCCGGCGATCACGCCCAACCTGGGCACTCGGAACGTCTGGCGCACCTCCGCCTCGCCGAGGACCTTCTCCCGCTCCTCCGGGCTGAGCATGCCCGAGAGCGCCGCCTTGACCTCGTCGATCGCGTCGTAGATCACCTGGTAGAGCCGGACGTCGACCTTCTCCGCATCGGCGAGGTCGCGCGCGGGCTTGTCCGGACGCACGTTGAAACCGATCACCACCGCGCCCGAAGCGAGGGCGAGCGAGATGTCGCGCTCGGTGATGGCGCCTGCGGCGCTGTGCACGATGCTCACGCGCACCTCCTCCTGCGGGAGCTTGAGGAACGCATCGGTGAGCGCGCCGAGCGACCCCTGCACGTCCGCCTTCACGATCAGGTTCAGCTCTGGGATCTCCGCGCGCTCTTGCTGGCGCATCAGGTCCGAGAGCGTGGGTGGGCGGGTCGTGACGAGGTCGGCCGCGCGCGCCCTGGACTCTCGCTCTGAGGCGATGTGCCGAGCCTCGCGTTCGTCCTCGACCTCGCGGAAGTCATCGCCCGAGGCCGGGGTGTGGGTCCAGCCCAGGACCTGCACCGGCTTGGACGGTCCGGCGGTGGTGAGCGTCTTGCCGTTCTCATCGAGCATCGCACGGATCTTGGCGTGCGTGATCCCGCATACGAGCGCGTCACCGACCTCCAGCGTGCCCTTCTGCACCAGCACCGTGGCCACGGGACCGCGGCCCTTGTCCAGATGGGCCTCGATCACGGTTCCTCGCGCGTGCCCGCTCGGGTCGCCCTTGAGCTCCTCGAGGTCGGCCACCACGAGCAGGGTGTCCAGGAGCGTGTCGAGGTTCGTCCCCGCCTTCGCCGAGACGTCCACGAACTCGACCTCGCCGCCCCACTCGGACGGCACGATGCCGTGCTCGACCATCTGCGTGCGCACGCGGTTGGGATCGGCGTCTTCCTTGTCGACCTTGTTGACCGCCACCACGATGGGCACCTGCGCCGCCTTGGCGTGGTCCAGCGCCTCAAGCGTCTGGGGCATCACGCCGTCGTCGGCCGCCACGACGAGCACCGCGATGTCCGTGACCTTGGCACCGCGCGCACGCATCGCGGTGAATGCCTCGTGGCCCGGGGTATCGATGAACGTGATCTCTCGCTCGCCTACGTGGACCTGGTAGGCGCCGATGTGCTGAGTGATCCCGCCGAACTCGCCGGCCACCACGTCGGTCTCGCGGATGGCGTCCAGCAGCTTGGTCTTGCCGTGGTCGACGTGGCCCATGATCGTGACCACCGGGGCCCGCGGCACGAGCGCGGCTTCGTCGACCTCCTCGTCGAGCGTGTCTTCAGCCAGCTCGTCCTCGACCCCGACGATCTCCAGCTGGAACCCGAGGTCGTCGGCCACGAGCGTCATGCCCTCGTCGGACAGCGACGTGGTGGCGGTGGCCATCTCCCCGGCCATGAACAGGATCTTGACGATCTCGGCAGGGCTGCGATCCAGCTTGTCCGCGATGGTCTGGGGCGTGGCGCCGCGGACGAGCTGTAGCACGTTCGACGGCTTGAGCGCCTCCACGGCGCGCCGCGGACCTCTGGGACCACGGCCGCCGGCGGGCGGAGCCTCCTGGGGGGCGGATGCGGGCACCGAAGCAACGGCGGTCGCGACTGATGGTGCGGGCGTCGCCGTCGCCGGACCGGGAGTGCTCGCGGCCTGGGCGGCCTGGGCCGGCGCGGGTTCGGCGGGCGTGGGGACGACCGCGAGCTTCGGCTTGGCGGCGGGCTTGGGCTTGGGTTTGCGAGGAGCGGGAGGCGGCTCCAGCACCTCGCGCCGCTTGGGCGCCTCGGTCGCCTTGCCGCCCGAGGCGCGGAGTCGCGGCACGAGGTCCTCGGGCACGCTCGAGGAGGCGGACTTGCCCGCCACCCCCATCTGTTCCAGCGTCCCCAGCAGCTCTTTGCTGGTGACCCCGAGCTCCTTCGCCAGTTCGTGAACCCTCAAGACACTCCCATCTGCTGCTCGATCTCGTCCGTAAGCCTACCCAGTTCCTCAGGCGCAAGGCCCGTTCGGAGCCCTCGGGCGATGCCTCCCTTGCCCAGCGCCGTAGCCGCACACTCAGGCGCGAGGTGGACGTACGCGCCGCGGCCCGACACCGCTCCAGTGGGGTCGACCCGCACCGCACCTTCCGGCGTCCGGACGATCCGAAGAAGCTCCCGCTTGGGCGCTGGGCCGCGGCACCCCACGCACGTACGCAGGGGCTCCACCTTCAGTCCCCCGCCGGCGCCTCCGCCTCGTCGGCGACGGCTGCATCGACGGCGTCCACGGCGTCCTCCTCCGCGGCATCCGGGACCGCCATGACCTCAGGTTCGAGCGTTGGCTCGGCTTCGGGCTCGACCTTGGGCGGGGCGGGCGTGGCGGCGGCGCGGGCATCCTCGGAGATCTGCGTCTCCGACTTGATGTCGATCCGCCAACCCGTGAGCCGGGCGGCAAGTCGCGCGTTCTGGCCCTCCTTCCCGATCGCCAGGCTCAGCTGGTAATCGGGGACGATGACCATGGCGGTGCCGGTGCTCTCGTCGATCCGCACTTCCTTGACCTTGGCGGGCTGCAGCGCGTTGGCCACCAGCTCGGCCGCGTTCTCGGAGAACGGAACGACGTCGATCTTCTCCCCGCGCAGCTCGTTCACCACCATCCGCACGCGCGAGCCCTTCGGTCCCACGCATGCGCCCACCGGGTCCACGCCCGGTTCGTTGGAGCTGACCGCGATCTTGGAGCGGTGGCCGGGCTCACGCGCCACGCCCTTGATCTCCACGATCCCCTCCTCGATCTCGGGGACCTCCATCGCGAACAGGGCCTTGAGGAGGCCGGGATGGCTGCGCGAGACCACGATCTGCGGACCCTTGGTCCCTCGGCGGACCTCGGTGATGTAGGCCTTGAGCCGTTCGCCGTGGCGATAGGGCTCGGAGGGGACCTGCTCGGCTTGCGGGAGGAGCGCCTCCACCTTGCCGAGGTCGAGCAGCGTATAGCGACGCTCCTGCTGCTGCACGATGCCGGTGACCACGTCGCCCTCGCGCCCCGCGAACTCCTCATAGGTCATCTCGCGTTCAGCGTCGCGGAGCTTCTGGAAGATGACCTGCTTGGCGGTCTGGGCCCCGATACGGCCCTTGAAATCGTCGGTGACCTCCACCGGCTCCTCACCGATGACCTTCATCTCCAGGGTGGGCTCTCCGCCCTCTTCGATGGGCGGAACGTCGATCTCCTCGAGGGTCTGCTTGACCATCTTGAGGTCGCCCGTCTCCGGGTCGATCGTGGCCTCGAACCCCACGAAGTCGTCGTCGGCGGTGGGGTTCTCCTGCTTCCACCAGGTCTTGTACGCCGAGGCCATCGCCTCCTCCAGCCCCTGAAGGATCGTCTCGAAGGCGATCCCCTTCTCTCGTTCCAGTTCCCGCAGCGCGACGATCATCTCGGCGTTCATGCGTTGCTCCTCTTCAGTTCGGCGTCCCAGTCCGCCACCGTGCGCGCCGACGCGATGTCGACGTAGGCGATGCGCAGCTCGGCATCACCCGATGTGAGGGAGATGCCCTCGTCGTCGGCATGGCGCAGCGCCCCGGTGTGCGACCTGGACCCGGCCACGCGCAGCGTGGTCTTGACCTTCACCTTCGCACCTACGAACCGCTGGAAGTGCTCGGGTTGGGTGAGCGCCCGCTCGATGCCCGGCGAAGAGATCTCCAAGGCGTAGGGGCCCGGCTCGAACCCGCCGGCATCCAGCCGCCGGGAGACCTCCCGTGAGAGTTGGGCGAGGGCATCGATGTCGACCCCACCGGGGCGATCCACGGTGACGCGGAGCACCTTACGGGAGCCCTCGCCAGCGAACGCCACGTCCACCAGCTCGAGCCCCTCGGCCTCGATAAGGGGCCTGACCAGCGCTTCTGCCTCCACGGTCCGACCCTCCCTTACGAACGAAAAGGCGGGCGCGAGCCCACCTCAGGACACACCTTACGATCCGCTGTACGCGGGCAGTATAGCCGAGGCGAAGCGGACGGGCTGGACAGGGGCCGCTACGGAGCGGCGGCGAGGAGCTCGGCGGTGGCCTGCACTGCATCGGACAAGGAGGCGGTGCTCCGCTCACCTGTGGCGCGCAGCTTGAGATCCAGGGTGCCTGCGGCGATGCCACGCTTGCCCACCGTGACCTGCACGGGGTAGCCGATCAGATCGGCGTCGGCGAACTTCACGCCCGCTCGGTCCTCGCGATCGTCCAGGACCGCCTCGATCCCGCGGGCGCGCAACGCTTCATAGATCCGTTCGGCCTCCTCGGTGACGTGGGGGTCGTCCTGGTTCGCCATGATGACCACGACCTCATAGGGCGCCAAGACGCGGGGCCAGCGCAGGCCGGCCTCGTCGTGGTGCTGCTCCGCGGCCGCGGCCATGATCCGGCTGATGCCGACCCCGTAGGACCCCATCTGGTAGAGCCGCTGCGCGCCGTCCTCATCCAGGTAGGTGGCCTCGAGCGGCCCCGAGTACTGGGTACCGAGCTGGAAGATGTGCCCCACCACGATCGAGCGCCCGATGTGCAGCGCGCCACCGTCGTTGGGGCACACGTCGCCCTCACGGATCTGCACGAGGTCCTCGTAGGCGTCGATCCGGAAATCCCGTTCGACGTTGGCGCCCGTGACGTGCACGTCCACCCGGTTGGCGCCCGTCACCCAGTCCTTGCCGCCTCGCACCGAGTGATCCGCCAAGATCGTGACGTGCTCCCCCATGCCTTGGGGGCCCACGAATCCCTTGGCGTATCCGCCCGTGGCGAAGTCCTCGTCCTCCAGCCGGCGCACGGTCGCGGGGAAGAAGCGGCTCGTGAGCTTCTTCCCGTTGACCTCTCGATCCCCTGGCACGAGGACCATGACTGTGTGGCCGCCCTCCTCGAACAACATGCACTTCAACGTGGCGGCGGCCTCGATACCGAGCTGCTGACACACGGCCTCGATCGTCACCGCCCCCGGAGTGACCACCTCTACCATCGGCTCCAGGTCGGCGACGGTCGCCGGTTCTGGTGCGCGCGGCGTGGCGGCCTCCAGGTCGGCAAGGTAGTCGCCGTGCTCGCATCGCACGAACAGGTCCTCACCCACCTCGGCGAGCGCCATGAACTCATGGTTCACACCGCCGCCGATCGTCCCGGCATCGGCCTCTACGATCACGCGATCGAGCTTGCACCGCTCGAAGATCCGCTCGTAGGCCTCGTACATCACGCGGTAGGAGGCCCGCATCCCCTCTTCATCGCGATCGAACGAGTAAGCATCCTTCATCAGGAACTCCCGGCCGCGAAGGAGGCCGTAGCGGGGACGGAGCTCGTCGCGGTACTTCCACTCCACCTGGTACAGGTTCACCGGCAGGTCGCGATAGGAGGGGAACTCCGCGGCCACCAGGGGGGTGAAGACCTCCTCGTGGGTCGGCCCCAACAGCAGTTGACGACCGTGGCGGTCCTGCAGGCGGAACATCTCGTCGCCGTAGGCCTCCCACCTGCCCGTTCGCTTCCAGGGGTCGGCGGGAAGCGTGATGGGCACGCGCATCTCCTGGGAGCCCGAGGCATCCATCTCCTCGCGCACGATCGCCTCGATCTTGTGCATCACGCGCATCCCGAGCGGCATGGTGGTGTAGACGCCCGCCATCAGCTTGCGGATGAACGCTCCGCGCAGGAGCAGGCGGTGGCTCGGGGCCTCGGCCTCGGCGGGGTCCTCCCGAAGGGTGCGCGCGAACAGCTGTGAGAGCCGCATGAAGCGGAAGGATACCGTTAGGCGCAGCCCGGAACCCGAAAGGCCACCACGCGCGTGCGCCAGCCGAACTGGTTGGAGGTCCCGTAGTACTGGGTCGTGTAATAGAACGTGCAACCGTCCACGGGATCCACCGTGAGATCGGCGTAGTCCCCCCATCGGCGGTAGGCCCCAACCTCCGATCCCGGACCGGTGTAGCCGCGGCGTTCGCCCAGCGTCAGCCCTGGGAGCGCGCCTATATCGGTCGCGTCCTTGCCCGCGTATGCGATCGAGGGGTGCAGCTTGGGCCCGGACAGGGAGTACCCCACCGCAAGGTCGCCATTCTTATCAAGCGCGGCGCTGCCCATCCACCGCGAGCGGCCGTCCGCCGGCGCGTAGGTCCCCTGGTCCTTGATCGTCCAGCTGGTGAAGGTCCGACACGTCGCTGCCGGCCCTTCCCGGGGCGATGCTGGCGTCGCCCCCTGCTCCCAAAGCCCGGTCGATGCGGATGGGCCGTAGAAAAGGGGGGCTCTCGGCGCGCTCGAGTGAGGCCGCACCTACGGCGGCGACCAGCGCGAGGACAGCCGCGCCTGCGGTGATCCTGATCCGGCTGGGTGACACGATCTCTCCCGATGACGTTGAGCGCGTCAGCCTACCCCTGATGACGGGACCGGATCCCGCAATCCAGCCGTTTGACGCGGGAGCCTCCTACCCACGACAATCCCGCCATGCGAGCGCGCGGGATGAGCTGGGTCTGGCGCAAGGGGTTGCACCGCCCGGAGCCGCCGCGCGCCTGACCCACTCTCGCCGATCCGCACGACGCCCCGGGCCGTTCGGTCCGGGGTTTTCCGTTCCCACCCTCGCAGGAGGCACCCGTTGGACGCACCGCTCGAGATCCAGCCCAGCCGTGAGACGTTCGATGCCCTCGCGGCCGAGTGGCCGCTCGTTCCGATGTGGGCAGAGCTCCTCGCGGACGTGTCCACGCCCGTGGGGCTGTTCCCCGCCCTCGCGGGGGCGGGATCGGGGATCCTTCTAGAGTCGGTCGAGCGCAGCGAGCGGTGGGGCCGCTACTCCTTCGTCGCGGGGGATCCCGCCGCGATCGTGGTGGCCGATCGCGACGGGATCCGCGTCACCGATGTGGGCGGTCGGCGCGTCCGCGTGGATGTGCCGGACGGTCCCGCGCGGGAGGCCCTGATCACGATCGCGCGTTCGCTGCAGGCTCCACGGCTTACGGAGCTTCCTGCACTCACGGGGGGATTGATGGGCTACGTCGCCTACGAGGCCGCCGAGCTATTGGATGGGCACCCCGTGCCCGATCCGTCTTCGGCCCCCTGTCCCCCCATCAGCCTGCTCGTGATCGACCGCGCCGTCGTGTTCGACCATTGGAAGCAGCGGCTCATCCTCGTCGCGCACACACCGGCCGGCGGCTACGACGAGGGCACGAGGGCGCTCGATCAGCTGGCCCGCACGATCGCCGGGGCCACCGCGCCCCCGCTCGCGCCGGTCGCGCACTGCGCCGCGGACCTGCCGGGCACCCCCAACATGCCCGACGAGCGGTACCGCGAGATCGTGGCCTCGTTCAAGGAACACATCCTGGCCGGAGACATCTTCCAAGGGGTGCCCTCGCGGCGGGTCACGTTCCCCGCGCCCGAGGGCGGCTTCCCGATCTATCGCCGGCTCCGCGTTGCCAACCCCGCCCCCTACATGTTCTTCCTGCGTATGCAGGGCATGGAGCTCGCCGGCTCCTCACCCGAGCCGCTGGTGCGCGTGGAAGGGCGGAGGGTATCGTCGCGCCCGCTCGCGGGGACCCGCCCGCGGGGGGCAACCGAGGAGCAGGATCGGCAGCTCGAGCGCGAGCTGCTCGCCGACCCCAAGGAGCGCGCCGAGCACGCGATGCTCGTGGACCTGGCGCGCAACGACCTCGGGCGGGTGTGCGTTGCCGGCAGCGTCGAGCCCACGGAGCTGCTCCAGGTGGAGCGCTTCACCAAGGTGATGCACATCGTGTCCACGGTGCAGGGCGATCTGCGCGAGGACCAGCATCCCTTGGACGCGCTCGCCGTGACCTTCCCGGCCGGCACGCTCTCGGGGGCGCCCAAGCGCCGCGCGATGGAGTTGATCGCCCAACACGAGCCCGACGCACGCGGCCCCTACGGCGGCGCGGTGGGCTACCTCACGTTCGCGGGCGATCTGGACTTCTGCATCACGATCCGCACCGCCGTGGTGAAGGAAGGGCAGGCGCATGTGCAGTCGGGAGCAGGGGTGGTGGCCGACTCCGACCCCCAGACCGAGTTGGGCGAGACCAAGGCGAAGGCAGCGGCTCTTCTGCCCGCGGTGGCGCCCACGGGTACGCTCAGCCCCGTGAAGGAGGAGCCCGCCCGATGATCCTCGTCGTCGACCACTACGACTCGTTCACCTACAACCTGGTGCAGCTCATCGAGGGCATGGGGCACGCGACCGAGGTCGTCAAGAGCGACGCGGAACCCGCTGAGGCGCTGGTGGCTCGCGCCCCCTCCGCGGTGATCTTGTCCCCCGGGCCCGGCCGGCCCGAGGAGGCCGGATGCTTCACGGCCCTGTTAGATCTGCTGCCCGCAGCCACGCCCGTGCTCGGCGTGTGCCTCGGACACCAGGCGATCGGCGTCGAGTACGGCGGGACGGTGGCTCGCACGTCACCGGTGCACGGCAAGGCCTCGATGGTGTTCCACGGGGGCGGGGGGCTCTATGAAGGCGTCAGCGACCCCTTCGAGGCCGGGCGCTACCACTCGCTCGTGGTGGCGCGCGAGGATCTTCCCGATGAGCTCGAGCTCACGGCATGGACCGAGAACGGCCTCGTGATGGGCACCACACACCGAGAGCTGCCGCGGTTCGGGGTGCAGTTCCACCCCGAGAGCATCCTCACGCCCGAAGGTCCGGCGATCGTTCGCAACTTCCTGTCGATCGCCGGAAGCTGAACCAACTGCCCCCTTCGGGGGCGGGTGTAGCGTTGGCGGCACCGTCACGAAGAGGACAAGAGGAGGAAGCTCATGGACGATCTCACCGGCCGGTACGAGCGCGCGCTCGCCGAGCTCGACCGCCACGTCCATGACGTGAAACCGGACCAGTGGGCCAACCCCACCCCCTGTACCGAGTGGGATGTGCGTGCTCTCGTGAACCACGTGGTCTACGAAACGCTGTGGATGCCGCCCCTGCTCGAAGGCAAGACCCTCGAGGAGGTCGGCGACCGCTTCGACGGCGATCAGCTCGGCGAGGATCCCGTGGGCGCGTGGGAACGGGCAGCGGCGGAGGCGCTCACGACGATCGGGCAGGAGGGCGTCACCACACGCACGGTGCACACCTCGGGTGGTCCCAGCCCCGCCGATCGGTATCTCGGTGAGCTGCTGTTCGACACCGCGATCCACGGATGGGACCTCGCGCAGGGCATCGGGGTGCCGCACACGATCGAGGCGGAGACCGCCGCCGACCTAGTGACGTGGATAGAGCCCGCATTGCCGATGCTAGAAGCCTCCGGCAGGTTCGGCGTACCGGTAGCGACCGAGGGGGACGTCGACGCCGCCACCCGCCTCATCGCGCTCAGCGGCAGAACCCCGTAGTCCCGTTCACCGAGGCGCCGGGCACCCGGGACCGTAGCGGAACGCCCCGCTGTCCGGCCGGCGTTGGCACGCGGACTCGTCCACCGCCACGAACGCCCTCGCCGGGATACGTTTGAGCTGGTCAAGGAGCCGGTTCGTCCAGCCCGGGTCCTCGCTGCCCTGGAAGAACCAGTCGCTGCCGTTGTCGGCCAGGATCAGGCCGTAGCGCTTCATCGCCGTAAGGATCACGCGGACGTCGGGCCCGAACCCGGCCGTCGGGAAGCCGCGCTTCAGACGGAATCGCGCCCCCATCGGCGGGCAGGATCGGTTCTTCACCCCGGCCTGATGGCGGGCCGGCCACAGGTGATGCCGCGCCGTGCAGGCCGCGGTGAAACGGATCGCGTGGCCGATGACGCCCGCTCGCACCTCGTCGGGACGCAGGAGACCCGGGAAGATCGGCAGGCCCGCGGCGTCGGCACTCGTCCAACCGGAGGGACGAAGCGCGTTCGAGCCCAGATCGAAGATCGCGCCACTGCCGGCCGTGGGACTGCCGCCGTTCCACCGGGCACCGTAAAGCTCATAGAGGATGCAGGTGTCGCGGTTCACCATCAGCGCGTGACGATCGGAACCGCCCTCGATCGTCGTGTCGGCCCCGAACGGGTACGGACCAGGGTCGCTCTCGCCGGCGTACGTGAATAGCACGTGCACGGTGGGATGCGCGCCGCCCGTGACATCGAACGGGATGCCGTAATCCGGCGGTCCGAAATCGGGATGCAGATCGGTGGACGCTGCGTGCATCGCGCTCTTCCAGACCTCGTTCTTGGGGTGCAGGGGGAGCCGGGAGATGTCCATGTTCCAGACGTTGGTGGAAGGCAGTACCGTGCAGGAACTGCCGGGGATCGGAGCGGCGGGCGCGGCATCTGCCGGCACGCAGAGGAGCGCGACGAGCACCACGCCGAACGTCCCTTTCCCCCTCATGGCTGCGCTATCGGCATCGCCCCGTTCGGGGCTTGAGGCGCTAGGCGTCGGCCGGCTCGGGCTCCTCGGCGAGCTTGCGGGCAGCCACCAACCGCGCCTGTTCCATCAAGGTGTCGACGAGCTCAGCCTCGGGCACCTTCGCGACGACCTCGCCCTTGACGATGATGAACCCCAGGCCGTTGCCCGAGGCGATGCCGACGTCGGCCTCGCGCGCCTCGCCGGGGCCATTCACCACGCAGCCCATGACGGCCACGCGCATCGGCACCGTGAACTTCTCCCTCTCCAAGGCGGCGGTGACCTTGCGCGTCAGCTCCAGGACGTTGACCTCGGCGCGGCCGCACGAGGGGCACGCGACGAGGTCGAGGCCGCGCTTGCGCAAGCCGAGAGCCTGCAGGATCGTGGCGCCGGCCTTGACCTCCTCGACCGGATCGTCGGTGAGTGAGACCCGGATCGTATCGCCGATGCCCTCCGCGAGGAGCGCGCCGATCCCCACCGCGCTCTTGATGCCGCCCGTCGGCATCGGCCCCGCCTCGGTGACGCCCAGATGCAGCGGGTAGTCGCAGGCCTCGGATAGCTGACGGTAGGCCTCGATCATCACGCGCGGGCTGGAGTGCTTCACGCTGATCTTGATGTCGAAGAAGTTCTCGTCCTCCAGGATCCGCGCCTCGTTGAGGGCCGATTCCACCAGCGCCTCGGGCGTGGGCGCACCGTACTTCGCGAGCAACTCCTTCTCGAGCGAGCCGGCGTTCACCCCGATGCGGATCGGAACGTCGCGCTCTTTGGCCTCCCGCGCGATCAGCCGCACCTTGTCCTGGTACTTGATGTTGCCGGGGTTGATCCGCAGCCCTTGGATCCCCGCCTCCAGCGCGGCCATCGCGTACTTCCACTGGAAGTGGATGTCGGCAACCACGGGCACCGTCGACTTGGCGGCGATGGCCACCAACGCCTCGGCGTCCTCCCAGTGCGGCACCGCCACGCGCACGATATCCACGCCCGCGGCCACCAAGGACGCGATCTGTTGCAAGGTGGCGTTGATGTCGGCCGTCTTGGTCGTGGTCATCGACTGGATCGAGATCGGGGCGTCGCCGCCGATCGGCACGTCGCCGATGCGGATCCGGCGTGTCTTCCTTCGCTCGATGGTCATCTCGGTGCCCAGTCTATGGATGCAGGTGTCGGATGGACGTTTCGACCTTAGGCGCCGAACCTAGGCGCCGAACACGTGAAAGGTGATCGAGCGCTCCTTCGGCTCATCCATCTCGAAGAAGATCAATCGTTGCCATGTCCCGAACCCCGGCTCGCCCGCTACGACGGGGATGGCGTGCGAGGTGGCCGACAGGAGCATGGCCTTCACATGCGCGTGGCCGTTCTCGCGCTCGTCCGGATTGAGGTTCTGGGTGCGGATCTCGAAGTCGTCGTGCTGGTAGTAGATGCCGTCATGCGGCACGAGGTCCGTGAGGTGTCGCCGGAAGTCCGCCTGCGCGCCTTCTTCCCACTCGTTGATCAGCAGTGCGCAGGTGGTATGGGCGCAGAACGCGATCACGGCTCCGTCGCTGACGCCCGAATCCTTGATCGTCCGCCGCAGATCGTCGGTGAGGTCGAGGAACGCGTAGCGTTCGGGTGCGCTCACCGTCACGGTGGTGGTGTTCGACTTCAAGGATCCCTCCTGTTCCTGGCCGCTGGCGCGACCGGTAGATCGAACGTGAACACGCTTCCCTTGCCGAACTCGCTCTCGGCCTTCAGGTGTCCGCCATGGGCCTCGACGACGGATCGTGCGATCGCGAGACCGATGCCTGTGCCGCCGTCCTCTCGAGACCTCGCCGAGTCGACCCGGTAGAAGCGCTCGAAGAGCCGGGGCAGATGCTCTGAGGAGATCCCGACGCCGGTATCCCGCACGCTGATCGAGACCGCACCGTCATGTCGATGCGCGGACACGACCACCTCGCCGCCCTGGGGCGTGAACCGCACGGCGTTGTCCACCAGGTTGAACAGGACCTGGTGCAGGCGCTCGCGATCCGCGTCGATCGAAGGCAGATCGTCGGGAAGATCGTCCTCGAGCCGCACGCCCCGATCCGAGCGCGCCACGTCGATCTCGGACACGACCTGCGAGACCACCGGGGCGAGCCTCATGGCCTCACGATGAAGCGGCACTTCGCCGGACTCGAGCTTGGACAGATCCAGCAGCTGCTCCACGAGCCTGCCCAGCCGCTCCGACTGGGTGAGCATGACCTGCAGGGTCTCGGGGTCGGGCTGCTCGACGCCGTCCAACAGGTTCTCCAGGTGCGCGCGGATGGCGGTGATGGGCGTCTTCAGCTCGTGCGAAACGTTGGCCACCAGGTCCCGGCGGGAGGTCTCCAAGTGCTCGAGCTCAGCGCTCATGCGGTTGAAGGCGGCGGCCAGCTGCCCCACCTCGTCCCGGCTCGTGGTGTGCACCCGTCCGGTGTAGTCACCCGTCTCCATGCGCTTGGCGGTCGTCGCCATGTCGCGCAGCGGCTGGGTCATGCCACGTGCGAGCCAGCGTGCAAGGACCAAGGCGATCACCGCCGCGATCCCCCCGGCGAGCAGGAACTGCCACCAGACGCTCTGCAGGAACCCGAGGGTGGCGGAGATACGGCCGAGGGACCCTCGCGTGGGTGAGGCCCGCATCACCGTGATGGCCGCGCCTTGCTGCCCGAGCGGCAAGAACGCGTACACGTTCTTGCCTACCACCCCCCAGTGCGGCACGGTGTCGTCGAACATCGGCGCGGTCACGCCCAGGTCGGCACCCTCGAGCGTGATGATGCCTCCGGCGTCGCGGCGCGCCACCACCGTGCTGGGCGGCAGCGTGTCGATCTCCCCGAGCTGCACCTTGCGCGCCAGGCTGAGGGCGTCGATGGCCTCTGAATCCTTCGGTGAGTTCCTCAGGGCGAAGCCGATGAGCCCGTAGGAGATCGCGATCGTGATGGCCACCGCCACCACGATGGTGGACCCGAGCTTGCCCCGGATCGTCGGGAGGCGCTCGAGCGGGCGCGCGCTCACGCCGATCCCTGGAAGGCGTACCCCACGCCGTGCACCGTGCGGATGAAGCGCGGCTCGTTGCCGTCCTCACCGAGCTTGCGCCGGATCCGCGCGACATGCGAGTCCACCACGCGGCCGCCCGCGTAGTCCTGGTAGCCCCACACGCGGTCCATGAGCACCTCGCGGCTGAGCACCACGCCGGGGTCGCGGGCGAGCGTCAGCAGGATCTCGAACTCGAGGGGTGTGAGTCCGATCTCCTCGCCGTCGACGTTCACGCGCCGCCGGGAGGGGTCGATCTCCAGGCCGTTGCCCCCCAGGATCGTGTCGGGCTGCGGCGCGCGCATGCGCTCCATCCGGTGCAGGATCGCCTTCACGCGTGCGGCGAGCTCTCGAAGACTGAACGGCTTGGTGAGGTAGTCGTCGGCGCCCACCGCGAACCCCGCCACCTTGTCGGCCTCTTCGGTCTTGGCGGTGAGCATCAACACCGGGGTCCATCCGTCGCGCTGGATCACCTTGCAGACCTCCAGCCCGTCCATCCCCGGGAGCATGAGGTCCAGCACGACGAGGTCGGGCTTATGCGCACGATGCAACTCGATAGCTTGTGGCCCGTCGGACGCCACCACCACGCGATAGCCCTCGCTCTCGAGCCGCGCGCGAACGGCCTCGGCGATCGACTCCTCATCGTCCACGACCAACACCGTTTGCTCGCTCATGCATGCATCGTATCCGCAGCGTGTTGCGCGACTCCGGGGGCGATGTTGAGAAAGTATGGCGACCGAACATCCGCCCGGCGAGGGCGTCGGCGGGCCTACGGGGCCGGGATCGGCTTGGTGAAGTCCAGGATCACTGTCGCCAGCACGAACACGACGAAGAACGCCATCACGGCCGCCGAGACCGGGATCAGCTTGCGCATGTCGATCGCGCGACCCCGCACCTTCTCGATCCCGAGGACCATCAGATGGCCCCCGTCGAACGGCGGCAACGGGATCAGGTTCAACAATCCGATGAACACGGTCACGAAGGCCAGGAAGTACAGGACCGTGCCCCAGTCACCCGCGGCGCCCGTGGCCCCCACCTGCTGACCGATCCCCACCACGCTGGTGCTGTCCGTGGTTGCGCGCGGGGTGTCGGTGAACAGGAGGCGGAAGATCCTGCCGATGCCCTGGGGTCCGAACACCCGTCCGATCTGCGCGAACGACTCTCGGATCGACTGCCCCACGAGCTTCACGCCACCGATCAGCGATGGGATCACGCCTTGGCGTTCCCCTTCCGGTGGCGCGAGCACCATCCCCACCCGACCCACCATGGCACCGTCGATCGGCGATAGCGAGAGCTCGGGGACCAAGGAGAGCTCGACCGTGGCGGCGCCGCGCGCCACCGTCAGCCGCAAAGGCTGTCCGGGCCGGTCCCGTGCTTGCGCGGTCAGGATCTGCGAGACCTGCTCGGGCGCAGGGTCGCTCACGTCCCCGAGCCCCACGATGACGTCGCCCGCGAGCAGTCCCCCCTCGGATGCCGGGCCGGCGTGTCCGTTTAGCGATCGTTCGACCCGCTCCACCACGACGGCGCCTGTACGAGGATCGCCGAAGAAAAAGAGCCAGGATGCGAAGAGCAGGGCAGCCACGACGAAGTGCGAGCCGGGGCCGGCGAAGATCGTGAGGGCCCGCTGCCAGATCGGCTTGGCGCCGTAGGAGCGCGGCAGATCCTCGGGGGCGACCGGTTCGTACGGGTTCATGCCCGCGATCTTCACGTACCCGCCGAGCGGCAATCCCTTGATCCCGTACTCGATCTCACCCCGGCGGAACGACCACACCTTGGGGCCGAACCCCACGAAGTACTCCTCGACCTTGAAGCCGAAGGCGCGCGCGACCGTGTAGTGCCCCCCCTCATGGATCAGGATGATGAAGAGCAGGCCGGTGAAGAAGACGATGATGGCGAGCGTGGAGGACATGCCGAGGGGTTAGCGCTCCTCGATGATCTCGGCCGTGCGTGCGCGAGCCCACGTGTCGGCCCGCTCGATGTTCACGACCGAGACCACCGAGCCCGGATCGTGCTCGTCGACGACGGTCTGGACGATCTCGACGATCCGCGTGAGGGCGAGCTTGCCCTCCAGGAACGCCATGACGGCCACCTCGTTCGCCGCGTTCATCACCGCCGGGAAGGTGAGCCCGAGGCCTCCCACCCTGTACGCGAGGTCCACCGCCGGGAATGCCTCGCGATCCACCGGCTCGAAGGTGAGCGGGCGCTCCGTGAGCGGCACTGGCTCGACGCCCCCCGGCAGCCGTTCGGGCCAGGCGAGCGCGAGCTGGATCGGCAGCCGCATGTCGGGCTTGGCCATCTCCGCGCGCAGGCTGCCGTCGCGGAACTCCGCCATCGCGTGCACGAGCCCTTCGGGATGGATGAGCACGTGGATCTGCGAGTACTCGAGGTCGAACAGGTAGTGCGCCTCGATCACCTCGAGCCCCTTGTTCATGAGAGTGGCCGAGTCGATCGTGATCTTGGGGCCCATGCTCCACACGGGATGCTGCAGGGCCTCCTTGACCGAGGCCTTGGCGAGTTCGCCTCGCGTCCAACCCCGGAACGGCCCCCCCGAGCCGGTGAGCACCACGCGCTTGAGATCCTCGCGACGCTCGCCGCGAAGCGCCATCGCGAGCGCCGCGTGCTCGGAGTCCACCGGCAGCAGCCGTTCCGGCTCACCCTTGATGAGGTCGGTGACGAGCTCGCCGCCGACGACGAGGCTCTCCTTGTTGGCCAGGGCAAGCGTCTTGCCGCTCTGGAGCGTCGCGAGCGTGGGCGCCAGCCCCGCGGAGCCCACGAGCGCGTTGAGGACGATGTCTGTCTCGGACTCGCGCGCGAGCGTCTCGGTGGCATCGGGGCCGACGATCAGCTCGACACCGCGGATCTGTCCGAGCTTGGCCTTGATGTCCTCAGCCGCGTCCTCATCGGCGATGGCGACGACAGGGGGAAGGAACTCGCGGATCTGCCCCGCAAGCAGCTCCGTGTTCGCGCCTGCGGCAGACATCCCCACGACCTTGAACCGATCGGGATTGTGACGAACGACGTCGAGCGCTTGCGTGCCGATAGACCCGGTCGACCCGAGGATGGTGACGGCTTTCATGGCCTCAAGGGTACCCCGAGGCGCCCGTTAGGCGGGGAGTTCGGGTCAGGCGAAGACGATCCGGAAGAACAGGAACGTGGCAGGGGCGACGAAGAGCAGGGAATCGATGCGGTCCAAGACTCCCCCGTGGCCGGGCAGCACGCTGCCCATGTCCTTGACCCCCATGTCACGCTTGACCAGGGACTCCGCGAGGTCTCCGAAGGTAGCGGCCGCCGACACCACCAGACCGAGCAAGAGCGTCTCGATGCGCATCTCCTCGAACGAGGTCACGAACGTCGTGACCAACGCCACCGAGACGATCACCGTCACGATCGTGGCGATGATCAACCCTTCGATCGACTTCTTCGGGCTCACGGTGGCCGCGAGCGGGCGCCGGAAGAACTGCCCACCCATGATCGATCCCCCCAGGAACGCCGAGGTGTCGAAGACGAACGTCAAGCCGATGACGCTGATCACCAGGGCCTTGCCGTCCGGTTGATCGAGCATGACGAGCAGGTACGCGGCCAACAGCGGGATCCAGGCGAGGTTCATGATCGTGAGGCCGATGTTCACCACGATCTCCTTGCGGTGGGTCGCGGGAACCGCCATGAACCACAGCAGCGTGGCGATCACGCCCAGGACGAACATGGCGAGCACCGCCGGCTCGCCGCGGTAGTAGGCGCCACCCATGATGAGCGCGCCGGTGACGAGCCCCACCGCGGTGGCGGGCTGCTTGTGATGCTTGGCCATCACGCCGTACATCTCCGCCTGGGCGTAGAGAACCAGGGCCGTGGCGAGGATCGCGAACAACCCCTTGGCGATCAGGAGCGTGCCGAGCGCGAGGCCCGCCAGGAGCACCCCGGTGAGGAACGCCGCGGGGACGTCACGCTCGTTCGGATCGGGCCCACGGCGGCTCTCGACACTGGCGCCGACCTCGACCGACGCCGGCTCCTGCCAACTCGGTCCGCCCAGCCCTTCGGATCCAACGGTCACGGTGCGTGGACCGCCGCCGGAGGGGTCGAGGTCGGACAACAGGTCACGCTCCACGCCGTCGGACTCCTCCTCCGCGATGAGATCCGCGCCCGCCGAGGACTCGACCGTCTCTTCCGTACCTTCATGATCGAACGGCACGACATCGGCGTCATCGCCCACGACGTCGGAGAAATGCTGAGCGGCGGCTTCCAAGTCCTCCTGCGAGGGGGACTCTAGATCGTCGGGATCGTCCTGGGACAGGAACGAGGGCGGGGCGGCGTCTTCGTGCGAGGCGGGCACCTCGGGCTCGCCCATCAGCGGCCACTCCGCGGTATCCTTGTCGAGCGCGTCGCCCCCCTCGGGCTCATCGTCGCCGAACAGGTCGGGCTGTCCCGCGTGGGGCTCGGGCGGCGGAAAGTCGTCTGCGGGCTGACCCGAGGACACATCCATGATCTCGACGACCTCGGGAAGGCCCGGGTCGTCGTCGATGCTCTCGATCGCCTCGATCACGCTGGTGTCGTACCAACTCTCGTCGTCCTCGTGATCCGCGTGGGAACGCGGGTTGGGAACGGCGGGAGCAGGCTCGGACGGCTGGGGAGACGCTGGAGCCTCTGGGGCCTGAGTTTGAGGCGGAGCCTCGCCTGCCCGCACCGACACGTGCTCCTCACTGGGAACCTCCCGCGAGCCCGCCGAGGCGGGTTCATCCCAGTCGACATCCTTGATGGGCGCGAAGAACTTGTCCAGATCCTCGAACAGGTCGTCGCCGTCGCGCTTGTCGTTAGCCACTAGACCTCCATGAGCTCCTGCTCCTTGTTGCGCTGGATCTCGTCGATCCCGCCCACGTGCCGGTCGGTGAGTTTCTGGAGCTCTTTCTCGGCGCGCACGAGATCATCTTCCGAGATGTCGCCGCCACGCTCAAGCTTCTCCATCTCTTCCTTGGCGTGCCGCCGAACGTTACGCACGGCCACACGGCCGTCCTCCGCGCGCGCATGGACCTGCTTCACGAGATCCTTGCGTCGTTCTTCCGTGAGCGGCGGGAACGCGAGCCGGATCACCTGACCGTCGTTCGAGGGCGTGATCCCGAGGTCACTGGACTGGATCGCCTTCTCGATGAGCCCCAACGAGCTCTTGTCGAACGGAGTGACGGCCAAGAGCCTGGGTTCCGGAACGTTGATCGACGCGAGCTGGTTGAGCGGAACCTGGGCGCCGTAATACTCCACGATGACGCGGTTCAACACCGCTGGCGCCGCGCGACCGGTGCGGATGTTGGACAGGTCCTCTTTGAGGTGGCTGACGGCCTGCTCCATCTTGTGAGCGGCATCCTTCTGAGCTGCGTCGGTCGTCATCGTTCTCCTTGTGGCACGGAGCCTAGTGGACCAGCGTCCCGATGGGCTCGCCGTTCACCACGCGGCTGATGTTCCCCTGGTCACGCAGATCGAACACGATGATGGGCAGCTTGTTCTCCATGCAGAGCGAGATCGCGGTCGCGTCCATCACTTGGTAGCCCTCCTTGAGCACGTCGACGTATTGGATCTCGTCGAAGCGCGTGGCTGAGGGATCCAAGTGTGGGTCCGCGGTGTACACGCCGTCCACCTTGGTGCCCTTGAGCAAGGCGTCTGATCCCATCTCGAGCGCGCGCTGGGCGGCGCAGGTGTCCGTGGAGAAGAACGGCACCCCGAGCCCGGCCGCGAAGATCACCACGCGGCCCTTCTCCAGGTGGCGACGAGCGCGGAGCGGCATGAAGGGCTCCGCCAGCTGGGTCATCGCGATGGCGGTCTGCACGCGCGTGGTGACATGGATCTTCTCGAGCGCGTCCTGCAGGGCGAGGGCGTTCATGACCGTGGCGAGCATGCCCATGTAGTCGGCGCGGTTGCGCTCGATATCGGGAGCCTGGCGGCCGCGCCAGATGTTGCCGCCGCCCACCACGATCGAGGTCTGGACGCCCAGATCCACGATCTCCGCGAGCTGGCGGGCCACCAGCGCGGTGGCCTCCGTGTTGATCCCGTACTCCGCCGACGCAGGGGCGAACGCCTCACCCGAGAGCTTCAGCAGGATCCGCTGGTACCTGGGCCGGGCTGCTCCCTGCTCCGTCATCGGCTCGATCCCTCCTGGTGGGCAGCTCCTCGTCGGCGGCGCGTAGGACTCTACGCCTCCTCGGGCGCGGCGCCCCTGGCATCACCGTCGTCGCCAAGCTTGAAACGGGCGAAGCGGCGGACCGCGATCTTCTCCTTGAGCTGGGCGGCGACCTCGTCGAGCAGCTGCTGCACGGTCTTTGCGTCGTCCTTGACGAAGGGCTGGTCCACGAGGACCAGATCCGTGAGATGGGCGCGCAATTTGCCCTCCACGATCCGCTCGATCAGCTGCTCGGGCTTGCCGGACTCCCTGGCCTGCGCTTCGAAGATGACCTTGACGCGGTCGATCTCGGCCTGGGGAACCTGATCGCGCGTCACGAATCCGGGCGAGGCCGGACTCGCGATGTGCAAGGCGATGTCCTTGACCAGGGTCTTGAACTGATCCGTGTTGGCCACGAAGTCGGTCTCACAGTTGACCTCGACCAGGACGCCCACCGTGTTGTTGAAGTGGATGTAGCTGTCGACGAGGCCCTGGTTAGCCGAACGGCCGGCGCGTTTCTCCACGCCGGCAAGACCCTTCATCCGCAGGAGCTGGATGGCCTTGTCGAAGTCGCCTTCGGTCTCTGTCAGTGCCTTCTTGCAGTCCATCATGCCGGCGCCGGTGGCCTCGCGAAGCTCCTTGACCTGCTGGGCGGTGATGTCGCTCATCGGGGTGTTACTCCTGGGTGGCGGGGGTCGCAGGGGCACCTGGTGTCGCTGGAGCCTCAGCGGCTGGGGCCTCAGCGGTCTCGGCCTCGGCGACCTCCATGATCTGCGCCGGCGACGTCGTTGGGGCGTCGGGCTCGAAGACGGTGGTGGCGGCGATCTCCGCGGCGACCTCCGGGGTGGGCGTCTCGTCGACGGCCGCGGGGGCGGGGGTCGACTTCACCGCGGGAGCCTTCGGCGCGGCCGTCGACCTCTGCACGACCTCGTCCTTTGCCATCCCGTAGCCCCCGGCGAGCGCGTCGGCGATCACCCTGGTCACCAGGTTCACGGCACGGATCGCGTCGTCGTTGCCCGGGATCACGTAGTCGACCTCGTCGGGATCGGCGTTGGTATCCACGATGGCGATCACGGGGATCCCCAGCTTGCGCGCTTCGTTGACGGCGATGTGCTCCTTCTTGGTATCGATCACGAAGACGGCGTCGGGGAGGCGCTCGAGATCCTGGATCCCGCCGAGGTTGCGATCGAGCTTCTCGCGTTCGTGCCGCAAGCGGATGCCCTCCTTCTTGGGGAGGTAGTCGATGGCGCCGGACCGCTCCATCTCGCGCAGCTCGCGAAGGCGCAGGAGCCGCTTGGAGATGGTGGTGAAGTTGGTGAGCATGCCACCCAGCCAGCGGTGGTTCACGAAGGGCATACCGATACGCGCGGCCTGTTCGGCCACGACCTCCTGAGCCTGCTTCTTGGTCCCGATGAACAGGATGATGCCGCGGCGCCTCCCGAGGGACTGGGCGAACGCGTGGGCTTCCTCGATCCCCGATAGGGACTTCTCGAGGTCGATGATGTAGATCCCGGACCGCTCCCCGTAGAGGAAGGGCTGCATCTTCGGGTTCCAGCGGCGGGTCTGGTGGCCGAAATGCACGCCTGCCTCGAGGAGCTCCCGCCTGGTCACGACCGGCATGGAGTGTGCTCCTTTTCTCGGTTGTCATCCTCCGCCCGGATCAACCCGTCACCGGCCCGGCCTCGCGGCGCGGGACCCCGGCGATGCGGTCCTCAGGCGTGTGAACTCGGCGCGTGAGCGCCGGCGGAGGCGAGTCTAGCAGCGTAGATGACCGCGCGACGGCTCAGCGCCGGCCGCCCTCAGCGCCGGTGGGAGGCGCGAGCCTTTGGCTCAGGGGTCGCGGGCACCTCGTCCGTGATGGACAGGTAGCGGAAGGCGAAGGTTGCCATGAAGACGAGGTGCGCGACGTTGACGAGGATCACGAACACCCATGCCCCCACGGTGGGATCTACCCCGATCAACTTGCCGGGCACTCCCGGGATCACGCTGGATGCGATGGCGGGCACCACGTAGAGCGCCGCCATCGCGAGGTTGCCCGAGCCCGGGATGCGGGCGGCGCGGATCGAGCGCCCGAGCGATTCCGCCATACCCCGGTGCTCGGCCACCGCCATCACGGGCGCGAACACGAACAGATACAGCGCGGCCACGAGGGCGCCGATCTGCAGCAGGAGGCCGATGCCTCCGCCCAGGAGCTGCAGAAGGATGCTCGAAAGGGTGAGGATGAACATGTCGGTGATCCCCACCGCCAGACTCGTGGGGATGATGCGAAGCCCTTGCGGCACGGCGGCCGACGTCAGCCGATCCTCCTCCAGCACCTGCACGATGCCGGCGACCAGCATGCTCAGGACCACGGCGCGGGTCACCACGAACAGAAGCAGGACGATGAGGCCGGTCTGCGCGCCGTACAGCGAGGTGGCGAGCCCCCCGTCGAAGCCCGTGCCCACCGGGGGAAGCGCCAGCGCGCTCGCGAAGACCGAGAACGGCCCCTGGAAGCCGAGGGCCACCATCAGCACCCACTCCACGAGCAGGATCGCCGGGACCGCGATCACCAGGACCGGCGTGGAGACCACGGCCACCAAGCCTCGAAGCAGCGACGACGGGATCTTCGGCATCGCCGACGTCCCGGGCGGGCGCGGGGCGAGGAACCCTCCCAACAGCCCGCGGGGCTTCGGCGCCACCTCCGCCGCGGCGCCGTTGGACTTGGGAGCCCGATAGCTGCTGGGCGGGCGCTTCGGGTGCTTGTTGGTCATGGCAGGTCCCCGAGCTGCGGGAGGGGCACCGGCGCGTCGTCGTCCTCGATGATGAATGCGGGGCCCATCCGGCGCCCGAGCATCCCACCGAGCAGGACGATGATCACCACGACAGGGATCGCGGCGATCAGGAAGCCGCGCCCGATCGCGCCGGGGTGTGCGACGGTGGGTGAGACCAGATCGATGAGCGTGCCCGAGTCGTCGTGGCGGAGCGCCATGATCCCGGCGGCCGACCCGCCGCGGATCCCCAGGATGAGATCGGCGGTGGGCGTGAGGCCACGTAGCGGACCTGCTTCGCCGCTCTGCCACACCAGGTGACCGGTGGCAGTGGAGATGGCGGCGAGGCGGCCGGCTTGGGTGCCCACCAGCACCGAATCGCCAGCCAGCACCGGCCAGCCACGCGAGGTGGTCTCGTTGAGCGCGTAGTCCCAGATCCGTGACCCGTCGGAGGCATCCAACCGATACATCTGCCCGTTCACATCGAGCGCGTACACCGATCCGGCGGCGGTGGCGGGGCCCCCGAGCGGGCTCAGGGTCGCGTTGAGCCGAGCGCTCCATCGCTGCGTCCCGGTCGTCATGTCGAGGGCCCGCACCGTGCTGTCGGTGATGCCGACGTACACGGCTCCATCGCTCACGGACGGTCCCGAGATGAGACCGGGCTCCTGCGCGGTGAATCGCCACGCCAGCGAGCCGTCCGCCACCCTGAAGGCGACCACCGCGGGAGGGGTGCGTAGCTCGCCCTGGACCGTGGCGATCACCAGGTCTCCAACGATCGCGAGCGGTGTGCTGAGCTCGCCGCCGGTCCCCCCCTTCCAGCGCACCGTTCCCGTCGCCACGTCGACGGCATAGACCGTGCCGGCGGTGGTGCCCACGAACGCCATGGTCCCTTGCACCGCCACGCCCGTCTTGCTGGCGGCATCGAGCCGGACGGGGTCCCACACGGGGTCCTGCGTCTCGAGCTCGAAGGCCGCGAGGTGCGAGTCCACCTGACCGGAAGGGGCGAGGGCGCCCGTGGGGCTCCCGGACGGGGTCGCCGCGACGGACGGCGCGGGCGTTGACGGCGTCGCGCTCGCGCCCGGCCCCTCGTCAGCGAATCCCTCGGTGTACACCACGGCCGTGGACCGGTCCACATCGACGACGGCGGGCGTGACCGATGGACCGAACGCCCTGTCAACCGCGAACGACGGCGCGCCGGTCATGACGTCGAACCCGAGCACCTGAACGGGTCCGACCACGACCGCGATGGCGCCGGCGAGCACCGGCGCCGACATGCCGTAACGCTCGCCGGGGCCGGCGAGGGGCACGGGGGTGATCCAGGCCTCCGCGTACGGCGGCGGCGCGGCGGCGGAGGCGGCGCCCGAGTGCGCGGCATCGCCCTGGGCCTGCGTCCATGCGGGGTTCGCGGCATCTTGGGCGAGGGCGGGCGATGCGGCCACCATCGCGCATGCGCACGCGATACCCATGAGGCTGGCCGCGCGTGCGATCAGCGGGCGACGAAAGGTGGTGGTGACGCGAGCGGTGTACAAGTCGCGTCATTCTAAGGGGCGGACGGCCGAGCGCCCCTTAGAAGGAGTGTCGGTGCGCCGTCTACACGGGCGCGAGGTGGATCAGGGAACCGACGTCCAACGGGGCAAGGTAGTCGAGCGGGTCGACGTAGGCGCCGTTGAGCTTGACGCCAAGGTGCAGGCTCGGGACCAGATCGCCCGGATGCCCAGAGCCCGTTCGCGCGACCGGCTGGCCGACCACCACCGCGTCGCCCTTGTGCACGAGCAGCGAGGTGATCCAAGAGTATGTCGAGGACAACCCTCCCCCGTGGCCGATGGTGAGGAAGAGATTGCCACCCACCTTGCCGGCGAAGGTCACCATGCCGTCTGCAGGCGCGGTGATGCGGGTGCCCACCGGCGCTCCGATATCGATGCCACGATGACCGGCCCCGTAGGTGGACTGCGGCGGGTCGAACCCCCGCAGCACGGGGCCGGCGACCGGCCAGGGCCAGGTTCCGGCCGCGGTTGCCGGCTCGGCGCCGGACCCCGCGGCCAGGAGCAACAGCGCGGTGAGCAGCAGCGCGGCGAACGATCGAGATCGATATGACATGCGTGCGAGGCTACCGAGGCGCGGGGCGCGGAACCGTGATGCCGCTCACATCCGGTAGGCGTCAGTCGAACTCGGAAAGCTGACCCCGCAAACTGCCCACGGCTTTGGTGTGGATCTGACAGATCCGCGACTCGGTGACGCCGAGGATCTCCCCGATCTCGGCGAGCGTCAGCCCCTCGAAGTAGTAGAGGGTCACGACGATCTTCTCGCGCTCCGACAGCGAGTTCACCGCGGCCGCCAGGAGGCCGCGGGTCTCCTGCGACTCCACGCCGGAGGTCGGATCGACTCCCTTGTCGGCGAGGGTGTCGATCAGCGAGACCTGCTCGCCCCGGTCGGCGCCCACCGAGACCAGTTCGTCGAGGGCCAACACCGAGACGAAAGAGATCTGCGAGACGACATCGTGCAGTTCTCGCAGGGTGATGCCGAGGCGCTCGGCCAACTCCTTCTCCGTGGGTTGACGCTTGAGCATGGCCTCCAGGTCGGTGTTCGCCTTGTCGATCTCCCGAGCCTTGAATCGCACAGAGCGCGGCACCCAGTCCATCGCGCGGAGCTCATCGATGATGGCGCCCTTGATGCGAGGGATCGCGTAGGTCTCGAACTTGTTCCCACGCCCGGGTTCGAACTTGGTGAGGGCGTCGATCAGGCCGAAGACCCCGTAACTGACGAGGTCGGCCTGCTCCACGCTGGAAGGCAATCCGGTGGCCACACGGCTGGCCACGTACTTCACGAGCGGGGCGTAGTGGAGGATGAGCTTTTCGCGCGCGTCCATCTCGCCCGCGCTCTTGAAGGCGTGCCAGTGCCCGCCCAGCTCATCGTCGACATGGGGCGGCACCGTGATGGTGCGGTCGAAGTCGTCCTTGGACGTGGCGGAGGTATTGGTGGCCGTTTTCGTGGAGGTCTTGGTGGCCGTCTTGACGGCGGCCGATGCTTTCTTGGTCGGCGCCACGTCAGGCCCTCGGGTGGGACCGCTCGTACGCTTCGAACAGGCGCGCCCGGGAGACGTGGGTGTAGCGCTGCGTGGTGGCCACGCTCGCGTGTCCCAGAAGCTCCTGTACAGCTCGGATGTCGGCCCCTCCTTCGAGCAGATGCGTGGCGAACGAATGACGCAGGGTGTGCGGGGTGACCCGACGACCCGGCAGCAGCGTATCGCCATATCGTCCCACCATCGAGCGCATGTCGCGGGTGCTGAAGGGTTTCTTCTTCCGGTTGAAGAACAGGTGGGCGGAACCTTCCGGGGCCATCAACGGACGCCCGGCCTGCAGGTATTCCCTGATCGCCACCACGGCGAAATCCGACATGGGGACTTCGCGCTCCTTGTCGCCCTTGCCCAGGACGAGCACCCGGCCTCGATCCAGGTCCACCCGGTCAAGGGTCAATCCGGCCACCTCCCCGACCCGCAGCCCCGACCCGTAGAGCAACTCGAGCACCGCACGGTCCCGCAGGGCCGCGGCGACCTCCGTCGGCGGCAGTGTCGCCTCGGAGACCGGCGCCTCGGCGAGGGCGGCCGCCTCGGTGGCGCGGAGCACGGTGGGGAGCCGGTTCACGACCTTGGGCCGCCCGAGCAACAGGGAGGGGTCCTGTGGTACGCGTCCGTCCTCGACAGCCCATCGATAGAACGTGTGGATGGTCCCGACGCGGCGCGCGATCGAGGCCCGCGCATAGCCGAGCGTGTGCTGCTGCGCTAGGAAACGACGGAGCAAGGGGTAGGAAGCATCCGTGAGCGAGGATCCGTTCCGGTGCAGGAAGAGCGCGAGCTGCCGTAGGTCGCGACGGTACGCGGCCTCCGTATCGGGCGAGAGGCGCCGCTCGAGGCGTACGTGGTCGGCGAAGGCCTCGATGATCGCGGATCGGGCGGCGGGGGGCTCGTCGGTCACGTCTGTGTTTACCAGTGGCCGTGGACCGGTGCAAGGACGCCGCGGAGACTAGCCAGAACGGCTAGAGCCGATCACCTCTGTCCGTGCCGGCGCGTGCGTTCGTTCATAGCGCCCGCCCACGCTCCGCACCAGCCCCCGCAGCTCGAGGTCCAACAGTGCGGTGATGGCATCGGGGATGGAGCACGCGGCCGCCCGCGCGACGGCATCGGGCAGGCACGGACCCGCGATCGCCTGGTAGGCGCGACGTTCGACCTCCGGCAGATCCTGGGGAGCTGCCGCGGCGAGGCGCCCGGCGATGCCCAGATCGGCGAGCAGGTCGTCGGCGCCGCGGATCGGCGTGGCTCCCTCACGGATGAGCTCGAGCGGGGTCTCCGACAACGGACTGTTCACCGGACCGGGGACCGCGAAGACGTCGCGGCCCAGATCCAGGGCGTGGTTGACGGAGATCCGCGACCCGCTCTTGGAACCCCCCTCCACCACCACGAGGGCCTGCGCGAGCGCTGCGATGATCCGGTTGCGCGAGGGGAAATGCTGGGGCTGCGCCGGGGTCCCAGGGGGATACTCCGAGACGACGGTCCCCGTGGCCTCGATCCGTTGGAGCATCCCGCGCTTGGACGGCGGGTAGAACACATCGATGCCCGAGCCCAGCACGGCGACCGTAGGGCCGGGCGCGGCCAACGCCCCGAGGTGGGAGGCGGAATCGATGCCGTTGGCGGCGCCGCTCACCACAGGCACTCCGGCGCCCGCGAGTCGCCTCCCGAGGTCATAGGCGACGTCACGGCCCAGCGGCGTGCAACTGCGCGAACCCACGACGGCCACACGCCATCCGCGTTCACCGAGCGCCCGCCCACGCACGAAGAGCCAACCAGGTGGATCGTGCAGCAGGTCGTTCAGCTCGGAAGGGAACCCCGGATCGCCGTTGGCGAGCAGCACGCCGCCGCACGCGTGCGTCGCGCCGAGGAGCACCTCAGGATCCACGTCGGCGATCCGCGCCCGATCCAGATCACTGCCCGCCCGGCCCGCGGCGATGGCCGCCAACGTCGTCGACGCCGACCCCTCGCGCCACGCCAGGGCATGGAGCGAGCGAGGGATGATGCCACGCAGCCGCGTCATCACGGCGAGCGCCCTGCGTTCCCGCGCTCCGTCGGCGAACCCCGGCGGCCACCCCGGTCCCACCTCACCCCGCACGCGGCATCTCCTCCTGTCCTTCGAACCCGGTTCGATACGAGAGTGCCTCGGCCAGATGCGGCCGCTCGATGCGCTCCGACCCCTCCAGGTCAGCGACCGTGCGGCCGACCTTGAGCGCCCGATCGAACCCTCGGCCCGTGAGCGCCATGGCTTCGACCGCGCGCGCCAACAGCTCCTCGGCGCCGGAGCTGAGTTGCGCCTCGCGCCGAGCCGCCGGGCCGGGCAGATGCGCGTTGCACAGGGCCCCGAGGGCCGCATACCGATGGCGCTGGCGTTCGCGCGCCTCCTGCACTCGGTCGCGCACCGCCGACGACGGCTCGCCCGGACGAGAGCCCATGAGTTCCTCCTTGGTGAGCCTTGGAACCCGCAAGCGCAGGTCGATGCGGTCCAGGAGCGGACCAGAGAGCTTCTGGCGGTACTGCAGGACCCGATGATCGGCGCATGGGCAGTGCCGGACGGTGTCGCCGTGGTATCCGCACGGACACGGGTTGGCGGCGGCCACCAGGGTGAAGCGCGCCGGGAACTCGACAGAGCCCACGGTGCGCGTGACGACCACCCGGCCGTCCTCCAGAGGTTGGCGAAGCGCCTCGATGGCATCACGACGAAACTCCGTGAGCTCGTCGAGGAACAGGACACCGTGATGCGCGAGACTGACCTCGCCGGGGCGCAGCACCGTGGAGCCGCCTCCCAGCAGTGCCGTGGTGGACACGGAATGGTGGGGAGAACGGAACGGCCTGATCCGCAGGAGTCCCTCCCCCGCCAGGAGCCCCGCCACGGAATGCAGCTGGCTGGCCTCGAGGGCCTCGGCCCGAGAGAGCGCAGGCAGGATCGTGGCCAGCCGCCGGGCGAGCATGGTCTTGCCCGCGCCGGGCGAGCCCACCATGAGCAGGTTGTGTCCCCCCGCGGCCGCCACCTCCAGCGCCCTGCGCGCCTGCGTCTGTCCGCGGATCTCTGCAAGATCCACCGAGAATGCTTCGATGACAGGAGCCGGGACCGGCCCGCGTTCTGGCGGCTGCCAGGTGCCACGAAGGAAGGCGGCGACCTCTGCGAGGCTCGATACGCCGACGACCTCGAGCCCTTCGATCTGTGAGGCCTCCAACGCGTTGGCCGCCGGCACGATCACGCCCCGCAGACCCGCGCACACCGCGGCGATCGCCACTGAGAGCACGCCCGGGGTGGACAACACGTCCCCCTTGAGCGACAGCTCTCCCGCCAAGGCCCAGCCCCCGACCGCCCTCGCAGGCACCTGTGTGGTGGCCACGAGCACCGCCACCGCGATCGGGAGATCCATACCCGGCCCTTCCTTGCGAAGGGTGCCCGGCGCGAGGTTCACCACCACCCGGCGCAGCGGCCACTCCAGCTCCGCATGCTCTACCGCCGGGCGGATCCGGTCGCGCGCATCCTGGATCGGTGCGCCCGGCAGCCCTGTGAGGGTGAGAGAGGGAAGCCCCCGGCCAACGAAAGCTTCGACCGTGATGAGGTGTCCCCCCACCCCCAAGACCGTCACGCCGATCACACGCCCGTACACGAGCGCGAACGCTACCGGCGGTAGATCGGCGGTCCCGTGACGACCGTCACGGAACGGCGAGAACGAGCACCGGCTGCGACTAGACACATGCACCCCATGCGCACGACGACCGATCGGGACCCCCGAGCGCCAACGGGACCCACGGTGCCCGACGGCAGGCTCTCCGTGTTGGGGGACAACCGCGGCGACTCCTGCGACTCACGATTCGCGCTGGGCCTCGTGCCCTCGACCACGTGGTCGGCAAGGCCTTCGTGATCATCTGGCCTCCCTCGCGGATGGGCCTTCTGCGCTGAATGGCCGCCGCGCGGGATATCATCCGCGCGTCCCCGATCCGGGGCCGAGGAGGACCGCGACGGGGCTCACGCTTGCCATCGCCATGGCCTTCGCGTTCGCGGTGACGAACGGGTTCCACGACGCCGCGAACGCGATCGCGACGCTCGTCGCCACGCGTGCGGCGCGTCCGCTTCCCGCTGTGGCGTTCGCCGCGTTCTTCAACCTCCTGGGGCCGCTCCTCCTCGGCGCCGCCGTGGCCAACACGATCGCCGGGATCGTGGTGGTGCCCCCGGACGATGAGGTTGCCGTTGTGGGTGCGGCGCTCACCGGCGCCGTGGTCTGGAACACCCTCACATGGATCCGCGGCCTCCCCGCCAGTTCGAGCCACGCGCTGGTGGGCGGCCTGGTCGGCGCGGCGGTCGTGGCCCAGGGCCTGCAGGCCGTCAACTGGGGCGGGATCGAGGCCGGGCGGCCCGCCGGCGTCTTCGGAGTCCTGCTCGTGCTGGCGATCTCGCCGGTGCTCGGATTGGGCGTGGCCGCCCTCGTGACGCGCCTCGCGCGACGGGGGCTGGCGCACGCCTCCATCCGGGTAGACGCCGTGATCCGCAGGGCACAGTGGTTCACGTCGGGATGGCTCGCGTTCAGCCACGGCGCGAACGACGCCCAGAAGACCGTGGGCGTCGTGGCCGCCCTCCTGCTCGCCACCGGCCACATCCAAGCGCTCGCGGCCCCGACGTGGGTCAAGCTCGCGTGCGCGATGGCGCTCACGATGGGGACGGCGTTCGGCGGTTGGTCGATCGTGCGCACGATCGGCAGCCGCATCATCAGGCTGCGTCCCCTCGACGGTCTCATCAGCCAAGCAAGCTCGGCGGGCGTGATCATCGCCGCGTCGATCGTCGGAGCCCCGGTCAGCACCACGCAGGTGGTCTCCTCCTCCGTGGTCGGCATCGGGGTCGGACGCCACCGAGCACATCGCGTCCGGTGGAAGATCGTCGGCAGCATCGGCATCGCCTGGGTCACCACGATGCCCGCCGCGGGGATCCTCGCGGCACTCTCACTCCCCCTCTGGAGGTGGATCACGTGAAGCTCCCCTGGTTCCTGCCCGAGACGCACGACATCCTCGGCATGCTGCGCCAGCAGGCCGCCGTCACGATCGAGGGACTGGAGGCGCTCGCCGCGTGGGCCTCCACCCAGGGGGACGACGCGTCCGCCGACCGCGTGCGCCAGCTCGAGCACGCCGCCGACGATCGCAAACGCGACCTCCGCAAGGCCCTCACGGAGTCGTTCACGACCCCCCTGGATGCGGAGGATCTCTACACGATGTCCGAGCGCCTCGATGCCGTGATGAACGGCGCCAAGGACACGGTGCGTGAATCGGAGGTCATGGGGATCCCGCCGGACGAGCACGTGGTCGCCATGACCCGTTGCCTCCTGGAGGGCGTGCGCCACCTCGACCAAGCCTTCTGCGAGCTCGCAAAGGGCGGCGCCGGGGAGCAGGGACCCGCCACCGTCGCCGCCGACGCCGCGATCAAGTCCCAACGCGATCTGGAACGCGCGTACCGTGCGGCATCCTCGTCGCTGAGCGAGGTGCAGGACCTGCGCGAGGTCATGGGACTACGCGAGCTCTATCGACGCTTCGTCCGCGTCTCCGACACGATGGTCGAGGTCGCCGAGCGGGTCTGGTACGCCACGGTGAAGGAGGGGTAGCGCCCGCTGCTAGCCTTCCTCCCGTGAGTGGCCGTTTCGACTGGAGCCCCGAACCCGAGCTCCTCGACGTTCGCGATGCGGCGGTGTCCCGCAAGGCCCTCGACGCTCTCGGCGAGGCCACGTGGCGCGAAGCCCTCGATTGGCTCTACGGCGAGGCGCTGCGTCGTCCGATGCACACCCGGCCTTACCCCGAGGCGCGCGCATCCTTCTTCGGACCCTCGGGAGTCTGCGAGCCCGCGCCGATGTCGCCCACGTCATCGGCGGACGTGCTCCGGGAATTCCGCGAGCGCGTGGCCCCCGCCACCTTCAACGCCCAGCACCCCGGGTCGTTCAGCTACTTCACGCCACCGCCACTGCCGATGTCGATCGCGGGAGAGGTGCTCTCGCAGTGGATCCACCAAGGCGTCGACGTGTGGCACGCCGGGCCGGTGGCGGCCTTCGTCGAGGAGGAAGTGGTCGGCTGGCTCCGCGAGCTCGTGGGGCTCCCCGAGGAGGGCGGGGGCGTACTCGCCTCCGGCGGCGTGATGGCCAACCTCATGGCGCTCACCGTGGCCCGCGACACGTGGCTGCCCAAGCTGCGCGGGCTGGCGGGGCCGCCGCGCGGCCGGGACCTGGAGGGCGCGCGCGTGTACGCGAGCGACCAGGCGCACTTCTCGATCGCGCGCGCGCTCGCGATGCTCGGCTTCCCCGACGACACCCTGTGTGTCCTGCCGTCGGACGAACGCTTCCGGTTGCACGCCGGACCGGTGGCCGAGGCCGTCGCCCGCGATCGCGGCGCGGGACGCACGCCGCTCGCCATCGCGGCCGTGGCTGGTTCCACGAACACCGGCTCGGTGGACGACGTCCCGGCGCTCGCTGATCTCGCCGAGCGCGAGTCGCTCTGGCTCCACGTCGATGCGGCCTACGGCGGGGCGGCCCGCCTGTCCGTGCGCGACGCCCATCGCGTCCCAGGCCTGGACCGCGCCGACTCCGTCACGGTGGACCCCCACAAGTGGTTCTTCCAGGCCTACGACGTGGGCGCGGTGATCGTGCGCCGACGCGAGGATCTGCTCACCACGTTCTATCGTGCGCCCGAGTACTACCGGGCGAACCGGCCGCAAGACGAGCCGCTGCACTGGTACCAGCACTCGATGGAGGGCACGCGGCGGTTCCGCGGGCTGAAGCTGTGGATGAGCTGGAAGCACCTGGGCACGACGGGGCTCGGGCACCTGGTGGAGGCCAACGACGACCTCGCCGCCTACCTCGCGGCCCGATGCCGCGACGCCGAGGACTTCGAGGCGAACCCAGCCGTCCCCGAGCTTTCGGTGGTGTGCTTCCGGCACCTGCCGGCCGCCCTTCGCGGCGTGCCCGACGAGGTGGTGGACGCGTTCCAGACCGGACTGCAGCGCGCCCTTGAAGTGAGCGGTGAGGCTTGGGTGAGCACCACCGTCCTGCGCCAGCGCACGCATCTGCGCGCCGGCGTCTTGAACTACTACAGCACCGAGGCCGACGTCGACCGTTTGCTGACGGCCCTGCGGGCGTGCTCAGAAGGCGTCCTCGAAGATCTCAACCTGGACGGCGCCTGAGCGACCCGGGCCGGCTTCGCCGCGCTTCACCGCCACGCTCGCAACGTCGAACCGCACCGACCACGGTGTGGTCTCCGTGGCGATCAGGAACATCTGCGCTACCGCCCGGACCTTGGCTTGTTTGCGCGAGGTGACGGCCTCCCAGCCGCCCCCGTACACGCTGTCCCGCCGCGTCTTCACCTCGCAGAAGACGAGCGTCCGGCCCCGAGCCAGCACCAGATCCATCTCCCCGAGGCGGCACCTCCAGTTGCGCGCGACCAGTCGGTACCCGAGACCTCGATACGTCTGGAGGGCAGCGGCCTCACCCTGCGCTCCCAGCGCTTGGCGCACGTCCTGCATGCACGTCACGCTACGCCGGAGCACCGACACGGCGAAGGCGATCCGAGGCTAGGACGTGGCGGGTGTGTCCGGGATCGTGGTGGGCTCGTCGCGACGTGACAGCTCCTCGACGTTCACGTCGCGCCTCGTCATGACCTTGACATTGGCCACGAACCGGGCGGGGCGGAACATGTCCCAGACCCAGGCGTCCGCGAGCTCGACACGGACCCAGCCCCCGTCCAGGTGCGCGAGCTCGACATGGTTGGCGAGGTAGAAGCGACGCTCCGTCTCGATGACGTAGGTGAACATCGGCAGGACGTCGCGATACTCCCGATAGAGCTCGAGCTCGCGCTCCTCTTCGAAGCGCTCGATGTCGTCGTCGCTCATGACCACGAGTTTCTCACGCCGGCGCGCCAACCCCACGTTCGAACCCCGGGAGCGCCGGCTGGCCCACCCCGGCGAACGAGAGCCGATGCACGTCGGTGGGCCCCAGCCGCTCGAGGGCGTCGAGGTGGCCCGGCGTGCCGTATCCGCGATTGTGATCGAAGCCAAACGCGGGGTAACGCCGGTGCAACCGATCCATGATCCGGTCCCGCGTGACCTTGGCCATGATCGAGGCGGCCGCCACGCTCGCGCTCACGGTGTCGCCCTTCTTGATGGCGAGCGTCGGGAACGGCATCCGGGGCGGCGCGAAGCCGTCCGAAAGGACGTAGTCCGGCTCGGGATCCAACTCGCACGCCGCCTTGCGCAGCAGGGCGATGTTGCACCGGTGCAGCCCCCGAACGTCGATGGCTGCGGGCGTCACCTGGACGACGGCCACCGCGGCGCCGGAAGCGATGCGCGCGAACGCGTCGCGGCGCTGAGCGGGCGAGAGCTGTTTGGAGTCGCGGATCCCGTCGAGGCCGAAGCCGCCGGGCAGCACCACGGCGGCGGCCACCAACGGCCCGGCCAGCGCGCCGCGACCGGCCTCGTCCACCCCGGCCACGCGCACGAACCCCTGGGCGCGCAGGGTGCGCTCGAAACGAGCGAGATCGCGGCTCACCGGATCCACCCCGTGCGCGAGACAGGCCACACGATCGCGAACGCCCCGCCGATCACCTTATCCACCGGCACGTACCCGAGCCCTCCTTCGTCGGGCGGGAACCGAGAGTCCCCCGATCCGAGCGGATCATCGCCCAGCATGAGCAGCGTGCCATCGGGCACCATCTGCGGACCGAAGCTCCGGGTGTCGGCCTCCGTATTCAGGAAGGGCCGTTCGATCATCTGCCCGTTCACGAGGAGCACGCCTGAGCGGATCTCCCAGGTCTCCCCCGGTAGGGCGCCGACCCGTTTGATGAAGTCCGGGTCGCCCGGCTGCGCCACCCCTGCGCTCTCTGCCAGCCAGTGCACGATCCCGCCCACGATCCCTCGGCCGGGGCCGGAGCCCGGGGCCGGGTCGGAGAACACGAGGACGTCGCCGCGCTGGAGGTCACGCACATGGAGACACACCCGGCAGACGAGGATGCGGTCGCCGGGTTCCAGGGTTGGCGTCATCGACGTCGACGGGATGTAGAACGCCTGGATCAGGAACGTCTTGATCACGATGGCGAGGATCAGCGCGCCGAAGATCACGATGGTGAACCCGCGCAGGGAGTGGCGCGGAACGGGCGGAACGGGATCGCGAGCTAAGGACGGCGCCTGCGCGGGCGGCCGCTGGGCCACCGACTAGGCCTCGGCCGGCTCCTCCGCCTCGACGGCGGGGACCTCGTCGGGAGTCTTGGGCGCGTCCGTTTCGGCAGCGACCTCGACCTCGGCCTCGCTGACGTCCTCGTCGAGGGCCTCCGTGGCCTCTGCTTCGGCGGCTTCGGCCTGGCCGCCAGCAGCAGCTTCCGCGGCCGCGGCTTCCATGGCGGCGAGCTTGGTGTCGTCGAGCCGACGCTCCTTGATGCGGGCCTTCTTGCCGCGCAGCTCGCGGAGGTAGTAGAGCTTGGCCCTGCGCACCGCGCCGCGCGTAACGAGCTCCAGCTTGGCGATGGATGGCGAGTGCACCGGGAACGTGCGCTCCACGCCCACGCCGAAGGAGATCTTGCGTACCGTGAACGTCTCCCGCAGGCCGCCGTTCTGCCTGCGGATCACGACGCCCTGGAACACCTGCACGCGCTCGCGCGTCCCCTCCACCACGCGCACGTGCACCTTGACGGTGTCGCCGGGGCGGAACTCGGGGATGTCCGAACGGAGATAGGCCTTCTCGATGAGGTCGGTCGTATTCATGGCAACGGTGCTAGATGGTACCAGCGGGCCGGAGGGCCCCCTGAGCTCTCACCCGGCGTCCGAGGCCTTCGGCGCGAGATCCGGACGGTTGCGCCGGGTCTTCGCCAGAGCTGCCTCCCGGCGCCAGCGCGCGATCTCCGCGTGATCACCCGAGACGAGCACGCCGGGGACTGAGCTGCCTCGGAACGTGCGGGGCCGGGTGTAATGCGGGTGATCGAGCAGACCGGGCTCACTGAACGAGTCGCGCTCATGCGACTCCTCCTTGCCGATCACGCCCGGGACCAGCCTCGTCACCGCCTCGATGACGACCAACGCCGGCAGCTCCCCGCCGGACAGCACGTAGTCACCGATCGAGACCTCCTCTGCGGGCAGCCTCTCCACCACGCGCTCATCGACCCCCTCGTAGCGTCCACACACGAGCGTGAGGTGCACCTCGGTGGCAAGCTCTCTCACGAACGCCTGGTCCAGGCGACGGCCGGCGGGCGAGAGCAGCAACACTCGGCCTCGATCCGGATCGAGCGACTCCACGGCCGCGAACACCGGCTCCGGCTTCATGACCATCCCCGGACCGCCCCCGAAGGACGCGTCGTCGACCGTTCGGTGCGGATCCGTGGTCCAATCGCGCAGATCGTGCACGATGATCCTCAGCAGGCCCTCGCCCAGGGCCCGGCCCAGCAGGCTCTCGCGCAGCGGCGTCTCGAGGAGCCCGGGGAAGATCGTGAATACGTCGATCCGCATCGGCCGAGGCTAGCAGCAGCATCTCCCGCCTTGACGACGAGGCGCCGCTGGGGTTCATTGCACGAGGTGTCCGGCGTGCGATCGGCTCCGGGATGCCGAGGAGGAGAGGATCGTGACCCAGTCCCGGCTCGACCTCAGGGGCAGGCTGTCCGTCGCCTTGGCCACCTCCGCACCCGGGCGGGTGGACGTCTTGGAGGCCTTGGAGGGAGCCATCGGCATCGATGCGACACCCTCGTTCAACCTCTGGTCCCATCTGCACGATCTCCTGGATCCGGCTTCCTTCCGACCGAAGATCGCGGAGGCCACCGAGTGGAAGCGGTTCCCGTTGCGATGGGGGAACGACCATGCCATGGTCGCGAACCCGGATCGCGACGTGCACTACGAACTGGAGTTGTGGGCGCTCGACATCCTGCCACTGATGGACGGCACGCGGACGGTGTCCGACATCGTGATCGAGCGTCTCGACGAGGCCGGCGGTCTGGATCCGGACGCGGTCGTGGAGCTGATCGGGTCGCTGCGCCAGGGCAGGTTCCTCGACCCGCGCACGGTCGACGTCGAGGCGGAAGTGCGGCGAGGTCTGGACCCCTCCAGGACCACATTGGGCCGTCTCTCGACGTTCGCGAAGACCCTGCGGATCGAGTGGACGGGGATCGACGCCTTCGTCACCCGTTTGTACCGAGGCGGCTTCAAGGTGTTCTTCAGGAAGCCGGTGGCGATCGCGGCCGGGATCGTGGCCGTCGGCGGCCTCCTCGCGCTCGGTGAGGCCGTCCACGCTCACAGGTTCACGCTGGGCACGCGCTCCCCGCCCGTCGAATCGATCGTCCTGATCGTCCTCAGTCTCACGCTCACCGCCGCCCACGAGTTGGGGCACGCCTTGGTCGAGATCCATGACGGACGCAAGATCGGCGGCGCCGGCTTCATGATCTATTTCGGCTCGCCCACGTTCTACGTCGACGCGTCCGACGCGATGATGATGGATCGCCCGATGCGGATCCTGCAGTCCGCGGCCGGGTCCGCGGCCGAGCTCTTCCTCTCCGGCATCGCCTCCCTCCTGATCTTCTTCTTCCCGACGTGGGGGGCGGCGGAGTTCCTCTACCGGTTCGCGCTGCTCAACCTGTTCATCATCTTCTTGAATCTCATCCCGCTTCTGGAGCTCGACGGTTACTGGATCTTCTCGGATCTCGTCCAGGTGAAGGACCTCCGACCGCGCTCGATGGAGTTCGTGCAACACGACTTGTGGCACAAGCTCCGGGTGCGAGAGCACGTGAGGCTGCAGGAATGGGGACTCACGTTCTACTGCTTGTCCGGGATCGCGTTCACCATCGGGTCCCTGTTCATCTCCTACTTCTTCTGGAAGCAGCTCTTCGGCGGACTCGTGGGAGACCTGTGGTCGGGCGGGCTCGCGTCCCGGCTGCTGCTGATCTTGCTGGTGTTGTTCCTGGCCGGACCGTTGATCCGCGGCGCGTTCGCCTTCGGACGCAGCCTGCGCCGACGCCTTCGCGTGATCGCGCGCCGGATGCGCTTCAAACGGGAGACGGGGTGGCGGGTGGAAGCCGCGCAGCTGATCGATGCACTGCCGGCCTTCGAGGACCTGCCCGAGGAGATCCTCAACGACGTCGCCGGCCGCGTGACCCTCAGGGCATTCCTGCCGGGTCAACCGGTCTTTCGCCAAGGGGATCGCGCAACGGCGTTCTTCGTGGTGCGATCGGGGACGGTGGACATCGAGATCGAGCACCCCGACACGGGCGACACCCAGGTCCTCAACCAGCTGGGCCGGGGGGAATCCTTCGGCGAGCTCGGCCTGCTCCAGGCAACCCCCCGTACGGCCACGGCTCGCGCGATCTCCGACGTGGAGCTCATCGAGGTGAACAAAGGGACGTTCGACCGGCTGCTCGCCGACGCGATCGATGCCCCGACCTTCGGCCTCACGCTGCAGGCCATGGCCGAGCTCCGGGAACTGCCGGCCTTCGGGCATCTCAGCTCGGAGGGCCTCGCCGACGTGCTGCAGCGCGGGAGCTGGATCACGGTGGCGCCCGGAGAACACATCGTCAGACAGGGCGACGAGGGCGACGCCTTCTTCGCGATCCGGTCGGGGCGCGCCGATGTGCTCCGCGACGGCCGGACGATCGCCACGCTCGAGGCCGGCGATCATTTCGGAGAGACCGCGCTGCTGAACGACGCGCCCCGCAACGCCACCGTGACGGCGCACACTCCCTTGCGTGCCTTCCGTCTCTCGCGGGACGGGTTCGAGTCCCTCATCGCCGGGGCGTTCCAGCGCAAGCTGCTCCTGCCCCCCAGTGATCGCGATATGGAACACTGACCCGGGACGTAGAGGGAGCACCGACGTGGATTGCTGGGTCTGTCGCCGCACCGCTGTGGGAAGCTGTCGCTTCTGCGGGCGAGGCACGTGCGAGGACCACGCTCAGGAGAAGCCGTATATCCTCGAGCTGTTCCGCGGTGCGAGCGAGACGAAGGCGCTCGTGGTCGAAGATGCGATCTATTGCGGCCGGTGCACCGTTCGGCCCGATCCGATCCCCCTGCCCGAGCTCGACAGCTGAGGCCGCCGTCACATCGCTTGTGTGACCGGCGTCACACTCGCCGGTTGACGAACGACACGCAGGGTTCGGTGATGTGAGGCACAACTTACCCCACCCACCCGTGTCAACATGCGTGCATGGTCATCGAGGGATCCACCGGGGATCCCCGGCCGGACACAGGAGGTAGGGAGATGGAGAAGCGGATCGCACCGAAGCCCCCGACAGAGGCGGCTTCCGAGAAGAAGGCGGCCGGCGTGCAGAAGACCACGGCCAAGAAGGCGAAGAGGGCCAAGAGGGCCAAGAGGGCCAAGCGCGCCTGAGCACAACGCACGGTTCCACCGAACGGGCCCGGCCTCGAGGCCGGGCCTTTTCGTGTCCCGGCGAGTGGCGCGCCGACCCCGGCTCGTGGGAGGCTGGCTCGCGATGGCGAACACCAAGGCGTTGACGCCCCTGCAATCAGCGATGGCGAGGACGGCCTTCCTGCGAGGGCTCGGCCCGGCGGCGATCGTGCGGCTCTCGACGCTCGGCTCGATCCGGCACTACCGGCGCAGGACCTACCTGTGCCATCAGGGAGAGGCGGCCCCCGAGGTCTTCTTCCTGGTGAACGGCAAGATCGAGGTCAGCTCGGTCTCGCCCAACGGCTCGCGGATCTTCCACGCATCGGTCGACGATCCGCAGTTCGTGGGCGAACTGGGACCGCTTGGCGACTTCCCGCGGAGCGCCAGCCTGCTCGCCCTCACCGACAGCGAGGTATGGGTCAGCCCCTGCGAGGAATTCGTCGAGTTCTTGATGTCCGAGCCCTCCGCGGCGCGCGCGGTGATCAAAGCCTTGGCGCGGCAGGTCCAGGAGCACGAGGCGTTCGCTGACGACCTGCTCTTCCTGGACCTGAAGGGACGGGTCGCCAAACGCCTGCTCCAGCTCGTCACGCCGGATCTAGACACGCTTCCGGCCGACGGGGTCGTGGCTCCGGAGGTGACGCAAGCCGACCTGGCGAGCCTGTGCGGCGGGAGCCGCGAGAACGTCACGCGCATCCTCAAAGGGTTCGAGCGCCGCGGGCTGGTGCGCCGCGACGGCCATCGCTACGTCCTGAAGCGGGTGGCCGGCCTCGCGAAGATCGCCGACCTCTGATCCCCTACTCCTCGCCCGCAACGGTGAGACCCGGGATCTCGCGTACGACGATCCGTCCGCCGACCACGTCCACCGAGACGATCACGTCGCGCAGGGCCGGGATGAGGGTCTCCGCCTCGGATCCGTCGCGCGCCACCCACAGATCGTTCGCGGGATTGGCGATCACCTCGACGACAGTGCCGAGAGCGCGGCCGTGTTCGGTGATGACCGCACATCCTTCGAGTTGGAACGGCCAGTACTCGCCGTCGGGGAGCTCGGGGAGCCAGGACTCCGGGATCATCAGCAGCTCGCCCTGCAGCCGCTCGGCGGCAGAGCGATCGTGGGCCTCGGCGAAGATGAGCAGCAGCCGGACCCCGTGGTGGTGCGCTCGTTCGACCGTGAGCGCCCGCCCGTCCGCCAAGAAGAGCGAGGCGCCGGATTGGAAGCGATCCGGGTTGTCGGACCGCACCTCCACAGCCAACTCGCCCTTGAGGCCGTGGGCCTTGGTGATCTTGCCGACGACGACGGTCGGCTCTTCCACGTCAATCGACGAAGTCGACGATGGCGCCCGCGTCCTGGCGGGCGGCGGCCGCGCGGACCACGGTGCGGATGGCCTTGGCGGTGCGCCCGCCCTTGCCGATCACCTTGCCCATGTCCCCTGGCCCGACCTCGACGCGGTAGCGGAAGCCGCGGTCGTCCGTGGATTCATTCACCCGTACGGCGTCGGGGTCCGAGACCAGTTCGCCGACGAGGAACTCGACGAGCTCCTTCACGAGCCTTAGTCCTCCGCGGGGGTCGCGGTCGCGGTGTCCTCGGACGGAGCCTCGGGCTCGGATGCGGCCGGCGCTGCGGGTGCGGGAGCAGGATCCGGTGGGGGCGGCGCCGCGGCGGCCGCGGCGGCTTCGACGGCCTTGGCGGCGGCCTTCTTCGAGAGCTTGGGCTTCTCGAGCTTCTCGCCCTTTTGCGGTACCAGCTTGGCGGCGGCGGGGCGCTCGGCCACGAAGCTATCCCAGATGCCGATCTTCACCATCAGGTTGCGCACCTGGTCCGAGGGCTGGGCGCCGACGCGGAGCCAATGCAGCGCGCGCTCCGCATCGATCTCGATCAAGGACGGATCCTCGAGCGGGTGGTACTTGCCGATGTTCTCGATGAAGCGGCCGTCGCGGGGGCTCCGCTGGTCGGCCACCACGACACGGTAGAAGGGTCGCTTGTTCGCTCCCATCCGCCGCAGCCGGATCCTCGTGCTCATGCCTCGTTCCTCTCGATGTGATCGTTACCGGTTGGGCCCCCGGGGAGCCTTGAGCATCCCCGGCATGCGCTTGCCGCCCATCATGCCTCGCATCATCTTGCGGGCGCCCTCGAAATCCTTGAGCAACCCGTTGACGTCGCTGGTGGTGACGCCGGACCCATTGGCGATCCGGAGGCGGCGCGACCCGGAGATGATACCGGGATTCCCCCGCTCCTTGGCGGTCATGGACAGGATCATGGCCTCGGCCCGACCCAGCTCGCCCTCATCGATCGCCCCGGCCAACTCCTTGATCGCGTTCTTGCCTCCCGGTGCTGACGGCAGCATCTTGAGCAGATCCTGGATCGGCCCCAGCTTACGCATCTCCTGCAGTTGGGTCAGGAAATCGTCGAAGGTGAACTCGTTCTTCATCATGCGCTCGGCCGCGATCCGGGCCTTGTCCTGGTCCATCTGGTCGGTGGCCTTGTCTATCAGGGTCAAGACGTCACCCATCCCCAGGATCCGCCCCGCCATGCGATCGGGGTAGAAGGGCTCGAGGTCCTCGGGCTTCTCGCCCGTGCCGGCGAAGTACACGGGACGGCCCGTCGCGGCGGTGATCGAGAGCGCCGCACCTCCTCTGGCATCGCCGTCGAGCTTGGTGAGGATGAAGCCCGTGGTGTCGACCTCCGCCATGAACTCGCGGGCCTGGTTGACGGCGTCCTGACCGGTCATCGCATCGCAGGCCATGAGCACGTGGTGCGCATCGGTGACGTCCTTGATGCGGCGAGCCTGCTTCATCATCTCCCGGTCCACGTGAAGCCGCCCCGCCGTGTCCACGATGACGACGTCGGCTCCCTGTCGCTCGGCCTCCTTCAGGGAGTTCTTGGCGAGCTTCACCGGGTCCTTGCCCTCGGACCACACCGGGACAGAGATCTCGCTGCCGAGGGTCCTCAGCTGCTCCACGGCGGCGGGCCGCTCGAGGTCGGCGGCCACCAGCAGCGGCCGCTTGCCCTTGGCCTTGACGTAGCGTGCGAGCTTGGCGGACGCGGTGGTCTTGCCCGAGCCCTGCACACCCGTCATCACGATCACGACCGGCCTTCCGCTGCCCAGCTCGAAGGGCGTATGCTCCCCACCCATCGTGGTGGTGAGCTCTTCGTTCACGATCTTCACGACCTGCTGGCCGGGGGTGAGACTCTTCATGACCTCTTCAGAGAGCGCGCGAGCCCTGATCCGGGCGAGGAAGTCGTCGGCCACCTCAACGCTCACGTCGGCCTCGAGCAGCGCGGTACGCATGTCGGTCAGCGCGTTATCCACTTGCTTGGGGTGGAGCTTGCCTCGCGACCTGAGCTTCTTGAACGTGCCGTCGAGGCGTTCGGTGAGGGTGTCGAACACGGGTCCTTCGTTCTTCCGGGAAACGGGGGGGCAGGCGTGGATTCTACCGGGGCCTCCGAGGAGCACCCGGGCATGACCGATCAACTGTCGGAGATCGATCTGGTGGCTGTCACGAGCCACGAGATGCGCACGCCCCTGGCCGCCATCCGGGGGTTCACCGATACGCTTCGCAAACGCCGGGATGAACTCTCCCAGAGCGAGATCGACGAGTTCCTCACGATCATCGCGCAGCAGACCGACCGTCTCGTCCATATGGTCGACGACCTCCTCGCGATGGCGCGCCTGGAGGCCGGCACCCTCCCGATCGACCCCGTGTCCATGCTGGTCGTGCCCTTCCTCCAGGACGTCGTCGCCGGCATCGGGGAGCAACGCGGCCGCGTGGAGATCCGCATCAGCACCCAGGTGCCTCCGGCGATCGAGGCCGACGGCGCGCGCCTGCGCCAGGTCCTGACGAACCTGGTGCAGAACGCCCTCAAGTACTCCCCTGAAGGGCGTGGCGTCACGCTCGCGGCAGGCGGCGACGGGTCAACCGTCGTCTTCGACGTGATCGACCAAGGCCCGGGCATCGACCCGCATGAGGTCGAGCAGATCTTCGAGCCGTTCTATCGAGGGGCCGCGCGCGCGAAGGACGATGGCGCCGGGCTTGGGCTCGCCATCTCGCGCCGGCTCACCGAGGCGATGGGGGGCCGGGTCGATGTCGCCTCTACGCCGGGCGCAGGCTCGCTCTTCCGGGTCACGCTCCCGCGCCGGGCCTCCTGAGCACCCGCTCCACCGTTTGCAGCAGCGTGATGGGGCTGAAGGGCTTCGTGAAGTACTCGTCGGCCCCCATACGGATCGCGCGCTCACGTCCCTCCTCGCCGTCGGCCGTCACGATGATGACGCGCACGTCCGAGTTGGCGGGGTCGGCCTTGATCGCGCTTAACACCTCGGTTCCGCTGGAACCGGGGATGTGCATGTCCAGGAAGACCAGGTCGGGGGGATCGGCAGCCACCATCGTGAGGGCGCTCGGACCATCCGAGGCCTCGCCGATCACGAACCCCTCGCCCTCAAGGACCAGCCGCATCGCCTCGCGCATCGTGGGGTGATCCTCCACGATCAGGATGCGCGCCCCTTCCATCGGTTCAGCCCGAGAGCAGACGGTCGGCGAAGCCCGCGGCCTCGAAGGGACGCAGATCTCCGAGGGCCTCGCCTACGCCCACGAATCGGATCGGTACGCCCAGCTCCTCGCGCACGGCCAGCAGGACGCCACCTTTGGCCGAGCCGTCGGTCTTTGTGAGCACCACGCCGGTCACCTCCGCGGCGTCGGTGAAGGCCCGGGCCTGCGCGATGCCGTTCTGCCCGGTCTGCGCATCCAGCACCAGCAGGGTCTCCATGACCTGGGCGCCGGCCTTCTCGATCACGCGCTTGATCTTGCCCAGCTCGTCCATGAGCGGCGCCTTGGTGTGCAAGCGCCCTGCGGTGTCCACGATCAGCACGTCCGAGCCGCGCGCCTCCGCGGCCTTCACGGCATCGAAGGCCACCGCCCCCGGGTCGGCGCCGCGCTCCTGGGCCACGAGGTGCGCGCCCGCTCGCTTCGCCCAGATCTCGAGCTGCTCACCGGCCGCCGCGCGGAACGTGTCGCTGGCCGCCAGGCTGACGTTCTTCCCCTCGAGCGAGAGGCGTGAGGCGAGCTTGCCGATCGTGGTGGTCTTGCCCGCTCCGTTCACCCCCACCACGAGGACCACGTTGAGACCGTCGTTGAGGTGGAGCGGCTCGTCCGGGCCGAGCATCTCGAGGATCTCGCGATGCACGAGCTCTTCCACGTTGGCGCCACCCTTGTAGTCGGCCTTCACGCGGTTCACGAGGTCGGTCGCGGCCTTGGGCCCCAGGTCGGCCTTGAGCAGGAGGTCCTCGAGCCCGCTCCAGGTATCCGTGCGCCCGCCGCCGTGGAAGAGATGCTTGACCTTGGCGCCGAGCCCCTCCTTGCGGAACACCCCGCCGGAGGCCCCGGTCTCCTTGATGCCCGTCTCGTGCTTCTGCGCGGCCGGGTGCGCGAGGGCGGGGTCGTGGGTGTGCCCCTCACCCATGTGCATGGTGCGCTCCATGTCGCCCAGCTCGCGCTTGCGCTTGCCGAGCGCGGCCACGCCTGCGAACACGAGCAGCACGGAGAGCAGACCGAAGATCAGGATGTACCAGCCCATCGGGCAGAGGCTAGCCGACGGGCTCGCCCTGCGGCACGTCCAGGGTCACGGGCTCGTCATCGGCCGGGGACCCCTGGGCGTTCCGGGCCTCGAGCCGCTCGTGCACCGCCTCTTCGCGTGCCGCGACCTCGGCTTCGCCCTTGGTCTGCTCCAGTCGCTGGCATACCACCTTCGTGGTGCCGTCCTTGTTCAAGGAAACGCCGTACATCATGCCGGCGATCTCCATCGTGCGCTTCTGGTGGGTCACGATCAGCACCTGGGCGTCCTGCGCGAAGCCCTCGACGAGCCGCAGGAACCGATGCAGGTTGATGTCGTCGAGCGCCGGCTCCACCTCGTCCATCAGGTAGAACGGCGACGGGCGCGCCGTGAAGATAGCGAACAGGAACGCCATGGCGGTGAGGGAACGCTCGCCACCCGAGAGCAGACTGATGCGCTTGACCCGCTTGCGCCCGGGGCTCGCTTCGATCTCGATGCCGCTCGTGAGGGGTTCGGCCGGATCGCTGAGCAGCAACCGCCCCTCGCCCCCGGGGAACAGCTCCTCGATCAGCCGCTCGAACTGGGTCGCGACGTCCCGGTAGGCCGTGGTGAACGTCTCGGTGATCTCCTGGTCGACCTTGGCGACGACCTCGAGCAGGTCCCGGCGCGCCGTGCGCACATCGTCGAGCTCACGCGCCATGAAGTCGTGGCGTTCCTGCAGGGCTTCGAACTCGCCGGTCGCGAGCAGGTTCACGCGCCCGAGCAATCCGAGCCGGCGCTGTACCAGGTCCGAGCTCTTCTCGAGCTTGGCCACGGAGTCGTCCTCGGAGAGCGAGCCGACCAGCTCCGCCGGATCGGCCCGGTGGCCTTCGCGGATCAACCGTTCGGCCTCGCGGATCCGACGCTCGATGTCGCCGCGCGTGCGATCCTGCTCCTCGTAGGTCTCGCGCAGCCGGTCGAGCTCGCCGGAGGCATCGCGCCAGGCCTTGTTCACCGCAGCCTCCGCCTCGGCGGTCCTCCGCTCTGCCTCCGCGGCCTCGTCACGGGCCGCGGTGGCCTCGGCGGCCGCGTCGTCGAGCCGGCGCAGCGCCTGTTCGGCGGCCGCCCGCGATCGCTCGGCAGACGCCAACTCCGCACGCAACCGCGCCGGGTCGTGCGCAGCAAGGGCCTCGCGCTCGACGCGCAGATCGTGGAGCCGGGCATCGTGGGCGAAGCGGTCGCGACGAAGGGTTTCCACGCTCACGCGCTGAGCCACCGGAGGCTGCGGCGTGGGCGGAAGGTCGGGCATGGCCTCGTGGCTCACGGGACCCAGTGCGGTGAGCCGCTCGCGCGCTACGACCACGCTCTCCGCCAACGCGGTGAGGCGTTGCTGGTGCAGCCCCTCCTCCGTGCGCATCCCGGCGAGGTCCCGCTCAAGCACGCTCATACGCTGGGCGCTGGCCGTGATCTCGGCGTCGGTCGCCTCGATCTGCTCGCGCAAGAACTCGACCTCCCCGGCGATCTCCGCCAGCCGCGCCTGCCGCGGCTTGAGGCTTTGCAAGGTGGCTGACAGGTCGTGCGCGATCACCTGGAGCTCGCCGCGGATCTCACGCGCCCGGGCGTCGGCTTCCTTCGCGGTGTGGATCACGGCTGGACCCACCAGGACGCCCTCGGGCGTCACGAACGAGGCCGCCGGGTGGGCGCGCTGCTTCTCCGAGGCCTGTCCCACGTCGTCGGCGAGATAGACGTCGCGCAGCACGGTGCTCGCGATCCCACGTACAGAGGGCTCCGCCTCGACCACCGCGAGGAGCTTGCGCTCACCAGTAAGGCCCGCGGACACGGGACCGCCGGAGGCGATCGCGAGGATCGCGCCGCCTCCGTTCGGGGCATCGGCGAGCGCTCGATCGCCGTCCCGGTACACCACGGCATCGGCGAGCGGACCCAGCGCGGCGACGAGGGCCCGCTCCAAGCCAGCCTGCACCTTCACGAGGTCCTTGAGCAGCCCGACGGCATGGCCCTTGCGCGTCTTCAGGAACCGAGAGCCGGCCGTCTCCTCGATGTCCTGTCGTCTGGCTTCCAGCAGGTCGCGCCGGTTCTCGTGGCGCCGCCGGACGTCCTCCAGCTCCTCGATCTTGTCCACCAGCTTGCGGCGCTCGGCCCCGAGCTGCGTGCGCTTCTCACTCATGGGCGCCGACTGGTCATCGAAGGTCTCGATCTCGGACCCGAGGCCCGCGCGCTCGGTCTCGGCTTCGGCGATCCGCTCGCGTACCGCGACGAGCGCCACGGCGAGTCGGTCTCGCTCGCGTTCGCTTCCGGCTGCGGACCGCTCCAAGGCGTCGATCTCGGCTCGGCGCCCGGCGGCGTCCTCGCCGATGCGCCGGCGATCCTCCTCGATCCTGCGGCGATCCTCCTCGGCGACATGGAAGGCACGCTCGGCCTCGTCCAGCTCGCGTTCGTGCAGCTCCAGGCCGGCGATGACCAAGCTGAGCTCGGTCTCGACACGCCAGTGTTCTTCATCGACGGCGTCGATGCGTGCGGAGCGACCCGCCTGGGCGGCGAGCTCTTCGCGCGCGGCGCCTTCCTCATGAACCGTCGTCCGATAGGCCTCCTGGGCGCGGCCGCGATCGGCCTGGGTCTGGCGGAAGAGCTGCTCGGTGTCGGCGAGCGCGGTGGAGGCCTGCGCACGGGCATCGGCCGCCGCGAGCACCTCGGAGTCCAGGGCGTCGAGCCGTTCGCGCGCCTGCTTGCGCTTCTCGAGGCCCTCGTCCCACCCGGACTGGCGACAGTCCTTCTCGCGCTGCAATGCCCGCAGGCGCGCGGCCGCGAGCTTGCGCGAGAGCTCCTCGGCCTGGGTCGTGAGCGCCTCGTGCTTCCGGGCCATCTCCGCCTGCTGCTGCAGCGGCTTGAGCTGGCGGCGGAGCTCGGCGAGCACGTCGGCGAGGCGCAGCAGGTCCTGGTCGAGGCCGGAGAGCTTGCGCTCGGCGCGCTCCTTCCGCCGGCGGTGCTTGGCGACGCCGGCGGCCTCCTCGATGTACTTGCGACGGTCCTCGGGCTTGGCGAGCAGCACCTCTTCGAGCTGGCCCTGACCCACCACGGTGTGGAGCGCGCGTCCGATCCCGGTCTCGGCAAGCAGCTCCTGCACGTCGAGGAGCCGCACCACCTGCCCGTTGATGCGGTACTCGGACTCGCCGCTGCGGAAGATCGTGCGGCTGACCTCGATCTCGCTCATGGGCACGGGGATCTTGGCCGCGGTGTTATCGATCACGAGCTTGACCTCGGCCATGCCGAGCGCCGGCCGCGAAGGCGTGCCCGCGAAGATGACGTCGGCCATGTGGCCACCGCGCAGCGCGCGGACCCCCTGCTCGCCCAGCACCCAGCTGATGGCGTCCACGAGGTTCGACTTGCCCGAGCCGTTGGGGCCCACGATCACGGAGACGCCGGGCTGGAACTCGAGCACGGCCTTGTCCGCGAAGGACTTGAACCCGCGGATCGTGATCGAGCGGAGGAACATCGGGCGGATGCTAACAGGCCTGTGATTCAATCCAGAGCAGCCCAGGGCGACTTCTGCGGATCTCAGGTCACGGGCAGTGTCAGCGACGAGCGTGGAACCCCTGCTCGCCCACGATGGGGCTCTCAGTCACCTCCACGCCTGTGACGCGGGCGCCGGGGGGACCCTCGCGGCTCCACGCCACGGCGGCTTCGACCGCCGAGTCCTGCCCCTCGAACTCGGCCTCGACGCGCCCGTCAGGCGTGTTGCGGACCCAGCCGTCCAGGCCCAAGGCTCGCGCTCGCTCCACGCAGGACGCGCGGAAGAACACGCCCTGGACACGACCGGAGACGATCACGTTGACCCGTCGCAAGCCGCCAGTCTCCCGCACGGGCGGCTACGCTACGCGGGACCCGAGGAGCAGCCCGTGGCCACGTTCGACCCGCACACCGCCCTCGTGGTGGTCGACATGCAGAACGACTTCGCCGACCCCTCCGGCAGCCTGTACGTGCGGGCCGGGGAGCAGATCGTGGCGCTCGTGAATGCCGAGATCGCGCGCGCGAGGGCAGCGGGCGGAACGATCATCTACACGCAGGATTGGCACCCGCCGTCCACGCCGCACTTCCAGAAGGACGGGGGCATCTGGCCGGTCCACTGCGTTCATGACACGTGGGGGGCGGACTTCCACCCGGGCCTCACCGTGACCGGTGACGACGTGGTGCGCAAGGGCGCCGACGGCCGCGACGGCTACTCGGGATTCAGCGTGCGCGACCCCCAAAGCGGTGAGCGCGAGGACACCGTTCTGCACGAACGGCTCCAGGCCCACGGCATCGAACGGATCGCGGTGTGCGGGCTCGCCACGGACTACTGCGTGGTCGAGACCGTGACGGACGCGCGGATGCTCGGCTACCCGGTCAAGGTCCCCGCGGCCCAGATCCGTGCGGTGGACCTGTCCGAGGGTGACGGAGAACGCGCGATCGGGAGGATGCGCGACGCCGGCGCCGAGATCGTCTAGGACGCCCAGTAGTCTGAGACGGACTAGTAAGACGCGCCGTGAAGGTGTCAGGACTGGCACTGGGGGCAGAAGTACGAGCTGCGCTGGGCGATCTTCACGCTCTGGATCGGGGTGCGGCAGCGCCGGCAGGGCAGGCCCTCGCGACCGTAAACCTTGAGCTCGTTCTGATACTCGCCCGGCTTGCCGAACAGGTCGACGTAGGCCTCGTCCTCCAACGTGGTGCCGCGCAGCTTGATCGCCTCCTGCAGGATCTCCTGGATCGCTCGGTAGAGCCGTCGGACCTCCTGGGAGGACAGGGTGTCGCTCACGCGGTCGTAGCGCAGACCGGCGTGGAACAAGACCTCGTCGGAGTAGATGTTGCCGAGGCCGCTGATGAACTTCTGGTCCATCATCAGCGGCTTCATCTTGGCGGCGCGCTGGGCCAGCAGGTACTGGAATGTGGGCCAGGTGAACACCTGGTCGAGCGGATCGATCGCGAGGTGCTGCAGCTCCTTGATCCTGCCCACCTCATCGGCGTCGGAGACGAACAGCTCCCCGAACGTGCGGGGGTCCACGTAGCGCAGGTCCCCGCCCTGCTGGAACGTGAGCACCACGTGGGTGTGCGCGGGGATCGCCACCCTGCCCGTGCCGCGATGGAACTGCCCACTCATGCCGAAATGCACCACGAGGATCTCGCCCGTGTCGATCGTCATGAGCAGGTACTTGCCCCGGCGCTCGACCTTGGTGTTCTTGTGGCCCGCAAGGCGTGAGGTGAAGTCCTTGCGCGTCTTGTGCCGCCGGATCACGCGCATCGCGTTCTTGGTGTTCTTGACCTCGACCTCTTTGATCCGTCGCCCGACGACGTCCTTTTCGAGATCACGGCGCATCACTTCGACTTCGGGAAGCTCCACGTCTCCTGCCCCTCCCTCACGCGCCGGCGTCGGCGAGGCGTCCGGTGAGGCGCTCGTGCGCCTCGTGGGCCGCCCGCTGCTCGGCTTCCTTCTTCGAACGGCCGGTGCCTGCGCCCATGGGCTCCCCACCCAGGTACACCGTGGCCGTGAACTCCTTCTCGTGGTCGGGGCCACGCTCCTGGATCCGGTACTCGGGCATCGAACGCAGCTCCTGCGACGCGAGCTCCTGCAGGATGGTCTTGTAGTCGCGATCGCCTTCGCCCCGCACGTAGGCCTCCATGCGTGGGCGGAAGAGCCGCTCGATGAGCTCCGTGGCCGCCCCGAGCCCCCGATCGAGGTACACGGCGCCGAACACGGCCTCGAGCGCGTCGGCCAGGATCGAAGACTTGTCGTGGCCTCCGCTCTGCTCCTCCCCCTTACCGAGCAGGATCATGGGCCCGAGCGCGAGTCCGCGAGCGACGTCGGCGAGCGCCGACATGTTCACGATCGCGGCCCGGAGCTTGGCTAGCGAGCCCTCGGGCAGCTCGGGGTAGGTCCGGTAGGCCATGTCGGTGACCACGACGCCCAGCACGGAGTCCCCGAGGAACTCCAGCCGCTCGTTGGTCACGGTAAGTCCGCGCTCGAACGCGTAGGACCGGTGCGTGAGAGCAGCGCGCCGGAGCGAGGCGTCCTCGAACGACACCCCGAGCGCTCGGTCCAGCGCTTCTTCTGGCGCTTCTTCTGGCGCTTCTTCTGGCGCTTCTTCTGGGGCTCCCTCGCGCGCCCAGACGGGCTCCGTCGCCACGCGCCTACTCGACCTCGATCGCCTGACGGCCCGCGTAGTAGCCGCAGTTGCCGCACACCACATGCGGCAGCTTGGCCTGCCGACACTGCGGGCACTCGCTGTAGGCGGGCGCCTTCGCCTTCCAATTCGCCGCGCGCTTGTCGCCGCGGGACTTGCTCTGTTTCTTCTTCGGAACGGCCATCGTGGGGCTTCCTTCCTTCCTCGTTACTCCATCGACTCGAGCAGGGTCTCGAGCTCGGCCCAGCGCGGATCGGTGGTGGGGTGATCGCCCGGGCATTCGCCCAGGTTGCGGTTGCCGCCGCAGACCGGGCACAGGCCCTTGCACTCGGGGGTGCACAGCGGCGAGAAGGGCAGCTCGACCCCGACGGTGTCGCGCACCAACTGCTCGGGATCGATGAACCCTTCTGGATCGAGCGGGTAGTCGTCGCCCTCGGGGTCGGGCTCCGGCACGAACATCTCGGTGAGCTCGACGCCGAACGGCTCGTCGAACTCCTTCAGGCATCGCGCGCAGCGCAGATGGAACGCTCCGGTGAGCCGGCCCGAGACGAGGATGCCCTCCACCACCGACTCCAGCAGCAGGTCGCCGTGCAGCGGGGCGTCCTCCGGGATCGAGGCGACCTCGGTGCCGAGTCCCTCGAGGACGCCGTCCACCGATGCGCGCTTGGAGGCACCGGGATGACCGATCAGGTCTCGCGCGTCGATGGCGGGCAGGCTCATTCGACCTCCTCGTCGAAGAAATGGGTCTGGCGGCGTGCCTCGGCCGCCTGCGGGGCGAATTCCTGCTCGGCGGCCGTGGACGGCGCCCGAAGCTTCTCGCGTCCGAGCTCGACCTGATCCAGCGTGCGTGCGAGCGCCTTGTTGGCTGCCTGTCCGTCCTCGAGGATCTTGCGCAGCGCGATCTCGAACTGCGCGAGCTTGGCATCGACGTAGTCCTCCGCCTCCTCGATCATGGCGCGAGCCTTCTCGTCGGCCTCGGTGAGGATGCGTTCGCCCTCCGCGTTCGCGCGCGCCAACACCTCTTCCTTGCGCGCCATCCGCAGTTGTTCCTCTCGGGCCTGCTCGATGAGCTTGTCACCCTCGGTGCGCGCCTTGGCGAGCAGTTCCTCGCGGTCCTTCACGATCCAGCGGGCCTGTTTGATCTCCTCTGGCAGGTCCTCCTGCATCTGCTGGAGCATCTCCAGCACCTCGTCCTTGTTGACCAGCACCGAGGAGGACAGGGGCATGGACTTGGCGTCCTGGATCAGCTCGTCCAGCTGCTGCAAGCGCCCGGCGATGTCCATCAGGCTCGCTCCCCCATCCGCTCGGTGAGACGGGCGCGCACCGCGTCGGGAACCAGGCCCTGGACGTCGCCGCCGAAGCGCGCCACCTCCTTCACCAGCGAGGACGATAGGAAGGACCAGTTCGGGCTGGTGGGCATGAACAGCGTCTCGACGCCTCCCAGCCGATGATTCATCTGCGCCATCTGGATCTCGGTTTCGTAGTCCGTCACGGCCCGAAGACCTTTCACGATCACCGAGGGACCTTGCTGCTTGGCGAACTCCACCAGCAGGCCCTTGAACGAGCCGACCTGTACGTTCGGCAGGCTCGCGCATGCCTCCTCGAGCATCGCCACCCGCTCCGGGAGCTCGAACAGCGGCTGTTTGGAGGGGTTCTCCAGCACCGCGACCATCACCTGGGCGAACGTTGTGCTGGTGCGCCCGATGATGTCGAGATGGCCGTTCGTCACCGGATCGAACGTCCCCGGACACAGGGCGCTCAGGCCCATCACGCCTCCTGATCGTCTGGCACGTCGCCTGCCTGGGCTCTTGGCTTGACCTTGGGCCGGTCTTTGGGCCGGAACAGGGTGAGGATGCTGTCGCCGTAGCGCAGTTCCCTCGCAGCGAGCCAGTGTAGCGGAATGACAGGGGTGGAACTCCTTCGGCCCCTGGTCAGGACCACCGTCCACCCGTCGTGGACCAGCCAGCCCGCGGCCACTTGCCCCAGGACTTCATCCAGCTCCAGGGGGTCGTCCTCGTAAGGCGGATCGATGAAGACGAGATCGCAGCGATCGGAGCCGGGCGCTGCCGAGGCCAGGAACGTGCGCACGTCCGCAAGGACCACGGTTGCGTGCTCAGCAACCCGGGCGATCTCGAGGTTCGTATGCACCACGGCAAGCGCGCGATGGGAGCGCTCCACGAAGACGGCATGGTCCGCCCCGCGGGAGAGCGCCTCGATCCCCGTGGCTCCGGTCCCTGCGAACAGATCCAGGACCCGCGCCCCAGGGACCTCCGCGCCGAGGCTGCTGAAGAGCCCCTCGCGCGCGCGGTCGGACATAGGACGCACGCCCTCGGGCACGGACGCGAGCCGCACCCCCTTGGCGGAGCCGGCCACGATGCGCATATATTGCAGCCTACGCGGGGCCGGGCCGCGCTCCTACGAGCGGAACAGCCAGTCGATCCCCCGCTCGAACCGAGCCTTCAGCTCGTCCAGGAGCGCGGGGTGGGCCTCCAGGCTCGGATCGTCCGCGATGATCGCGAACGCGCGCGCGCGGGCCCGCTTGACGAGATCCATGTCCTCGGCCAAGCGAGCCAGCCTTAGGTCGGGCATCCCAGACTGCCGGGTGTCGAACAGGGTGCCCTCGCCGCGGAGCTTGAGATCCTCATCGGCGAGCTCGAACCCGTCGGTGGTGCGCACCATCGCCTCGATCCGGGCACGGGCCTCCTTGTTGTGCTCGTCGGAGCCATCGAACAGGATGCAGTGGCCCCCATGGGCGCCTCGGCCGATCCGCCCCCGCAGCTGGTGCAGCTGGGCCAGCCCGAATCGTTCGGCGTCTTCGACCAGCATGACCGTGGCGTTCGGGACATCGACCCCCACCTCGATCACGGTGGTGGCGATCAAGACGTCCGCCGCACCAGAGCGGAATCGCTCCATGATCGCCTCCTTGTCCTTGGGACGCATCTTCCCGTGGAGCAGGTCCACCGACAGGTCCGGGAAGATCTCGGTGGCGAGCCGTTCCGCCTCGGCCTCGGCGGCCTTCACCTGGGTGCGGTTCCCCTCGTCGATCGCCGCGCAGACGACGAACGCCTGCCGGCCCGTGGCCGCTTCACGCCGAACGAGCTCGTAGGCACCCGCGCGCGCCTGTTCGCTCCGTACGGCCCTGGTCTCGATCGGTTGGCGACCCTTGGGCAGCTCGTCGAGGATCACGACGTCGAGATCGCCGTAATACGTGAGCGCCAGGGTTCGCGGGATGGGCGTAGCCGTCATGATCAGCACGTCCGCGTCGCCGCCCTTGCCCTTCAACGCCATACGTTGGTGCAGTCCGAACCGGTGCTGTTCGTCGATCACGGCCAGGGACAGGTCGGCGAAGGACACGCCCTCCTGGACGAGGGCATGGGTTCCCACGACCAGATCGACGTCGCCGGCCGCGATGCTCTCGAGGATCGCCGCGCGATCCTTGCCGGTGACCGCGGCCGTGAGCAGCGCATACGTGATCGATGCCTCTGCGGCGCCGTCGTCGAGCGCGGGCTCGGGGTCCAGGAGCGAACCCTGCCCCGCGCCCCCCTTCCCGCGCATGGCCACGAGATCGAGGTAGCGAACTGCACCCACCCCTTCGAGCAGGGTGGCGATCGAACGGTAATGCTGGCCCGCCAGGACCTCGGTGGGCGCCATGATCGCGGCTTGATGGCCGGACTGCACGGCCACCAGGCAGGCGTGAAGCGCGACGAGGGTCTTGCCGGCACCCACGTCGCCTTGTAGCAGCACGTTCATAGGCTCGGACGCCGCCATGGCCACGCCCACCTCGGCCATGGCGCGGCGCTGAGCGCCGGTGGGCTCGAACGGCACGGTGACCGCCAGGCGTTCGGTGAGCTCGCCCTGGAGCGCATGCGCCACGCCCTGTTGGTCGGCCTCCACGCGATGCTTGCGGAAGGCCACGCCGAGCTCGAGCGTGAGCAGCTCATCGAACTTGAGTCGCTCGATGGCGGCGGCGAGCGCGGCGTCGTCGGGAGGGAAATGGATGTCGCGCAGGGCGCGGTCGCGGGAACCTAGCCGCTCGTCGGTCACGAGCTTCTCGGGGACCGGGTCGGGCACCTCCTGGAGCTGTTCGAGCGCGGCATGAACGAGTTCCCGGATCGTGCGCGTGGTGATGCCCTCCGAGGCCCTGTGCACCGGCGTGATCCGACCGGTGTGCACGAGGTCCTCGTCACCGCCCTGCCCCAGGAACTCGACCTCCTGGTTCGCGAGCTGCAGCCGACCCTTGTACAACGTCGCCACGCCCGAGACGGCGATCTCTGCACCCTCGCGGTACTGCGAGGCGGTCCAGGGTTGGTTGAAGAAGGTGAGATCCAGGTACCCGGTACCGTCGTAGAGGGTGACCGTGACCATGGTCTGCCTGCGTCGGGTCATGCGCTTGGCCACCTTCTTCACCCGCGCGATCACTGTGGCGTATGCGCCGATCCTGAGCCCGCGGATCGTGGCCACGCGGGAGCGGTCGATGTAGCGGCGCGGGTAGTGGTGCAGGAGCTGGCCCACCGTCTCGATCTCGAAGACCTTGGCGAGCACCTCGTGGGCCCTGGGCGCCTCGGCTCCTTTGCGGCGCCCCCCGGACCGGCGGTCGGCAAGCTTGGGATCGATCGCCGAGATCGGCGCGTCGAGGGTCAACGTCATAAGAGTTCCTTGGGAAGTTCCTTGGGGGGGTTCCTCATCTGCCTAGCGTTCTACCATGCGAGGCATGCAGCGCCGATTCCCGCTCACGCTGGTGACCTTCGCCACGGTCCTCATCCTGGCCGCGTGCATCGACGCGCGCGGCGATGCCTCCACACCCTCGCCCGCGCCGGCTGCCAACGCAACGGTCGCGGCGATGCTCCCCACGACCGTGGACGCGCTGCCTCCCACCGACGTCGCGGCCTTCAACGAAACGCTGGACCAGCTCGTGGGCACCCCGGTGGTCGTGAACGTATGGGCGAGCTGGTGCGATCCGTGCAAGCGCGAGGTCTCAAAGCTCGTGGCCGCTGCCGCGGCACGTCCCCAGATCCAATTCCTGGGGGTCGACGTGAAGGACTCGCGCGGCGGAGCCGAGGACTTCATCACCGCGAACGGCATCACGTATCCGAGTCTGTTCGACCCCGACGGAGCTATTCTCACGGACCTCGAGGGCGTCGGTCCGCCCGTCACGCTGTTCGTGGCAGCCGACGGCACCGTGGTCTGGTCCCTGAAGGGCGAACTCTCCCAGGAAGCCCTCGACGGGGGGCTGGCGCAGATAGAGTCCTGACCGGTTGGGGACGTCTGGTAGCCTCGGAAGCCTTATGGCAGCGGTGTGTGAGATCTGTGGGAAGAAGCCGTGGTTCGGCAAATCGGTAACGTTCTCGCACAAGAGGATCAACCGTCGGTGGGACCCGAACATCCAGCGCGTGCGCGCGCTCGTGAACGGCACCCCCAAGCGCGTGCACGCCTGCACCTCGTGCATCAAGGCGGACAAGATCACGCGCATCCCGCGCGCCTGAGGCCCTGCTTGAAACACGCCCGCCCTGGGCGGTAGCGTGGCAACACACTAGCGTGCGTCAGGTCTCGGAGAAGTGGTCCCAGCCGGCCGGGTCGAGGGCACGCTCGGCGCCATCGCGTGCGATGACGATCAGCTCCGCGTCGGTGATCCGGCCGATCTCGTGCAGCGGAGTGCCGAACGTTTCGTTGAGCTCGGAGCGCGCGGCCTCGACGGCAGCCTCACCGGGTAGCGCGGCCAGAAGCTCGTAATCCTCGCCGCCGCTCAGGGCCTCCTGGAGCGTGGCCGCAGGAGCGACCGGAACCTCGGCCAGTGGGAGGCGCACGCCCACGCCGCCGGCTGCGCACAGCCGCGACAGGTCCAGGGCCAGCCCGTCGCTGATGTCCATCATCGCGGTCGCGCCGTGGCGCGCCAGGGCACCGGCCTCGCCAACCCGTGCGATCGGGCGCAGGTATCGCAGGAGGGCGGCGCGTTCGTCGGGGTGAAGCGCGCGCGCCTCGCCGCTGAGTCGGAGACCGGCGGCCGCTGCGCCGAGCGTGCCCGTGACCACCAGGTGGTCACCGGGCTGCGCGCCCGCGCGGATGATCGCGCGACCCGGCGCGACCTCGCCGACTGCGGTGATCACCACGCTGACCTCGGCGCCGCGCGCGAGATCGCCTCCCACGAGCCAGAGCGCGTACTCGTCGCACGCCTCGCGCATCCCGCCGAACAGCTCCATCACCCAGGCGGCATCGATCGCGGGCGAGATGGTGAGCGCACAGAGCGCGTAGCGTGGGGACGCCGCCATGGCGGCCAGGTCGCTCACATTCACCGCGATGGCCTTCGCGCCCAGGTCGCGCGCGGACGTGGTCGCCAGAGTGAAATGCGTGTCCTCGACGAGGGCGTCCGTGGTCAGCACGAGCTCGCCGGACCCCGGTGCCACGACCGCCGCGTCGTCCCCCACCCCCACGCGAACCTGCGGCCCCGCCCCCGAAAGCACCCTGCGGATCGCCGCAAGCAGGTCTTCTTCAGATGCATCCATCGCGTTGTCCGTTCCGTACAGCCGGGATGGCGCCGCTTTCGACGGTCGGCGCGCCGGGGGCCAGGAACGCCGTTCGGTAGACTCTATCCGCACTCCGGCCGCGCTCCGGTGTGTCCAGATGCGTGCGGAGTTGCACGCTGACTCCCCTCGCAAGGAGGCCACGGTGGCAACAACGCACGTTAACCCCACGCCCGAAGAACTCAGGGCGTTCGCAGAGGAGATGCCCGAAACGCGCATCACCGCGTTCGGCAACACGAACACCCAGACCGAGGTCCTCTCGCGGAGCGCGGCGAGCACGTACGTGGTCGACCGCGCCTCCAGCGGCAAGACGATGTCGCGCGAGGACTACGTCAAGGTCGCCGCCCTGCAGGACGCCTACATCGCCGAGCACGACATGCTCCAGATCGACGGCTACATCGGCAACGACCCCGAGATGCGCACGGCCGCGCGCCTGCTGATGGAGAAACGCTACGCCAACGTCGCGGGCATGCAGCAGAAGCTCTACTTCCCGCGCAACGACGGAGCCGATCCGCAGGTCCAGGTGATCTACACCCCGGGCCTCGAGGCCTCCGGCTACCCTGACGACCGGCTCATCGCGGTCGACCTAGACCACTACGTCACGCGCGTCCTGCATTCGGACTACTTCGGTGAGTCCAAGAAGGGCGGCCTGCGGATGTGGAACAACATCGTCTACGACAAGGGCGGCCTCGCGCTGCACTCGGGCCTCAAGGTCATCCCGACGCCCCTGGGCGACAAGGTGTTCATGATCCTGGGGCTATCGGGCACCGGCAAGACGACCACCACGTTCACGACGCAGAACGGGTCCAAGCCGATCCAGGACGACTTCGTGGGGCTGATGCCGGGCGGCACGGCCTACGGGACGGAGAACGGTTGCTTCGCGAAGACGTTCGGCCTCGACGCAGACTTCGAGCCCTCGATCCACGGCGCCGTGGTGAAGCCCGGCGCCTACCTCGAGAACGTGTACATGGACGAGGACGGCACGGTCGACTTCTTCAACGAGCGCTACACGAAGAACGGCCGCGCGGTGTTCGAGATGGGGGACCTGCTGTCCTACGAGGACGCGCAGAACGTCGGCACTGTGGATTACCTGCTGATCCTGAACCGCAACGAGAACATCATCCCGGGCGTCGCCAGCCTCACGCAGGAGCAGGCGGCCGCCTACTTCATGCTGGGCGAGACGACCGGCACCGCGGCCGGCGGCGCCGCCGAGGAGGGCAAGTTCCTGCGTGTGCCGGGTACCAACCCGTTCTTCCCGCTTCCTCACGGGTTCCAGGGCAACCGGATGCTCGAGCTGCTGGCCTCCCACCCGATCGAGACCTACCTGCTGAACACGGGCCGCGTCGGGGGCAAGGACGGCGACGACCGATCGAAGAAGGTCAAGATCCCCCACACGTCCGCATGCGTGACGGGCATCGCCGAGCAGACGATCGCGTGGGACGACGATCCCGATTTCGGGTACCGGGTGGCGAGCACCGTGCCCGAGTTCGACGACCTCGAGCTGCTCCAGCCTCGCAAGCTCTACGAGCGTCAGGGGCGCATGGACGAGTACATCGCGCTCGTCGAACGCCTCAAGAGCGAGCGCATCGCGCGCCTGCAGGAGTTCCCGGAACTGTCCGAGGAGATCATCAAGGCCGTCGGGTAGCGAGGGCACCGGTCAGGATGCCGAAGGGCGGAGCGCGAAGCGCCCCGCCCCTTCGTGGTTCCTGTACTCGGCTAGGCGCCCGGCGGCCTGTAATCGGGATGCATCTTCACGGCCTCGTCGATCTCCTCTGGCGTGATCAGCGGCGTCGTCGAGGTGCGTGCGCCGCCCGCCCCGGTCACGGTGAGACCCACGGCCGCCGCCGAAACGGCGTCGGGCAGATCCGCGATGAGGATGACGTCATCCCTGCCGAACGCGAAATAGAACGCCTCCATGTCGCCTCCGGCGGCGGCGATCGCCTTGGCGGCGGCCTCTCTGCGAGCCGAGCCGCCCTCCTTGGCCACCCCACGTACCCCCTCGAGCGTGTAGCTGACGCTGATCAAGTACTTCCCCATGGCTCTCTCCCCTCGTTCCTCCCTGGATCCGGCCGGATCCAGCCGGATCCGGCGTGTGCTCATTCTGGACGCAGTCATCGAACGGGTCAAAGCGACGCCGCTCCGCGCACCGTGAAGCGGGCCCCCAGCCCACGGGAGGTTTGCCATATACCCCCCCAGGGTATAGCATGGCAACGACCGGGAGGCGAGACGAGGTGAGAATGGCACACGGAGCACACCAGATACGCGAGGCCCAGGAGGCGGACGGGGCCCGCCGGACCGCATCGCCGCATGAGAGCCATGAGGCGCATGAGGGCCATGACAAGCACGCCGGTCACAGCGTGGCGATGTTCCGCGACCGGTTCTGGCTGAGCGTCCTGCTGAGCGTCCCGGTGCTGGTGTGGAGCCCCATGATCCAGGAGTGGCTCGGATACGCCGCGCCCACCTTCCCGGGCTCGCGCTTCATCGCTCCCTCCTTCGGCACGGCGGTGTTCCTCTACGGCGGCATGCCGTTCCTCAAGGGCGGCCTGGCGGAGCTCCGCGACCGCCGCCCCGCGATGATGCTCCTGATCTCCCTGGCCATCACGGTGGCCTATATCTCCAGTCTGGCCACTGCCTTCGGATGGTTCTCCCTCGATTTCTGGTGGGAGCTAGCCCTGTTGGTCGACGTGATGCTGTTGGGCCACTGGCAGGAGATGAAGGCCCTCGGCCAGGCATCCGACGCGCTCGAGGCGTTCGCCGCGCTGCTGCCCGACAAGGCCGAGGTCGTGCACGGCGAGGAGCTCCGTATGGTGGCGGCAAGCGACATCCGCCTGGACGACCTCGTGCTGGTCCGCGCGGGCGGCCGTGTCCCCGCGGACGGGGTGCTGGAGACGGGCGAGGCCGCGTTCGACGAGTCGATGATCACGGGCGAGTCGCGGCCCGTCCGACGGAGCCCCGGCGACCGGGTGGTCGCGGGGACCGTGGCCACGGACTCCTCGGTGCGCGTACGCGTCCGCGCCGTGGGCGAGGAGACCGCGCTCGCCGGTATCCGGCGTCTGGTGGCCGACGCCCAGGCCTCGAAGTCCCGCGCGCAGGCGCTCGCGGACCGCGCCGCCGGGGCCCTCTTCTACGTAGCCACCGGCGCAGGCCTCATCACCTTCCTGGTGTGGACGGCGCTCGGCGAGACGGCCCAGGCCGTCGAGCGCACCGTGACGGTGCTCGTGATCGCGTGCCCCCACGCCCTGGGCTTGGCCATCCCCCTGGTCCTGGCCATCTCGACGAGCATGTCCGCGCGGTCGGGGATCCTGGTGAAGGACCGCCTGGCGCTTGAGCGCATGCGCACCGTCGACACGGTGCTGTTCGACAAGACCGGCACGCTCACCGAAGGAGCTCCCGCGGTCACGGGCGTCACCAGCCTCGGCGGCGACGACGCGGCGCTCCTCGTCCTCGCTGCGGCCGCGGAGTCCGAGAGCGAGCATCCGCTCGCGCGCTCGATCGTCGCAGCGGGACGCGCAGCCGGTTCGGTGCCCACCGCAACCGAGGTCCGCACATCCGCTGGGCGCGGGGTCGAGGCCGTCGTGGACGGGGCGCACGTGGCCGTCGGCGGCCCGGCCTTCCTGCGCGAGGCGGACCTCGAGGTTCCCCCCGCACTCACCGAGGCGGCCGCCGGTTGGGGGGCGCGCGGCGCCACGGTCCTCGCCGTCGCGCGCGACGGCGAGGTGATCGGCGCACTGGCACTGGAAGACGCCGTGCGGCCGGCATCGCATGAGGCCGTGCGCCTGCTGCACGACGCCGGCGTACGGGTCGCCATGATCACCGGCGACGCCCGCCAGGTGGCCGAGGCCGTGGCCGCCGACCTCGGCGTGGACGAGGTGCGCGCCGAGGTCCTGCCGCATGAGAAGGACGCAGAGGTCACCAGGCTGATGCGCGGCGGATCCCGGGTGGCCATGGTGGGCGACGGTGTGAACGACGCCCCGGCGCTCGCGCGGGCGGACGTGGGCATCGCCATCGGCGCCGGGACCGACGTGGCCATCGAGTCCGCCGGCGTGGTGCTCGCGAGCGACGACCCCCGCGGCGTGGTAAGCGTGCGGCGCCTCTCCGACGCTAGCTACCGAAAGATGGCGCAGAACCTCGTCTGGGCCACGGGCTACAACGTGCTGGCCATCCCGGTTGCCGCAGGCGCGCTCGCGTGGGCGGGCGTGGTGCTCCCCCCGGCGCTCGCCGCGGTCTTCATGAGCCTGTCCACGATCGCGGTCGCCGCCAATGCCCAGCTCCTACGTCGAGTCAACCTCCGCCCGTGGGAGACGACGTCCGTTACGACGTGATGTCGCGCCGCTGGAAGCCCGTGATCGCGAGGAGCAGGAACCCCGCCGTATAGACCCCGCTCACGAGCAGCCCGTGGCGCATCGCGCCCCAGTCCACCGGGAAGCGGAACAGTCCCGTGAACCCCAGCCAGCCGTTCGAGGGCAGATACGGATGGAGCACCCGAAGGCTCGGGATCTGCCCGAGGATCTGGCTCGCGATCGCGATCACGATCGTGGCGACGGCGGCGCCCGGACCCGAGTCCGTCCGGGTGGAGATGAACAGCCCGATGCACGCGATGCCCGAGAGCGTCGCGACCATGTACAGGCCCGCGGCGCCGATCCGGGCGAGTCCCTCGGCGATCGGCAGTGTCGTCCCCGAGAGCGTCGGCATCGGCTCGAGCCCGAAGGCCACCGCCCCGGCGACGACGCCGCTAGCGATGGTGACCAGCACCAAAGCGCCGAGCAGGGTCATGGCCGACGTGTACTTGGCCACCACCAGGCGCGTGCGCCGGACCGGACGCAGGAGCAGGTAGCGCAGGGTTCCCGACTGCGCCTCCCCGGCGACGGCGTCCCCGGCGAACAGACCGGTGGCGAGCGGCAGGAAGAACGGTTGCACCACGGCGAGGCCGGTGAGCGCGGCGTACAGGCCGCTCGTCGTGATCTGGAATAAGAACGGGGGCGCGTCCTCTGCGCCTTGAGGCTCCGGGGGCGAGACCTTGATCGCGAGCACGATCACCATCGGGATCCCGCCGATCGCCGCGGCCAGCAGCCATGTTCGCCATCGATGGAGGGCCTTGGCGAGCTCAACGCGGTACATCGGCGCCCTCCACCAGATCCAGGAAGACGTCTTCGAGCGTGTCGCGGAGCGGGACGAGCGCGCGCACGCCAACCCCCGCGCGCACGAGGGCCGCGTTCAACGCAGCGGGGTCGGTCCCCGGCGCGAGCGTGACGGTGAGCGCATCGGGCGGACCGTCGGGATCCACCTCAACGCCGGCCATGGTGGCCGCGAGACGTCGGGCCGCGGGCATGTCGTCGACCTCCACACGCATGCGGTCGGTTGCCCCACGCAGGCTCGAGGGCGGCCCTTGGGCCACCAGGCGGCCCTGGGCCATCACGCCCACGCGATCGCACATGGCCTCGACTTCGGCTAGCAGATGGCTCGAGACGAAGACCGTGATGCCGTCGTCGGCGAGCCGGCGCAGGAGGATCCGCATCTCGCGCATGCCGCTCGGGTCCAGACCGTTCGTGGGCTCGTCGAGCACGAGCAGCTCCGGCTCGCCAAGAAGAGCGAGCCCGAGTCCGAGCCGTTGGCGCATGCCCTGGCTGTAGGCCTTGACCTTCTTGTCGGCGGCCGCGGCGAGCCCAACGGTCGCGAGCACCTCGTCAACGCGCGCGAGGCGCACCCGTGTACCCGCGCGATCTGCGCCGGCGCCCGCGCGCGCGAAGTACTCCAGGTTCTTGCGGCCGCTGAGGTATTTCCAGAACGCGGGCTCCTCCACCAGGGCACCCACCCGCGCGAGCGGGGCGCGGTCCGTGCGCACGGGTTCGCCCAGCAGGTCCACCTCTCCGCCCCCGGGCAGGATCAGGCCGAGCGCCATCCGGATCGTGGTGGTCTTGCCGGCCCCGTTTGGGCCGAGGAAGCCGAACAGCTCGCCGCGCTCGACGGTGAGATCCAGGGCGTCGACCGCCGCCACACCCCCGTAGCGCTTGGTGAGGCCCCGCGCGGCGATCGCGGTGCTCACGCGAGGTGCGTCGCGTCTTTGCGCAGCGTGTCCAGGCTCACGAAGCCGAACAGGATCCAGGTGTGCCCGCCCGTCTCCACCGAGAGCACGGAGGCAAGGGGTCCGGCGTAGGGAAGGATCGCGGCGGTCTCCGGTGGCGGCGGTCCCTCGAGCCGCACAGCCACCCTGGTGTCGAAGCCCGTGCCGAAGGTGCGCGTGCGCGGCTCGGCAGCGTGATCGGCCGTTGGCATCCCGGGGAGATCGCCCGTCACGGGCGTGGTCACGGCGGCTCCCGCCGGCGGCGAGAAGGTGAACGTGGACGGATCGATCGCATCGAGTGAGACCGAGGTGAAGCCGGCCTCGATCGCGGGAGCGGTGGCACCGGTGGGCGTCACCTCGAGCCGCAGGGGCAGGCGCGTCTGGGCGTCGATGGCCACTCGCACGCTGCCGATGAGGGTTCGGGTGGATCGGGGCGAGAGGACGAGGTCGTAGGCAGGCCGGCCCGCCACGAGCGCGGTGCCGTCTACGGAGACGCCGGCATATGGCGCCAGCATCGACAGGGCCCTGCCCGCCAGGGCGATGGGGTCCCCGGCGGGGACCTGAGGGTCGGCGGGCGCCTCGCCCCGAGGCGCCATCGCCGCGAACCACGGTCCGGCGACGCTCCGCGCGACATCCGCGTAGACGATGTGCTCGGCGGTCATGCCGTCGGAGTTCCACCACCACGCCTCGGTGCGGTCGGCCACCAGTGTCTGCTCGCCGAGGTCCGTCAGGTGGGCCACCCGTAGTCCTTCGGGGCCATGCCAGACCTTGAACCGCTGGGTGCCCAGGAGCGATGGCACCGATCCACCGGTGCCTCCGGCGAGGTTGCCGGGAAGTTCAGGCAGTCCGAGATCGACCCGCGTGATCACCTCACCGGAGACCGAGAACGGCCTCGCGAGGGCCGCCAGGCTCGAGCCGAGCAGCGCGTCGGCTGCGACCGAAGGGAGCGAGGGCGACGGATCGGCGCGGACCACGGAGATCCCGACGAGACCAAGCACCACGAGCGCGGCGAGCGCGACGGCGGTCAACCGGGTGCGGGTCCGAAGTGCCATGGCCCCCTTGTATCACCGCTCAGCGCGAACGTGGGGTAGCAACGGGCCGATGCCGCACCTTCTTCATACGTTCCCACGGCTTCGCGCGGGCACATCGGTGCGATGCCCCAGGAAGAACCCGGCGAGGAACTGCAGCACCATGAACCCCAGGAACACCAGGGGATACCACCAGAAGCGGTCGCGGAAGAAGTCCGTGAAGGCTCTGCCCTCCAGGTAGGCCCCGCTGTCGTTCGGGTCCTTGAGCGTGGAGGACAGATAGAAGAATCCCGCCGCGGACAGCCATGCGCCCACGCGCCCCACGACGAACGCCGCGAACAGACCGTGGTCGAGGGGATCCGTGCCCTCGAACGGGTGCCGGAGCCAATGCACGAGCGACCGAACACCGAGAAGCGCAAGCACGCCCGCGAGCACCAGCTCGGCGATCCTCATGCACGAGCCTCCTCGAGGGCCGCGGCCACCGCGTCGTCGTCGACCTGGCCGAACGCCAGGTACCACTGACCCACCGAACGTAGATCGGGCGGCGTCTCCAGCACCACGCACGCATCGCACTCCTCGTCCAGTCTCGTTCCTTGGCGCGTTCTTGGGCGCGTTCTTGGGCCGCCCGGACCCACCGGCGCCCCCAGCACCACGCGGGCGGCCCCCGCAGCACGCGCCCAGCGGAGCGCGGCCACCGCGGTCGCGCCCGTGGCGATGCCGTCGTCGACCACCACCGCGGTGCGCCCCTCAAGGGTGGGAGGCGGCGCTCCGCGGCGATAGGAGGATCGACGCCGAGCGATCTCTCGCTCCTGGCGTGCCACCTCATCCTCCACATAGGCGTCGGGAACCCCCAGCGCTCGCACCGCGGCGGCGTCGATCACGCGGATCCCCGGCGCGACGGCTCCGATCGCAAGCTCTGGGTTGCCCGGCGCACCGAGCTTGTGCGTGAGCACCACGTCCAACGGCGCGCCAAGCGCGGCCGCCACCGGCGCCGCCACGATCACCCCGCCGCGCGGGATGCCCAGCACCACGGCGGGCTCCCGCACGACGTCCCGCAGGGCCCGGCCCAGCTGCACGCCCGCTTCATGCCGATCGGTGAACACCCCACCATGGTGCCATCTCGGTCCCGCGTTGCGCGGCCGGCACCGGCACCGCTAGCATGGATGCTCGCAAGCATCCCTTCGGCATCCAGGAGGTCAGTGTTGGTCCACGCGTACATCCTTATCCAAACCGAGGTGGGCAAGGCGGCTGCGGTAGCCGACGCCGTCCGGGCCATCGGCGGGGTCGCCGAGGCCGAGGACGTCACCGGACCCTACGACGTGATCGTGCGCGCTGAGGCCAAGACCGTGGACGAGCTGGGCAAGCTCGTCGTGGCCAAGATCCAGGCGGTGGAGGGCATCACACGGACCCTGACCTGCCCGGTCGTGCACCTGTAGGACCCGGCAGCCTACGGGTGCAGCTCACGGGCGCGAGCGAGCTTCGTCCGCTCGACGCCGTGACGTTCCACCGCGAGTTCGAGCAATCGCTCGATCAGTTCCGGATAGGCCAACCCACTGGCTCCCCAGAGCTTCGGGTACATCGAGATCGAGGTGAACCCCGGGATGGTGTTGATCTCGTTTATCCACAGGCCGTCGTCCGATCCCAGGAAGAAGTCCACGCGCGCCATCCCCCAGCATTCCACCGTCTGGAACGCCGTGACGGCCATCCGTTGGATGCGCTCGGCCATCCCGCCCGGCAGGTCTGCGGGGATCCGCAAGTCCGCACCGTCATCGTCCAGATACTTCGCCTCGTAGTCGTAGAACTCGTGGCCCCGCGGCACGATCTCCCCGCACACCGAGGCCACGGGGTCGTCGTTGCCCAGCACGGCGCACTCGATCTCGCGCGCCCCCTCGAGCCCTCGTTCGAGAACGGCCTTGCGGGCGTAGCGGAACGCCTCCGCGATCGCATCATCCAGCTCTCGCGCCTCGTGCGCCTTGGTGATGCCCACCGAGGATCCAAGCGTGGCGGGCTTCACGAAGACCGGGTAGCCGAGGGCGGCGGCGCGTGCACCAACGCCCTCGGGGTCCTCCCCCCATGCCGGCTCGCGCACCGAGGTCCACGGGAGCACCGGCAGACCCACGGCCTGGAAGAGCACCTTCTGCACCGCCTTGTCCATCCCCACCGCGGAGCCCAGCACCCCCGCGCCCACGCAGGGCACCCCCGCAAGCTCGAACATCCCCTGCACCGTCCCGTCCTCCCCCATGGGACCATGCAGCACGGGGAAGACCACGTCGATCGGCTCCCTGCTCCCGTCGGCCGCCACCAGCTCGCTCGACGCGCCCTCGGTGGAGAGCTCCACGGCGTGGCCCGTCCCATCGGTCACCTCGGGCATGCGGCCGGTCTCCGAAGGCAGTGCGGGGGGGCCGGGCAGCTGATGCCATCGCCCTTCCTTCGTGATGCCGATCGCCACGATCTCGTTGCGCTCGGGGTCCAGCGCATCGATCACGGATCGCGCGGAGATGCAAGAGATCTCGTGTTCGGCCGAGCGACCGCCGAACAGCACCGCCACGCGGCGCTTGGGCGAGCTCACACCTGCTCCAGGGCGTGGGCGAAATCAGCGATCAGGTCCTCGGCGTCCTCGATCCCCGCCGAAACACGCACGAGCCCGTCGGCGATGCCTGCGGCGCGGCGCGCTTCGGCACCCATCTGACGGTGCGTGGTGGACGCCGCGTGCCCCACCAACGTGTGCGTGCCGCCGAGGCTGGTGGCCACCCAGGCCAGCTCGAGAGCGTCGCAACACCGCTGCCCGCCGTCCACGCCGCCGGCCACCTCCACGGCGAGCATCCCCCCCGACCCAAGCGAGTCGAACTCGCGCACCGCCAGAGCGTGCTGTGGATGCGAGGCGAGTCCGGGATACCAGACCCTCTCGACCTTCGGGTGGGCCTCCAGGAACGTCGCGAGCGCAAGCGCATTGGCACTGTGCCGCTCCATGCGGAGAGCGAGGGTCATGAGGCCGCGCATGCTCAGCCACGCCTCGAACGGGGCCATCGTCCCGCCCGTGTCCAGGGCCGTGTCGCGAAGGGATGCGCGCCCGCCCTCGGTCGTGCAGATCACCCCGCCGATCAGGTCGTGGTGCCCGCCGATGTACTTCGTGGCCGAATGCAGGACGTAGGTGAACCCGTAGCGCGCCGGCGTGCACAGGTACGGCGAGGCGAACGTGTTGTCGACCGCGGCCGGCAGTCCGGCCCGGGCACACGCCGCACCCAGCGCCTCCAGGTCGGCCACCGTCACGTTGGGGTTCGCGATGGTCTCGACGTAGAAGAGGACCGCACCGGGCAGCGCGCGTTGCACCGCGTCGAGGTCGTGAGGGCTCACGAGGTCGACCTTCACGCCGAACCGGGGCAGCACCTTGGTTACGATCGAGTGCGCGCCGCCGTACAGCTCGGTGGAGACCACCACGCGATCGCCGGCCGCAGCGAGCGACGTGAAGAGCGTGTGTATCGCCGCCATCCCCGAGGCGAACCCGAAGGCCGTCGCGGTCCCCTCCAGGTCCGCCATCTGGGCCTCGAACGCCTGCACGGTGGGGTTCCCGTAGCCCCGCGTGTAGGTGTATCCGGGTTTGCGGAACGCGATCGTCTCGGTGTAATCCTCGGAGGTCGCGAACCGATACGTCGAGGTCTGGAAGATCGGCACGCTCGGCACCTGCTGGTCGATGGGCGGCGCCACGGCCCCGTGCACGGCCCGCGTGGAGAATCCCCGCCCCTCGGTCATGGGCGCCAGACTACCCTTCGGCCGACCAGCGCTCCGGATAGCGCTCGCGAAGATCCACCACCAGGGCGGTGATCGTGGCCATCAGCTCGTCGGTCATCGCGCGCAGCGCATCGTGGTCATCGGCCACGTGCATGCGGCCGGAGAAGTCGAGCGGGGGTCCGGCTTTCATCCACACGGGCCGTCCGAACTTCAAGCTGCCCCGGCCGGACTTCTGCCAGACCGCTTGCGATCCCCAGCTTGCGAGCGGGGTGAGAGGCACGCCCGAGGCCTGGGAGAGTCGCACGGCTCCGGTCCGGCCGTCCATCGGAAGATGGTCGGGACGCTTGGTCACCGTGCCCTCCGGGTAGATCACTACGCACTCGCCGTCGGTGAGCGCCCGCAGGGCCTGTCGCAGTGCCCGGTCGCCGGTGCCACGCTGCACGGGGATCTGGTGCGCGCCGCGGAGCGCCGAGCCGACCACGGGCACCTTGAACAGGTCGTCCTTCGCGAGGAATCGCGGACGTCGCCCGGCCCTGACCACCGCGTTGGCGTTGGCGATCGGGTCCAGGTAGGACAGGTGGTTACACGCCACGATCGCGGGTCCGCGCCGGGGGATCAGCTCCAGATCCTCGAATCGCCAGCGGAACCACAGACGGCTCGGCGGGAGCGCGACGGTCTTCGCGAGGTGATACCAGGGTTCGGCCAGGGCTAGAGCCTACCCCGCCGGGTGGGCTACCCTTGCCAGTCACGTGCGTGTCATCGCGCTCCCCGTCAAGTCGCTCGCCGACGCCAAGGCCCGGCTCGGGCCCGTGCTCACCCCGTTGGAACGGGGTGCGCTCACCCTGGCCATGTTCGAGGACGTCCTGGACGCGACCCTGGCGATCCAGGGATGGGATACCTGGGTGATCTCCCCGGACGAGGCCGTACTGGAGGTCTCCCTGCAGCGCGGCGCCCACGCGATCACCGAGGACGAGCCTCCCCTGGCGAGGGCGATCCGCCAGGTGGAGGAGGAGGCCGACGGTCGAGGCGCAGAGCAGCTCGCGGTGCTCCTTCCGGACACGCCCCTCGTCACCGCAGCGGCGCTCACCACGGCGCTGCACACGCTGGGGTCCGTGGTCCTTGGGCCCTCGCTCGACGAGGGGGGCACGAACCTGCTCGTGCGCCGGCCCCCCGCCGCGATCGGCGCGCGCTTCGGGACGGACTCCTATCGCCGGCATCTGGAGACGGCGGCCGAAGCCGGTATCCCGACCTCAGTCGTACGGATCCCCGAGCTGGGCTTCGACGTGGACGTTCCGGACGATATCCTCACCGTGCTGAACCGAGGCAAGATGGGGCGCACGCTCGAGGTGGTCCGCCACCTGGACCTGGCGTCGCGCATCCCGACCCCCACGTAAAGGAGCGACGGTGGCGCAAGGAACGATCAAGGAATACGACGAGAAGGCCGGGACCGGCAGCGTGCTCCTGGAGGACCGGCGCGAGGTCGCGATCGACGCCGGATCGATCGGGGACCCGGCCATCCTCACGCTCAGGCTCGGCCAACGCGTCAGGTTCGACATCGTCGAGGACGGGGGACGCGATCTGGCGAAGGATCTGCGTCTCGTGACGTTCGAGTGAGCCGCAGGCTTCTCTCTAGCGCTTCTTGCGCAGCCCCATCACGTCTTCGCGGAACTCCTTGCCCGGGCTGAACGAGGGAAGTTCCCTCGCGGGCACCACGATCGGGACGTGGGGCTTGCGCGGATTGCGCGCGATGCGTTCGTTCCGATGTTTGCGCTCGAACGTGCCGAAGTCCGCGAGGGTCACGCGTTCGCCCTTCACCACGACATCGCGGATGGTGTCGATCGCGGCGTCCATCGCCCGGGCGACGTCGGCCTTGCTCAGTCCGGTTCGCTTGGCCACTTCGGCCACCAAGCCGCCCTTGTTCATGGCTGATCTCCCCCCGGGCGCCTCGCAAGCGTCCTTGCATCACACCGTATCCGGATGCGCATGGGCCGGTCAACCGCGGTAAGGCGAAGCGGGGATCGGAAGGTGTCTTCGAAGGGGGGGAGGAAGGGCCTGTTACCATCGAGCACGCTTGATGGCCCGTGGTGTAACGGTAGCACGGCTGATTCTGGATCAGTTAGTCTTGGTTCGAATCCAGGCGGGCCAGCCACCACAGAACCGCAGGTGGGGACCCATCTGCCGGCGGCTCAAGCCGACTCGCTCTTCTGTCGATACGTCCAAAAGCAGCAAATCGGCAGCAGGGAGCGAGCGATGGCCTGGTTCACCCGATCACCCTCCGGCAAGTGGAAGGCGTCCTACCGCGACCCCCAGCGACGGATCCGCTCGCGGACGTTCACGCGTAAGGCCGACGCGGAGCGCTGGGCGCGTGAAATGGAGACCGCCCTGGACCGCGGCATGTACACGGATCCCTCGAAGGGCAAGGAGCCTCTGCAGCGGTTCTTCGAGCAGTACATCTGCTCCGCGCAGCACCTGAGACCGAAGACCCTCGAGAGCTATGAGGGCCTCGCAAGGAACCACATCCTGCCTCGACTCGGACACCGGCCGATCGGGCAGATCCATCCCTTGGAGATCCGCGGGTGGCTCTCCGAGCTCGACACCGAGGGGGTCAGCCCGGCCACCGCGCGCGCCGCCTTTGCGGTACTGCGTCTAACGTTCACTGCAGCCGTCGAGTCCGGTGCGGTCGGGCGGAACCCGGCGACGCTCGTGAAGCCCCCCAAGGCCCCCACCCGCGAGATGCGCTTCCTCACGGCCGATGACGTGGCTCGGATCGTCGATGCGATCGGTCCCGAGTATCGGGCCCTCGTACTCATCCTCGCTTACAGCGGGATACGCGTTGGAGAGGCCATCGCCTTGCGTATCGACAACCTGGATCTACTGCGAAATCGGGTCGTGATCGTGGAGAGTGCCGGCGAAGTGAAGGGCGAGATGCTGGTGGGCCCCACGAAGACCGGCACCAACCGGTCCATCACGCTTCCAACCTTCGTGAGCGAGGAGCTCGCTGCCCACCTCGCCGCCTATCCTTCGATCGAGGGGCGGGTCTTCAGCAACTCGCGGGGCGACTGGCTCCGACAGTCCAACTTCATACGGCGCGTCTGGTACCCAGCGGTGATTGAAGCGAAGATCGCAGAACCACTGCCGCGGGTTCACGACTTGAGGCACACGTCGGTTGCCATGGCAGTCGAGGCGGGAGCCCACCCGAAGACCATCCAAGCGCGTCTGGGCCACGCATCCATCACTGTGACGCTCGATCGCTACGGCCACCGCTTCCCCTCACTCGACGAAGCACTCGCTGAACAACTCGACGCCGTAGCACGACACGCGAGCCAACCCCAAAGCAGGGCGCATATCGCCTAGTTGGCGGACCCGCGGCCTCGTGCTCCCAAACTGTCACCTATGGCAAGCGCCTGACCGGGGAGAATGCAGTCTTGCGCGTCAGGGACCATCTCACGTCAGGGACCATCTCACCTATCCGCCCAGTCTGTTGGTGGACCCCCGGTCTCGGTAAGCTGCTTACATGTGCTTCCACGAGATCGGTGAATTCCGACTCAGACGCGCCGTCCTTGCGGTGTCCACCTGAGAGGCTATTCGAGGGGGTCCTCCTGCACTTGACGGGATAGGAGAGAGGGCGCCGCCTGCCCGGGCCTTGAACCGTGACACACCGGACGCCGTGCTCCGGTCCCTGATCCCTGCCCGACCGACCGTGCGACATGCCGTGGAGTCCTCAACGTTAGTCGGTGCAGTGGCAAGTCTCGGCCCAAAGCAGTACGCCGCGGCGTCGACAACAGATCGTTCGTCGCCTGGACCGACTTCGACGACGTCAGGCGCGCGTTGGAGGCGGGTGTCGCCGTCCCCGGTCCCGTCGCGCCGGTAACCTGCCCCGGATGGACGCTGCCGACCTGATCCTGCCCGCCGGCCTCACGACCCGGCCCGTCACGCGCGCGGACGTCGAGGCGGTGCTCGCCCTCGTGCGCGCCTGCGAGGCGCACGACTCCGGCGCCGCCGAACTCGATCGTGAGGATCTCCTGGCCGACTGGAGCCGCCCCGCGATGGACCTCACCACGATGACGAGGGGCGTGTTCGACGCCGACGCGGTGGTGGCCGAGGCCGAGGTCGTCATGCATCGCGGTGAGGTCGTCGTGCATCCCGCCCACCGAAGTCGTGGCATCGGGAGCGCGCTGCTCCCTTGGGTCGAAGACATCGCGCGCGCGCAGGGCACCTACGTCCGTCAGGTGATCGACGACCGCGCGATCGCCGCCGCGGAACTCCTGAAGGCCCACGGCTATCAGGAGGCGTTCACGTCGTGGATCCTCGCGATCGACCTGGAGGGGGCATCGGTGGCCGCCGAACTGCCCGAAGGGGTGGGGTTCCGGGCCTATCGCCCAGGTACCGACGAGCGCGAGGTCTACCAAGTCATCGAGGAGGCCTTCAGTGAATGGGAACGGCGGGAACCCTCGACCTTCGAGGACTGGGCCGCACTCACGATCGGACGCGAGTCGTTCGAGCCCTGGCACATGATCCTGGCCGCCGACGAGACCACCGGCGAGCTCGTGGGCGTCGCGTATCTGATCGACTACCCGGATATCGACGAGGGGTGGATCCAACAACTCGCAACCAAGGCCACGCACCGGCATCGCGGCATCGCGCGCGCATTGCTGCACCGGGCCTTCGGTCTGTATCGGGAGCGAGGCAAGACCGTCGCCGAGCTCAACACCGACTCGCGCACAGGCGCCCTGGGTCTCTACGAGAAGGTGGGGATGCGGGTGCCGCAGTTCCTACACCAACTATGTGAAGACGTTCACAGACGACTGAGACACCGCTAATCGTCCTCGGGGCCCGCCAGCTCGTTCAACGCATTGAGCGAGGGCGCGAAATAGTACGCCCCGCTCACGGGACGGGAGAACTCGGTGAGGCGATCGTGAACGCCGTCGCCCGAGGTCCCGA
>CAJDTY010000005.1_pt1 | contig 127541 bp, 132 predicted proteins | sample 7390291 | NCBI WGS metagenome assembly CAJDTY01 (sample SAMEA7055671, study PRJEB34461) | soil metagenome | biome: terrestrial ecosystem; feature: Peninsula; material: soil | place: Antarctica | collected 2016 | reverse complement strand
TCGTGCTGCTTCACCAGCTCCTTGCCGGCCACCGCGGACACGAGGTCCACGAGCTCGTCGATCGTGACGAGGCGGTCCGAGCCCAGGTTCAGCGGTTCCCAGTGATCGGACTGAGCGATGCGGAAGATGCCCTCGACGCAGTCGTCGATGTAGGTGAACGAGCGGGTCTGCAGACCGTCGCCCCAGATCTCGATGTCGTCGCCGTCGTTCGCGAGCGCCACCTTGCGGCTGATCGCAGCAGGGGCTTTCTCGCGCCCGCCCTCATACGTGCCTAGGGGGCCGTAGATGTTGTGGAAGCGCGCCACTCGCGTGAGGAGCTTGCCTTCCTCCTCGTAGTACTGGCACAGCTTCTCCGAGTAGAGCTTCTCCCAGCCGTAGCCCTCTTCGGGGTCTGCGGGGTAGGCGTCCTCTTCCTTGAGGGGCGTGACGTCGGGGTCGTGCTGCTTGTACATCGGGTAGATGCACGCACTCGAGGAGTAGAAGTGGCGCTTGACACCGTTCTTGTACGCCGCCTCCAGCATGTGCGCATTGATCAGGACGTTATTGCGCGAGATGTCCACCCGGTTGCCCGTGATATAGCCGATGCCGCCCATGTCCGCGGCGAGCTGGTAGACCTCCTCGGCGCCCTGGGTGGCCTTGAGGCAGTTGTCCCACTCACGCAGGTCCATGACCAGGAACTCGTCGGCCGCGCTCGTTTCGTACTCGGCCTCCTTGATGTCCACACCACGGACCCAGTACCCGCGGTCCTTCAGATACTTCACCATGTGGTGACCGATGAATCCGCCGGCACCTCCGACGATCGCACGCTTCTGCATCGCTCGGTTCCTTTCTCCAGAGATCTTGGTTCCGAGCGTACCCGGACCCCGTCCCGACCAACCCCTTCACTCGCCGCCCCGGCGTTGGTCGTCATCTATTCCAGGAACCTAGTGATACCTGATGGCGTAGGCTTTGACTACGGCAACGGTACTAGCCCGTTCGACTGGAAATCCATCTGGCGCGTGCGATCGACCTTCAGATCCCTCGTTCAGATCCCCTTCATGAACGCGACGGTCTCGGCAAGGCCGTCTTCGAGGTGCGTCCAAGGCTTCCAAGCGATGGCACTCGGGGCACTAGAGATATCCAGAGCGATCCGGCGCAGCTCCCCCTGCGGGAGCGCGCCGTGCTCGGGCTCCTTGTCGTAGCCGATGATGTCGGCGAGCAACCGGTACACGCCGTTCACGCTGGATTCGAGCCCCGTCCCCACGTTGACGAGCTTGCCTGATCCTCGCTCGAACGCCTGCACGAATGCGTGCACCACGTCGTCCACGAACACGAAGTCGCGCGTCTGGTTGCCGTCGCCGTAGATCGTGACCGGCTCCCCGGCCAGCATCGTGCTCGCGAATATCGAGATCACGCCCGCCTCGCCGTGCGGATCCTGCCGCGGGCCGTACACGTTGGCCAGCGCGCAAGCGGTAAAGTCGAGCCCGCGGTAACGCTGGAAGAAGCCCAGGTAGTCAAGGGCGATCTTCTTGGAGATGCCGTAAGGACTCAGCGGCCGGGACGACGCGGCGGCGGACTCCTTGGCGGGCAGCCGCTTGGGCTCCCCGTAGATCGTGCCGCCACTCGCCGCATAGATGACCTTGCGCGCCTCGACCTTGGCGGCGCACTCGAGCACGTTCAGCGTGCCCATGATGTTGATGCTGGCGTCGCGCACCGGATCAGCGAGCGACGGGCGAACGCCGGACTGCGCCGCGAGGTGATACACCACCTCCGGCCGATGCCGCTCGAACAGAGGCAGCAGACCGTCGGCGCGCACGTCCATGTTGAAGAACGTGAATTCCTTGCCGTAGCCTCGCGCGTCCACGAGGTTCGCGATGCGACCCGTGGTGAGGTCATCGACGCTGATCACGCGATGGCCTTCCGCGAGGAGTCTGTCGGCGAGGTGCGAGCCGATGAACCCGGCGCCCCCGGTCACCAGGACCGTGCTCACGTCGCCAACCTTAGTTGCGGATCGGCCCCGATGTCGAGCATCGTGCGCTCCCCGCGAAGGGCGCGCGCGGCGCCCACGCACGCGATCATGGCGGCGTTGTCCGTACATAGGTCGAGCGGCGGGGCCAGCACGCGAAGACCCTCGGCCTCCCCGGCCGAGGCGAGGCGTGCGCGCAGGTGGCTGTTCGCCACCACGCCGCCGCCCAGGAGCACCGTGGGCACGCCGGTCTCCTTGGCCGCGGCGATCGTCTTGGTCACCTGCACGTCCACGACGGCTTCTTGAAAGGACGCCGCCAGATCCGGGAGGTCGAGATCGTGGCCCGCCGCGCGCTCACGCTTCACATGGCGCAGGACCGCGGTCTTGAGCCCACTCAGGCTGAAGTCGTAGTCGCCGGAATCCTGCATGGCGCGTGGGAATCGGATCGCTTGGGGATCGCCGGTTCGTGCCATGGCGTCGAGCGCCGGGCCGCCGGGGAACCCGAGCCCGAGCAACCGAGCAACCTTGTCGAAGGCCTCTCCCGCCGCATCGTCCAGCGTCTGGCCGAGCACCTCGTGGCGGAACATCTCGGGCAGGTGCACCAGCATCGTGTGCCCACCGCTCACCACGAGCGCCACGTACGGCGGTTCCGGCGGCCCGTGCACCAGGAAGTTCGCCCACACATGCCCTTCCAGGTGGTTCACTCCGACGAGGTCGGCTCCGGTGGCAAGGCTGACGGCCTTGGCCGCCGCCATCCCGGTGAGCAGGGCTCCGACCAGCCCGGGACCCACCGTCACCGCGACGTTGTCCAGGTCGCCGAAACCCACGCTCGCGGCCTTCAGCGCCTCTTCCAGGAGCGGGTTGAGAGCTTCCACATGGGCGCGCGCGGCCACTTCGGGCACGACCCCTCCGAAGCGTTCGTGCAGATGCACCTGTGAGGCGATCAGGTTGGCGCGCACCGTGAAGCCGTCCTGCACCACCGCGACAGCGGTCTCGTCGCATGAGGTTTCGATACCGAGCGTGATCACGAGGGCGGTCTCACCCCGGGCAGCTCCCCCGCGAGAAGCTGCAGTCGGCGTCCGTAGGCGGCCGTGCGCACGTCATCGGTCCACATGATGAGCGCGTCCTCGTTCAGCTCCTGGTAGTAGTTGCGCCGGATCCCCACTGGGTGGAAGCCGAAATGGCCGTAGAGGCGCTGCGCGCCCCAGTTCGTGACGCGCACTTCCAGGCTCGCGGCGTGCGCGCCCATGTCGATCGCCTGCAGCATCTGCTCGTACAGCAATCGTGCGCCGATGCCGCGGCGATGCTGTCCGGGATCGACAGCGATATTCGTGATGTGAGCTTCGTCGCCGTAGCAGATCATGCCCGCGTAGCCCACGACGTTCTTGTCCGTGCGCGCCACGAGGTAGCAGCGGTTGTTGGGCTCGGTCATTTCGGCAAGGAACAGGTTGGGACTCCAGGGGCGCACGTAGACCTGGCGTTCGATCACCATCACGCCACGGAGGTGGCGGCGGCGCATCCGGGCGATCTCAAGCCTCGGCGCCGCGTGCTCGCTGATCCCACGCGATCTCAGCATCGGACTTCCTCAGGTACCGGGGGACGATGTCGTGGAGCCGGTCGTGCTCCTCACGAAGGAACCGCGGCACGGCGAGCTCGACCAGCGCGGCCGCCTCGGGATGGGCCGTGATGGACGTGCCGACCTCGATGCGCGGGCCCAGCTCCTCCAGCTCATGGCGATACAGCATGGCACCGTTGCCCACGGCCAACACCTCCCCGCGCCGGGCGTCGAGCTCGGCGACGAGGTGGTCGGGCGCGCACACCGCGGGCTCGCTCTCGCGCATCACCCCTCCCGGGACCGCAAGGTAGCGCGCCCAGAACACTTCGTGACGGCGTGCGTCGATCACGGCCACGACCTGCTTGTGCGTGTGCCGGCTCGCATACGCGAGGGCGTCGAGGCTGCTGATGCCGACGATCGGCGTGCGCAGGACCTGGGCGAGCGTCTTGGCGGTTTCAACGCCCACCCTCAGGCCGGTGAACAGCCCGGGTCCAACGCCCACGGCGATGCCGCCGACCTGGGGCAGGCCGAGTCCGGTCCAGCCGAGGAGCTGCTGCAGAGCGGGGGCGACCATCTCCTGGCGCGCCTTGCCCGCCACCGAGACCGCGGCGAGGATCGCCTGCTCGGTGCCGATCGCCACGCTCGTCTGCGGCGTGGAGGTCTCGATCCCCACCACGATCATGGCGCCGCCTCCCAGGCCCGCACCGCGTCACGCACGTCGGGCCACCGCTCCGCCCAGCTCGCGCCCACACCCGCGATCGCCACTCGGCGCGCGTCGTGCTCCCCGGTCGTGTCCATCGAGGAGAGCTCCACCCGCAGACGGTCGGGCGGCAAGAGCGCCTCGACCGCTTCACCCCATTCCACCAACAACACGTCGTCCCCGGTCCCCAGCTCGTCCAGGCCGAGATCCATCACCTCCTGCACGCGGTCCAGCCGGTAGACGTCGACGTGGGCGAGCTCCAGGCGCCCCGAATACTCCTTGATCAGCGTGAACGTGGGCGAGACCACCTGGTCCTGCACGCCGAGCCCGCGCGCCACCCCCTGTGCGAACGTCGTCTTTCCCGCGCCCAGCTCGCCGGTGAGCACCACGGCGTCGCCCGGGCGCAGCAGCGGCGCGAGCGCCTCCCCGATCTCGCGTGTGTCCTCCGCCGAAGGAGCGAGGAGCACCGCCTCCATGCTCAGAAGAGCTCCAGCTGATCGATCGAAGGCTCGTCGGTCTGGACCTGGGCCTGAGCTTGGGCTTGGATCTGGGCCTGAGCGACCGGCGCCGCCAGGGTCCGGCGCACGAGTTCGAAGTCCTCTCGCAACAGCTCGAACTGGCGCGACTTCTCTCCACCTCCGTGCAGGATCGCCGCGGGGTGGAACGTGGGGATCACGCTGCGCCCGTGCCAATCGTGCATCTGCCCCCGCAGCCGCGTGATCCCCGTGGCGGTGTTCAACACGTACTTGGTGGCGAAGTTCCCGAGCGTCACGATCACCTTCGGCTGGATCAAAGAGATCTGCTCCACGAGCCAGGGCGTGCAGGCTTCGATCTCGTCGGGTTGGGGGTCTCGGTTCCCCGGCGGCCGACACTTGATCACGTTCACCACGCTGACCTCATCTCGCGCGAGCCCGATCTCCCCCAGCATCCGGTTGAGCAGGTTGCCCGCCGCCCCGACGAACGGCTCGCCCTGCTTGTCCTCGTGGAAGCCGGGCGCCTCGCCGATGAACAGCAGGTCGGCACCTGCGTTCACCTGCCCGAACACGACCTGGGTCCGGCCCTGTGCGAGTCGGCACCTCGTGCACACGGCGGCCTCGGAAGCGACCTCGACGAGGGTCCTCGTCATGCCTCGCCCTTCGCGGCCTTGCGAGGACGCCGCAGCGGCGGGTGTGCGATCGGGGGCGCGAAGACCCTCCCGGCGAAACGGCGAAGCTCACGATCGAGCTCGATCGGCCGCTCGAGCATGGCCATGTGACCGGCACCCTGCAGCACCACCAAGCGGCCGTCGGGCAACCCGCCCGCCAGCTCCACGGCCGCCGCGGGAGGGGTCACCCGGTCGTGTTCGCCCACCACCACCAGCGCGGGGACGCTCACCCGCGGCACCGCATGACGCAGGTCCATCTCCATCAGCGCGGAGAGGCCGTCGGTCCACACGTCTGAGGAGGCCTGCTCGGCCAGGCGCACGACGTGGTCGACGAGGTGCTGAGGGGCGTCCGGGCCGAACTGCGTGAGGCGCGCGACCGCCGCGCTCACGTCGACGGGGCTCGCCAGGACCGCCTTGCGGAGCCGGTCCACGCGCCGCGCTGCCGCGGCGATCGTGCCCAAGCGCGGGCGCAACAACTCCGTGACCGAACCCATCGCGCCTTGCAGCAGATCCGAGGAGGCGGCGCCCACCAACACCACGCCAGCCACACGGGGACCGAACAACTCGGGGCGAAGCTCGGCCATCGCGAGGATCGCCATGGCTCCCATGGAATGGCCGATCACCATCGCTCGTCCGTGTGGCACCACGTGCGTCAATACCGCCGCGATGTCGCGGCCCATCGCGCGGATCGACAGGTCGCCGTGCGCCGCCCGGCCCGAGCTCCCGTGGCCTCGATGATCCATGACCACGCAGCGGAAGTCCGAGGACAGGTCGACCCATTGCTCGTGCCACATGGTTGCATCCAGGCTGAACCCATGAACGAACAGCAGCACCGGCGCCTGGGGCGGCCCCGCGGCCCGCACGGAGATCGCAGTGCCGTCGAACGAGACCACCTCGCCGAGGTCCTCGGGGGGCAGATCCCAGTCGGTGTCGTCGAGGACTCGGCCGTGCCGGCGGCGCATCACCGCGCCACCGACCGCACCGGCGAGCGCGCCTGCGGCGAGCCCCGCGCTGATCATCGCCGTGCGCTTCTTCACCATCAGCGATACTCCCGCGGGACGCGTTCACCGATGCGAGAGACGATCTCGTAGCCGATCGTGCCGGCGAGCCCGCCAAGCTCCTCGGCGGTGACGGCCTCCTCGCCCTGGCGCCCCAGCAACACCACCTCGTCGCCCACGCACGGTTCCAGGTCACCGCAGTCAACGATGAGTTGATCCATGGTCACGCTCCCCGCCACCCGGCATCGGCGCCCCGCGAGCAGTACGTCGGCACGCGAGGACAGGACCCGAGGGTAGCCGTCGGCGTAGCCCACCGGCACCGTCGCGAGCCACGTGTCGCGGTCCAGGTAGTGGTGGTGCCCGTAGGACACACTCTCTCCCGCCGCCACACGCTTCACGAACGTCACCCGGGACCGCCAGGTGAGGGCAGGTCGCAGGCCGAGCGCGGCGCCCACTCCGGGGCCGGGCTCCACGCCGTAGATGCCTATGCCCGGGCGGACCAGGTCGAAATGAGCGCTCGGATGCAGGATCGTGCCGGCCGTGTTGGCCGCATGCAGAAGCCTCGGTACGTGACCGGCGGCCCGGACCTGGGCGAGGGCGCCGCGGAAGACCTCGAGCTGGCGATCGGTGGTGGGTGCATCGTCTTCGGACCGCGCGAGATGCGTGAACAATCCCTCGAGCCGCAAGCCCGCGTCCCGCACGCGTCCGACGAAGGCCGCGGTCTCCTGCGGCGGCCATACGCCCACCCGATGCATCCCGGTATCCACCTTCACGTGGACGTCGACGGCGGCCCCGGGGCCGGGGGCGGAGCCAGCCCGCGAGATGGCCTGAGCGAGGCGGCCGAGACCGGCGTCGGAATACAGCGTCGGGGTGAGGCCCGTGGCGAGCGCGTCGTGCTCCGAGCCCTCGGGGAACTCGGACAGGACCAGGATCGGGGCTTCGATCCCTGCGGCCCGCAGGCGCGCTCCCTCTTCCACGAGCGCGACACCGAGCCACGTGGCTCCGCCTTCCAACGCGGCACGCGCCGCTTCCACGTCGCCGTGACCGTAGGCGTTGGCCTTCACCACGGCCATCAGCTGCACGCCCGGAGGCGTGAGCACACGCACGTTGTGACGGATGGCCTCGAGGTCGACCTCAACCCACGTGGGCCGGCGGCGAACGGTCACGGCGCTCCCAGGCGCGCGAGCGCCCCGGGCACGTGCCGGACGATGTCGCCGGCCACGGTCCCCTCGCCCGTCGTGCGCCCTGCGAGCACCCCCGCGAGCCCGTGCAGGTACGCGCCTGCCGCGGCGGCGTCCGCGGCGCGGAGACCCCGCGCGAGGAACCCTCCGATCATCCCGGTGAGCACGTCGCCCGATCCCGCGGTGGCGAGCACCGGGCTCCCGGTCGGATTGATGCGCACGCGGCCGTCCGGCTCGGCGATCACCGTGCGACTCCCCTTCACCAGCGTCACGGCGCTCGCGCGCGCGGCCATCGCCCGCGCGTGCACGAGCCGGTCCTGTTCGAGCGTTTGGGCGCTGAGACCGGTGAGGCGGGCAAGCTCGCCCATGTGGGGCGTGAGCACCGCGTCGCCCTGACGCTCGGCAAGGTGTGCTGCCCGGCCCGAGAACGCGTTGAGCGCGTCGGCATCGACCACGGCGGGCACCGGGCACGCCGCGATGAGATCCCGCACGAATCCCGCGGTCTCGTCCTGGTCCGTGAGTCCCGGGCCGATCGCCAGAGCGTTCGCCCCGCCCAAGGCATCGAGCACGGCGCCGAGCGCGGCCGACGACGCCGTACCGTCCGCCGTCTCGGGGAGTGGCAGGAACACCGCCTCGGCGAGGCCCGACTGCACGACCGGAAGGATGCCCTGCGGTACGGCCACCACGACCAGCCCGGCGCCGACGCGGTAGGCTGCCTCCGCGATCAGCCGCGCCGCTCCGGTCATGCTCCGCGATCCCGCCACCACGAGCAGGACACCGGACGCACGCTTGTGCGCATCGGCCGCGCGCGCCGGCAACACGGCGACGACGTCGGCGGGTTCGGTGAGGAACGTGTCAGCATCCATGAGCTCATCCGGGAAGCCGATATCGGCCACACGCACGGCTCCGGCCCGCTCGGCTCCCGGCAGGAGCACCGCACCCGTCTTCGCCGCGCCGAACGTCACGGTAAGTTCGCACCAGGTCGCTTCGCCCTGGATGACCCCGGTGGCCCCGTTCACGCCTGAGGGGATATCGACCGCCACCACCGGGACCGAGGCCGTGTTGAGTCCCGCGATCGCCTCGCCCCAACGTCCCTTCGGGCCGCCGTGGAACCCGGTGCCGAAGATCGCGTCCACAGCGAGGTCGCTGCGCCCCAGCTCGGCCGCGAGCAGGGGCGGAGTGAGGACCCGAACCCTGAGCCCGACCTCGGCGAGCCGGCTCAGGTTCATCGCCGCGAGCTCCGCGAGATCCTGCGGCGTCTCGACGAACAGGACCGTGACGCGCACGCCCCAACGCGTGAGATGACGCGCGGCCACCAGGCCGTCTCCCCCGTTGTTCCCCTTGCCGCACACCACCACCGCCCGGCGCCCGTACGCGCCGCCCATGAGATCCACGCAGGCGCGCGCCACCGCGAGACCGGCTCGTTCCATGAGGAGCACCCCTGGGATCCCGCGCGCCTGGGTCGCGCGATCCAGTTCGACGGCCTGCTGCGGGGAGAGCACGGGCTTCACCGGCGACTCATGCCTCCCGCACCGCAACCGCGAAGGCGACGGCGTTGGTCTTCTCGTGCGTGAACGTGATCAGCACCTGTGTGATCCCCAGCGACTCGGCGCGGCGGGCAGCATGCCTCTGCAATGCGATGGCAGGGGCGCCGCTCGGGTGCCGCGTCACACTGATGTCCAGCCAACGCTTCCCGCGGTAGCCCCCGAGCGCCTTGATCGTGGCCTCGCGCGCGGCGAACCGCCCTGCGTAGGACTCCGCCGGGCGCCCCTTGGAATCGCAGTACCTGATCTCCTCGGGCGTGAAGAGTCGGGTCCGCAAGGTGGGATGGCGGGCGATCGCACGCTCCATGCGCGCGATCTCACAGATGTCGACGCCGAGACCGACGATCTCCACGGCGACAGGCTACGCGAACCCGCAGGCCCTATGGACGGTCGCCGCGATCGTCGGGGGGCCAGGGTCCCGCGGCTTCCTCGCGAGCGCGACGCCAGCCACGGCGGACCTGCCACCATAGGAATAGGGAAAGGGTCAGCATCAGCACGAGGAACACAACGGTCACGATCGCAGCGTTGGGCTCGGGCGGGGTCGGGATGGGGAACGGCGTGGGTGAGACGCTGGCCACCGTAGGGCTACTCGACCGTCACGCTCTTGGCGAGGTTTCGGGGCTGGTCCACGTCGCAACCTCTGTGCTTGGCCACGTGGTAGGCGAACAATTGGAGCGGCACGGTCACGACCACCGGCGCGAGCAACTCGGGGGTCTCGGGGACTTCGAGGACGTGATCGGCGAGCGAAGGCACCTCCGTGTCCCCTTCCGTGACCACCGCGATCACCTCGGCACCGCGCGCGCGCACCTCCTGGATGTTGGAGAGCATCTTGGGGTAGATGTGGCATCGGGTCACCACCGCCACCACCGGGACGCCCTCCTCGACGAGCGCGATCGGTCCGTGCTTGAGCTCGCCGGCAGGGAACCCCTCGGCGTGGATGTAGCTGAGCTCCTTCAGCTTCAGGGCGCCTTCGAGCGCGGCCGGGTACCCGGTGTGCCGCCCGATGAACAGCACCGAGGGAGCGTCCATGAATCGCGCCGCCAGCGCCTCGATCCGGGACTCGGTGCCGATCGCTCGCTGCACCTTGTCGGGCAGCTCGTCCATGCGTTCCAGCACCTCGGCGATCTCCTCGGGGAACATCGAGCCGCGGACCTGGGCGAGGTAGAGCGCGACGAGGTACTGGGACACCATCTGTGTCGCGAACGTCTTGGTGGCGGCCACGCCGATCTCAGGGCCGGCGTGGGTGTAGAGCACGCCATCGGCCTCGCGCGCGAGTGAGGACCCCACGGTGTTGGTGACCGCGATCACCTGTGACCCCTGCCGTCGAGCGTGCCGCGCCGCCTCGAGCGTGTCGATCGTCTCGCCGCTCTGGGAGACGGCCAGGGTGAGCGTGTCGGGTCCCAGCACGGGATCGCGGTAGCGGAACTCCGAGGCGATCTCGATCTCTACGGGGAGGCGGGTCCAATGCTCGATCGCGTACTTCGCCACGAGTCCTGAATGGAACGCGGTGCCGCAGGCCACCACGAAGACCTTGTTCACCTCGCGAAGGACGTCGTCGCTCACGTGGAGCTCGTCGAGCATCAAGCGCCCGCCCACCGTGCGCCCCGCGAGCGTGTCGCGGATCGCGTGCGGCTGCTCGTCGATCTCCTTGCGCATGAAGGAGTCGTAGCCGCCCTTCTGCGCCTGGCTGACGTTCCAGTCCACCGTGATAGGAGCGGGATGAAGTTCGATGCCGTCGAGGTTCGTGAAGACGGCGCCCTGCCCCGTGATCTGCACCACCTGACCCTCTTCCATCGGGATCACGGTGTTGGTGCGTTCGAGCAGCGCCGAGATATCCGAAGCCAGCAGCGTTTCCCCCTCGCCGAGCCCGACGACCAGGGGCGAGGACACCTTCACGCCCACGAGCGTTCCGGGGTCCGCCAGCGCACACACCACGAGCGAGTAGGCCCCTTCGAGGTCCGAGACGGCCGCGCGCACGGCATCGACCAGCCTGCCGCCTTCCCGGAGCTTCTCCTCGACGAGGTGCGCCACGCACTCGGTGTCCGTGTCCGAGACCAGGGCGTGGCCATCCTTCTCGAGCCGGGCACGAAGGCCGTGGAAGTTCTCGATGATGCCGTTGTGGATCACGGCCACCGTGCCACCGCAGTCCAGATGAGGGTGGGCGTTGACGTCGTTGGGCGCGCCGTGGGTCGCCCACCGTGTGTGCCCCATCCCCACATGACCCGCGAGGTTCGTGCCCTGCCCCAGCGCCCCCTCGAGCTCGCCGAGCTTGCCGGCGCGCTTCACCACGCCCAGGGTTCCTTGCGAGATCAGCGCTACCCCGGCGGAGTCATACCCCCGGTATTCCACACGCCGAAGCCCTTCGAGGATGATCGGCAAGGCCTCATCGGAGCCCACATATCCCACGATGCCGCACATGCACCCACCCTAGCAGCGGGGTTCGCGCACGCTGGTCACGCGATCGCGCGAACCCGGTCGGCGATGACCTCCGCGTGACGAGAGGCCAGGTCCTCGGACTCGGCTTCGACCATCACGCGCACCAGCGACTCGGTCCCCGAGGAGCGCACGAGCACGCGCCCCTCTTCACCGAGCTCGGACTCGGCCGCACGCACGGCCTCCCAGACCGGGGTCGCCCCCGCCAGCGACTCGCGGTCTCGCACGGGGATGTTGATCATCGCCTGGGGGTAGCGGTGCATCACCGCTGCAAGCTCGCGCACGGATGCGCCGGTCGCGGCGGCGAGCGAGAGGAATCGCACCGCGGTGAGCAGCCCGTCGCCTGTCGTGGCCTGATCGCGGAAGATCACGTGCCCCGATTGCTCCCCTCCCAACATCGAGCCCGTGCGCAGCATGTCCTCGAGCACGTAGCGGTCTCCCACCCTCGAGGCGATGACGTCGATGCCAGCCGCGCGCATCGCGTGATGGAACCCCACGTTCGCCATCACGGTGGTGACCACGGTGTTGCCCGGGAGGCGGCCGGCGTCGCGCAAGGCGACGGCCACCGCCCCGAGCACCTGGTCGCCGTCCACGATGGCACCCTCGGCGTCCGCGAACAGCGCTCGGTCCGCGTCCCCGTCGTGCGAGATCCCGGCATCGGCCCCCAGACGCACGACCTCAGCGGCCACGACCTCGGGGTAGAGGGCACCGCAGCCCTCGTTGATGTTCTTGCCGTCGGGATCGGCATGGATCGCGTGCACCGTGGCGCCCAGTCGCCGCAGCACCTTGGGTGCAGGCTCGGAGGCCGCGCCGTTCGCGCAGTCCACCACCACGGTCATGCCGTCGAGCGGTGCCTCGGCGGCAGCCACGAGATGATCGAGATACCGATCTCGCGCATCGCCCGCCGGCAGGGTGACGCCATAGCGGGAGACCGGCTCCGGCGGGGTGTGCAGCGCCGTCTCGATCTCGTCCTCCAGATCATCGCGGAGCTTCATGCCGTTGGCCGCGAAGAACTTGATCCCGTTGTCCTCGGCCGGATTGTGCGAGGCCGAGATGACGACGCCCGAAGAAGCGTGCAGGTCCACGGTGAGGAACGCGATCGCGGGCGTGGGCTCGACCCCCGCCAGGATCACGTCGCCGCCCGCGGTGCGGATCCCTTCGACGAGGGCGTCCTCGAGCCACTCCCCCGACGCCCGCGGGTCGCGGCCCACCAAGAACGTAGGGCGTCCCCCGCCGTGGCGATCCAGCACCTCCACGGCCGCCCGACCGAGCCCGAACGCAAGCTCCTCCGTGAGCTCCGTGCCCGCGTGCCCTCGTACCCCGTCGGTGCCGAAGAGTCGTGCCATCGGCAGGAAGGCTACCCTAGGGGCCGATCCGGATGCATCGAGCGCCACATCCACGACACGAACGCGATCCCAGCGAGTCCTGGATAGGCTCACCCGATGACGAGACGGCTCGGTGTCACTCGGAAGGGACCAGTTCGGCCAGGAGCGCCCGTACTCGTCGGTCGATCTCATCGCGGATCGGTCTGATCTCGTCCACGGCGCGTCCTGCGGGATCGTCGAGATCCCAATCGAGGTAACGCTTACCGGGGAAGACCGGGCAGGCATCTCCGCACCCCATCGTGATGACCACGTCCGAGGCCCGAACGAACTTCTCGGTCAGTGGCTTGGGGAACGCCGTCGAGATGTCGATGCCCAGCTCGGCCATCGCGGCCACCACGGCGGGGTTCAACTCGCTCGCCGGCGTGCTTCCTGCCGATCGGACCAAGAGGGCGCCGTGCGCGTGGTGGTCGAGCAGCGCTGCGGCCATCTGACTTCGCCCTGCGTTGTGCGTGCACACGAAGAGCACTTCCGGCCTCTCCTTCACGATCTTCCCTCCATGCACCGGCTGAGGGCTGGGGCGCATCTAGACCGGTGCTGAACGCAGGATGCCAGGCCGAGTCTACGAGGGCGCACGACGACGCTTCGCGCGTTCCGTGCGAGGATGGGCCATATGGATGATGGACTGGTGAGGATCTATGCGTCGGCAGACGCAACCGCGAGCTACCTGATGCGTGGCCGCCTCGAAGCGGAGGGACTCCAGGTGATGCTGAAGGGTGACGGCGAGGGACCCTACCGCGCCGGACCGGTGTACCTCTGGGTCAAGGCCAGCGACGAGGCACAGGCGCGCGCGGTGGTCGACGCGGTCGAGTCGGGGGCCTTCGCCGTGGGCGAAGACGATGTCCTGGACGCAGCGGAACCCGACGAGATCGTGGCCGACTGACTCAGCGCTTGGAGTACTGCGGCGCCTTGCGGGCCTTCTTCAGACCGTACTTGCGACGCTCCTTCTCACGCGCGTCGCGTGTGAGGTAGCCCTCAGCCTTGAGTTGTGCCCGCAGGTCGGGGTCCAGGTCGATCAGGGCTCGGGCGATGCCAAGGCGCACCGCGCCGGCCTGCCCGCTGATCCCACCGCCGCGGATCGTGACGACGACATCGAAGTCCTTCTCCTTGCCCACCAGTTTGAGGGGTGCGACCGCCACCATGCGGTGAACGCGCGTGGGGAAATAGTCGTCCAACAGGCGCCCGTTGACCTCGAAGGTGCCGGAGCCCGGGACCAGGCGTACGCGTGCCACGGCCTCCTTGCGGCGTCCGGTGATGATCTTCGCTTCGGTGGCGGCCAACCTGGTTACTCCTTCTCAGCGGCGGCCTTGGCGGCCGTCGGCTTCTTCGCGGTGGTTTTCTTCGCGGTGGTTTTCTTCGCGGTGGTTTTCTTCGCTGGAGCGGTGGCGACCTTGGGCTCGGGGGGCTTGGACGCCGGCGTCTCGGTAACGGTCCGCGTCTTGATCGTGGGAAGCGGCAGGCCCTCCCAGGCGGGCGGCTTGCCCATCGCATAGGCCTCGGGCTTCTGCGGCGCGTGAGGGTGCTCGGGGCCTGCCACCACGTGAAGCTTCCTGATCATGGCCCGGCCGAGCTTGTTCTTGGGAAGCATGCCCCGCACGGCCTTCTCGACCGCGAAGACGGGCTTCTCGGCGAGCAGGACGTCGTAGCGCGTGCCCGTGATCCCGCCCGGATAGCCGGAGTGCCGATACGCGATCTTCTTCTGCTCCTTGCCGCCCGTCATGGTCACCTTGTCCGCGTTCACGATGATCACGTGGTCGCCGGTGTCCATGTGCGGCGCGAAGATGGGCTTGTGCTTGCCACGGAGCAGCGCGGCCACCTCGGACGCGAGGCGTCCGAGCACCTGGTCGCTGGCATCGACGACGTACCACCGGCGCTCGATATGGTCAGGCTTAGGAGAGTAGGTCTTCATGCGCAGAGGTGTCGGCCCGGGTCGTGGGCCGACGCCTCAGGGTACCCGCGGCGCTCTTGCAGCGTCAAAGTAGCCATCGCGGATGTCATCCTCTCGAGCCCCGCCTCGCGAACACCACGCGCTCGAACGTGAGCCCACGAGCGGGTGCGAGGTTACCCGTGCCCACCCGGTCACGCGCCTCGAGGAGGCGGCGTACGTCTGCGGGAGTGAGCTTCCCGTCGCCCACGAGCACCAACGTGCCCGTGAGCGCCCGCACCATCTGGTGCAGGAAGCTGCCCGCTCGGAACCCGAGCTCCACGCGCTCCCCGACCGCCACGACGCTCACCCGCTGCAGGTCGCGCACGGTCGACTTCCCGGCCCCCGGGTGGCGACAGAACGTCGTGAAGTCGTGTTCCCCGAGGAGGTGCGCCGCCGCCGCGCGCATCGAGCGCAGGTCGAGCCCGCACTCACGATGCCAGACGAACCGCGCCGTGAACGGATCGGGCACCGCTCCGGTATCGATCCGGTATCGATAGACGCGGGCCGATGCCGAGTGCCGGGCGTCGAACCCCTCAGGGGCGTCCGTGGCGCGCATGCATACGACCTCGGGAGCCAGGAAGCCGTTGATCGCGTCGCGCAGCTTGCTCGCGGGCAGGCGAGTCTCGGTGCGGAAGGATGCCACCTGGCCACGGGCGTGCACGCCGGCATCGGTCCTGCCCGCCACCGAAAGCTTCACCCGGGACTGCAGCACCGAGGTGAGGACCTCGGTCAGCTCGCCCTCGAGCGTGCGGATCAGCGGCTTGCGCTGATCCGCCCACCCCCGGAAGGAGGTGCCGTCGTAGGCGAGCAGGAGCCGGATCGTCCGAGTCATCACGGGAGTATCCAACGCAAGAGGCCGGGGACGAGCCCCGGCCTACGAACGTGCGACGAAGCGACGGATCTAACGTTCGCGCTCCACCAGCTCGATGCGCGCCATCGGCGCGGCGTCGCCCTTGCGCGGGCCCAGCTTCATGATCCGCGTGTAGCCGCCCTGACGCTCGGTGAACCGAGGCCCGATCTCGTGGAACAGACGCGCGACCACGTCGCGGTCCGGGATATCCTTCAGCACCTCGCGGCGCGCGGCGAGGTCGCCGCGCTTGGCCTTGGTGATGAGTTTCTCCGCGTACGGACGCAACATCTTCGCCTTGGCCTCGGTGGTGTTGATCGCCTCGTGCGTGAACAGCTGGGCCGCGAGCGTGGACAGCAGGAGCCGCTGGTGCGCCGGGTTGGACCCCAGCCGAGCTCCCTTTTTGGGTTTGGGCACCTAGCTCACTCCTCGCGCAGTCCGAGGCCGAGCTCCTCGAGCTTGGCCTTCACTTCGTCGATCGACTTCTGCCCGAAGTTGCGGATGTCCATGAGCTCGGACTCGCTCTTGAGCACGAGATCGCCCACCGCATTGATGCCCTCGCGCTTGAGGCAGTTGTACGAACGCACGGACAGGTTCAGCTCTTCGATCGTGATGGCGTAGTCGCCGGGGACCTCCTCGTCCTCGGCGGGACCCACGGTCACGCTGGCGGCGTCGGCAAGCTCGGCGAAGAGCGTCACCAACTCCAGCAGGGTGCCGCCGGCCGAGGCCACGGCCTCGCGCGAGGTGATCGAGCCGTCGGTCTCGACGTCGAGCACCAGGCGGTCGCGGTCGGTCATCTGCTCAACGCGCGTGTTCTCCACGGCGTAGCTGACCTTGCGCACCGGCGAGAAGATCGAATCGACAGGGATCACGCCGATCGGATCGCGCGGCTTCTTGTTCTTGTCCGCCATGCGGTAGCCTACGCCGCGCTCGACCGTCATCTCCATCTCGACCGACGCGCCCTTGCCCAGCGAGGCGATGTGAAGGTCGGGGTTGAGGATCTCGATGCCGGCAGGCGGCGCGATGTCTCCGGCGGTGACCTCTGCCGGCCCCTTGGCCTTGAGATAGATCGTGGTGGGCTCCTCGAGTTCGGAGCGGACCACCAACTCCTTCAGGTTCAAGATGATGTCGGTGACATCTTCGGTGACCTTGGGGATGGTCGAGAACTCGTGCAGCACGCCGTCGATGCGCACCGACGAGATGGCTGCGCCCGGGATCGAGGACAGCAGGGTGCGACGGAGCGAGTTGCCGACGGTGTAGCCGAAGCCCGGCTCGAGCGGCTCGATCGTGAACTTCGAGCGAACGGGCGTGAGGACGTCCTCAGTGATCTGAGGCCTCGCGACGATGAACAAGGTGCTTCCCTCCTTCAGCGGGGGATCATCCACTTCTACCCCGCGTGGTGGCGTCCCGGGCGTCCGTGAAGACCCCGGGTGTTCGCGCGCGTGCTAGACGCGGCGACGTTTGCGCGGCCGGCAGCCGTTGTGCGGCACTGGCGTGACGTCCATGATGCCGGCGACCTCGAGGCCGGCGGCCGCCAACGAGCGGATCGCCGTCTCGCGGCCCGAACCTGGGCCCTTGACGAAGACGTCGACCTTCTGCAGGCCGTGCTCCTGCGCGGCGCGCGCGGCCTTCTCGGCGGCGAGCTGCGCGGCGAACGGCGTGGACTTGCGGGAGCCCTTGAAGCCCACGTTGCCCGAGCTGGCCCAGGACAGGGTGTTGCCCTGCAGGTCGGTGATGGTGACGATGGTGTTGTTGAAGGTGGACTTGATGTGGGCCTGACCGTGCACGACGTGCTTCTTCTCGCGACGCTTGGTCTTCTTGGCCTTGGGCTTCGCCATGGTCGTGGGGCTCCCTTACTTCTTCGTCGCCTTCTTCTTGCCGGCGATGGCCTTCTTCGGCCCCTTGCGCGTGCGCGCGTTCGTGTGCGTGCGCTGACCGCGGACGGGGAGGCTGCGGCGGTGGCGGACGCCGGCGTAGCACCCGATCTCGATCTTGCGCTTGATGTCCTGAGCCACTTCGCGGCGCAGGTCACCCTCGACTTTGAAGTTCTGGTCGATGTAGGCGCGGATCTTCAGGACCTCGTCTTCGGCGAGGTCGCGCACCTTGGTGGCGGCGTCCACGCCCGAGCCCTGCACGATCTTGCCGGCGTTCATGGTGCCGATGCCATAGATGTACGTGAGCGCGATATCCAGCCGCTTGTCGCGGGGAAGATCGACGCCTGCGATGCGTGCCACGAGACCCTCTCCTAACCTTGCCGCTGCTTGTGCCGCGGGTTGGAGCAGATGACCAGGATGTTTCCACGCCGGCGGATCACGCGGCACTTGTCGCAGATCTTCTTGACCGAGGGACGCACCTTCATCTGCTCCAGCTCCACTTCCCTCCGGACCTACCCTTGAGGCCCGATCCTATTTGTACCGAAACACCACACGGCCCCGGGTGAGGTCGTACGGCGAGAGCTCCACCAGCACGCGATCCCCCGGCAGGATCCGGATGTAATGCATCCGCATCTTGCCCGAGATATGCGCCAACACGAGGTGCTCGTTGTCCAGCTTCACCCTGAACATGGCATTGGGCAACGGTTCTACGACCGTGCCTTCCACCTCGATGGCGTCCTTCTTCGGCAAACTCTACTCAGGTTCCTTCGAACGGGTTCCTCCCCGGATCCGGAGCACGCGGAACGGGCTTCGGGTGGGGCGAACAGCGAGTATACGAGTCGAGCGCTGATCGCGTCACGCCGTTGCCCGCATCCGACACTAACGCCGGGCAGTCAGGACCTCGGGGCCGTCCTCGGTTACTGCGATCGTGTGCTCGAAGTGCGCCGAGAGGGAACCGTCGGCAGTGACCACGGTCCAGCCGTCGGCCAGCAGCCGGGTCTCCTCCCCACCCAGGTTGAGCATGGGCTCCACGGCAAGCACGAGCCCTGGGCGCATATCGGGCCCGCGTCCGGGCGGACCCCAGTTCTGTACGAACGGATCTTCGTGCATCGCCCGCCCGATCCCGTGACCCCCGTACTCACGCACGATGCCGAGACCAGCAGGGCCTGCGGTCGACTCGATGGCCCAGCCGATGTCGGAGAGCCGGCCGCCGGGCGCGATCGCCTCGATGGCCGCGTACAAGCAGGCCTCGGTGGTCTTCACCAACCGCGCCGCCTCCTCGGAGGGGGCCGAGCCGCCCACGAATACCGTGACGGCGGAATCGGAGTGGTAGCCCTCCCAGATCGCCCCGAAATCCAGCGACAGCAGGTCGCCTTCCCGCAGGACGCGCGAGGGTGAGGGGATCCCGTGCACGATCTCCTCGTTCAGCGAGGCACAGATCGACCGCGTGAACCCCTTGTAGCCGAGGAACGATGGCACCGCACCTTCCGCGCGGATCCGGCGCTCGGCGGCGGCGTCCAGGTCGGCCGTGCTCACTCCCGGCGCCACCGCATCCAGGATCTCGTCGATGGTCCCGGCCAAGATCCGACCGGAACGGCGCATCTTGCGAAGCTCTTCGAGGGACTTGCGGATGATCATCCTTGGGGTTCCTCCAAGGCCGCCATCATGCGCCCGGTGACCAGGTCCTCTTGCGCCTGCGCATCGATCTCGCAGAACAGTCCGAGCTCCCGATAGAAGCGCTCCAGCGGCGCGGTCTGCTCGCCGTAGACAGCGAGCCTGCGCCGCACCGTCAGCTCTTCATCATCGGCGCGACGCTCCAGGGGGGTGCCGTCGACGTCGCAGACCCTGTCGTTGGCGGGGGGCTTGAACTCGAGGTTGTACGTGCGCTTGCACATGGGACAGGCCCACCGATTGGAGAGGCGACGCACGGCCATCTGGTCGGAGATCGAGAACTTGAGCACCACCGAAAGGGGGCGCTCGGCGGCGGCCAACGCGCGCTCGAGCGCGCGCGCCTGGGGCACCGTGCGCGGGAAGCCGTCCAGGATGAATCCCTTGTCGGCATCGGGATCCCGAAGGCGGTCCATGACCATCTGCACCACGACGTCGTCGGGTACGTACTCGCCGCGGTCCATGAAGGCGCGCGCACGGATGCCGAGCATGGTGCCCTCCTCCACGTGTTCGCGCAAGATGTCGCCGGTGGAGATCTGGGGGATGCCGAAGTGGTCCGTGAGACGCTGCGCCTGGGTCCCCTTCCCCGCGCCAGGAGGGCCGAGCAGCACGAAGCGCATGGCTACTTAAGGAAGCCCTCGTAGTGGCGCATCAGCAGCTGGGACTCGATCTGCTTCATCGTCTCGAGCGCCACGCCCACGGCGATGAGCACCGAGGTTCCGCCGAAGGGGAAGTTGGTCAGCCCCCAGTACGCCAAGACCACGGTGGGAACCAATGCGATCGCCGCGAGGAACATCGATCCCGGCAGCGTGATGCGCACGAGGATGTCGTTCAGGTACGTGGCCGTGGGAGGCCCGGGACGGATGCCGGGGATGAACCCACCCTGCTTGCGGATCTGGTCGGCGGTGCGCACGGGATCGAACTGGATAGCTGTGTAGAAGTAGCTGAAGAAGATGATCAGCAGCGCCAGGATCGCCATATACACGAAGCTCCTTGAGTTCGTGACGTAGTTGTTCACCACGTTCTGGAACCACTGAGCGTGCACGACGCTGGCGAGCAGCGTGGGGAAGTACAAGACCGAGGACGCGAAGATGATCGGGATGACGCCCGCCTGGTTCACCTTCAAGGGGAGGTAGGTGCTGGTGCCCCCCATCATGCGCCGGCCCACCACACGCTTGGCGTACTGGATCGGGATCCGACGCTGGCCTTGATCCATGAACACCACGGCCACGATGATCCCCAGCCCGATGAACATCGCGATGACGAACCGGCCTGTGCTGGTCTGCAGGATCGCGTTTCCCTCGGCAGGGAGCGAGGAGATGACGCTCGTGAAGATCAGGATGGACATGCCGTTGCCCACACCACGCTGAGTGATCAGCTCCCCCAGCCACATGACCGTGGCGGTACCGGCAGTCATTGTCAGGATGATCAGCATGACGTTGGGCGGGGTGAAGGTTCCCGGCGGGAAGATGTCGGACACGGTGCGCCCGGAGTGGAAGAGGAACACGAGCCCGGTGGACTGCAGCAGCGCCAGAACCACCGTCACGTAGCGCGTGTACTGGTTGATCTTCTTGACGCCCGCCTCACCCTGGTCCTGAAGCGCCTGGAGCTTGGGGATGACCACCTGCAACAGCTGCAGGATGATGGAGGACGTGATGTAGGGCATGATGCCGAGCCCGAAGACCGCCATGCGGGCGAGCCCGCCGCCCGAGAACAGGTTCATCATGGACAGGAACCCGGTCTGCCCACCGGCCGCCACCTCTCGCGTGAGGGTGGTGAAGTCCACCACGGGGACCGGCACGTGGGCGCCGAAGCGGTACACGGCGATGATCACCAGGGTGAACAGGATCTTGTTCCGAAGGTCCGGGACCCTGAACGCGTTGAGGAAGGCTTTGAGCACGGTAGCTTATGGTACCCCGGCTCAGCCGAGAAGCTCGGCTCGCCCGCCGGCGGCCTCGATCTTGGCCTTGGCGGCGACGGAGAAGGCATGGGCCTTCACGGTGAGCGCGTGATCGATGTCGCCGCGCGCCAAGATCTTCACCGGCCTGTTCTTGCGCACCAGTCCGTGCTCATAGAGACCCTTGGGCGTTACCTCGCCCTCGGCGTAGTACTTGCCGAGGACCTCGACGTTCACGGCCGCGTACTCCATCCGGTTGACGTTGGTGAATCCCTTGAGCTTGGGCACACGGCGCTGCAGGGGCATCTGGCCGCCCTCGAAGCCCACTGGCACGTTCTTGCGCGCGCCGGTGCCTTTGGTGCCTCGGCCCGCGGTCTTTCCTCGCACGCTGGCGCGTCCGCGACCGACCCGCTTCCTGTCTTGCTTGGCGCCCTCGGCGGGCTTCAGATGATGGAGCTTCATCAGGCCTCGACCTCTTCCACGTCCACGAGGTGCTGCACCTTGGCGATCATCCCGCGGATCTCGGGGCGATCCTCCTTGATGACGGCGTCGTTGATCCGGTGAAGTCCCAGGCGGCGCACCGTGTCCTTCTGGTCCTTGGGACGGTCGATCACGCTGCGTCGCTGGGTCACCTTGAGCTGGGTCACCTTGAGCTGGGTCACCTTGCGCTTGCTCATCGGCGGCCTACACCCGGTCCTCGGCCCTGGTTGCGTCCGCCCTGGGGCTGATCGGTGTAGACCTCCTCCAGCGCCGCGGTGCGAGCGGCCTGCAGCCGGGTCTCGGCGGCGGCCACGGCCTCGACCATGGGCTTGGGGGCGACCTCGTGCACGTTACGCCCGCGCAGCACGGCCACCTGCTGCGGCTTGCGCAGCTGCTTCAACCCGTCCACGGCTGCCTTGACGATGTTGATCTGGTTGGAGGACCCCATCGACTTGGACAGGATGTCCTTGATGCCGGCGCATTCAACGAGCGCACGCACGGCGCCGCCCGCGATGACCCCGGTTCCGGGGGCGGCGGGCTTGAGGAGCACCACGCCGGCGCCCTCTTCCCCGATCACCTCGTGCGGGATCGTGGTGCCCATCATGGCCACCTCGAACATCGACTTGCGGGCCCCTTCGACGCCCTTGGCGATCGCCGAGGGCACCTCCTTGGCCTTGCCGTAGCCCACGCCCACGCGTCCGGCGCCGTCGCCCACGACCACCAGCGCCGTGAAGCTGAACCGCCGGCCGCCCTTGACGACCTTGGACACGCGGTTGATCGAAATGACCCGTTCCTCGTAGGGGCTCTTGTCCTTTTGGTTCGCGTCGTATCGCCTCATATCAGATCTGGAGTCCTCCCTCGCGGGCGCCCTCGGCGAGGGCGGCCACACGGCCGTGGTAGAGCCGGCCACCGCGGTCGAACACCGCGGCCTCGACGCCGGCCTCCTTGGCACGACCGGCGATGAGTCCGCCCACCGCCTTGGCGCGCGCGGTCTTGTCCTTGCCCTTCACCTCGGTGTCGGAGGCCGCCGCGATGGTCACCGCCTTCACGTCGTCGATGAGTTGCACGTAGATGTGCCGGTTGGACCGGAACACGGCCAGACGCGGGCGCGTGGCGCTGCCCGCCACCTTCTTGCGCACGCGTGTGTGACGCCGCAAGCGCGCCTCGTGCTTCGCGTGCGCGCTCATCACGCACCACCCTTGGCGGCCTTACCGGCCTTCTTGCGCACGTATTCGCCCTCGTACCGGATGCCCTTGCCCTTGTACGGCTCGGGCTTGCGGATCTTTCGGATCTTGGCGGCGATCTCCCCCACGGCCTGCTTGTCGTTGCCGCGCACGATGATCTGGGTAGGGGTGGGCACCTCGAACTCGATGCCCTCGGGCACCGGCACCATCACCGGGTGCGAGAAGCCTGCCTGGACCTCCAGGTCCTTGCCCTTGAGGGCGGCCCTGTAGCCGACGCCGATGATCTGGAGCTGCTTCTCGTAGCCCTTGGTGACCCCGGCCACCATGTTGGCGAGCAGGGAGCGGGTGAGCCCGTGCAGGCTCCGGTGGAAGCCCTCATCGTCAGGGCGCTCCACATGGATCTGTCCGTCTTCGGTAAGGATCCGCATGTCAGGATGCATGGGCTGCGTGAGGGTCCCGCGAGGGCCCTTCACGGTGACGAGATTGTCTTGGGCCACCATGACGTCGACGCCGCCGGGGATCTCGATGGGCTGTCTTCCGATACGACTCATCCGCTCATCACCACACGTGGGCCAGGATCTCGCCGCCGATGCCCTTGCGTGAGGCGTCGCGGTCCGTCATGACACCCTGAGAGGTCGAGATGATGGCCACACCGAGCCCGCCCAGCACGCGGGGCAGGCGGTCCCGCCCTGTGTAGACACGGCTCCCGGGGCTCGAGATGCGCTTGATGCCCGTGATCGTGCGCTGGCGGCCCTTCCCGTACTTCAGGCGCACACGGAAGGCCTGGTCGATGCCCTCGCCCTCGGGGGTATAGCCATCGATGAATCCCTCCGTGGCAAGGATCTTGAGCACGGAGTCGTTCACCTTGGACACCGGGGTGATCAACTCGTCCTTGTAGGCGAGATTGGCGTTCCGGATCCGCGTGAGCAGGTCCGCCACCGGATCGGAGACGTTGCTGGAGAACTTCGCCTTGGTCACCATGAGGACTTCGTCACCCCCGGCAGCTCTCCGGCGTGCGCGAGCTGGCGGAAGCAGATCCGGCAGAGCATGAATCGCTTGAGCACCGCACGCGGGCGCCCGCATCTCTGGCATCGCGTGTACGCGCGCACCCGGAACTTCGGCTGCTTCTGCTGCTTGTTGATGAGTGCTTTCTTGGCCATAGGGACTCTTCCTCAGCTCGCCTGCGCCGCCGCGGTCCCCTGAAGGGGGAATCCCGTGGCGGCGAGCAGAGCGCGTCCTTCGTCGTCGGTGCTTGCCGTGGTCACGATAGTGATGTCCATCCCGCGAACCTTCAGGATCTTGTCGTAGTCGACCTCCGGGAAGATCAACTGCTCGGTCACGCCCATCGTGTAGTTGCCGTGACCGTCGAACGCATCGCGGCCCATGCCGCGGAAGTCGCGGATCCGCGGGAGAGCCAGTGTGACGAGCCGGTCGTAGAACTCCCACATCCGGTTCCCACGCAGCGTGACCTTGGCGCCGATCGCCATGCCCTCGCGAAGCTTGAACCCGGCGATCGACTTGCGGGCCTTGGTCACCACCGGCTTCTGTCCGGTGATGGTGGTGAGGTCGTCGAGCGCCGCATCGAGCATACGACCGTCCTTGACGGCATCGCCGACACCCATGTTCACCACGATCTTGTCCAGGCGCGGCACCTCCATGACGTTGCCCAGCGCCAGCTCGTTCATGAGCCGGGCCACGACTTCCTCACGGTACTGCTGCTTCAGACGCGGGATGTAGTCGCTCACAGGTCCGCCTCGCATTTCCGACACATGCGCACCTTGGTGTCGCCGTCGATGCGGTGGCCGACGCGCGTGGCCTTGCCGCAGCTGCCGCACACCAGCGCCACGTTCGAGATGTCGATGTAGGTCTCCACGTCGATGATGCCGCCCTGGGCCACGGCCTGCGTGCTGCCGCTGGCCCGGCCACCGGCGCGCTGATGCTTCTTGGCGACGGCGACGCCGTCGACCATGACGCGTTTGCTCCGGGGGTCCACGCGGACCACGCGACCCTCCTTGCCGCGGTCCTTGCCCTGGAGCACCCGCACGGTGTCATCTTTCTTGATGTCGACGCCCGGCATGCTCAGAGCACCTCCGGGGCAAGCGAGATGATCTTCATGAACTTCTTCTCCCTGAGCTCCCGCGCCACGGGACCGAAGATGCGGGTCCCGCGCGGGTTCTTCTGATCGTTGATGATGACGACGGCGTTATCGTCGAAGCGGATGTAGGACCCGTCGGGCCGGCGGCGCTCCTTGCGGGTACGCACGACCACAGCCTTGACCACCTCGCCCTTCTTGACCCCGCCGCCCGGCATCGCGTCCTTCACGGTGCCGACGATGACGTCGCCCACGCCCGCGTAGCGGCGAGCCGAGCCGCCGAGTACGCGGATGCAAAGGACCTCCTTAGCCCCAGTGTTGTCCGCAACCTTGCAGCGCGTCTCCTGCTGGATCACTTCGCGCGCTCCAAGATCTCGACGATGCGCCAGCGCTTGGACTTCGAGATCGGCCGGGTCTCCATCACGCGGACGGTATCGCCCACGTGCGCGTCGTTCGTCTCGTCGTGCGCGGAGAGCTTGGACGAGCGGCGCACCGTCTTGTTGTATACGCTGTGGCGGACCGTGCGATCGATGCGGACCACGACGGTCTTGTCCATCTTGTCCGAGACGACGACGCCCGTCCGCACCTTGCGGGCGCCGCGATCCTCGCTCGTGCTCGTCTGGGCTTCACTCACTGGTCCTGCTCCTCTTCATCCGCCGATGCGATTGCGTCGAGCTCGAGCTCGATCTCGCGCTCACGCAGGACGGTGGCGATACGCGCGACCTGATGGCGCACCTGCTTCAAGCGGGCGGGGTTGTCCAGCTGGCCCGTGGCGAGCTGGAAGCGGAGATTGAACAGCTCTTCTTTGGCGGCATCGATCTGCGCCAAGAGCTCGTCATCGGGCAACCCTCGCAACTCCGCGGCTAGGCTCGGCATGCTCAGTCCCCCACCCTGCTGATGAACTTGGTCTTGATCGGTAGCTTGTGCTGGGCCCGCTTCATGGCCTCGCGCGCGAGCGGCTCCGCCACGCCGGCCAACTCGAACATCACGCGGCCCGGCTTCACCACGGCCACCCAACCCTCAGGGTTGCCCTTGCCGGAGCCCATACGGGTCTCGGCCGGCTTCTTGGTGACGGACTTGTCCGGGAAGATGTTGATCCAGACCTTGCCGCCGCGCTTGATGTGGCGCGTGATGGCCACACGCGCGGACTCGATCTGGCGGTTGGTGATCCAGGCCGCCTCCATCGCCACGAGGCCGTAGTCACCGAAGTTGATCTCGGTGCCACCCTTGGCCATGCCGCGGCGGTTGCCACGATGTACCTTGCGGTGCTTGACCTTCTTGGGTGCGAGCATCAGGCGTCGCCTCCGGTAGGCGTCTCGTCCGCGGCTGCCTCGGCTGCCGGCGCTGCCGGCGCGGCCGCCACGGCGACCGGCTCCGGCGCGGGCGCGGGCGCATCCGTGGACACCGTCCGCGCCGCGGCCTCGGCCCGTTCCTCGTTGCCCCCGCGCGTGGATGTGTCGACCTTCTGGGCGGTGGCGTGCGCCCGAGCGAGCGCGCGCTCGGTGTCCTGCTCGCGCCGCGGCACTTCGTCGCCGTGGTAGACCCAGACCTTCACGCCGATGGCCCCGAACGTGGTACGGGCCTCCGCGGTGCCGAAGTCGACCTTGGCGCGCAACGTGTGCAAGGGTACGCGGCCCTCTCGGTACCATTCCTTGCGACCCATCTCGGCGCCCCCCAGGCGACCGGCGCACGCAACGCGGACGCCAAGGGCGCCCGAACGCATGGCGGTCTGCACGCAGCGACGCATGGCCCGGCGGAACGCCACACGACCGGCGAGCTGCTCGGCCACGCCCTGGGCCAGCAGGGTGGCGTCCGTCTCCGGGCGCGATTCGCTGGCGGCCTGGTTCATATCCTCGACCTTCACGTCGACACGCTTCTTGGTGTAGCGCTCGATGTCCTTGCGCAGACGATCGACCTCGGCACCCTTGCGCCCGATCACGATGCCCGGTCGCGCCGTCCGGATGAACACCCAGATCTGGTCGCCCTTGCGCTCGATGTCGATGCTCGAGATGCCGGCGCGGCTCAAGCGCGCACGGATGTGCTTGCGGATCCAGACGTCCTCGTGCAGCTGGCCCGCATAGTCGCGCTTGCCGGCGTACCAGTTGGACTTCCAGGGGTAGATGACCCCCAGGCGGAACCCGTAGGGGTTGACCTTGTGACCCACTAGCGATCCTCTCCCATCGTTTGCACCACGACCGTCACGTGCGAGGTGCGTTTGCGCACCCGTGTGGCGCGGCCGTACGCGCGCGGCCGGTAGCGCCGGAGCGTGGGGCCTTCGTCTACCCACGCGCGCGAGATCCAAAGGTTGTCGGCCACCACGCCGGGCTTCTGCTCGGCGTTGGCGATGGCCGAGTTCAACAGCTTGCCGAGCTCGTCGGAGGCCCCCAGCGGTGAGAATCGCAGGATGCGCCTGGCCTCCTCGACGTGCTGGCCGCGGACGAGGTCCACCGCGCGCCGCATCTTTCGCGGCGTCGTGCGGACGTATCTCATGGTGGCTCGAGACTCCATCTTCCTACCTCACTCCACTCCGGCGCTCATCCCTGGAGTGCGAGCGGAACGTACGGGTGGGCGCGAACTCGCCGAGCTTGTGACCGACCATCGATTCGGAGATGAATACCGGCACGTGCTTGCGCCCGTCGTGAACGGCGAGGGTGTGCCCCAACATATCCGGCACGATCGTGGAACGACGTGACCAGGTCTTCACGACACGCTTCTCGCCTTTCTTGTTCATCTCGTCGATCTTGACCATCAGATGGTCATCGACGAACGGACCTTTCTTCACTGACCTCGGCATGACTAGCCCCGACCCTTCCCGCGGCGACGAACGATGTACTTGCTCGACGCCTTGTTCTTCTTCCGCGTGCGGCCTTCCTTCTGGCCCCACGGAGACGCCGGGTGGCGTCCACCCGAGGACTTGCCCTCACCGCCGCCCAGCGGGTGGTCGACTGGGTTCATCGCCACGCCTCGGACGGTCGGACGCTTGTTCTTCCAGCGAGCGCGACCCGCCTTGCCCAGCGAGATCAGCTCGTGCTCGGGATTCCCCACCACGCCCACGGTGCCCTTGCAGGTGGCCGGGATCAGCCGCGTCTCGCCTGAGGGAAGGCGCACCGTGGCCATGGCGCCCTCCTTGGCCATCAGCTGCACGCTGGTGCCGGCCGAGCGTGCGAGTTTCGCGCCCGCGCCCGGCTTCATCTCGATCGCATGGATCACGGTGCCCACCGGGATGTTGCGCAGTGGCAGCGCGTTGCCGGGGCGGATCTCGGCCTCGGGCCCGCTCATGAGCTGGTCACCTTGTTTCACGCCCTGGGGCGCGAGGATGTAGCGCTTCTCACCGTCGGCGTAATGCAGCAGCGCGATGCGCGCGCTCCGATTGGGGTCGTACTCAACGTGCGCGACCCTGGCCGGCACGCCGTCCTTGTTCCGCTTGAAGTCCACCATCCGATAGCGGTTCTTGTTGCCTCCGCCGTGGTGGCGCGCGGTGATGCGGCCGTGCACGTTGCGTCCGGCCTTGTTCCGTCCCTTCGCCACCAACGACTTCTCCGGCGTGGCGCGCGTGATCTCCTCGAACGTGGACACGCTCGCGCCGCGGCGCCCGGGGGTCGTGGGCTTGTACTTGCGGATGCCCATGCGCTTATTTCCCGCTCTCGAAGATCTCGATCGAATCGCCGGGCGCCAGGGTGACGATGGCGCGCTTCTCGTCGGCACGCTTGCCTTTGGTGTACCCACGACGCTTGATCTTGCCGCGGCGGTTGAGCGTGTTCACCGAGACCACCCTGACGTCCCAGATGGCCTGGACGGCTTCCTTGATCTCGGTCTTGTTCGCGCGCGGGTCCACCAAGAAGGTGTACGAGCCGGCCTCGAGTCCCGCGTAGGACTTCTCCGAGACCACAGGGCGCACGATCACATCACGGGGCGACTTCATCTGGATCCTTCCACCGCGTCGAGCGCTGCAGCCGTGAAGAGGACACGGTCGGCCCACAGCAGCTCGTAGGTACCAAGACCACCGGCGTAGCCCACTCGCACGTGCTGCAGGTTGCGGAAGGACTTCTCCATGGCGCCGTCCTCGGTCGGCTGCGGGAGGATCACGAGGATCTTGCCCGTGAGCTCGAGGGCATCCAGTACCGCGACGGCACCCTTGGTGCTGGGCGCGTCGAAGGCGAACTCGGAGATCACCGCGAGCTTGCCGCTCTGCAGGCTGTCGGTCAGCGCCGAGCGCAACGAGCCCTTGCGCATCTTCTTGTTGACGTGCATGGCGTGGTCCGTGGGCAGCGGCCCGTGCGCGACGCCGCCACCCACCCACTGCGGTGAACGGATCGAGCCCTGGCGCGCGCGCCCGGTGCCCTTCTGGCGCCACGGCTTCTTGCCACCGCCGCGTACCTCGCCTCGTGTCTTGGTGCTGTGCGTCCCGGCACGGATGCCCGCGAGCCCAGCGAGCACCACCTGATGCATCAGCGGCACGCTCACCTTGGACCCGAAGAGCTCGGGCTGCAGGTCGCGGCTTCCCGCCTTCTTGCCGGAGGCGTCGAGGATGTCGATGCTGGTCACGCTCACGCCCCCTTCTTCGCCGGCGCCTTGACGGCCGTACGGATCATGACGAGTCCCCCGTTAGGACCTGGGACAGCACCCTTCACGAGCAACAGGTTTCGCTCGGGATCGGCCTGCACGACCTCGAGGTTCAGCACGGTCACGCGCTGATTGCCGTGCTGGCCCGCCATACGCATGCCCCTGAACACGCGGCTCGGCGTGGCACACGCCCCGATCGCCCCGGGCGCGCGGTGCTTCTTGTGCACGCCATGACCGCTTCCGAGGCCGGCGAACCCATGGCGCTTCATGACGCCGCTGAAGCCCTTGCCCTTGGACACGCCTACCACGTCCACGACATCGCCGGGCGCGAAGACGTCTGCCTTGAGCTCCTGGCCTGCGATGTAGTCGGCGGCATCCTCGGTCCGAAGCTCCACGACGTGGCGCCGCGGCTCCTCGACCCCGTGCTTCTCGTAGTGGCCCTTCATCGGCTTGCGGACGTCGCGCGGGCGCGTCTCACCGTAGGCGAGCTGCACGGCCGCGTAGCCGTCTTCTCCGCCCGCGGACTTGACCTGCGCCACTACGCACGGCCCGGCCTGGATCACCGTGACCGGGATGGCACGCGTGTCGTCGAAGATCTGGGTCATGCCCAGCTTCTGTCCCAAGATGCCCTTCACGTCCTGTCCCTTTGCTAGAGCTTGATCTCGATGTCGACGCCCGCCGAAAGGTTCAGGCGCTGAAGCTCCTGCACCGTCTTGGAGGTGGCGTCGACGATGTCGATGATCCGTTTGTGCGTGAGCATCTGGAAGTGCTCACGCGAGTCCTTGTACTTGTGAGGCGAGCGGATCACGGTGTAGATCGAGCGCTCGGTAGGCAGCGGAACCGGACCCACGACCTTGGCGCCGGTCCGGGTCACGTGCTCGACGATGTCGCGCGCGGCCACGTCCAGCATCCGGTGGTCGTAGGCCCGGAGCTTGATGCGGATCTTGGGTCCTGCCATCGAACGCCTTCTCTCTCTTGGCTCTCTGCTTCGGTGAGCCGGTTACTTGACGATCTCGGTGACGCGACCCGCACCCACGGTGCGCCCGCCCTCGCGGATCGCGAAGCGCAGACCGTCTTCCATAGCGATCGGGGCGATGAGCTCCACCGTCATCTCGACGTTGTCCCCGGGCATGACCATCTCGACGCCTTCGGGAAGGTTCGCGGTGCCGGTCACGTCCGTGGTGCGGAAGTAGAACTGGGGGCGGTAGCCGTTGAAGAACGGTGTGTGACGGCCACCCTCGTCCTTGCTCAAGATGTAGACCTGAGCCTTGAAGTTGGTGTGCGGGGTGATGCTGCCGGGCTTGGCCAGGACCTGGCCCCGCGCGACGTCGTCCTTGTCGATGCCGCGCAGCAGGATGCCCACGTTGTCCCCGGCCTGGATCTCGTCGAGCAGCTTGCGGAACATCTCGAGGTCGGTCGCGGTGGTCTTGGTGGTGGCCTGGATGCCGACGATCTCGATCTCTTCCATCTTCTTCAGCACGCCTTGCTCAACGCGACCGGTCACCACGGTGCCGCGGCCGGTGATCGAGAAGACGTCCTCGATCGGCATGAGGAACGGCTTGTCGGTGTCGCGCACCGGCTCCTTGATGAAGGTGTCGCACGCATCCATCAGCTCGTCGATCTTGCCGACCCAGGCCTCGTCGCCCTCGAGCGCCTTGAGCGCGGAGACCTGCACCACGGGGGTGTCGTCGCCGGGGAACTCGTAGTAGCTGAGCAGCTCGCGAACCTCGAGCTCCACGAGCTCGAGCAGCTCGGGATCGTCCACCATGTCGCACTTGTTGAGCGCCACCACGATGTAGGGCACGCCGACCTGGCGAGCGAGCAGCACGTGCTCGCGTGTCTGAGGCATGGGACCGTCTGCGGCCGAGACCACCAGGATCGCGCCGTCGATCTGCGCGGCGCCGGTGATCATGTTCTTGATGTAGTCGGCGTGACCGGGCATGTCGACGTGGGCATAGTGGCGGTTGTCCGTCTCGTACTCCACATGCGCGATCGCGATCGTGATGCCGCGCTCGCGCTCCTCTGGAGCCTTGTCGATCTGGTCGAACGGCATGAAATCGGCGAAGCCCTTTTCGGCCTGACGCTTGGTGATGGCAGCCGTCAGCGTGGTCTTGCCATGGTCGATGTGGCCCATGGTGCCGATGTTCACGTGGGGCTTGGTGCGCTCGAACTTCTTCTTCGCCATGTCTTCCCGTTCCTTCCGTTCCTTGGCCGTTCCTTGGCCGTTCTCTTGGCCGTTCCTTGGCCGTCTCTGAGCGGCTACTCGCCCGTCACCTTGGCCACGATCTCTTTGGCGATCTGACCCGGGACCTCGTTGTACGCGTGCAGTTGCATGGGGCTGTGTGCCGCCCGGCCCTGGGTGCGCGAGCGAAGCTCGGTCGCATAGCCGAACAGCTCGGCGAGCGGCACCAGCACCCGGACGGTCTTCTGCCCGGCCCGCTCGTCGATGTTCTCGATGCGGCCACGGCGCGCGGTGACGTCGCCCATGACATCGCCCAGGAACTCCTCCGGCGTGGTGACCTCGAACTCCATCACCGGCTCCAGCAGTACCGGGTCGGCCTTGCGCGCGGCCTCTTTCACGCACATGGACCCGGCGATCTTGAACGCCATCTCCGAGGAGTCGACCTCGTGGTAGGACCCGTCGATCAGCGTGGCGCGCAGGTCCACCATGGGGTAGCCGGCGAGGATGCCGTTGTCCAGCGCCTCTTGGATGCCCTGATCCACCGCCGGGATGTACTCGCGGGGGATCTTGCCTCCCACGATCTTGTTGATGAACTCGTACCCGCCGCCGGGGCCGGTGGGCTCGAGATCGAGCACGACGTGACCGAACTGGCCCTTGCCGCCGGTCTGGCGCACGAATCGCACGTCGACCTTGTGGACCTGCTTGCGGATCGTCTCGCGGTAGGCGACCTGAGGCTTGCCCACGTTTGCATCCACCGCGAACTCACGCTTGAGGCGGTCCACGATGATGTCGAGGTGCAGCTCGCCCATCCCCGAGATGACGGTCTGTGCGGTCTCGTCGTCGAACTTGACCACGAACGTGGGGTCCTCGTCCGAGAGCTTGGCCAGGCCTGAGCCCAACTTGTCCTGGTCGGCCTTGGTCCTGGGCTCGACGGCAACCGAGATGACGGGCGTGGGGAAGCTGATCGACTCCAGAACCACCGGCTTGTCGGGGTCGCAGATCGTATCGCCGGTGGTGGAATGCTTGAGGCCCACCACGGCCACGATGTCGCCCGTGAATGCGGCTTCGAGGTCCTCGCGGTGGTTGGCGTGCATCTGGAGCACACGGCCGATGCGCTCCTTGCGGTCCTTGGTGCTGTTCATGACGTGCGAGCCACTGTGGAGCACGCCGCTGTACACACGCAAGTACGTCAGCCGCCCCACATAGGCGTCGGACATGATCTTGAACGCCAGCGCGGCGAACGGCTCGGCGTCGTCGGGCTTGCGCAGTACCTTCTCCTCTTCCTTGAAGGGCAGATGACCCTCGAGGGGCGGGACGTCCAGCGGGGACGGCAGGTACTGCACGACAGCATCGAGCACGAGCTGCACGCCCTTGTTCTTGAACGCGGACCCACAGAGCACCGGCACCCCGGCGTTCGTGAGGGTGGCGTGGCGGATCGCGCGGCGCAGCTCCTCGACCGTGGGCTCCTCTTCGGCGATGAACTTCTCCATGAGCGGCTCGTCGTGGTCGGCGAGCTTCTCGAAGAGCTCGTGGTGAGCGGTTTGGGCGGCCTCGCGGTACTCCTCGGGGATGTCGGTGTCCTTCCAGTCCTCCCCCATCTCCCCTTCCCAGTAGTGGCCCTTCATCTCTACGAGGTCGATGACTCCGTGAAGATCCGACTCGGTGCCCCACGGGAGCTGCAGGACAAGCGGGTTGGCGCCCAGGCGATCCACGATCATGTCCACCGTGCGCTCGAAGTTGGCGCCCGTGCGGTCCATCTTGTTCACGAAGCAGATGCGCGGGACCTCGTAGCGGTCGGCCTGACGCCAGACCGTCTCGGACTGCGGCTCAACGCCCGCGACGGCGTCGAAGACGGCCACGGCCCCGTCGAGCACGCGAAGGGACCGCTCGACCTCGACCGTGAAGTCGACATGGCCAGGCGTATCGATGATGTTGATCCAGTGGCCCTTCCACTGACAGGTGGTGGCCGCCGACGTGATGGTGATGCCGCGCTCGCGCTCCTGGGCCATCCAGTCCATCTGGGCCGTGCCTTCGTGAACCTCACCGATCTTGTATGCCTTGCCGGTGTAGTACAGGATGCGCTCGGTCGTCGTGGTCTTGCCGGCATCGATGTGGGCCATGATCCCGATGTTCCGGGTCCGGGCAAGGGGGTACTCACGGATATCCAACCCCTTGCCTCCCTTCTTGACGTCCTGTTCGGTGGTTGCCACCTGCATCGTCTCCGCGAGGCTCGCCATCTCAGCGCTCCCCCCTCAGTCGAGAACCGGACCCCAGGGCCCGGTTCCGGAAGTGCTCCTGCATCACCAGCGGTAGTGAGCGAAGGCCTTGTTGGCCTCGGCCATCTTGTGCATATCCTCGCGACGCTTCACCGATACGCCGGCGCCGTTTGCCGCGTCCATGATCTCGGCGACGAGTCGCTCGGCCATAGAGTTCTCCTTGCGTCCCCGGCTGTAGTTGACGAGCCAGCGGAGCGCGAGCGTCGTGCCGCGCTGCGGCCGGACCTCGATAGGCACCTGGTAGGAGGCGCCACCGACCCGGCGGGACTTCACCTCGAGCATGGGGCGGACGTTCTCGACCGCCTTCTTCAAGGTGATGACGGGGTCGTTCGCGGTGCGCTCCGAGATGACCTCGAGTGCCTTGTATACGGTGCGTTCCGCGACCGTCTTCTTGCCGTCGAGCAGCACCTTGTTGATGAGCTGCGTGACGAGCGGGTTCTGATAGACCGGGTCCGGCAAGACGTCGCGGCGAGTGGCAGGGCCTTTGCGCGGCATAGCTAGTTACCGCCCTTCTTAGCGCCGTAGCGCGACCGCGCCTGCTTGCGGTCCTTCACACCGGCGGTGTCCAGCGTGCCGCGCACGATCTTGTAGCGCACACCCGGCAGGTCCTTCACGCGACCGCCGCGCACGAGCACGATGGAGTGCTCCTGCAGGTTGTGGCCCACACCTGGGATGTAGCACGTGACCTCGATCCCCGAGGTCAGGCGCACGCGCGCGACCTTGCGAAGCGCGGAGTTCGGCTTTTTGGGGGTCATCGTGTAGACACGGGTGCAGACGCCCCGACGCTGCGGCGAGGCCTTGAGCGCGGGAGCCTTGGTCTTGACCTTTCGGACCGTTCGGCCCTGCCGTACCAGCTGTTGGATCGTAGGCATAGATCTCTCGTCTGCACTCTTCCGTTGTCAAACACCGGGGCACGGCCGCCGCGAAGCGACCTTGGTGCCCGTGGACCGGAACCGTCGGGGCGCGCGGAGAACCGCCTGTCCGTCGGGATCCCACTCCGGAACCGGAGTCGAACGCGCCCGGTGGCCCACCGAACCGTGACGCGACCGATAAACTTACTGGTCGCACACATGAGGTGTCAACCGACGCGGGGTGCCTTCGGCGGTGAGGAGCCGGCCCGCGAACCGGTGACCCGGACGCACCGACAGATGATACCGGAAAACGCGCAGCGCCTCCCCCCGGCAGGTGCCGGGAAGAGGCGCGCACGACCTTGAACGTGCCGAGCTGGACCGATCCGCTATGCCCTCACGCGGGCGTAGTAGGCATCCTCCTCGACGAACCTGTCGAGACCGCGGGTGTCGGCCCAACCGATGTGCACCCACCTGTTGGCCACCACGAGTCCCATGTAGTCGCCGAGGAACCCGAACTGGATCGGGTTGTTGTCCGGCGTCAGGTTGGGCATCGAAGAGGTGGTGATGCGTCGATGGCGCCAGCTCCGGCCGTTGTTGCCCGAGACCGAGAGCGTGATGTCGTTCTCCCCGGTCTGTTCGCTGTTGCCGTAGCGCCGATCGTAGTAGGCCACGTACAGGCGGCCGCTCTCGCCGACGTCGCCCCAGGCCTGCCATTGCGCGGCCCGGTCCTTGTCCACCAACCGGGTCCGGCCCCACGTGGCTCCGCCGTCGTTGGACACGGCCGCGAACACATCGTTGTTCGAGTTCGGCTTCCCGGTGCAACCGAACTGGGGGTTGCACCCGTTGCGGAAGTCGGCCCAGAACACCGCGAGCTTGCCGCTGCGCTCGGCGATCCCCATCGAGGGGAAGTCGTTCAGGCGGTAGCCGTTGGGCGGCAGGCACTGGCGGAAGGGATCGCACCCGTTCGGCAGATCCCCGGTCTGGAGCGGCTGTTGCGCGTAGTCATCGGCCACCTTGACCGGCTTGGACCAGGTCGTCCCTCCGTCGGTGGACTTCACGAACAGCTGCTGACACACGCCGATGCCGGCCTGGGCCGCGCTCTCGGTGTTGCAGTTGTTGAAGACCACGTTCACCGAGCCGTCGGGCGCGACCACCGGCCACGATCCCTGGTCGAAGTTGCAGTCGTTCGGGGCGATCGACGGGTCGAACGCGTCCGCCTGCACGCAGACCGGCCCGCGGCCGCTGATGCGCTTGACCGCGCCCCAGGTCAGTCCGCCGTCGGTGGAGCGGCCCAGGTAGATCGGGCTCTCCAGGTAGTTGCCGGCGTCGTCGCTCTTGAACAGCGTGAAGGTGACGTAGATGTTGCCGTCCTGGGCGCCCCCCGTGGTGTCGACCGCCACGAATTGCTTGTCGGGCGAGAGATTGGGGTTGGCGCAATTGTCGTAGATCACCGTAGGCGTCGCCGACAGGGGGGCGCCAGGGGCGTGGAGCGAGGATCCCTTCTTGCCACCCTCCCAGTAGTAGAGACCACTGATGGGACTCGCGATGTTGAAGGCGACGCCGACATAGGAGAGCGTCCCGTCGCGCGAGAAGGCCTGCGAGGGGTCGCTGACGGCGTCATAGGCCGCAGTGGCGCAGTTCAGGAAGCGGGTCGGGATCGAGTAGTCGCCCCAGTTCTTCCCGCCGTTGATCGTCCAGTCGAGCCCGGTCTGGTTGAAGCCCACGCGGGAGTCGTTCTGGCCCAGGATGACGTTGGACCCGTCTGCTGGGTTCACGGCGACCTGGATCTCGGCCTGCCGCCGCAGGCTGCAGTCCTGGTTGGCCCGGATATTGTCCGGGATGCCCCGGCGCCGGTACACGTTGGTGCACCCTGCGGTACGCGCGTTGATGCGCGGATTGAAGCCGCCGGAGCCGCTCGAGGACCTGGCCACCGCCGAGGTCACGCCCGAGTTCGCGGCGAGCGCCTCGCGCGCCGAGGCCACCACGCCGCCGGAGACGGCCGGCACCGGCAGGCCGTTGGGAAGGTACTGGACCGTGCTCCCCACGAGCGCTCGTTGGAGCGCGGGGTTGTGCTGGACCGGCGCGTGTGCGCGCTGGGCATCGGCCTGCGCCAATACCGAGATGAGGATCGCGCCCACTGCGAACGCGATCGCGATGCGTTGCTTCATGCGAGGCTTCCTTTCCTACGTGAGCGCAGAGCGCTCCAGGGATCACGCGGATGGGTGGAAGGGCGCACGGGGATGATCGGTCTCGCATCCCTCCTCTCTCAAGGAACGAAGACCCGTTGCGCTCCGATAGACAACCTACGTTGTTGCGCGTAGATGGGTCAAGCCACGACTGGTGTGTGGAGGGGAGGGCTTGCCCGGTGCACGAGCAACTGCACTACTCATAACCGCCGCCGCTGGATGAGAAGGGGCGGGGCTCGCGCCCCACCCCTTCACCCGTCTTCCGAGCGGTGCCGCCGCTCCGGTTTCAGGTGCGCAACTGCGACACGCGGGTGCTCCAGTTCGCGAAGAAGCTCCGGGTGTTCCCGCAGGTAGGATCGATCAGGAACGTGTCGAACGAGCACCGCTGGGCGATGTACTCCGCCGCGAACCACACCGTGCCGTTGCGGCCGGGGACGGCGTACCCGTAGTCTCCCCAGCGTGGCCGGAAGTCGCCCTCGAACGTGCCCGTGAAGCCGTCGTCCGGCCCCACCCCCGCGGCGGCCACGCGCACCACCGTCGGCGCCTGACCGAGGCCCACCTTCATGTAGGCGGCGCTCGGATGCATGTTCGGTCCCACCAGCGTCACACCGATGAAGCCCGACCCGTTGGACCCCATCGCGAGGGACGGGTAGATCAGGTTGGCGTTGGCCGCGGTCAGGTACCCCTGTTGCGCGATGCCGGCGCGCAAGGTCCCGCGCCACCTCGGGTGGATCGCGAAGTAGAGCACCCCCGCCTTCTCATCGATCGGGGTCGGCGCGTAGTTGTTGTCCGCCGTGAACTCGGAACCGCCGCGACCGCTGATCGAGGTATCCAGCGTGCCCCACAAGGTCCCGCGGTCGAGGAACGCGGACATCATCCTGGTGTCGCTCGAGTCTAGCGGGTACGGGCCCCGCTGGTGGAACGGCGCGGGGTCCCCGACGCAGTCCACGCCTTGGTTGATGCAGCGGAGCAGAGGCAACGGGCCCTTGTCGCGTTGCAACGAGAGCGGCGGAAGCACGTACGGCAGCGTTTTCACGATCGTCTGGTGCAGCGCGGGGGCGGGCGAGCCGCTGTTGAGGCTCGCGGTGTTCGACAACCCCCAGACCACCACCTTGTTCGAGCCACCGGTGGTATTGCCCGTCTCCGAGCCGTCACCGGCCGTCGAGCTCAGGAAGTACTCGACCCCATGCCGGGCACCCACGAAGGAGCTCGGCCGGCTCTGCACCGCCCGGAGCGTGAACGCCTTCTGCCCGAGCGCGGGCACCGCCAGGTTCTCGAAGTACCTTGCGCCCGGAGAAGTCGATCCGGCCACGAGGTCGTGCTTGGACAATGCGTAGAGCTGCGCGCCCGAGTAGCTGTCGCCGAAGAACGCGTACTCGTTGGTGGTCAGGTAGATGCCGTTCGCATCCGCGCCGATGTGCGGGAAGTCCGCGAAGCACGGTCCGAGGTCGCAACCGTGGTTCGGCGTGCCGCCCGTCCCGTCGTTCTGGGTGTTGATCCGATAGATGGTCCAGCTGCCCAGCGGGTTGGCGGACTTGCTCACCGCCAGGTCGATGCTTCCCTTGCCGGTGTAGGCCCCGGTGGCGCGCTTGACCTGAAGCGTGTCGGTGAGGTGGAACCACCGGTGGGTGGCTTGGTCGTAATAGCAGCTGACGTCGAACAGCTGCGGTCCGAAGACGTTGTTGGTCCGGTCGAACGCCGAGGGATACCCGTAGAACTCGTTCGTGGAGATGCCCACCGGACCCGAGCCGGGGATCCCGGAGGTTCCGTGGATCAGGGCCTTCCCCCTCTCGTTGTAGACCTGCACGACGCTGTTCACGGTCTCCATGACGTAGCCGTTGCCGACGCACAGACCCTGGTCAGGTGGCTCGGAGGAGAACTGGTTCCCCCCGTCGGAGAATCGGTTGTCGAAGTGGTTGAGCCCCTCCCAGGAACGCACGAGGCCCTTCTTGTTCGAGCTCACGGGGAGGTTGGCCGCGCGAGGGATCGGCAACGTGATCGCGGGCTCTCGCGCGCCTTCGGGCGGCCCGGCCGCCCGGACAAGGAACGGGATCTCGGCGCGGATGGAGGCCTGGGTCTCCGGCCCCCCCGCTCCGGTGGGCGCGAGCCGTGCGAGCCGGCGCATCGAGGGTCGCACCCCCCGGTACGTGATCTGGAGCGCCTTGCCCTGCGTCGGGGCGGCCGCCTGGCGTGAGGATGGGGCCGGCGCCTGGCGCGAGGCGACGGCCGGCGTTCCGGCAAGCAGGGTTCCGACCAGCACCACGGCGAGCGCGGAAGCGGCCATACGGATCTTCTTCATCGTGCGGATCCCTTCTCAAGGGCAAGGTCTGGCGCGGTGCGCCGGGCGGTCGATGCTACGCCAGACATCCTTCGGCCGCAACCGACGGAGTAGGGCGACCGGGGGACAACCACGCGACATTCAGCGCCGGACGATCAACCCCGCTCCCCGCATCGAGAGGTACACGTTCCCGTCGGTATCGACCGCCATGCCGGCGACCTTGGGTGAGGATCGCGCAAGGAACGCGTCGCCGAGGCCGGCATCGAAAGTGGCGCCGTCGTCGGTGGAGTGCCAGAGCGTGACCGTAGTGGCTGCGCCCGGATCCGCCCCGCCAAGATCGACCAGGAGCAGCTCATGCTCGCCTCGCGCCACCAGCGGTCCCGGATCCGCAAACCCGCCGTCGGGGCCTGGCAACGGAACGGGACCGGTCTCCTCCAGCCGCCAGAGCCCGGTCAGCGGACCCGTTCCCACCGAGACGTACGCCATACCGTCGGCGCCCACCGCGAGATACCCACCTCGCCCCTCGTTCGATGAGACCTCCCACGCCAGCTCCCAGCTGCGCCCGTCGTCGCGCGTGCGCCAGATCCCTGAGGCGCGGTCGAAGGCGTAGGCGTCCTCCTCACCCGCCCAGGCCATCGGCACTTCCTCAGAATGAAGGGGCCGGCGAAGCGGCACGGCTGGGCCGGCGGCGGTGGCCATAGTCCACGGCTCCACCAGCGACGAAGGGTCGTCAGGGTCGACCACGGTGCGGAAGAACCCCTGGTCCTGGATCGCGGCCAGCAGCACCGCGTTCGAACCCGACCTGCGCACGGCGAGGCCGAGCGGGCGATGACCTCCGGGTGGGGCGGGCAGGGCGGTCCAGGCCTCGAACGTCATCGGGTCGGCGTTGGTATAGATCTGCCCGTCAAGGTTGCCGAGCTTGGACCCGGCGGCCAGGTAGACGCGCGAGGGCGTGGTGGTGGTCTCGAGCGCCAGCGCGAACCCCGCGCCAGCTCCCCCGCCGATCCCGTCGGCGCTCTTGCGCGCGCTCACCATCGCGTCGTCCGAAACGAAGCAGACGTGGTCCACGTTCACGACATAGGTGCGCCTGGGCAGGTTGGGATCGGCCACCACCATGCCGTTGGCGGTCACGCCCAAGCCGTCCATGGCCGGCGCCCAAGTCCGCGAGGCCCGTGCGAATGCGAACACCCCTTGGGTGCCCGCGCTCAAGACATCGCCCTCGGCCCCGAACGCCAGCTGTTCTGGAACATAGCCGTGCTGGCCCAACCGGTTCCCTGAATCCCCTCCCTGATCCACCGGCAGGTAGCCCCACCAGGGACCGGCCCCGCCGGCGAGATCGGGCGAGAGCAGCCCGCCCTCCGGCAGCCCGTCGCACAAGGGCGACCACACCGGGATGTCCGCGGCGGCGTCCTCAGCCAGGAAGACAGACCCGAACGCGTCTGCGGTGAGGGGATCGAACGAGCCTGCGCCGGGCAGCGGGCTCGGGTGCGAACACCCGGCCACCAGCTCGGTCCGTCTGTCCACGCGGCGAACCGCGAGGGAACACCACCCTGATCCCGCGGGCATGGTGGTCCCGCCGATCGCTGCCCACGCCGACGAGGCCGTGCCCAGGTCCACCCGCAGGATCCCGTCGTCGAAGCATGCCGCGTACAGTGCGAGGGTCCCGTCCTCGTCCAGGACCACAAGCTCCTCGACCCGCGACGGCGCCCCGGCGGCATCGAGCCGAGCGGAAACGACCCCGCCGCCGGCGTCGATACCAGTCAGCACCCACGCGCCCGCGCGCGTACCGACGAACACACGGGAGGCATCCCTGGGGTCCAGCGCAAGCGACGTGCACGGGCCGGAGAGCTCGGCGAGCTCCGTCAAGGTGCCGGCTGTGGGGTCGGCGCCGGCGAGGTCATAGCGGTGCACACGTCCATCGGCGGTGCCCAGGTAGAGCGGCCCGCCGCTCCCCGGCGCCTGCGCGAGCAGGGTCCCCACCACACGGGGGCGGCTTGAGGTCGCCTCGAACGCCGGATCCGAGGAGACGGCCAACCAGGAGGCGCCCGCGTCCTCGGAGACCCACAGGGTGGCGACATGGGCACCACGCCCGCGTGAGGTCGCGCGCCACACGCGGTCGGGGGTAGCCGGGTCCACGGACCAAGCGAGCGCGGCCACCGTGGAGGCAGAGGACTCCGACGGATCTCCATAGGCCCCCGGCGTCCACGTCGACCCGCCGTCGGCCGAGTCGTGGACGCCGCTGATGTCGCCGCCCGCCACCGCGCGCGAGGGGTCGGCGGGGTCCACGGCCACGCAGTTGACGCCGCCGCCGCCGCCGAGCCCGCTCGTTCGCCACCGACCCTGTGCGGAGATGGGCGTCGCGGGCCTGTGGGTGAGACGCATCACGCCCTCGCCCAGCGCCGTTGCCGCAACGACCGCGCCGCCGAGAACGGCCATCGCCTTCAAGAACGTCCTTCGTGGGATCGACACGCGGACAGTCTCGCAAACGGGGCCCCAGAGGCCCGGACGAACGACCCGGTTGCGTTACTCGTCAGCCTTGGAGACCGATCCTCCCAGCATGGCCTCTGCCTGCTCGCGCGTGAGCCCCACGAGCGCCGGCTCGCCGGTGCCCTCGGACACTGCCTCGGAAAGCTCGCGCTGTCGTGCGAGCCAGTACTCGGGGATGGCCTCGGGCTTGATCTTGGCCGCCACGTTGCGGTAGCGGCTCATGCCCGTGCCGGCCGGGATCAGCTTGCCGATGATCACGTTCTCCTTCAGCCCCAAGAGCGGGTCCGACTTGGCCGAGATGGCGGCGTCGGTGAGCACCCGGGTGGTCTCCTGGAAGGAGGCCGCCGAGAGCCAGGAGTCCGTGGCGAGCGAAGCCTTGGTGATCCCGAGCAGGATCGGGCGGGCGCTGGCGGGAACCCCGCCGCCCTCCACGATCTCCGCGTTCTTCTCCTCGAAGGCACGCCGGGCAACCATGTCGCCCGGCAGGAACTCCGTGTCGCCCGGCTCGATGATGTGGACCTTGCGCAGCATCTGACGCGCGATCAGCTCGATGTGCTTGTCGTGGATCGTCACACCCTGGGAGCGGTATACCTGCTGAACCTCGTCCACCAGGTGCTGCTGCAGGGCGAGCACGCCCTCGACGCGCAGCTTCTCGTGCGGGTTCACCGAGCCCTCTGTGAGTTGCTGCGCGACCTCGACGGCATCGCCGTCGGACACCGTGAGACGGGCCCGGAACGAGACCGGATACTCAACCATGTCGCCCGACTCGTCGGTGACCGTGATACGCCGAACATGCTTCTCGTCGTCGTCCTCGATCGCCACGATTCCGCTCAGCTCGGTGATCTGCGCCTCGCCCTTGGGCTTGCGCGCCTCGAACAGCTCGACCACACGCGGCAGACCGTGCGTGATGTCCTCGCCCGCCACGCCGCCGGTGTGGAAGGTCCGCATGGTGAGCTGCGTACCGGGCTCACCGATCGACTGCGCGGCGATGATCCCGACGGCCTCGCCGATGTCCACCATCCGGCCCGAGGCGAGCGAGCGGCCGTAGCACACGCCGCACACGCCGATCTCGGCCTCGCACGTGGTCACCGAACGCACCTGAACGGACTCCACGCCGGACTCGACCACCGCAGCCGTGACCTCGTCGTTCAGCTCTTGGCCCGCGAGCGCGATCTTCTTGCTGCCCACCTTGACGTCCTCGGCCAACACGCGGCCGAACAGCGACGTGTCGATGTGTGCGCTCTGGACGACGGAGCCGTCGGGACGTGCGACGTTGACCACGGCCGGCACGCTGCGATCGGTACCGCAGTCCTCCTCCCGGATGATCAGCTCCTGCGCGACATCCACGAGACGACGCGTGAGATAGCCCGAGTCGGCCGTGCGCAGCGCGGTGTCGGCAAGGCCCTTGCGAGCGCCGTGGGTGGAGATGAAGTACTCCAGCACGGACAGACCCTCGCGGAAGTTCGACTTGATGGGGCGCGGGATGATCTCACCCTTGGGGTTGGCAACCAGGCCGCGCATGCCGGCCAGCTGGCGAATCTGCATGATGTTCCCTCGGGCGCCCGAGTTGGCCATCATGTAGATGGGGTTGGTAGGCGTGAACTGGGCCTCCATCGCGTCCTTGACCTCGTCGGTGGCCTGGGTCCAGATCTCGATCAGCTCCTGACGACGCTCGTCGTCGGTGATGATCCCCTTACGGTATTGACCCTCCACCTTCTGGGCCCGCTTCTCGTGCTCGTCCAGGATCTTCTGCTTGGACGGCGGCACGGTGACGTCCTCGACGCCGATCGTGACGCCCGCACGGGTCGCGTAGTGGAACCCGAGGTCCTTCAGCCCGTCCAGGATGCTCTCGGTGGTCGCACGGTCGTAGCGATGCACGGCCTCGTCCACCAGGCGCGCGATGTCCGACTTCAGCACCGGCGCGTTGCGGTACTCGAAGTCGTCGGGGAACACGCCGTTGAAGATGACGCGGCCGATCGTGGTGCGCACGACCGGGGTGCGCCCGGACCGCTCGGCCTCATCGGCATCGAATCCATCCGGCAGCATGTCGGGCGGCATGGACTTGCCCTCGAGGCGGATGCGGATCGGCGCGTGCAACGGGTAGCCCCGGTCCAGCGCCAGGAGCGCCTCGTTCACCGAGCCGAGGGTGGGGATCTCCTCGTCCTTCTTCTCCTCTCCGCGGTCCAGTGAGAGGTAGTACAGGCCCAGCACCATGTCCTGGGACGGCGTGGCGATGGGGCGGCCGTGCGCCGGGCTCAGGATGTTGTTGGCCGAGAGCATCAGGATCCGCGCCTCGGCTTGGGCCTCGGCGGACAGCGGCACGTGCACGGCCATCTGGTCCCCGTCGAAGTCGGCGTTGAACGCCGCGCACACGAGCGGATGGATCTTGATGGCCTTGCCCTCCACCAGCACCGGCTCGAAGGCCTGGATGCCCAGACGGTGAAGGGTCGGTGCGCGGTTCAGCATGACCGGGTGCTCGCGGATGACCTCCTCGAGCACGTCCCACACCTGCGGACGAGCGCGCTCGACCATGCGCTTGGCGCTCTTGATGTTCTGCGCGAGGTTCTGATCGACGAGCCGTTTCATCACGAACGGCTTGAACAGCTCCAGCGCCATCTGCTTGGGCAGCCCGCACTGGTGCAGGCGCAGCTCCGGGCCGACCACGATGACGCTGCGGCCCGAGTAATCCACGCGCTTGCCCAGCAGGTTCTGACGGAACCGACCCTGTTTGCCCTTGAGCATGTCGCTCAAGGACTTGAGCGGACGGTTGCCCGGGCCGGTGACCGGACGCCCGCGGCGACCGTTGTCGAACAACGCGTCGACGGCCTCCTGGAGCATCCGCTTCTCGTTGTTGACGATGATCTCGGGTGCCTGCAGGTCCAGGAGGCGCTTCAGCCGGTTGTTCCGGTTGATCACGCGCCGGTACAGGTCGTTCAGGTCCGAGGTGGCGAACCGGCCGCCGTCCAGCTGGACCATCGGACGCAGGTCCGGCGGGATCACAGGCACGGCGTCGAGCACCATGCCCGTAGGCGTGGACTTGCCGTCGATGAAGTTGGACACGACCTTGAGACGCTTGATGGCCTTCAGGCGCTTGGTTCCCTTGCCGTTCTCGATGATGTCGCGCAGGGCCTCGGCCTCCGCCTCGACGTCGTAGTCGCTGAGCAGACGCTTGATGGCCTCCGCGCCCATGCCTCCGTCGAAGTAATCGCCGAAGCGCTCCCGCAGGCTGCGGTAGACGTTGTCGTCGGCCACGAGCTGCTTGATCGAGAGGCTCTTGAACGAGGACAGCACGTCGTCCAGGTGCTGGGTCTCACGTCCGGCGGCCTCATGGATCCGCTCGACGTCGCGCTGGGCCTCACGCTTGGCGGCGCTCAGCTGGGCGCCCTTCGCACCTTCGGACTCCAGCTCCTTGAGCCGGTCCTCCAGCTCGTTCAGGCGCTTCTTGACGTCCTCGTCGCGCAGGTTCTCGATCTCGCGCTTCTCGGTCTCGATCTCCGCCTCTACCTCCGGCAGGTCGTTGTGACGGCGGTCGGTATCGACCCGGGTCACGACGTAGGCGGCGAAGTAGATGATGCGCTCGAGATCCTTGGGCGCCAGGTCCAGCAGGTAGCCCAGGCGGCTCGGGACGCCCTTGAAGTACCAGATGTGGGTGACGGGCGCCGCCAACTCGATGTGGCCCATGCGGTCGCGGCGCACCTTGCTGCGGGTGATCTCCACGCCGCAGCGCTCGCAGATGATGCCCTTGAAGCGGACGCGCTTGTACTTGCCGCAGTGGCACTCCCAGTCCCGCGTGGGTCCGAAGATCCGCTCGCAGAACAGGCCGTCCTTTTCCGGCTTCAGGGTCCGGTAGTTGATGGTCTCCGGCTTCTTGACCTCACCGTTGGACCAGGCCCGGATCTGATCCGGGGTGGCCAAACCGATCCGGAGCTCATCGAAGTAGTTCACGTCCAGCACTGGGCTGTCGCCTCCTCAGCGTGTCGTCGCCGCAATGGGGTCAACGCGTTCGTATTCCACGTGGTCAGTCGAAGTCAGCTCCGGCCGGCTCGCGGCGGCTCAGATCGATGCCGAGCTCTTCCGCGGCCCGGAACACGTCCTCGTCCGTCTCACGCAGCTCGATCTGCTCGCCCGAGGAGGAACGGACCTCCACGTTCAGGCAGAGCGACTGCATCTCCTTGATCAGGACCTTGAAGGACTCGGGGATCCCCGGCTCGGGGATGTTCTCGCCCTTCACGATGGCCTCGTAGACCTTCACGCGGCCAAGGACGTCGTCTGACTTGATGGTGAGCAGCTCCTGCAGAGCGTACGCGGCACCGTAGGCCTCCAACGCCCAGACCTCCATCTCCCCGAACCGTTGGCCGCCGAACTGGGCCTTCCCGCCCAGGGGCTGCTGCGTGATCATGGAGTAGGGGCCGGTGGACCGAGCGTGGATCTTGTCGTCCACCAGGTGGAGCAGCTTCAAGATGTAGGCCACGCCCACCGTGATCTGCTCTGCGAACGGTTCGCCGGAGCGCCCGTCGAAGAGTTGGGATTTGCCGACCTCGTTCACCATCTTGTCGCCGTCGCGGTTGGGGTGCACCGAACGGATCGACTCGAGGATCTCGGATTCGCGGGCGCCGTCGAAGACCGGGGTGGCCACGTGCGCCGGACCCTCGTGGTCGACGCCGTCCTTCTTGAAGCCCCAGAGGGCCGCCAGGCCCAAGTGCGCCTCGAGGACCTGGCCAAGGTTCATCCGGGACGGAACGCCGAGGGGGTTCAGGATGATGTCGACCGGCGTGCCGTCGGGCAGGAAGGGCATATCCTCCTCGGGCAGGATCGTCGAGATGACGCCCTTGTTCCCGTGGCGTCCGGCGAGCTTGTCGCCGTCAGAGATCTTGCGCTTCTGCGCCACGTACACGCGCACCAGCTGGTTCACGCCCGGCGAGAGCTCGTCACCGTCGTCGCGGCTGAAGACCCGGACGCCGATCACCTTGCCGGACTCGCCGTGCGGCACCTTCAATGAGGTGTCGCGCACCTCGCGTGCCTTCTCACCGAAGATCGCGCGAAGCAGACGCTCTTCCGGCGTGAGCTCGGTCTCACCTTTGGGAGTCACCTTGCCCACGAGGTAGTCGCCCGGGATCTCCTCGGAGACGTTGGGGATGTCGCGCGTGATCTCCTCGGCGCCGAGCTTGGTGTCGCGGGCGTCGACCTCGTGCTCCTCGATGTGGATCGAGGTGAGGACGTCGTCCTTGACCAGCCGTTCGGACAGGATGATCGCGTCCTCGTAGTTGTGGCCTTCCCAGGGCATGTAAGCCACGACCAGGTTCTTGCCCAGCGCGATCTCGCCGGCCTCGGTGCTGGGGCCGTCGGCGATGACCTGGCCCTTCTGCACCTTCTCGCCGACCTCGACGATAGGTCGCTGGTTCTGGCAGGTGCCCTGGTTGGAGCGACGATACTTGAGCAGCCTGTACGGGCGCAGCGTGCCGGTGCGTTCCTTGACGACGATCTCGTCGGCCGAGACGTCCTCGACCACGCCGCCCTCCTCGGCGACCACGACGTCGCCCGCGTCGACCGCGGCGCGGAACTCCACCCCGGTGCCCACGAGCGGGGCCTCCGAGCGGAGCAGCGGCACGGCCTGACGCTGCATGTTGGCACCCATGAGCGCCCGGTTCGCGTCGTCGTGCTCCAGGAACGGGATCAGCGCCGCGGCGACCGAGACCAGCTGCTTGGGCGAGACGTCCATGTAGTCGACCTCGGCGGGGGGCACGGAGTCGACCTCTCCGCCCTTGCGCCGGCAGAGCACGAGCGTCTCGGTGAAGTTGCCGTTCTTGTCGATGGCGGCGTTGGCCTGTGCGATGACGTGCTTGTCCTCCTCGTCGGCGGACAGGTAGTCGATCTTCGCGGTGACCTTGCCCTTCTCCACCCGCCGGTACGGGGTCTCGATGAATCCGAACTGATTGATCCGGCCGTAGCTCGAGAGCGAGCCGATCAGGCCGATGTTGGGGCCTTCCGGCGTCTCGATCGGGCACATGCGGCCGTAATGCGAGGGGTGCACGTCACGGACCTCGAAGCCCGCGCGCTCGCGGGACAGACCGCCCGGTCCCAGCGCTGATAGACGCCGCTTGTGCGTGAGCCCGGCCAGGGTGTTGGTCTGGTCCATGAACTGGGAGAGCTGGGAGGTCCCGAAGAACTCCTTGATGGAGGCCACCACCGGGCGGATGTTGATGAGCGTCTGGGGCGTGATGGCCTCGACGTCCTGGGTGGTCATGCGCTCCTTCACCACGCGTTCCATGCGCGAGAGGCCGATGCGGATCTGGTTCTGGATCAGCTCGCCCACGCTGCGAAGTCGCCGGTTGCCGAAGTGGTCGATGTCGTCGGGGTCATAGCCCTCGTCACCCGCGTGCAGGTGCACGAGGTAGCCGACGGTCTTCAGCATGTCCTCGTAGGTGAGGACGGCCTTGTACTTGGGACCGGCAGCCCCCTGCTCTTCCTTGAGCTGCTCGGAGAAGACCCGGTACTTGAACTGCTCCCAGGCCTTCTTGTCGGGGTTGTCCAGCTCGCCGAGCGCCTTGTGGTGGGCGCGGAGCTGCTTGAGCAGGGCGCCGTGCGCCGGGCCCAGCTTCTTATCGACCTTGTGACGCCCGACCTTGGCGACGTCGTAGCGCTTGGGGTTGAAGAACAGGTTCTCCAAGAGGGTCTTGGCGCTCTCGGCGGTGGGCGGCTCGCCCGGGCGGAGCTTGCGGTAGATATCCTCCAGGGCCTCTTCCTGGGTCTCGACGTGGTCCTTCTCCAAGGTGTTCTGGATGGACTTCGCGTTGTTGAACAGGACGAGGATCTCGTCCCCGCTCCAGCCGAGCGCTTTCAGGAGCACGGTGACGAGCTGGCGGCGCTTGCGGTCGATCCGCACGCCCACGGTATCCTTCTTGTCCACGTCGAACTCGAGCCAGGCACCCCGGCTCGGGATGATCTTCGCGATGAAGATCTCCTTGTCCGTGGTCTTGTCCAGGTCGCGAGAGAAGTACGTGCCGGGCGAGCGCACGAGCTGGGACACCACGACACGCTCGGTGCCGTTGATGATGAAGGTTCCCCGACCGGTCATGATCGGGAAGTCCCCCATGAAGACTTCCTGCTCCTTGATTTCCCCAGTCACCTTGTTGACGAAGGTGGCTTCGACGAACAGGGGCTGACTGAAGGTGATGTCCTTGTCGCGACACTCCTCTTCGGTCGCCTTGACCTGCTTGAACTGGTGCTTGCCGAAGTACAGCTGGAACTGCTCGGTGAAGTCCTCGATCGGAGAGACTTCCTCCAGGACCTCTTTCAAACCTTCATTGAGGAGCCAATCGAACGACTCCCGTTGGATGCCCACGAGGTCGGGAAGCGGTAGCACCTCGTCGAGCTTGGCGAAACTGACACGCTCTCGAACAGGGACGAGCTGGTCAGGCAAGAAGGATCCCTCCCAGGGAAACTAGACGACGCACAGCAGCGCGCGGTGGACGGCACGGCAAACGATTACTGTACGCGCGAATGCGAGCACCGTCAACGGTGCCTGCACAGACCTCACGCCTTTCCCTCGATGGGAACCCGCGCAGGGTACGCCTCTGGCAGGACTCGGTCAACCCACAACGGGCGGCCGTTCGGCGGCTCCTGACGCGGACCAAGCGGCCCGATAGGGTGCGCCGGTGAGCGGCATCGAGTTCGCGACGGGTGCGCCGGCCAAGGTCCGGCGGGCCCCCGGCGCGCGCCTGCGTCGCCGCGCGGTCGTGCTGGGGGTGGTGGCGAGCATCGTGACGGCGGCCCTCCTGCTGGTGGTCGACGCCGCGCTCTCGGCGCGCGGGATGCTGCACGACCTCTCGGCCGCGCGCAACTCCCTGATCGAGGGCGGCAACTCGCTCGTGACCGGCGACCCGGAGGTGGCCGCGCGATCGTTCACGACCGCCGGGAACGAGGCCGAGGCCGCCGTGGGAGCCTCCGAGCGTCCCGGCGTGCGCCTACTGGGAATCCTCCCCTTCATCGGGGGGAACGTCACCGCGGCCCGCGCCGTGGCCCGATCCCAGGCGGATACGGCGGCGGCCGGTCTCACCATGGTCGAGGCCGCCCGGGCCTTGCAGTGGCACGACATCCTGCTGCCCTCGACGGAGGCGATCGGCGGAGCCAACCTTCGAGCGCTGACGAAAGCCGCCCCCAGCGTCGCCCTTGCGGCCACCCAACTGCAAGCCGCGTTGCATCGGCTGGAGCTGGCGGGGGGCGCCCGGCTGCTGGGCCCTGTGGCTGCCGGCTACGACGACGCCGTGACCGGGCTCACGCGCCAGGCCGCGCTCGCGGCCGATGCGCGCAACCTGCTGAACGTGGCGCCGGAGCTCCTCGGTGCCCGGGGAACACGCCGCTACCTGGTGGCGGTGAGCAGCCTCGCACAGCCGCTCGGGCCGGGTGGACGCCTGGGTCCGGTGGGCATCCTCACCGCGAAGGCCGGCACGCTCACAATGGAACCGCTCGCGCCCGGCGCCGCCGCCATCGGGGACGCCGCAACCTCCCCCGACGTGCCTACCGCGGCCGAAGCGATGCTCGCGGCAGCCGCCGGCGCCGGCCAGGACGCGCTGAACGGGCTGATCCTCGTCGACACGCAGGGCCTGGCCGACCTGCTGTGGATGGTGGGCGACGTCGAGACTCCGGACTGGCCGAGCGCCCTCAGCCAGGACGACATCGTGGAGATCATGGACGGTGAGGTCCTGCAGGGGAGCGATGCCGCGGCGGCCGACGCACAGCAGGCCGCGCTTGCAACGGCAGTCCTGAACGAGGTCCTCGCTCGGCGTCCGTCGGTGGAGGCCTTCGGCACCGCGATGGCGCAGGTGGTGGCCGGCCGGCATCTGGCCGTGTACTCGCGGGACAAGGCGGTCCAGGCCCTCCTCACGCGCCTGGGCGCCACCGGGCACCTCGTCACGGTCGGCAACCCGCTCGCCGTGGTCTGGAACACCACGGGCGATGCGCGCACGGGCGCGCTGATCCGCCGCAGCACCGCCGTGTCCGTGAACCTCGATGCTCAGGGACTCGCCCGGGTGCGCACCGTGGTGGATCTGAAGAACGAGGCGCCGAACGGACCGCCCTCGGTGCAGCTGGGGCGCGCGTTCGGGCCGGAGCCGGTGGGTGGCTATGCCGCCGACGTCAACGTGTACCTTCCCGCCGCCGCCGAGCGCGTCACCGTGGAGACGAGCACACCCACCGTCTCCGATGTGTCCAAGGACGAGGACCTCGGGCTGACCGTGGCCACGGCGCCGCTGCGGTCCCCGCCGGGTGGCTCCATGTCCATGATCGTCGCGGCCGAGGTGCCCGGGGCCGTCACGCGAGACGGCGGCGTGTTCGAATATCGGATCCGCATCGCGCCGCAGCCCTCTGTGGTGCCCGACGCCCTGCGCGTGCAGATCAAGGTTCCGAATGGCATGACGATCCGCGGCGCGAGCGAGGGTCTCCTTGTGGGCGGCACGACCGCCAAGCTCGCCGGCACCCCCGACGGGACCCTGGTGCTGTACGTGCGCTACGCCTGATCGCGGCTATCCGGAGAACCGCGGTGGTTCGCGCAGCACCTCGGCGAGTGAGGGATTGTGCCTGTCGCGCTCGGAGAGCGTGGGCTCTGCGAGCGGCCAGTGCAAGGCCAGGTCGGGGTCGTCCCAGGCGATGCCGTGCTCGTCCTTGCCGTCGAACGAGGAGTCGACCTGATAGAGCAGGGCCACGTCGGTCACCGCACAGAAGCCGTGCGCCACGCCCGGCGGGACGTAGAGGCCCCGCAGGCGCTCGGGCGCACGGAAGGTCACGGACGCTGCGGCGCGGAACGTGGGCGAGCCCTCCCGCAGGTCTGCCAGGGCGACGAACGCCTCACCGTCGAACACGCACCAGTAGTCCGCCTGTTGCAGGTGGAAATGAAGGCCCCGCAGCACGCCCGCACGGCTGTAGCTCAGGTTCGACTGCACGACGGGCGGCGCGCCCTCGGGGAGCCACTCCTGGCGGTAGACCTCGACGAAGGCCCCTCGGCCGTCGTCGCGAGAGGTGAGCTCGACCAGGCGAACGCCGGGGATGTCGGTGGGCTGCACCGCGCCAGCTTAGTGGGCGGGGAGCGTCCTGGGTACCTGCCTGGCACGTTGTCTCGCAACTTCGACATCTGCAGATCGCAGCGATCTGCAGATGTCTCCAGGGTAGGATGAGCCTCACGTTCCCCGAAGGGTCACCCGGATGCCTTACGCCGAAGCGCGATCGATCGACTTGAGGGAGTCCTCAGCCATCCTGCAGCGCAAGTGGTCCGTCATCGTGCTCACCCTCCTGGTGCTGGGTGTCGCGCTGGCGGTGGCGTACCTGCGCACCCCTTCGTACTCCTCCACGGCGCGTGTAGAGGTCTTACCGCCTACGGCGCAGGGCGCCCTCGCACCCACCTCGATCAGCACGTTCGTGAACATGGACAACGAGTTGGTGCGGGTGCTCTCGACGCAGATCCAGATCCAGGCGGCCGATCGGCTCAAGGCCGGCGGCCAGGACGCTGCTCTGGCGACGGATGCCGACGTCTCGGTCTCCGTCCCGGCCAACACCAACTACATGGACATCGGCTGCACGACAGAGCAGGCTGTGTCGGCTCAAACCTGCGCCCAGGCCTATGCCGACGCCTATGTGGCGGATCGCAAAGCGGTTCTCGATCGTGCGGTCGCGGAACTGCGGGCGCCTCCCGAGAAGGAGATCGAGGCCGCCATGACCAAGATCGGCGACCTCGATGCCAGTCTGGCCGAGACCACCGACCCAACTGTGCGTGCCAACTTGCTGCAACAGCGGACGGCTCAGAAACAGATCCTCGCCTCCGCCCAGTTGGCGCTTCAGGCACTGCCCACGCCCTCGAACGAGACCTCCCAAGTCGTGACCCCGGCCGACCTGCCCACCGTCCCGTCGAACAAGGATTACGTGATGATCGGGATCCTCGCGGGCATCCTCGGCCTGGCGCTAGGGATCGGTCTGGCGTTCGCCCGACAACGCATGGACCAGCGGGTCGGCGAGCGCGAGCGGCTGGACGACGCGCTCGGCACGCCCGTACTCGCCGTGATCCCCCACGTGGCCCGCCGCCGCGGCCGCAAGCATGCAGGCATCGTGTCCGTCACCGATCCGAAGGGAGATGCCGCGGAGGCCTACCGGTCGGCCCGCGCGACGGTCTTGTACCTGGCACGCGAACACGGCTTGAAGACCATCCTCGTGACGGGCCCCGGGCAGGGCGAGGGAACCTCGACGACCACTGCCAACCTTGGGGTCGCGCTCGCTCGCAGCGGGTATCGCGTCGTGGTGCTCTCTTGCGACTTGCGCAAGCCAACCCTGCATCGGCTGTTCGGGAACTCCAACGAACCGGGGTTGGCCGATGTGTTGCGGCTGAAGGCTCCGCTGCGCGACGCGCTCGCGCGGACGGACGTACCCAGCCTGTTGCTCATACCTAGCGGCACACAGCCCGCGAACCCCTCCGAGCTGCTCGCCTCGAGGGCCATGGGAGCAGTGTTGCAGGAACTGCGCGCCAACGCCGACTTCGTGTTGCTCGACACCCCACCCTCCCTGGTGGTGGCCGACGCGCTCGAACTCGCCTCGATCGTGGACGGGATCCTCGTCGTGGCGGACGGGGCGAACACCACGCACGTCGACGTCCGGCGCTTACGGGACCAACTTGACCAGGTCGGCGGCCGGATGATCGGCTGCGTTCTGAACAACGTGGACCCGAAGGCGGCGCCGCGCTTTGGGGCGTACCCCGCGCACTCCCCTTCTGACCGGTCGCCGACCTGGGCACCGTCGGCCTCGGGCAGCGACGCGAACGAGAACGGCCACCCGTCGCACCCGAGATCCGATGAGATAGGCCACATCGAAGCCGAGGCGGACGCCCATCCCTGAGTGGGGCGAGCCGGGTTGCGGCCGATCGGTTAGTTGGTGGCGAACGCGGGCGTCGCGGTCACGGCATCTATGCCGCCCGCGGAGGTCACCATGTCGGCAACCGCGTTGCCCAGGCGCTCGGCTTCCTCCTTGGACCCTAGGCTCACGCCCCGATCCAGCAGGATCCTGAAGAACCGCTCCTGGGCCGCACGCTGATCGCCAAGCAACGAGGCTTCGGAAACATTGAGCGCCCGGGCCAGGCGCGCGAGCGTCTGGATCGACGGCTCGACGTGGCCGTTCTCGTACCTGGATAGCCGGGCCTTGGGGATGCCCGACAGCTCTTCGAGTTCAGACTGGCTGAGCCCCGCGCCCAGACGGGCTTCGCGGAGCCTGGTCCCGAAATGACGTCCCTCACGCATGGTGCTTCGGTCTCCCCTCAGTCGATCGACGGAGTTGCGGGCGGGTCCTGCGCACGACCATAACACGAGCCCGGAACGCGTTGCCCTACACGTGCTTGGCCGGCGCGCCGAAGGGGAAGCCTTCGCCCCGCCTTCGTTGCCGTGCAAGCGTTCGGTTACTTGACCTCGACCGTGGCACCGGCAGCTTCGAGCTGTTCCTTGGCCTTGTCGGCGGTCTCCTTGTTCACCTTCTCCAGGACGGGTTTGGGGCGCGCACCTCTTTGATGACCTGGATCTTCTTGTCCCCGGTCCCGGAAAGGATCACGTCGAACTCGTCCTGTTCCTCAACTGCCTCAGCACCGGCGCCGCCACCTCCGGGCGCGGCCATCATGACGGGCGCGGCAGAGGCGGCCGTGACGTCGAAGGTCTCCTCGAACTGCTTGATGAACTCGGACAGCTCCATGAGCGTCATGTCCTTGAAGTGCGCGAGCAGGTCGTCCGTGCTGAGCTTCGCCATGGTTGATTACTCCTTGTCTTCCACGTCGGCCGAGACCTCGGCCTCGGGTTCGGCTTCATCTTCCGGGGGCTCTTCGCCGGGCAGCTTCGCCTTGTAGGCCCCGAGCAGGGACAGGAACTTGGACTGGGCGCTCACGAACAGCGCCGCCGCCTTGCTCATGTCGCTCTTCAACAGGCCCGCGATCTTGCTGAGCATGACCTCGCGGCTGTCGAGATCGGCCAGGGACTTGGCCTCAGCGGCTGTGAGCACCTTGCCGTCCATGAACGCACCCTTGAGCACCAGGGTGGGGTATCGCTTCTGTGCGTCGACGACGGACTTGGCCGCCGCCACGGGATCGCCGCTGACGAACGTGATCGCGGAGGGGCCCACCAACAGGGCCTCCAGCTCCTCGACACCGGCATCGGCTGCGGCCCGGCGCATCAATGTGTTCTTGACCACCGCGAAGCCCGCGCCACCCTCGGCGAGGGATCGACGCAGCGCGGTGATCTCGGACACGCTGAGACCGCGGTATTCGGTGAGCAGCAGGGCGCTGGATCTTTCGATCCGTCCCTTGAGCTCAGCGACCCGCTCGACCTTCTCCGGATTGGGCATCGCGCCTCCTGACGAAATGAACGCGTCCCCGCAGACAGCGGAGACGCGCGCGCGATGATGTCGAGCGGTCTTCGTTTCTCAGCCTCGGCAGGTACCGGCGAACCGGATTGTGCGGGTGCCCCTGCTGTCTGCGGCGCACCAAGGATACGGAACCGCTCGCATCAACGACAAACGCGGTCCCGTGGAGGGCGTCGACCCTTCCGAAGATCGCGCTAGGCCTGCGAGCGCGGATCGCGCGGCGGGCTTCCTACCGGGAAGTACTGGAAGCCGGCAGCCGCGACGGCCTCGGGATCCAGCAGGTTGCGACCATCGACGATGGTTGCCTGCCTCATCGCCGCGCGGAGACGCCCCATGTCCAAGGTGGCGAACTCCGGCCACTCCGTGCAGATCACCACGCAGTCGGCCCCGTCGGCCGCGGTGTAAGGGTCGGGCGCTAGCTCCAGGTCCGGGTCCATGGCCATCGCTGCCTCACCGGCCATCGGATCGAACGCCACCACCAGTGCACCCTCGTCGCGGAGCACGGACGCGAGCGCGAGCGCCGGGGCGCCCCGCACGTCATCGGTACCTTGCTTGAAGGCGAGTCCGAACAGGACCACCTTCTTGCCTTCGAGGTTCCAGACGGCCTCTTCGACCTTGCGTGCGACGGCGGCAAGCGCTTCCTCGTTCACGCGGACGGCTTCGCGGAGAAGACCGAAGTCGTAGCCGAGCCGCTCGGACACCTTCTCCAGGGTCACGATGTCTTTCGGCAGGCAGTATCCGCCGAACCCCAAGCCCGCGCCCAGGAACGCGGCACCGATCCTGGGGTCTGCGCCCATGATCTCCGTGACGCCGTCCACATCGGCTCCCGCCAACTCCGCCACACGTGCCAAGGCATTCGCGAAGGAGATCTTCGTGGCGAGGAACGCGTTGGAAGCGAGCTTGGAGAGTTCGGCGGTACGCGGGTCCGTCTCGATGAGCGGGTGGCCCGCCGCGAGGATGGGAGCATAGAGTTCGCGCAGCACGGCGAAACCGCGCGCATCGTCGCTGCCCACCACCAACCGTTCGGGACGCAACGTGTCCTCGACGGCGTGGCCCTCCCGCAGGAACTCCGGACTGGACACGGCCGAGAAATCCAGGTCGGGACGGGCCCGGCGTACGACCTGCCCGATCCGACCGGTGGTCCCTGGAGGAACCGTCGATTTCACGATCAGGACGATGCCGGGTGCGGCCGCTCTCGCGAGCTCACGCACCGCGGCCTCGACGGCGGTGAGGCTCCGGTCGCCCTGTCCGGTCTGCGGGCGGCCAACACAGATGAGCCCGACGGCCGCCCCTTCGACGGCGTCCTGGATGGAGGTCGTGAAGCGAAGACGTCCCCCCTCGAGACCCTCGCGCAAGAGGTCATCCAAGCCCGGCTCGTGGAAGGGTGCCTCGCCGCGCTGGAGCATGGCCACCTTCTCGGGCGACAGGTCCATGCCGACGACGTCGTGGTCCAGGCTCGCCAAGGCCACCCCGGTGATCAGGCCTACATGGCCCGTTCCGACGATCGCGACCTTCACGCGTGATCTCGGAACCAGGCCACCGTCCGACACACACCCTCTCGGATATCCACCGTCGGTGCATACCCGAAGGCTTCACGGGCAGCCGAGACGTCGGCCTGGGTCATACGGACATCGCCGGCACGCGTGGGCTCGAACACCGGGTCCGGAGTAACGCCGACTTCTGCCGCGATGAGCTCGAGGAGCCGATTCACCGAGGTGGGTTCGCCTCCTCCTCCGATGTTGAACGCCCGGCCGAACGCCTCTTCCGGCGCGGCCGCAGCCCGCAGGTTCGCATCGGTGACATCGTCGATGTAAGTGAAGTCCCGCGACTGTTCCCCGTCTCCGTGGACCACGGGCCGCTCGCCCGTGAGGCAGGCCACCGTGAACCGTGGCACCACCACCGCGTACTCGCTGATCGGGTCTTGCCTCGGACCGTACACGTTGAAGTAGCGCATACATACGGCGGGGATCCGGAATGCCGCCCACAAGCTGGCGCAGTAGATCTCGTCGGCGAGCTTGCTGGCTGCGTACGGCGACACCGGTCTCGGCTGCATGGATTCGCGCAACGGGAACTCGGTCTGGTCACCGTAAACCGATGATGATGAAGCGGCCACGACGACCGCCCCCGCCTCGCGGGCGGCCAGGAGCACGTTGAGGGTGCCGCGGACGTTGACATCGGTGGTGAGACCGGGCTCCTCCATGGATCGAGGGACCGAGCGCTTCGCCCCCAGGTGGATCACGATGTCGCACCCACGGGTCGCATCGACTACCGCGGCCTCGTCCCGCAGGTCTGCCTCGACGAGGCGGACCTCGGGCACGTCCTCGAGGTTCCCGAGGCTCCCGTCGGATAGATCGTCCAAGCCGACCACGTCAACACCGTCGGCCACCAGCCTTCGGCATTGATGAGAGCCGATGAATCCGGCGGCGCCGGTCACGAGAACCCGTCGAGGCGTCATGGGGCGTGAGCGTACAGGTCCTCCGCGCCCGCTGCGATCGGCATCGAGCTTGATTGCGGCTGGTGCCCGCCACTCCGAGGGGTCGACCTCTCGAAGACAGCCCTTCCTGCTAGCGTCGAGCCTCGTGACCGACCGACCTCGCCGCCTTTGGCCCCGGTGGTCTCTTTGGGCCTTGGCGATCCTGACCGTGCTGCTGATCGTGGACGGCGTGTGGGTGGGACTGCGTACTGCCCGCAACCTCGAGACCGCGCGTGACGAGATCCGTACCGCGGCCGACGCCGTCCTGAACGGCCAGGTGGACGAGGCGACCACCGGCTTCGACGAGGCAAAGGCTGCGGCCGACGCGGCGGGGCAGTTGAGCGCGCATCCGGCGGGGATGCTCGCGGAGACCCTGCCCTGGATCGGGGACGACGTGCACGCCGTGGACGACCTCGCTCAGGCCGCGGCCCTGACCGCCCAAGCGGGCCAGACCCTCATGGCCGCGGCCCAGCGCGTGGGCTGGGACGGAACCGGCGTGCCCGGCGTCACCGGCTCGGGGCTTTCCACCCAGGTCCTGGACCAGATCGCACCCGAGGTCGGAAATGCCCACGATGATCTCCTGGCCGCACGGGACGTGCTGCAGGGGATCAGCACCGGTTCCCTCCTGCCACCCGTCGAGGACGCCGTGCTCACGGCCCGCGGCGAGCTGGCCGGGCGCACGGAGCTCCTGGGCTCGGCCTCGGACATAGCGAACCTCGTGCCGAGCGTCTTACGAAACGGTGAGCGCTACCTGCTCATCATCCAGAACCCAGGCGAGGTCCGTGGGACCGGCGGCTTCATGGGGTTCTTCGGTACGCTCGAGTCGGACGGGAAGCAGCTCCAGCTCACCACGCTCTTCCCCACCGCCGATGCGCCCACGGTGCCGGCTGTCCATGCCTCAACCGACTTCAAGGCCCGCTATGCGCGGTTCCAGAGCCTGGTGGACATCCGTCAGGCCAACTTCTCTCCGGATCTGCCGAGCACGGCCGGGGTCGTGACCCAGATGTCGCGAGAGCTGGGCTGGGGCCGATTCGACGGCATCTTCCTGGTCGACACGATCTGGATGAAATACATGCTGGAGGCCACCGGACCCATCACCGCGCCCGGTTGGGACGGCCAGATCGCCACCGGGAACGTGGTGGACGTGCTGGGCCGCGAGCTCCCCGCGCTGCCCAGCGAGAAGTCCAACACGATCCAAGCCTCGATCGGGCATGCGGTGTGGGAGGCGATCCAGACGGCCGATCTCTCACCGTCCTCGTTCGCGACCGCGCTCGCGCGCAGCGTGAACGAGCGGCACATGCAGCTCTGGTTCGCCGATCCCGCGCAGGAGGCGCTCGCCGAGAACCTGCGCGCCAGCGGTGAGGCAACGCTCGGCCCGAACCCGATCTACGTGGCCTGGAACGCGGTCTCGGCCAGCAAGGTCGCGATCTTCACCGAGCGCAGCACGGGCCTGGACGTGACGCTTGACGCTCAGGGAAGCGCCACCGTGACCGAGACACTGAAGGTCACGAACGCCGCGCCTATCAGGCCGCCCGCTTCGCCGGCTGATCTGTTGGGCACCGGCAACGACTTCCCCGTGGGAACGTTCGCCGCCTATGCGAGCGTGTACCTGCCGGCACGGATCGAAGGAAGTCCGGCCTTCGCCTCCAGCGCGCCCACCGTGAGCGGCATCGAGGAGGAGTTCGGGCACAAGGTTGCGGTCGGATTCCTGCAGGCGCCGGCCGGAGGTGAGATGACCTGGCAGGTGACCTACCGCGTGCCTGACGCCGTCACACGGGTGGACGGCGTACGCGAGTACAGGCTGGACTTCCTGCCGCAACCCACGTTCCGACCCGGTCAAGTGAGTGTCACGATCCACCTGCCAGAGGGGGCCGTGACCTCGGATCGCTCCCCCGGCGTCAGCGGCGGCAACGGGACCATCGAGTATCACGACCGACCCGCCGTGCCGACCGTCATCTGGGTCCGCTACTGATCAGGGCTTCAGGACGCCGCCGGAGCCACCACGCGCTCCAGCGCCCCCACCACGCGCTCCACCTGCTCCTCGGTGAGGTGATTGTGAAAGGGCAGCGCCAACGTGCGGCGCGCGATGTCCTCGGTGATGGGGAGCATGCCTGGGCGGGTTCCGTAGCGCTCGCGGATGTACGGCTGCAGGTGTATCGGGGAGAAATACGCCCGGGATGGGATGCCTTCAGCGGCCAGCGCCTCGATCACGGCGTCGCGGTCCACGTCCTCCGCCAGCGTGACCACGTAGACGAACCAGCTCATGGTGACGTCTTTGCGGACCACCGGCGGACGGACCCAGGTCTTGCCGGCCAGGCGTTCCGTATACATCTGGGCCACATGCGCGCGGTTGGATAGGAACGTGTTGAGGCGCTTGATCTGGGAGACGCCGAGGGCGGCGGACAGCTCATCCATCCGGTAGTTGAATCCGAGACGCTCGTGCTCGAGCCATGAGCCCATTTCCCCACGGCCCTGGTTGCGCAGGCTCCGGCAATCGCGCGCGAGCGCGTCGTCGTCCGTGACGATCATGCCGCCCTCGCCGGTGGTCATCTGCTTGTTCGGGTAGAAGGCGAAACAACCGGCATCGCCGTAACTGCCTACGGGTCGGTCCATGTGTCTGGCGCCGATCGCCTCGCAGCAGTCGTCGATCACCTGCAGGTCGCGGGCCGCCAACGCGACTTTGTCCCAGGCCGCAGGATGACCGAAGACGTCGACCACCATCACCGCTTTGGTCTGAGGAGTCCTGCGGTGACTGAGCTCCGAAGGCTGCAGGTTGAAGGTATCCGGCTCGATGTCGACGAAGATGGGAATCGCGCCTTCGTAGAGGAGCACGTTGATGCTGGCGGCGAAGGTGAAGGACGGGACGAGCACTTCGTCCCTAGCACCGATCCCCAAGGCCCGCACGATGAGGTGCAGTCCCGCGGTTCCGGAACTGACGGCAACGCCGTGCTGAACGCCAGCCACTTCAGCGGCCAGGCGCTCGAATTCGATCGAGCACGGGCCGAGTCCAAGGACACCAGAGTGAAGCACGTTGAGCACGGCCTCCTCATCGCTCCGATCCAGATCCGGCGAGGACATGTTCATGGACTCCGTCAAGGCTGGCCCCACATGGATGTCAGTATCACGGAATCTGCGCCTGGTCTGCTCCACCCACCGCCTGAGCATCATCCGGAGGTTGTGTTCCCGTCGAGATGTCCTGGTTGGACACACGTAGGACAGAACGGCAAACTCCCCAGGCAGACGCGAGTTGAGGGAGTGATCACGGGTGAAGGTTCTAGGGATCGCGCACGACGTGTACATATGTTCGGCGGCGGTCGTTGACGATGGGCACGTCGTGTCCGCCATCTGCGAGGAGCGACTCGATCGCAAGAAGCAAAGCCGCGTCTTCCCCTCGCTGGCGATCGGCCGGTGTCTCGACGAGGCGGGCTTGACGATCCAGGACATCGACGAGATCGCTGTGGCCTGGAATCCCGCCATCGAACTCCAGTCGACGCCTGCGGGTTACCTCGACGCGCGTCGCTGGAGAACCGAACACCTCGCACAGGTCCCTGCCCGGCTCGCAACCTTCATGGGGACCGCGCCTGATGGGGAGATGACGCTAACGAACCTTGCTCAGGGTGCCCCCCCGGTCACGTTCGTCGATCACTATCACGCTCATCTGGGCAACGCGCTATCGGTCTGCTCGGACGACCCCGTCGCCTTCCTCGTGATGGACGGTCGGGGGGAAACCCTCACGAGCCAGGCTGGTGTCTTCTCGGGTAGCCAGATAGACGTCATTTCAGAGGTTCGCTATCCGCACTCGCTCGGGCTCTTCTACGGGATGGTCACACAGTTCCTCGGCTTCAAGCCAGACTCAGACGAGTGGAAGGTGATGGCGCTGGCATCCTACGCAGACCCCATCGGGGACACCCACGATCGCCTGAGCAAGCTCATATCCGTTGAGGAGGATGGGACCTTCCGATTGGCGCTCGAGTATTTCGAGCACTTCAACTTCTTCGATCGCCGTTTGTACTCGGACGTGTTCGTCGGAGAGTTCGGACCGGCGCGCAGATCTGACGAGTCGATCACAGATCGGCATCGATCGCTCGCGGCGGCGATGCAGCGCGTCTTCGAGGAGACGGTCGCCAAGGTTCTCACCCACCTTCACGAGCGCTGCGGGTTAGGCGGGGTGATGCTCTCAGGGGGCTCCTTCATGAATAGCGTCTTCAACGGCAAGGCGGCGCAACTCACACCCTTCTCCACGCATCACATCTCTGGAACGCCAGATGACTCAGGGACTTCAGTGGGCGCCGCGCTTTACCTCCACAACCTCCGGACCGCGTCTCGCCCGCCGGTCGCTTCGCACAACTACTGGGGACCTGCGTACAGCGACGACGAGTGCCTGAGCGTCGCTCGAAGGTACAAGCTGTCGAATGTCGAGGTCATTCAAGATCCTTCCCGCCAAGCGGCGGAGGAGTTGGCCCACGGCAGGATCGTGGGGTGGTTCCAAGGGCGGATGGAGTTCGGACAGCGAGCGCTTGGCAATCGCTCGATCTTGCTCGATCCTCGTCGCAGCGATGGACGAGACCTGGTGAACGAGGCCGTGAAGTTCCGCGAAGCCTTCCGCCCATTCGCACCCGCCATACTCGCCGAGCGCGTAGGCGACTATTTCGAATGCCCGGAAGACACCCGCGTACGCTTCATGGAGCGCGTCTATATGTTCAAGCAGGAAAGACGCTCAGACGTGCCTGCGGTCGTCCACGTAGATGGTAGCGGCAGGCTGCAAACCGTGGAGCTCGAGGACAACCCCCGCTACTACGCCTTGATCAAGCACTTCGAGGACATCACGGGGATACCGATCGTCCTGAACACCAGTTTCAATCTGAACGGAGAGCCCATCGTATGCTCGCCAGACGACGCGATCAGAACGTTCATGACCTGCGGGCTCGACACTCTCTACCTTGGGAATGTTCGAGTAGCGAAGTAGTGAAGGGTTCCTCACCGATCGTCGCAGCCTCCGGGACCTGAGATGCGCATCGCTGTGCTCGCTGACAATCTCACCTCCGGGGGAGGACTGTCCGTGGGTCGTAACATCATCTCCACGTTGCAGCGGGTGGCGCCGATGCACGATTATCTATTCGTCATCCCTCGGGGCGTCACGCACGACATCGCTCACGATACTGGTACGCGTGAAATCCTAGAAACCCACCCGGGCTACGCGAACCCGAGAGGGGCGATCGAGAGCCTCGCTCGAGTGCCTCGAGTTCTCGACAGATTCTCTCCGGACTTGCTGTGGTCGCTTGGGAACCTCCCGTTCCGTAACCCGCCGTGCCGCCAGGCGCTACTCGTCCAAGATCCACATCTCTTCTACCCAGAACGGCATTATGCGCGTGAATCGCGCTTCGAGAAGCGCAAGAAACGCGCTCTCGCCTGGTACGTTGCTAGGACTCTCAAGTCTGTTGAGCTCGTCTTTTGCCAGACTGCGACCGCCGCTGCGCGTTTCAGGCGCTGCTATGGCTTCGAGGATGTAGTCGTGATGCCGAACGCCGTTTCCCAAGATATCGATCGCAGCGATACTGCGCTCGCTACTCCCGGTCGGGTTGCGCCATACGCGGATCGCTTTCGGTTGTTCGCCCTGACCAAATACTATGCGCACAAGAATCTGGAACTCATCTTGGATGCATATGATCGCTATCCCTCCCTGATGATGAACACCGTCACGTTCCTAACGATCGCTGCCGAGCAACACCCCGGGGCAAGAGTCCTGCTGCGCCGGATCGCCAAGGAAGCGCCGAATCAGGTGATCAATCTGGGGCCCCTACCTCAGTCGGAACTCGGGCGATATTTCCGTGCGATGGATGCCGTGGTCCAACCAACGACTCTTGAATCCTTCAGTGCCACATACCTTGAGGCGATGGTCTTCCGGGTGCCCATCCTGACCAGCGATCTGGATTTCTCCCGAGAGATATGCGGCAAGGCGGCCTCGTACTTCGATCCTTCGAGCCCTCTGGACCTAGCGAGAAAGGTGCACGCCCTCCGCGGAAGTCCCGCTCTGCGGGCCCAGCTCGTCGCCAGCGGGACGTCTCAACTCTCAGGAACGACCTCTGACTGGCCAACGGTCGTCCGAACGGGTCTGGACGCTCTCGGCGTCCGTCACCATTGATCCTTCCTAGTGGGGCTCAGCACCCGGGACGTGAGCTGGTCGAAACGGCGCCTCAACTTCGACACTGGGCCGGTGCGCCCACTCTCGCGCGGGCGCCACGATACAGGCGAGACAGACCATCAGGTATAGGGTCGGGGTACTGATCGGCAGCCCGCCCGCAACATGAGACAGTTCTGCCCCCGTCGTGATCGCGGCCACGAGGTAAGACACCGCGGCTGCCAGCAGGCCTGCATCGATCGGATCGAGGGAGTTGCGGGTACGTTTCAACCCTTTCAGAAGCGTACGGCCGGTCAAGTACAAGAACGCGATACCGGCAGCGGTACCGAACTCGATCGCCACGGAGAGGAAAAGGTTGTGGGGATGCAGTAGTGCTGGAGCGGGGAAGCCGGCTCGTAGCCAGAGGGCCGGATAGGCGACCCCACCTCCACCGATCCCGAGCGGGTACCGAACCAACTCGGAAAGCGTGACTCCGACCGCCGTGTAACGCAAGGACACAGAACTCGCATCGGGCCCCGAGAGCTGCTGCCCTTCGAAGCGCGCACCGATCGAAGAACCGATCGATGAGAATGCGAGCACCGCGGCTCCGATGACCAGGATGCCGATCAATCCTCGCCGAGCGCGGCGCGAACATGCGAACAGCACAAGGATGGATACAGGGACCGCCAAGAAGAGACCTCGTGTCAGGGTGTAGGCACCGGCGGCCGTCGTCGCGAGGAGTGCAGCACCCCAAATCGCTCGGGAGCCAGGCCCACGGCTGCGAAGGAAGAGTGTGAGCGCCAATGGAATGGCCAACGCGGCCACGAGCCCGAACGAGTCTGGGTTGCTGTAGGTGAACGTTGCGAGCAAGCGGGCCGAATTCACTCGCGAGAGCGGGTCGTCATTCACAGCGACGACGGACGGCTGGGACAGGCCCAAAGACCCGGACAGCAGGCCCACGACCACGGAAGCAAGTGCAGCGATCACGATCCCCTTTGCCAACAGGATGCGCTCTCGCGCCGACGGCCGAGCTCGGATCAACGCGAGGAACAGCGCGCCCGGCACCGCGACCCCATCGATCACGGCCGCGATCCTTCCTCCGGGAGTGACCCCGGGGAGCGCCGGGGCGGCAATCAGTGAGGCGAGGGCACTCGCGAAGATGACCCAGACGGTGATCCGCGCCCACCGAACATCAGCGCCGAGAGGGCTCCGCATCCGCGGATCGAGCACCACGCCGGACAACAAGACGACCACCAGGACGAGGGTGACCGGTGAGAGCAGGACTCCCCAAAGATGGAGCGAGGCGCTTCCTCGCAACACATTGAGCATCGCGCTCAAGACCAGGTAGCCGGCGAGGTAGGAAATGAAACCACTCTCGATCGTGGCCACGATCCAAAGGAGGGCCAGGCTAGCCCCTGCGGCTGGGAGCGCCATCCGGATGGGAGAGGCTCCTACGACTACCGCGACGCCGCCAGCAACAACGACCATCGTTCCCACGCCAAGGAGGGCCACCAAGGACGATGGGTGTCTTGGATCAGGGTTCGCCCGAGGGAGATGTGGCCGCCAGGCGGACGGCAACAGGTCGCTCATGGCCCTACGCCCGCAGATCCCGCGCGACCGCGAGCGGAGCCCAGCGCGCGCGCCCGTTCCCTCACGGTCGCGCGCAGCACACGTAGATCCTCCCGGCGAAGCAGCAGCAGGGTCCGCACCTTCACGCCTGTCTCTTGCCGAAACACCCTGAGGACCAGCACGAAGACGATGGCATAGGCGATCGAGGACGCCATGGACGCCCCCGCTACCTTGAACCGCGGGATCAGCACGAGATCAAGCGCAAGCATCACGGCCAGCCCAACGGCGCTTGCCGCCGACGCCACTCCCGGTCGACCTCGCCCTGCCAAGTCGGCGCTGATCACCTTCACCACCCCCAGGAGGATGACTCCTGGCACGAGTAGTTCCAACGGAAGGACGGCCGCTCGATACTGCTGCGAAAACAGCAGGGGGAGGATCACCGGGGCGGCGGCGGCTCCCGCGAGGCCGAACATAACCAGCAGGGCGGCGGTGATCCGAACGACCTGACTCGTCTGATCGGTCGCCCGAGATTCCCCCTCGACGGTAGCTGCAGCCACGTGTGGGAACAAGGCGACCGCGAATGAATCGGCAAGGACCCAGAGAAGCTCCGCTCCGGTGAACGCCACGACGTACTGCCCCGCAGATGCAAATCCCAGGATAGATGTGATCATGAGGACATCCGCGCGGTAACCGACGAAGGCGATGACGTTGGCCGCCTCTCCCTTCGCGCCGAATCGAATCGCGCGGGTCGCGTACTTCCAGTCGATCCGTGGATGCCCGTAGTCCTTCACCAGTATGGCGAGGGTTGGGAGAGAAGCTATGAACGTGGCTGCCACGGCGACGCACAACGCCGCAACGGGCCCCAGATGAAAGACCACCAGGAAGAGGCCATTCATGCTCAACAGAGAAAGTCCGTAGACGACTCCGACGGAGTTGAACAGCGTCATCCGACGCAGACCTTGGGCGATGGATGAGACGTAGCGAAGCAGAAGGAGCCCTGGGACCATGACGCCTCCGATCGCGATGGCGATAGCGGGGAGACCATCCAGCACCGATTCTCGGAAGATCATCGCGACGCCGACATAGGCCAGACCCGCTAGAAGCCCGATCCCCAGGGAGCCGCCGATGGAGGTCCCGAGCGCCGTCTCGACTCCTACCTCACCTCTCGCGACGTAGAAGACATTGGACACGCCGAACCCGAGGGCGACCAGCAGGGCTGCGATGGTTGGACCCGCCGTTGCCGCCGCAACGAGTCCTTGGCCGCTCGGCCCCAGCCATCTGGCAAGGAGAACGGCGGACCCTGCCGACAGGAGGATCGCGACGCCACGGAAGAACCCCACCGTCCCCGCGTTCCCGAGGACCCCGCGGGGAGCCGTTCCACGGAGGATCAAGGCGGAGGTCTCCTTCAAGGGAAGACTGGCACCCTAGCACGGTCTCGCCGCGTTGCGAGGCACATCGGAGCCGCGTGGGAACATGCTCGCGTGAGGATCCTCTATGTCACCGAGCGATTCCCGTACGGGCATGGGGAGAGGTTCATCGCTCCGGAAGTGCGTTGGCTCGCCGAAGCGGGACACGACGTTCGTATCCTGCCGGAGTCAAGGACTGGAAGCACGGCCGATGATGAGCAGCTCCAAGATCTCGTGCTGCGCAGAGTTCCTGGCGCCGGGCGACCCGATGGGAAGTTGATCCTTCGCGGTTCGCCCGTGAGATGGGCACTGTCTGCCTCCCATCCTCGCCTCAAGTATCGAAACTGCCTCGCAGTTGCAAGGGCCGCTGTGGCCGCTTCCGACGTGAAGCGATGGGATCCAGACCACATCCACTGCCACTGGGCCAACCAGAGCGCAACCATGGCGGCCGTCCTCGCGCAAGCGATCGGAGTCTCATGGAGCTTGACGGCACATCGTTACGACATCGTCGTCAACAACCTGCTCGCAAGCAAAGTGGAGCGCGCAACGTTCACGAGGTTCATATCCGCCAGCGGCCGAGGATCGGCGGAGGCTGTACTAGGCTCCCAAGTCCCCCGAGCCGAGGTGATCCACCTTGGGGTGAAGGTTCCAGACGCTCCCCGTCCCGCGTTCGAGAATCCCGCCGTCTTCACGATCTTCACGCCGGCGAACCTCGTCCCAGTGAAGGGTCACCGTGTGCTCTTGAACGCCGCAGCCCGGCTGATCCGCGCCGGAGAGCGCCTGGACGTCCTGTTCTCTGGTGCCGGCATCGAATACGACAGGCTCGTCCGCTTGGCGGAGGCGCTCGGGATCAGATCCAGTGTGAGATTCCTCGGTGTGCTGCCTCAACGGGTCATCTTCGATCGTTACCGCACCGGAGCCGTGGACGCCGTGGTCCTACCGAGCCTGGTGCTTCCTGGAGGACTTCAGGAAGGGATCCCCGCCGCTCTCATCGAAGCCATGAGCTACGGCGTTCCTGTCATCGGGTCGAGGAGCGGGGGGGTGCCAGAGCTCCTCAGCGAGGGTTCCGGCATCCAGGTGGGGCCCGGCGACAGCGACGCGCTGGCATCGGCCATCGCCGGTCTCATACGATCCGATGCATCCGTGCGTCACGAGATCGGGCAGAACGGGCACCAACGCGTGAAGCGCCATTTCAATATCGACTCCATCATGCCTCGATTGCTGGAGAAGTGGCTGGAATGAGCTCGCGGTCAGGCGCGGCCCCTCGCTAGCACATCATCGAAGAATCGCAGCCGCTGTGTCTCCTTCACCGCAGTATCGAGATGTGCGATGTCCCCTCTCCGTACGCGCGTTCCGGCAAGATCCGTCACGAAGTCGGCGATGGTCGAAAGGGCATCAGCGACGTTCCCCTCTCGGTTGTCAAGCTCGAGGATGAACGGGGTGGCTCCGACGAAATCGGGATCCCGGTACCCGATGATAGTGGGGATCCCATGAGCCAGATACTCCCGTACCTTCAGCGGAGAGCCTTCGAGCATGCCGTTCCGATGCAACGCAAGGGTGCCGATGGCGAAATCCGACATGCACAGCAGCGGTCGATAGGCATCATAGGGAAGGGGCCCGTGACAACGCACGTTGCTGGGCGGCTGCCGGACGTCGGCATCGGCGACGCCCACCAGATCGAATCGCCATTCCGGAAACGCGCGCGCGAGAACCAGGACCTTGTCGAGAGCTTGCCAAGGAGCCTTGGGATCGGAGCTGATGAAGATGCCTCGGAGCGGGGCACCCGGAGGGGGCGGAGGACACTCAGCGATCCTGTCCAGGCTGATCGCATTGCCTATCGTCGTCACGGCTTCCGCAGGCACTGACGAGGGCAAGATCGTTCGGAGCTCGTGTGTGACCAGCACGAATCCACTGCATCCCCGCATCAGTCGAGCCCTGGTCAGGCGATTGTAGGAATGTTGAAATCTCGCCTGATACCGATACTCCACCAAGTCGTTGCCGTTCAGTTCGAGGACGACCGGCAAGGAGCGGGCGAGTCGGACCACCGGAGGGAAGGCAAGCGCGTACCGGTGGTAGACGACATCCGGTTGCCACTCGATCAGTTCTTGCACGAGCTTGTTCAGCGCCTGGATCTTCGAGAACCGCGTCGAGTACCCGGACGTCGAGATGTCAACGGCGATCGTTGCCACCGGCGCCGTCGATCTCGACAGCATGAAGATCCGAATTTCACGACCCGACGCCTGCCATGAGACCGTCTGATCCTCGATCTTCTTCCAGACGCCCGAGCCGGCGCCAGGGTTGTAAGGAAGCAAGTAGGCAACTCGCTCAGCATGTCTCAACGTCAAAGGAGCTCTCTGCTGATGTCCCACGGAAGCCCTCGCCCGCACTCGCTGGTGCCCACGCGTCTTCTATGCTTCGCTCCATGACGCGGGCGAAGATCGTCGAGATAGCGGCAGCGAGACCGAACTTCATGAAGCTCGCTCCGCTCCATCGCATATTGAGTGAGTCTGCACATCTGGACCCCGTTCTCATCCACACCGGCCAGCACTATGACGCTGCTATGTCCGAGGTCTTCTTTTCGGACCTCAGCCTAAGCGAACCAGACGTGCAGCTTGGCGTCGGTCCCGGAAGCCACGCGCAGCAGACGGCGAGAGTGATGCTGGAACTCGAACCCCATCTCGTCGCGCTTGCTCCTTCGGCCGTCATCGTCGTCGGAGATGTGAACTCGACGCTGGGCGCCGCCGTATGTGCGGCGAAGCTTGGGATCCCTGTGGCACATGTCGAAGCCGGACTTCGCAGTTTCAATCGCGAGATGCCCGAAGAGATCAATCGCATCTTGACTGATGCGCTCTCGGATGTTCTCTTCGCGCCCTCGGAAGATGCTGTTGAGAACCTCGCCAGGGAAGGACTCCCATCTGGGTCCATACACATGGTGGGGAACATCATGATCGACTCTCTGGAGCGGATGCTCCCACGAGTGAGCTCTGCCGACATCTTGGAGCAGCTCAGCTTGCGCCCGCGCACGTACTGCCTTGCCACGCTTCATCGCCCATCGAACGTCGACGACCAACGACAGCTTGAGGAAACGGTCTCGATCCTAACCGACGTCGCCCAGGAGCTACCGCTCGTCTTCGTTGTCCATCCACGGACCATGTCGTCGCTCAAGGCGGGCACCGGTTTCCGCCGGCTGGAGGATGCAGGTGTACGGCTTCTCGGACCTCTCGGCTACTTGGATTTCCTGGGGCTAGAGTCGACGGCTGCGCTCGTGCTCACCGACTCGGGCGGGATCCAAGAGGAGACCACCGTTCTTGGGATCCCATGCCTCACCCTTCGCGAAGAGACGGAGCGGCCCGTTACCGTGACGCACGGAACGAATCACGTCGTCGGGGTGGACAGGGACACAGTGCTCTCAGCGGTACGGGCAACCCTTGCGATCGCCGATCCAGCAGCTTCGCGCCCCCCGCTCTGGGACGGGCACACGGCCGAGCGGATCAGCCGGATCCTCGAACTCCGCTATAGCTCCTGACGAGGCGCGTACACCCCTCTCATCCAATCCACTGTCTTGGGGATCCCCACTTCCAATGGGACCAGGGGGTTGTGATCGAGATCTCTGCGCGCCTTGGAGCAATCCACGATCTTGTCCTTCGTGGTCATGGGCTCGGACTCCGCGTATGTGACATGTGAATCGTCCGATCCCATGTAGTCCAGGATCATGTCGTTGACCGATTTCATGTCGTGTAGCTCCTCACCACCGATATTGTAGACCGCCCCAGGAACGAAACCCTCGGCGATATTCGCGAGCGTCCGGCACGTGTCGGTCACGTAGGTCGAGGTGCGTTTGTGGTCCAGGTAGATCGTGAGCTCCTCATGCAGCATCGCCTTGTAGATGAACCTACAGATCGCGCTCCGGTATTCGCTGAAATGCTCGCCAGGCCCGTACGTATTGAAGAGGCGAACCCGAACCACTTCCGCCCCCCACTCGTCCGCAGCATTCAGGCACTGCATCTCGTTCACCCACTTCGAGATCGCGTAGTCGTTCAGCTGGCGGATCGGGACCCGCGTCAAAACGTCCTCGTCCATCACGCCGTCGTAGTCGCCGTAGACCTCGGACGAGCTGAACACCACAGAGCGGTAGCCGAGTCGCCGCTGAAGTGCGAGCAGGTTCTTGTTTCCGACGGCATTCGCCTTCCACATGGTCTCGTAGAAGTCTTCACCGTTGCGACGGCCGAACTCGGCTGCAAGGTGATACACCAGATCGGGGTGAGCTGCCTCAACGACCGACTCGAACTGACGGAACTCACCTACATCTCCACGACGGTACCGGAGTCCATGGTAGTGACCCCTATCCATGCTCCAGACTTCGTGGCCCCTGCTCTCCAATTCAGAGACGAGGAACGCCCCAACGGTTCCTCGGGCTCCGGTTACCAAGATCCGCATGCTCGTCCCCCTCTAGACATGTCCGCTATCATGAAGCCCCACTCTAGGAGAAGCTCAAGAGGGCCGCCCGCGTGCTCTGAGCCTCCCGACGCCGACCGTCCAGAAGGTCAGTGCACGGGGTTCCCGGGCCAACGCGAGGCGGGGCAGCTGGGCCCTTCCACCGGGGAAGGCGCTACGCCCGAGTGAGAGCGTCACCTGAGAACGGGCGCGGATGTCGACTGGAAGAGGAGCATGTCGCGAAGGAGTCAGGTAGTAGCCGGAGTCCTCGCGGGGTTCCTCCCCACGAATGGACTCCGTGTGTGGGCCCACAAACACTTCCTCGGCGTGCGGCTGACGAGATCGCGGCTGGGATTCGGAACCCACATCATCGTATCTGACGCCCGCATCGAGGGTTCGACCATTGGAAGATTCAACCGGTTCGTGGGGCCGATGTCGCTATCTATCGTCGCCTCGTCGATCGGCGACTCCAACACATTCAGATGCGGAGAGTGGACGACCGAAGATAAGCACGGCGCAGGAGACTACAAACGGCGGCTGCGGGTCGACGAGGGGTGCCTCGTTACGTCTCGTCACTACTTCGATGTGGCGGGGTCCCTCACGATCGGCCGTGGCACTTGGATCGCGGGCATCGGGTCTCAGTTCTGGACACATGGTGCCGGCAGCGCCGAACGTGACATCCAGATAGGTGAGAACAACTACATCGGAAGTGCCGCACGGTTTGCGCCGGGATCGGCGATCGGCGACAACAACCTTGTTGCTATGGGAAGCGTCGTCACGAAACGGTTCGGAGCGAGGAACCTGATCGGTGGAGTACCGGCGCTGGCCATCAGGGAGAGCTACGACTGGAAGACGCGAGGCTCATCAGCCGAGCATGAGTAGTCTGTTCGGCGAATGGCTTGAAGTGCTCCGTAACGACATGAGACATCGCACCTGCGGAAGTGATCGTCGCTGAGTAAACGATCCCGAGCCCACTCCCTGTTGTCGCGCGTCATGAGTACTTTGACGTACGCTGGAGGCGCGATGATGAACGATTGCCTCGTCCGGGGTGTGCGGGTCCGGGATCAGGACCTGCTGACATCGCGAGTTGGGCACGTTCACCCTCGGTCCCGGCCGGCATGGCACTTCGGCCCGCATCGTGCTCCGCTCAGCCGAGGGTGAGGAACCTCGAGGCTCGCACGGCGATCGGGGGATCGCCCCCACGATGATCACCTTCTCTAAACACGCCTTCGCCCATTCACGCTATGGTGGCGACGATCGACTGAAGCTGGTGCGCCCAGAACGCCAGGAAGGAGCCGCCAACCTTGACGAGCCGGAGAGGTCAGACACAAATGGCCATAGTGATTATCAGCCTGGATTCCGCCTCAATATCGACGCCCGCCCGCTCCCCCGCTAGCTCAGGTGATTGATCATGAATACGTACTTCGCACTACCGAGAGTTCCAATGGTCGGTCCTCGTCAGGAGTTCCTAGTTGGGTACTGTGAAGGCAAGCGTGTGCTGCATGTCGGTTGCGTCGACTCTGGTCTGCTACTCGAACGATATGAAGAGAATCAACACCTTCACCAGCGGTTAGCGACCACGTGTTCCCAGTTGTGGGGAGTGGACATCGATTCTGGCGGCATCGAATTTCTTCGATCACGCGGTTTCCAGAACCTGGTTGCGGGCGACATCACTGACCCCGCCACGCTTGGGTCATTGCCGCTGACTTCATTCGATGTAGTGCTGATAAGCGAGGTCGTCGAGCACCTCGAGAATCCTGGACTCTTCCTACGCGCCTTGAGATCCGCCCTCGCTGATACGGCGGTGGAGATTGTCGTCACAGTTCCAAATGCTTTTCGCCTTGCCACCTTAGGTCAGATGCTTACGAACCGAGAACTTGTCCACCCTGATCACAACTTCTGGTTTTCCTATCGAACCCTTCTGACGCTACTGAAGAAGACAGGCTGGGCTCCTGAGAGCGTCCGTGTATACTCCTTTGAGAGAACTTCATTGTTGCCGGGACGTTTTGACTTATCGTCAGGCGGGTCACTGAACGAGTCATCAAGGCCGTCAGCAGCGCGCTTCAGCAATTGGCTTAGGGCCTCGAGATTCGCGCGTTCGTTGCCAAGGCGACTGTTGGTAAGGGCGCTATACAGGCTCAACCCGTTCTGGGGAGACGGCCTGATCTTTACAGCACGGCCCGATCCCGCGGCCGCCGGATAGAAGATCATCGTGTCCATCCCAACGACGTTTGGTTCGAGCCGTCTAAGGGCTTCTTGACCGCTCTAGGCGTCAGATCGCCTTCGTTGCCATTGATCGCAAGCTCGACTGGCGTGCCGTGTCGCTCTTCTGCCAGGCCGCGTACCTATGGCAATGAGTCGACCTTGCGGCGCTGTGGGGCCTCACCCTTTCACCAAGGCTCTCGGGAAAGTGGGGAGGCGGTGATTCCTCGCTTGAAATATGCATTCTTGTTTTCAGCCGATTGTCTCATCAGGTGTCATCTCGGGTCCCTTCGAAGCGAGGCATGGTCGCGTGCCCTTGGTGAGATATGCCGCTCCGATGGAGGATAGAGGCTGGCGTGCGGAGAAGGATCTTCAGATCGAGCCAGATGCTCTCGTGATCCACATACCAGACGTCGAGTCGGAACCTATCCTCCCACGACAAGCTGTTCCTGCCGTTGACCTGAGCCCAGCCGGTCATCCCGGGAAGGACCTCGTGCCGGCGCCTCTGCTCGGTGCTGTAACGACCGAGATACTCCGGCAACAAGGGCCGTGGGCCGACCAAGCTCATGTGACCGGCCAGAACGTTGAGCAGCTCCGGCAGCTCGTCGAGACTCGTCGAGCGAAGGAATCGCCCGAAGTCCGTCATGCGATCTTCGTCGGGAAGAAGCTGGCCCGATACACCGCACTTATGGGTCATCGTGCGGAACTTGCAGATCAAGAACGGTCGCTCATGAAGCCCCGGGCGCCGTTGTCGGAAGAGGATCGGCCACCCTAGGTCGAACGAGACGGCGATGGCGATGGCGATGATGAGGGGCGCCAACAGCACCAAGAGGGAGCCGGCAAGCACGACGTCTAGTGCCCTCTTCATGCCACCACCGATGGCCGCACCCGACCTCCAACCGCCGCTTCAAACACGCCCTCGAACTTCGTCGTCCCAGCCTCCAGCGACATCTCGGACAGATACAGGTCCTTGCCCCGTTGCCCCATCGTCCGCAACGCAGATGCGGGCAAGCGACTGAGGTCAGCTATCGCGCCAGCGAGGCTAGCTGCATCCTCCGGCTCGCAAACCACCCCAGAGCCCGAACGCTCGATCAGATCGGCCGCGTCACCGCGGACGGCCATCAGTATCGGCTTCCCTGCAGCTAGGTACGCCTGCGTCTTGGAAGGGACCGTGAGTCGGAACAGTGGGTCATCCTTGAGATGGACGAGAAGAACGTCTGCCGCGGCAAGCACCCCCCCGATCTCAGCCATCGGTCGGCGGGGAAGGAATCTTACATTGTGGAGATCCTTTTCGATCGCGAGCCGCTGAAGTCGGTCGTGTTCGACTCCGTCTCCGACGAGCACGAGTTGCGCGCGGGGAACCGAGTGCTGCAGCAGGGCCGCCGCCTCGATCACGCAGTCCAACCCTTGGGCCTTCCCCATGGTTCCCGCGAACACCACGTTGAATCTGTGCCCGGCATCCAACTCATGTCTGACCTTCGGATCATCCTCGATATGCAGGAGGTCCTCGTCACACCAGTTGTGGATGACAGAGAGCTTTCCGTCCGGGACGCCTCGTCCCACTAGCGCCCGACGGAACCCTTCCGACTGCACGACCAGATGGGCTGCCCGGCGATACACCACTCGGCACCCGGCGTCCACGGCCTGAAGACCCCGTCTATTACGCAGCATCCCTGTTGCTCGCAACGTGTCCGGCCATAGGTCCTGGATGTCGCATACGAAGGGCACACGCTTCACGGTCGCCGTGACCACCGCAGCGAGGTCCGCTGTGAGCGGGGGGTGGTACACGTAGATCAAGTCCGGTCGCCTGGTCGCCGGCATCCCGATGAGGCACGCGGAGGCCGCGAAGCTCAGATAGTTGAGCGTCCTGCGCACACCGGAAGCGTCATGGCTCGGATACAGGGGAACGCGCGTCACCAAGACTCCGTCGGATACCTCTCGTTGCAGCCCTCTCACGCGATAGCCCGGGTAAAGCTTCCCCCCCGGATAGTTGGGAAACCCGGTCAGCACTTCTACGTCGTGCCCTCGACGTTGCAAAGCGCGGGCAAATGAGAGCCCTTTCGTGGCAGGCTCTGGATCGAACCATTGGGTCAGCATGAGGATCCGCATCGCAACCCTTCGGTCGTGGCCTCTGCGATGTTGCGGGTGGCTACCGAACCCAGGATAGCCCCCCACATGGGCGGAGGACGCTTCCGACTATTTCCCCACAAAACACCATCGGCTTCCCGTCACCCATATGGGGGTGCCGCGCACATCCTCGCTGCACATACCCTGAGACCACATCCACTCGAGACAACGAAGGAGCTGCTCCCAGCTTGAACCAAGACCGCCGGAAGGGGCGCGCTAACTTGCGCCTGAAGGTTGCGCTCGACGTCGCGATCTGGACGCTCGCAGCCCTAATAGCATTTCCTCTGCGGACCCCTGTTGCTTGGCCAGGCCTGGATCGTCTCATCCTGATCTACATGCTCCTAGGCATCCCTCTTCATGCAGCGTTGGTGGTGGGCTTCGGGTTGCAACGGCAAGTCTGGCGTCGCGTGACCGTGGAGGACGCGGAGGAGGTTGCTGCCGCCGTGGCTGTGGGCACTGCGATCCTCTTCCTAGGAGGGGTCCTCGCCCACGAGGCGGGCACCGGGTTTCCTCGAACCGTACCGTTGATCGCTGGGACCCTCGCGCTCCTCGGGTTGACGGGTGTGCGGACGCTGACCCGTCTCGTTTCCGAGCGCAGGGAGCAACAGGCAGCGCCGGCACCGGGGGGTCCCAAGCGAGTCCTGCTCGTCGGGGCGGGCAGCGCGGGTACGCGGATCGCGCGCGAGCTCCGCCGCCATCCTTCCGCTGGGATGCAAGCGACGGGCTTCCTTGATGACGATCCAGTCAAGACGGGGATCACCATCACGGGGCTACATGTGCTGGGTGGTCTGGAGGATCTACCGCGGGTGGTGTCGCAACGTGACGTTGACGAAGTACTGATAACGATGCCGGTGGCCGATGGTAGAACGACGCGCCGCGTAGTCGAGCTGGCGCGAGAGGCCGCCGTTGGGTGCAGGATCCTACCTGGGGTCACGCAAGTCCTGGGGGGCGAAGCTCGCCTGTCCGGGATCCGTGACGTCCAGGTGGAAGACCTGTTGCGTCGAGAACCCGTGGAGCTCGCGATGCAAGCGGAGTCCTACATCCATGGTGTCGACGTGTTGGTGACTGGCGCTGGTGGATCGATCGGGTCGGAGCTGGTGCGCCAGGTCGCCCACCTCGACCCGCGGCAGATCGTCCTCTTCGGGCATGGGGAGAACACACTGCACGAGATCCAGCAAGAGCTTCGCGAGACGATGCCATCACTGAATTTCCGTGTGGTGATCGGCGACATTCGCGATCAGGCGAAGATCGCTGACACCATCGGCCGCTACCAGCCTTCAGTGGTATTCCACGCCGCCGCTCACAAGCACGTGCCCCTCATGGAAGGTGATCCCGATGAAGCCATCCTGAATAACGTGGGTGGAACGCGGAATCTCGCCGAGGCCGCATGTGCCGGCGGCGTCACTCGTTTCGTGAACGTCTCCACGGACAAAGCCGTCCGGCCAACATCCGTGCTGGGGATCACCAAGTCCCTGGCCGAGCAGGTGGTGCGGACGGTGGGTGCCGCGGCTGGTCCCGACCAGGTGTTCGCCAGCGTTCGGTTCGGCAATGTCCTCGGCAGCCGCGGCTCTGTGGTGCCCGTGTTCCAAGAGCAGATCCGCCGAGGAGGTCCGGTTCGCATCACCGACCCAGAGATGACCCGCTACTTCATGACCATCCCAGAAGCTTCCCGCCTTGTGATCCAAGCGGGTGCCCTTGGCGAGAACGGCGCCGTCTACGTTCTCGACATGGGGCCGCCGGTGAAGATCGTGGATCTCGTGCGCGACATGATCCACTTGACGGGGACAGACGACGACATAGGGATCGTCTTCACAGGGGTGCGCCCCGGCGAGAAGATCCACGAAGAGCTCTTCTCCCAAGACGAGCGGCTGAGCGCCACGTCATACGACCAGATCCTCATAGCGCACCACGCGCCAGCCTTGGATGAGGCGTTCGCTGACTCCGTCAGCCAACTTGTCCGAGGCGCCGAGCGCCGCGACTGGCAGGAGATGAGTCGCTGTATCAAGAGCCTGTTCCCCGAGTACGAGGGCTCCATCGTGCCTGGATCTGACCCTCAGATGGTCGCTTTCGACGCAGCGTTCTTCCCAAGGAGCAGCCGTGAACATGCAGCCCGAACCTGAGTCGCAGGTCGTTGACCTACGCGAGTTCTTCGGAGTGGTGCGCCGCCGCAAGTGGTCGATGCTCCTCGTGGCCCTGTTGGTGACATCTCTTGCCCTGGCCCTCGTCTACCTGCGCACGCCCACCTTCACCGCGACGGCTCTGGTCTCGGTTCAGCCACTCTCGGCGAGCGCGCGCCTTGAGGGCTTCGCCGTGGACACGTTCGTTAACGTCGACACCGAAGCCAAGCTCATAACCTCGGATGAAGACATCCTGAAGGCGGCTGCGGCTGTCCCAACCCTCAGCCTCACTCCCGGATCTGCCGACGACCTCGCGGCCCTCTCGTCGGACATCAGCGTGACGGTGCAGGCAAACACCACACTTCTCAGCATCGCGTGCACGAATCCCTCGGCGGCCTACGCTACAGACTGCGCCAACGCCGTTGCAAACGCCTACATCACGAACCGGATCCAGATAGCACAGCAGGCATACGACGACGCCAAGAAGGGTCCGCTCCGCGTAGTCACCGCTGCTACGAAGAGCATCACTGCGTTGACCTCCGAGCTCGCCGTAGCTCCAGCGGATGAGAGGGTCGGCCTCCAGAGCCAGATCGACGCACAGAACAACATCCGCGAGGCAGCACACGTGCAGATGTTCCAGATACCCACGCCCAATCCGACGGCGGCTCGCCTCGTGCTGCTGGCAGCGATGCCCACCGGCCCCTCGAACAAGAACCTCGGTGCGACCGGGCTCATCGCCGCGATCCTGGGGTTCTCGCTGGCCATCGGGCTGGCGCTCGTGCGTGAGCGTGTCGACGAACAGGTGAGAGGGCGCGACGGCCTGGCCCGTGCCTTGCAGGCGCCCGTGATCGCGGTAGTACCACACGTTCCGTCCTGGCGAAACAAAAAAGAGTCGCGGGTGGTCACCCTCGTCGCGCCCGAGAGTCCGGCAGCCGAGGCCTTTCGAAACGCACGCACCGCGATCCTGTACCGGCTCCAGGCGAACGGCATCAAGGTGATCGAGGTGAGCGGGCCGGGCGAGGGCGAGGGCAAGACCACCGCCACCGTGAACCTCGCCGTAGCGCTGGCTCAGGCCGGGCGCACGGTGGTGGCCGTCAGCTGCGACCTACGCAAGCCGAGGCTGCATCGCTTCTTCCGCCTGGGCAACGAGGTGGGGCTCACGACGATCTTGTCGGGCCAGATCGGCCTGCGCGAGGCCCTGCGCCCCACCGAGGTGAGCGGACTATCGGTGATCGCGAGCGGCCCGGTGCCCAGCAACCCCGCCGAGCTCGTCGGCTCCGGGGCCATGGAACGCGTCCTGGACGAGCTGCGCGCGCGGTTCGACATCGTGCTGCTGGACACGCCGCCGGCGCTGGTGGTCTCCGACGCCCTGGCTTTGGCGCCACGCTCCGACGGCGTGTTGCTGGTGGTCGACGCCACTACCAGGCGCGCGGCCGTGGTGCACCTGAGCCAGGAGTTCGAAGGGGTGGGCGGCCGCATCCTTGGCGGCATCCTCAGCAACCTAGACTCGAAAGAGGCCAAGCGTTACCCCGGCTCCTACCGCTCCCGCTACTCCTCGGGGAACTATCGCGCCGAGGAAGCGATCGAGAGCGGTTGGTCCCGGGACGATGGCTACAGCGGTCGGAGGGAGGAGGCTCAGGCTCCCTCGGCAGAGGAGACGACCAGCGGCCGAGACTCATGGACCTAGCCTACCTCTCCACCACATCGCCAGGGCGATCCTTCGCCCAGCGACGCACCGCCCCGTGCACGACGATGGCCAGGACCGCCCCCACGGCTTCGGCCACCACGTCGCGCGCCTCGGGCGTGCGCTTGGGTGTGAGCCCCTGCAGGAGCTCGATCGGCACGCCGAAGGCCACCGCCGCCACCGGCACCCACATGCCCAGGCGCGGCCATCGCCCCTCCCCTCTGCCCGGACGCCAGACGGCGGCGAACAAAAAGCTCAGCGCGGTGGCGAAGTACGCGAGGCCGTGGCCCACCTTGTCCGCGCCGGTGAAGGCGCCGGCCCCGGGCGGGGCCTCGAAGAAGCTGAACCAGAGTGTCACGGCGAGGCAAACCGCGGTAAGCGTCCAGAGTGCGACGTCAAGCCCCCAATTGGTGCGGGACTCGGAGGACGTGCCGGTGGCGGTCACGCTGCGGAACCCTAGCAGCCATTCACGCTCAGGAGACCAGCTGTGACTCCCCGGTCCGCCCCCACGTCGCTCATCGCACGCATCGCCGGACGACGCTCTCCCGTGGCGGTCCTGGGACAGGGGTATGTGGGCCTCACCCTCGCGGCCGCGGCCGCTGAGGCGGGCTTCCCCGTCACGGGGATCGACGTGGATCTCTCGCGCGTAGGCGACCTCGCCCGAGGCGAGCTAACCGTTCCCGGGGTCGACCCCGGCGTGTTCCGGCGAGGGATCGAGAGCGGGAACCTGGCGTTCTCGGGTTCGGCGGAGCCCGTGGCCGGTTCCGACCTGATCTTCATCTGCGTGCCGACCCCCTTGCGAGACGGCGCGCCCGACCTGAGCTTCGTGGAGGCCGCCGCCGGCGCCGTAGCTGCGCACCTGCGCCCCGGCGTGCTCGTGGTGTTGGAGTCCACCACCTACCCTGGCACCACGGATCGGCTGCTTCGCCCGATCCTGGAGGCCGGCTCGCGTCTGCGCGCGCGGAAGGACTTCCTGCTTGCCTTCTCCCCCGAGCGGATCGACCCGGCCAACGCCGAGTACGGGATGCGGAACACGCCTCGGGTGGTGGGCGGAACAACGGTCGTCGCCACCGAGGCTGCCGTCGCCTTCTACTCCCAGCTCGTGGACAAGGTGGTACCGGTTTCCTCCGCGCGAGCGGCCGAGACCGCCAAGCTCCTGGAGAACACGTTCCGCCACGTGAACATCGCGCTCGTGAACGAGCTCACCATGCTCGCTCACGACATGGGCATCGATGTGTGGGAGGTGATCGATGCGGCCGCCACCAAGCCCTTCGGCTTCATGCCCTTCTACCCGGGGCCCGGGATCGGCGGGCACTGCATCCCGCTCGACCCGATGTATCTCTCGTGGCAGGCCCACCGTGAGACCGGCCGTCGCTTCGCGGTGCTCGAGCAGGCGCAGGACGTGAACGAGAACATGCCGGCCTACGTGGTCACGCGGGTGGCCGAGATCCTGAACTCGGCCGGCCGCTCGGTGAACGGCGCACAGATCCTCGTGCTCGGGGTCTCCTACAAGGCGGACGTAGGCGATACCCGCGAGTCTCCGGCCCTGGAAACCATGCAGACGCTCCATAAGCGCGGCGCCGAGGTGCGCTTCCACGACCCCTTCGTGGACGAGGTGCCGCTCAACGACGTAACGGCACGTTGCGTGGAGGACTTGGACGCGGAGGTGCGCGCCGCCGACGTGGTACTGCTGCTCACGGCGCACAAGACCTACGACCTGGACTCGATCGCGGATTGCGCCCGGGTGGTCTTCGACACGCGGAACGCATGGGGGCACGAGCGCCGCTCCAACGTGATCCTGCTTTGACGCCGGTAGGCGAGGTGGCGGTGCCAAGGTGGCTCGTGAACCCCTTGACGCCCCGCCCCTCTCTTTCCGACCGAACATATCAATAGCTTCCCGACTGCGTCCTATGACGGAGTCGGGAACAGCTTGACGTATGGCGCCGGGGAGGCCCTCGCACCCCGTCAAGCTGTTGCCGAGGTCTGTCGGTACCCAGCGGTATGACTCATCACCATGAATTCGTACCCGCCGCCCTACGTCAGCACCTGGGAGCTCATCGTCACCCTGCGCCGTGTCCAGCATCGCGTCGAGGTCGCGATGGACCAATCGCTCGAACACGTGCACACCACCTTCGCGCAGTATCGCGTCCTGGAGGTGGTCGCCTCCTCGAACGGAATCCACGTCGCCGAGATCGCCAGGCGGATCAGGGTCACGCGCCAAGCCGCCAGCGTCAGCGTCGAGAAGGTCCGACTCCTCGGCCTCGTCGACGTCGAGGACGCGGGCTACTTCAAATGGGTTCGCATCAGTGAGCGAGGTCGCCGGTGGCTGGAGCTTCTGCGCAACACGGTCGCGAGCGTCCCGCAGGAGATCGAGGAAGCGCTGGACTCGGGCCAACGAGCACAGCTGGCCGCATTGCTCCGCCGCATAGACCGCACGGTGAAGCCACCCAACTCCGCCGCCTGGTGGCTCGATGACTGATGCCCGCGCTAGGACGACGGCGAACTCGAGGGCGACCCGGAGCCCGCTCCTCTTGAAGGTGGAACCGGGTCGGTGGCCAAGCGATCGGCCAAACTCGGGTCCAGTTTGAGGGCCCGGTTCAGGTGCTTGGCTGCGGGGACGGCTTCCCCGGCATCGCGATACAGGATCCCGAGATTGAATTCGGCGGGGGCGTTCGCCGGCTGGAGTTCGATGAGACGCTCATATAGATCGATGGCTTCTTGCGTGGATCCGGCCGCCGTCCGCAGGATCGCGAGGTTGTACAGGGCCGCGGCCATGTTGGGATCCGTGCTGATCGCTGCACGGTAGTAGCCCTCCGCGAGGAGCACCCGGCCGTCTCCCTGCTCGATCACACCCAGGTTGTAGTTGGCGTACTGATCATCGGGCCGTACGTCGAGCACCTGCTGGTAGAACTCGGCTGCCGCCTCGAAGTTCCCAGCCTGCTGCTGCGCCAGTCCTTGCTGCAGCGCTGCGTCGGGGTCCACGTCCTTGGTGCACGAGGCGAGCAGCGTCAACGCGGCGATCGCCGTCACCAGCACCATCCGGAGCGCCCTGCGCCCTTTCACGACCCGCATGCTACCCAACAACGAGAGAGGCGGCCCCGAAGGGCCGCCTCTCTTCCGTTCGGATGACGCTCGGCTCACAGGGCGCAGAGCGCGTAAGCGGTCACGGTCCAGCTCACTCCGGTGTTCGCGAACTCCACAGCGTTCACGGTCCAGACCGTCGCCGACGAGGCGAAACTAGCCTGGGCCCCGACGTTGGTGTTGTTCGTCGAGAACCCGCCGCCGACCACGTTGCGCCCTCCGGCGCAGGTCGCGGTGATCGACTTGTCGGTCGAGGTGCTGGCCGAGGTGTTGGACACGATCGTCACGTTGATATTCGCCGTACCGCTGGCTCCGGTCGAACCCACTGGACCCTGGTTGCCGACGGGACCCTGGTTACCGGTGTCTCCCATGGCGCCGGTCGGGCCAACCGCACCGGTGGCACCGGCCGTGCCTGCCCCACCCGTGGCACCGGCCGTGCCCGTGGCACCGGCCGTGCCCGTTGCGCCGGCCGGGCCTACTGCGCCGGTCGGACCCATCGCCCCGGTCAGTCCGGTCAGTCCGGTCGCCCCGGTCAACCCGGTGGCGCCTGTGAGTCCGTTGGCTCCGGTCAACCCGGGGGTGCCGGTAGCTCCGTTGGCTCCGGTCAACCCGGTGGCACCGGTGGCTCCGGTCGCGCCCGAGGACCCGGTGGCGCCTGTTGCGCCGCCGGCCGCACCGGTCGCGCCTTGGGCGCCGGTATCACCGACGGCACCCTTGGCGCCCCTCCGTCCCCTCCTGTTCCAGATGACCTGGATCTCGCTCCTCTTGCAGCTCTTGCTGCTGGGCACGATCCGCACGGCGCGGGTCTTCTTGTTGACACACCCCTTGACGGTCTTGCTCGTCGCGCGAGCGCTCCCACCGATCACCTGTGCCGACGCGAACGTCGCGCCGGCCAACATCGCAACCACCGCGGTGATCACGATGGTCGTTGCCAGCCTCCGAGACTTCCTATGCACGAGCGGCTCCCTTCCCCATACATCCGAACGCCAGCGAGACCCGATCGGGCTCGCCTATGCGCCCGAGTATCGATAGCAAACTCACGCGCGCAAAGCACATCCCCCGGATTTCCTATTTCGTCCTATAGGGAGGTCGTCCTACTGCGATTCATGTAGGCCGTGAGGATGTTCTTAGCCGCCGGCGCCGCCCTTCGAGATACCGCAGACCGACGATCCCCAGCGCGCCCAAGAGGAAGAGCGGGAGGTGGAGGGGGAAGGGGCTGTATAAGAGTGTGACCTCGTGCTTACCGGCGGCGACCGGGACCCCCACCATGGCCGGCGCGATCATCTGGGTCGGCACCTCCTCTCCGTCCACGGTGGCCACCCAGCGAGGATCGAAGGAGACCTTGAACAACACGACCCCGTTCCGACCCATGTCCACCCCACCGATCAACCTGCCCTCCGCCGGCTGGTATTCGCTACTGGTCAACTTGCCGGGAGGCATGGCGGGGAGATCGTGCTTGCCGAGGGTGGGCTCGGCCGCGGGTCGCCCACCGAAGGCGACTGTCGGCAGGTAGCCCCTCGCGTAGAGCCCGGAGGACAAGATAGAGGCGCTCTGGACGCCGAGGTTCCTCCGATCAGCAGTCAGGGGCGCGATAGTGTCGATGACCTTCAGGTACCCGTTCTCGGGCGTCTCCCAGAGCACATGCCGGCCGACCTGGGCCACTCGGCGCATGCTGGGGAGCGGGTGATCGGCGGGGGCGATGACGTAGCGGACCCCGAAGTGATCACGGTGTGCCGCCGAGCCAGGGTCGTAGCGATACTCGGCGGGCGACATGAGCGACCACGTGGGGCGCGTGAACCCGACCGCATCGGCCTGGAGGTTAAGCAGCGCGGCGTAGGCTGGCACCTGGCCGATCCGGTAGTCCGCCACAGCAGGACCGCGCAGCCCGGCGAAGATCCTTCCGGATCCGAGCGACTGCGCCCGCCGGACGAGGGCGGAGAAGCCGAGGCCGTCCGTCGCCTCGGCCGTCTGCTGCTGTGCGATCCATCGCCCACCCTGGCCCTCGAAGCGGATCCGCTCTCGAGCGGTGGGCACGAGCACAAGGAGCGCGAGCGCGGCCGTCACTGCGATCGCCGGGACTGGTGAAGACAACCACCTGCGGACGAGCCGCACGAGCAGGTGCCCGAGGAACACCAGCCCGATGCCCGCGAGGTAAAGGCTCGCAAGATGCACGCCACTGATGAACCGGCGCAGGAACAGATCGCCACCCCCCGGCATGAGGTCGATCAACGGTCCGAGCGTGGGCCGGCCGAAGAACAGCAGCAGCGAGACCAACCCGACGCCGATCACGGCGCGTGGAGGCTCGCTCCCGCGCGCCTGCGCGGCCGCCACCACGAGCCCCACCAGTACGAGGACCGTGATCACGGGCAGCCGGCCGTTGTCGAAGAGCCCCCCGGTCGCGAACCATGTCATGACCCGCTTGGCCCCGAAGGAGTCGTAGTAGATCGTCCCGCGGCTGAACTCGTCGTTCACGGTCCAGCCGGCGTCGGTGACGAGCGGCACCAACATCCACGCCGAGGCCAGGGCCGCACCCACGAGGACTCCTGCCGAGCGCACGAGACGGCGACGCCAGTCTTTGGGCGCGATCAGCACGAATACCGGGATGCAGCAGAGCGCGAGGTAGCCCGTGAGCAGATGCATACAGATCGTGAGCCCGAGTACGAGCGCCGCGAGCCAGACGCGCCGCCCCTTGGAGACCGCCTGCCAGGCCAGCCCCCAGGCGAACGGCAGCGCCCACATACCCCATAGTTGAGCCCAGGCTCCAGACCCACGCCACACATAGCTCCCCCACTCGTATCCGAGCCCAGGAGTGCTCGAGAGCAGCGGCGAGAGCAGTGCGGCGGCGGCGGCTGGCAAACGACCGAGCCCGAACAACCGGGCGCCCGCGTACACCGACACGGGCCAGAAGGCCAGGAGAAGGTAGAGCGACCAGCGGAACGTCGCGGCGCCGGTGAGGAGGGAGACCGTACCGGTCAGGATATGCGGCAGCGATTGGTAATGGTGGAACCGGCTCGCCCCGAGCGACAGGTAGGGATACCACCCGTCGAACGGGAGATGACCGTCGCGGATCCGATCGGTCGCCCAGGTGACCATCGAGCGGTGGACCGAAGCGTCGTTCAGGTACCAAACGTCTCGCTGCTCGGGCCAGAGCACCACCAGGCCGAACAGCACGGCCGCGGCCACGGCGTAGAGCGGGAGGCGGGTCGGATCGTTCCAGCGGGTCTGGGCGGGGCCGGATCCGCGCGCGCGCACGTGCGTGCCCGCGCACGCCCGTTCACCGGTGGTCACCACGGAGGCGAGTGTACGTCGACGCCCCGTCGCCCTCGGTCAGGCGTTCGCGCCCTCCGTGTCCTTGGCGTGCGTGGCGTCGACCTTGACGCTCGGACCCATCGTGGAGGACACCGCTAGGCCCTTGATGTACCGACCCTTGGCCGAGGACGGCTTGGCCCTCATGATCTCGTCCACCACCGCCAAGTAGTTCGCCAGCAGCGCCGGCTCCTCGAAGGACTTCTTGCCGATGATCAGGTGGATGTTGCCGGTCTTGTCCGCCCGATATTCGACCTTGCCGCCCTTGATATCGGTCACGGCCTTGGCGATGTCATTGGTCACCGTGCCCGTCTTGGGGTTCGGCATGAGCCCGCGCGGGCCGAGCACCCGACCCGCCTTTCCGACCGCCGCCATCATGTCGGGCGTCGCCACCGCGGCCTCGAAGTCGATCGTGCCCTTCATGACCTCCTCGACCAACTCTTCACCACCAACGACGTCCGCGCCGGCGTCCTTGGCCTCCCGCGCCTTCTCGCCCACGGCGAATACTCCCACGCGCACCGACTTGCCGGTGCCGTTGGGCAGCGACACGGTGCCGCGCAACGCCTGGTCCGCCTTGCGCGTGTCGATACCGAGACGGAACGCCACCTCGACGGTCTCGTCGAACTTGGCGTCGGGCAGCTTCTTGATGATGTTGATGGCCTCCGCGGGCTGATACTCGCGCTCCACGTCGAACAGGGCTACCGCGTTCTTGTAGCGCTTGCCGGGTGCCCCGCTCACGCGTCCGCGTCCACGTCCACGTCCACGCCCATGCTGCGCGCCGTGCCGGCGATGATCCGCATGGCCATGTCCACGTCGTTCGCGTTCAGGTCGGCCATCTTCCGCTCGGCGATCTCACGCACCTGCGTGGCGCTGAGGCGCGCGACCTTGTTGCGGTTGGGCACGTCCGAGCCCTTCTCGATACCCGCGGCGGCCTTGATCAGCTCGGCCGCGGGCGGCTGCTTGGTAACGAAGCTGAAGGAGCGGTCCTCGAAGATCGTGAGCTCCACCGGGATGACCTGGCCGCTGAATTGCTGGGTAGCCTCGTTGTACTGCTTGCAGAAATCCATGATGTTCACGCCGTGCTGGCCCAGGGCGGTGCCCACGGGCGGAGCGGGAGTAGCGGCGCCAGCTTTGATCTGCAGCTTGACCATGGCCATGACCTTCTTGCTCTTCGGTGCCATGCGGTACTCCTCCTAGACCTTCGAGACCTGGTCGAAGCCCAGCTCGACCGGGGTCTCCCGGTCGAAGATGTTCACGAGCACCTTCAGCTTGCTCTGGTCCATGTTGATCTCGCTGATGGTGCCGTTGAAGTCGGCGAAGGGCCCGGAGATGATCCGCACCACGTCGTTCTCCTCGAACCCGAGGCGGAACGCGGGCTTCACCTCTTCCTTCTTCACCACGAGGATCTTCTCGACCTCACGTTTGGACAGCGGCGTGGGCTTGGTGCCGGTGCCAGCGCTCACGAACCCCGTGACCCCCGGCGTGTTCCTCACGACGTACCAGGAGTCGTTGTCGTATTCCATCTTCACCAGCAGGTAGCCGGGGAAGATCTTCTTCTGCACGACCTGCTTCTTGCCGTTCTTGATCTCCATGACGTCTTCCATGGGGATGTGCACCCGGAAGATCTTGCCTTCCATCTGCATGGTGTGGATGCGCTGCTCGAGATTGGTCTTGACCTTGTTCTCGTAGCCGGCATAGGTGTGCACGACGTACCACTCGCCGGGCCCCCTGAACGGGTCGTCGGCCGCGGGCTCTTCTGGTGCCACCTCCTCGGCTGGTTCCTCGATCTCCACCACCTCGACGGCGGCCTCCACGAGGATCTCTTCGGCCACGGCGTCTCCCGCCTCCTCGACCGCGATGGCTTCCTCGAGTCCCTCCTCGAACACGGCGTCGGCGGCCTCGGGATCGCCGAGAGCCTCGAGCTCGTCGGCCACCTCGGCGGCCTCCTCCAGGATGTCCTGGGCGGCGACGTCGGCCACGACCTCGACCTCGGCGGCCGCGACGACGGCCTCGGCTATGGTCTCGGTGGCAGCCTCGTCGGCAAGGTCGCGCCGTTCGGTCTCGGCGTCGAGAGCCTCGGTCACAGGGGCGGTGTCATGGTTGCTGGGGTTCAGGTCTTCGGTCACAGGGGTTCCTTCGGTATCAGCCGCCGAGCAGCTTGACGATCGTCTTGGTGAACAAGAAGTCCAACCCGAAGACGTAGGTGGTGAGCACCGTGATGGTAACGAGCACGACCGTGGTGTAGGAGATGAGCTCGCGGCGGCTCGGCCAATCGACCTTCTTGAGCTCCAGACGAACCTCGCGCAGGAATTGGCGCGCGCCGGTGCGCTTGCGCTTCTCCTGGCTCTGGGCCCGCCTCGCGGTGGCGGCGGGCGCGGACGCGCGGTCGGTGCCAGCCTTCTTCTGCTGGCGCTCGGCCTTCTCCTGCATCCGCTTCATCTGTCGGTTCATGGTGTGGCGCTCCCTTTGCAGGCGCGGAGGGACTTGAACCCCCAACCGCCGGTTTTGGAGACCGGTGCTCTACCAAATTGAGCTACGCGCCTCCGCCATCCCCGGTCACCCCGGTTCGGGGGGACTTCGGAGCGACCAGTATACCGTTGCCTCCCCGGGGCGCGGCAGAGGTGGGGCGATGGGCGAGGGGCTCCGCGGCGCCTGCCTGTCAACAGCTTGACGCCGAAGAGGTCTCTTCCCGGCTGATCACGTCAAGGGCTTCCCATCTGCGTCCTACGACGGACTCGTGAGGACCTTGACATGATCGCCCGGGAAGGGGTCGGTTGGGCGTCAACAGGTTGACGCCCAACCCCCGGACCAAGCCACCACTCCTCGACACCGACTTTCCACATCCGCTTGCGTGTATCTGCCCAGGTGGTGACCTATGCTCCGCCAGACATCCCGCGCCGGCCCCGGATCGCGAGAGACGTCATGGTTGAGACCGGAAACGAGTATGTGCCGGAGCACGCCGCCGGCAACCCCCGGCGTGGCATGTTTCGCCGACCCGAGAACCCCGCCGACGACCCCCGGATGACCCCGGAGGAGCGTCGCGTCGCAGAGGCCCTCCAGCGGACGATCGACGAGCGCATGGAGCAAGGTCTCCGAGTGCTCGAGGAGCAGGCGACCGTCCTGATGCGCGAGATGGCCTCGGAGCTGTGGCGCGCGAGCGCCGCCGATGCCCGGCCCGAGCAGGAGCGCATCGTCTCGCTGCTCAGCCGCGACCAGGCCATCCGCAGCCTCATCGCCACGAGCGACGAGCGGTTCCAGTCGCTCACCGTCCGCTCCGCGCGTCTGGAGGACCATCTCAGCGAGCTGGCTGAGACCGCGCGCGCGTCGCGCGAAGCCATGGAAACCTCCGCGGGCTCGATCCGCGATATCGCCGACTCCCCCACCCTGCACGGGGTGGAAACCGTGCGCACCCAGCTCGAGCAGGTGGAGGCCCACATCGCCGAGACCTTCCAGCACATGGACGCCCGCGACCACAACCTCACCGACACGATCCTGCGCCAGGTCGCCGAACACGGGGACCTCATCAGCCGAGAGACCGCGCGGATCGTCGAGTCGATGCAGGGCTACGTCCAGGGCGGTGCCGAGGCCATGGGCCACCTCGCGCAACGTGTGGAACAGCATGCCGAAGCCTTCGCCCTACAAGACATCCAGATCGGCAACGACGTGCGTGCAGCCGTACAGGCCGAAGCCCAACCGTTGCAAGAGCGCCTGGAACTGATCGACGAGCACGTGGGGCTGCACGGGCGCGCGACCGACGACGTGCGGGCGCGCATCGAGCATCTGATCGAGGCGCGCATGCGCGGACTCGCCGAGCTGATCCGCTCGGACTCCAATGCCCTGCGCACGTTGATCGAGGCGCGCGCCGCCGACGTGAGCGCCACCGAGATCCCGGCCGAGGCCCTCGACAGCGAGGCCATCGCGGAGGCGGCCGCCCAGCAGGTGGCGATCCGCCTCACCTCAGCCGAGCTCCGCCTCGAGGACCAGCTCGAGAAGATGATGGATGGACAGCTCGTGCACATCGGCGAGCAGATCGAAACGCGGTTGGCCGGTCTCGCCGAGGTCGTGGCCCAGCGCGCGGCGGAGGCCGCCGACATCGCGATCGCCTCGAGCTTCGGATCGAGCCTGGAGCGGATGAACGTCAACATGGGCGCTATGGAGGGCCTCGACTCGATGATCGCCGAGACGCAGGCGGCGGCCGAGGACCGGCTGATGGGCCACATCGACGACCGCATGACCGGCATCGCCCGGCTGATCCGCTCCGACAACCAGGCGTTGGCGGCGAGGCTCGCGGACACGCCGGTGATCCTGCCCGAGTCCGCAGCGCCTGCGGCGGATCCCGAGCTGCTGCGCGAGATGCTGCGCACCATGAAGGAACTGCAGGCCGGTATGACCGGCGACGTGGTGAACAGCATGGACACGCGGTTCCGTTCGGTCTCGGACCAACTCCATTCCGAGAGCCAGTCGACCGCGGAGGCCATGATCAAGGTTGCCGAGGTGCTAGGGCAGAAGATCGACCGGCTCACCGTCCGCGTGGACGAGGGATACGGCAACGAACTGCAGGTCGTCATCGATCGCATGAGCGACGCGATCCGCGCGATGTCCGTGGTGGGCCGTGCGGGGCGTTACGAGCAGCTCGGCTAACCGTCAGGCCAGACGCACGATCACGTTGCCGCGCTTGAGCGGCACCTGTCGCACGCGGTGGCGTTCCAAGGTGACCCAGGTCGCCACGGCTGCGGTGCGCGTCCGCGGATCGAGCGTGCGGACCCGCCCGCCCGCCACGATCTCCTCGCTCATGAACACCGGGGCGCGGAACTGCGCGGAGAGCTTCACCACGGCGTCGGGGTCACCGGCCCAGGCGACCACGCAGGCGGCCATGTGCCCCATCGTGAACATGCCGTGCGCGATGATGCCGTCGAACCCAACGCTGCGCGCGAAGTCGTCGTATTGGTGGAGCGGGTTCTGATCGCGTCCCGCATCGGCGTAAGCCTTGACGTCCTCGCGCAGCACCACCCGGCGGAGTTCCGGTAGCTCCTCGCCCACCGTGACGTCCTCGAACGCTCGCAGGCTCACTCGGGCGCCCGCTCGACCATCGTGGACGTGGCCGTGCACACCATCTCGCCGCCTGCGTCCACCATGTCGGTGACCACCACGAGGAACCCGTTGGTGCCCTTGACCCGGATCGAATCGATCCGGATGGTGGCGTCCAGGATCTCGCCTTCGCGCATCGCCCGATGGTGAGCGAACTCCTGACCGCCGTGGACCACGTGGGTGAAGTCCAGGGCGAGCTCCGGATCGGCAGCCACCTGCGCGAACGCCATGAACTCCACGGTGGTCGCGAACGTGGGCGGCACGCCGCGACGTTGTCCGAAGACCGCGCGGAAGTCGGCGACCCGCTCCGGCGTGACCTCCACCCGCACCGTGGGATAGACCTTGCCCTGCGTCGCCGCGTTCACGGCGCGCAACGCTACCTTCGGGCTCCCTCTGCGGCAACTTGCTCGTAGGTGCGTGCGTCCGCCCGGACGAGGCCCTACGATTCGCCCGGATGCCGACGCAGCGCGAACACGACCCGATCACCGTGGTGATCGCCGACGACCATCGCTCCTTCGGGGAAGCGCTCGAAGTGGCCCTCGGCAAAGAGCACGACCTGAAGGTCATCGAGGTCGTCACCGACGGCACGCAAGCCGTGGAGACCGCCCGCGATGAGCGCCCCGACGTGGTCCTTCTGGACATGCAGATGCCGGGCGTCGACGGCATCGAGGCCGCGCGAAAGATCCACGAGGGCAACACCGGAACAGCCGTGATCATCCTGTCGGGCCAGGACGACGATGTCGCGCTCGCGCGGGCGATCCAGGCCGGCGCCCGCGGCTACCTCCCCAAGACCGAGGCCGTCACCGGGCTCGCCAACGCGATCCGCCGGGCGTATCGGGGCGAACCGTTGCACTCGAGCACGGAGGTGGACGAGGCGTTGCGGAAACTGCGGCGGCGGCGGGCGGCCGATGGCGATCTGTCCCAGCGCATCGAGCGGCTCACACCACGCGAGCTGGAGATCCTGCAGCGGATGGCCGATGGCGACCCGCCCGAGCAGATCGCCGAGGATCTGGGCATGAGTCGGCACACGCTGCGGACCCATACGCAGAACGTGCTCACCAAGTTGGGCGTGCACTCCAAGCTTGAGGCGATCGTGGCGGCGATCCGCTATGGCAAGGTCAGAACCACCGGGCTCGCCCCGCAGGCCGACCCCGGCGACGACGGCATCGATACCGGCGCGTAACTAGCGCGTCTCCCGGTGCACGGTGTGCGTCCGGCACCACCTGCAGTACTTCTTCAGCTCGATCCGGTCACGGTCGTTCACCTTGTTCTTGACCGTGTGGTAGTTGCGCCGCTTGCACTCGGTGCACGCGAGGGTGATCTTGGGGCGATTGTCTGCCTTGGCCATCGTGCGGTTCCCTTCCGATCTGAGCTTGCGGCGCTGGGCTGGTAGCGGCGGGTGGACTCGAACCACCGACACAGCGATTATGAGCCGCTTGCTCTGCCCCTGAGCTACGCCGCCATGTACCGAGGCATCAGTGTAACGAGGCGGCGGTGTCCGTGGCAGGCGACTACCAACCACCGACCCCATCTCACGGGCGATGCCGGAGGGTGCGGCCCTCGCTGAGCACGAACGCGGTATTGATCAGTGCCAGGTGGGTGAACGCCTGCGGGAAGTTACCCAGGAGCCTTCCGCTTCGGGGGTCGTACTCCTCCGAGAGCAGCCCGACGTCGTTGCGGAGATCAAGCAGTCGCTCGAACAACTCGCGCGCGCCGTCCACGTCGCCCTGCATCGCCAGCACGTCCGCGAGCCAGAACGAACACGGGAGGAAGACTCCTTCACTCTCCGGAAGACCGTCGACGGCCCCATCCTGGCGCGCGCGATAGCGCAGCACGAGCCCGTCCACCACCAGTTCGCGACGGATCGCGTCGACCGTGGAGCGGAAGCGGTCGTCTGTCGCGCTGAGGAATCCCACTTGCGGCATGAGCAGGACGCTGGCGTCGAGGTCGTCCGATCCGTAGGACTGCGCGAACGCCTGTTCGCGATCGCTCCATGCCTGCGTGGTCACGTCGTCGTGGATCTCCTTGCGGATCGCGCGCCAACGCTCGACGGGACCCTGCCGGCCGAACATCTCGCACGCCCTCACGGCACGATCGAAGGCTACCCATGCCATGACCTTCGAATGCGTGAAGTGGCGGGTCGGGCCGCGGACCTCCCAGATGCCCGTGTCCTCATGCCGCCATCCCTCTTCCAGCCACTCGAGCAGCTTCAGCATCAGGGCCCAGATGTTGTCGTCGGCAGGCGCCCCCTCCACGCGCGCCTGGAAGAGCGCATCGAGCACCTCCCCGTACACGTCGAGCTGGAGCTGTTCCGACGCCGCGTTCCCCTCGCGCACCGGCCGGGAGTTCTCGTATCCGGGGAGCCACTCGATCTCCCGTTCGTCCAGGCGCCGCTCACCCGCAAGCCCGTACATGATCTGGAGATCGGCGGGATCCCCGGCCACCGCCCGAAGGAGCCATTCTCGCCACCTGATGGCTTCGTCGCGCGACCCGGCGTTCAGCATCGCCAGGAGCGTCAGCGTGGCGTCGCGGAGCCAGCAGAACCGGTAGTCCCAGTTCCGTGCGCCGCCGACCCACTCCGGTAAGGAGGTGGTAGGCGCCGCGACGATCCCTCCCGTGGGCGCATACGTCATGGCCTTGAGCACGATCAGCGAATGGTTGATCACCTCGTGGTACTGGCCCGCGCTCATCAGATGACTCGCCCAGTCGAGCCAGAAGGACTCAGTCTCGTCCAGGGCGAGCTCCGTGTCGACGGGCCTGGGGAGCGGCTCGTGGGACGGGAACCACGTGAGGACGAAGCCCAGACGCTCGCCCGCCTCCAGGTTGAACTCGGACACCGTCGTCATGTCCTCTCCGTGCGTCTCAACGGGCGAGCGCAGGCACAGGGCGTCGGGTCCCGCGATCGCCACGAGGGCGTCGTCGATGCTCCTCACCCAGGGGACGATCCGGCCGTAGTCGAAACGGATCGTCAGCTCGGAGCGCATCGGCACTCGGCCCGAGAGTCCCTCGACGATGCGGACGATATCGGGCACCTCGTCGCGGGGTGGCATGAAATCGAGTGTGCGGATCATGCCTTCGCCGGTGTCGTGGACGGACTCAAGGATCAGGGTGTCGTGGCGGTATCGGCGCGAGTCGACGCGGGTGGGGATCGAGGGCGCCAGAGACCAGCGACCGTGCTCCGGCGTGCCGAGCAACGAGGCGAAACAGGCGCTGGAATCGAAACGCGGGAGGCAGCACCAGTCCACCGACCCTGACCGGCTCACGAGCGCGGCCGTCTGCAGGTCGCCGATCAGTGCGTAGTCCTCGATCTGAGGCATCCGGGCAGTCTATGCGCCTCCTTGGAGATCTCTCTTCTGGAGGCGTGCCTATCGCGCGTTCACGGGGTGCCCGGGTCGCTGGGCGATGGACTTGGTGACGGGCTCTCGGACGGGCTGGGGCTCGGAGAGGGAGAGGGAGAGGGAGAAGGAGAAGGAGATGGGCTGGGCGAAGGTGGCGGGCTGCTCGTGGGTGACGGGCTCGGCGGGGGTGGAGGCAGCGTTGGCGGAGGAGCGTTCGAACCGGATCCACCGCCGTGGTGTGCCGGAGGAGGGGTCGCCACCACAGCCGTTGAAGCGCCCGCGATGGCGAGGAACGAAGGAGACAGTGGATCCGTAAAGGCGTTCCGAAGGATCGAGGGCGGCGGCTCGGGTGCGGGGCTCGGCGCGGACGCGGAGAGTGAGGGCATCGGTGCAGGCTGGCCATCCTGAGAGGGTGCGCCGGCGACCACCGGATAGCTCGGCGCCACGTCGGCCAGACGCGGGCGGATCCACAGGGCGACGAAGATGAGACCCGGGACCATCAGCGGCACGAGGAACGTGTAGGGCGCCGATCGCCGTCGCCAGACCCATACGAATCCGGAGGCCGCGGCCCACAGCAGGGCTGCAGCCGCCACCGAAAAGACCAGCATCTTGAGTAACTCGTTCAGCGTCGTCGCCGACATCCCTACCTCATCGGTCAGCTCTACTGTACGTCAAGGGCCCTACGGTAGCAGCGAGCCGCCATCCTCGGGTCGGCGCTCGGGTCGAAGTGTTCTGGACACCCTGGCACACCTGGGAGAGCCGGAGCGGGGATTTGAACCCCGGACCTACGCCTTACCATGGCGTTGCTCTACCCCTGAGCTACTCCGGCGATCGCCTCGATGCTACCCGCTGAGTCGATGGCTGTCCTCGCAGCGAACGCGCGTCATGCGCCCAAGAAGGTGGCGATGACGCCCCTCCATTTTGCGGCGATGCTGAGCGTTACGGACACGCTCTGGGCGCCCGTGCCGGTCAGCACCTTCGAGTAGAAGCCGGTCGTGTTGGTGGCCTGGGTCCCGACATCGACCTGCTGGAACCCGTTCGTCGGGTTCGACTGCGTGAGGGCTTTGAACGCCCGGATCGCCGAGATCGCGATCTCGCTCGACTGGGAGGTCGTTGCGGTCGTCCCCGACGACGCCGTCGTGTTCTCGGTATTGGCGCTTGTGCCTGACGCGGTCTTGTCGAGGGCACCTGACGTGGCCGCGCCGCTCCACTCCATCAGGTCGATGACCCAGGCCCCGATCCCCGATCCCCCGAAGGTCACGGCGCCAGACTCCGAAGGGGAACCCTCGCGATAGTAGATCGCCGTTCCGCTGGCCTTCTTCGCGAGTGTCCATCCGGCAGGCGCGGTAAGAGAACCAGAACCGACCCATCCCAGCGCCGCCACGAGCAGGTTCCCGGTGCCGGTGGCCTCAGACCAAGTCGCAGTAGGCGGGGTGCCGGATCCGCCCTTGTTCAGCACGTGTTGGATCATCGTGGGGGTCGGCGGCGGCGTGGTGACCGTGAAGTTGGAAGCGCTCGTTCCGGTTCCTCCAGGGGTCGTGACCGCGATCGGCCCAGTGGTTGCGCCGGTGGGCACGCTGGTGTCGATCGTCGTGTCGTTCGTGACCGTGAACGTCGCCGGGGTGCCGTTGAAGGTGAGCGCCGTTGCGCCGGTGAAGCCGGTGCCCGTCACCGTCACCGGTGTCCCGACGTTACCGCTCGTCGGGTTGAACCCCGTGACCGTGGGGGTCGGCGGCGGCGGCGGGATGACACAGGCGTCTGAGCCGGAGTCGAGCGAAGAGCCATCCTCGCCGAGGAACCGCCAGTCGAAGCTGCTCGCATGCAGCGTCAGCTCGAGCACACCGAAGTGCGTGGTGTCGAAGTGCTCGGTGCCCGGATACGGGAAGTTGGGAGATCCGTGGCCCACACCGCCCGTTCCAACGATGATCTCGCGGACCCCGTTGACCGGGTCGGGGCTCCCGTTCCCGTCGAGCTGGGGCAGGCGCTGGTAGTTGTGATCGTGGCCCGTGAGGACCAGGTCCGCGCCGGCAGCGTGCAGGTCGTTCCAGAACGGAAGCAGCTTCTCATTCGTCTGCGGCGCCTGGCCCCCCGCCGAGAACACGGGGTGATGCATGTAGGCCAGCGTGCAAGCACTGGTGTTGGCGGCGAGGTCGGCCGCCAGCCATTGCTCCTGCTCACTGCCCGCGACACACGACACCTTCGCACAGTTGGAGTTCAGCGCGATCAGATGCCAGGCGCCGACGTTGAAGCTGTACCATCCCTTGCCGGCGGGTCCTGCTGCGGCTCCGAAGTAGGAGAAGTACCCGGCCGCACCGGTCCCGCAATCGGTTCCGCCGGTCGACTGGTACTCGTGGTTGCCGACAGCCGGATGGGTAACCGGCTTGATCGAGGGCCTCCCCCACGAGAGGGCGTATGACTGCGCGAACGCAGCCGCCCCACCGCACTCGTACTGCTCGTCGCCGAGCGCCAGGACATGTTGATAGGCGTTCGCCACGAGGATGTCGGACGTATACTTCTGGCGACAGGCCGTTGCGCTCCCGAGTCCGCCGTTGAACTGGTTCGCCGTGGGGTCGCAGGCGATATCGCCGGCGGCGGCGATCACGGGGTCGGTTGCGGCGCTCGCGCTCCGCGGCGGCAGCACCAGGGTCGTGAACACCAACGTCGCGACGGCGGCCACGCACGATGCCGAGCGCCATCTGAAGCGCTCGGTTCCAGCTCGGGCAGGGGCAACCATGAGCGCACTTAAGCTACGCATCGCGTGTTGGTTCAACACGCGTCAGGCGACGTAGACGACTACGGCGAAGGGATGAGCGTCGGTTGCTCGATCGCAAAGGAGGATGAGATGAAGAGACGCTGCCGACTGAGCCTTTCCAGCGGGCGCATGTGCCGCAGGGATGATAGCAACGAGACGGCTCTCTGCGAGGATGACTGCCATGCTCCGGTCCTTGGGTCTCGTCCTGGCCATCGGCCTCCTCGCCGCCTGTAGCGGGCACGACTGCGCCGATCCCGGCAAACCCAGGCGCATCGGGTTCAAGGGCGGACACGCACTGAGCGTGCGGATCGCCGATGACGAGCAGGAGCGTTCCCGAGGCCTGATGGGCGCGACGTTCCTTCCGGCCGACGACGGCATGGCCTTCCTGTTCGGACGTCCCACGCAGGAGACGTTCTGGATGAAGGACACGCTGATCCCTCTCTCGGTCGCGTTCATATCCGAGGAGAAGATCGTCACGATCCGCGACATGGAGCCGTGCGCCGACGATCCTTGCCCCACCTACGCTTCGATCGACCCGTATAGCTATGCCGTGGAGGCAAACCTGGGATGGTTCTCGTCGCACGGCATCGCTGAAGGAGACCGCGTGGAGAGCTTCGATGGACCCTTCTGCTCCTGAAGGACCGGATTGTCTCCTCTGCACCGCGGAGCGCGTGACGGACTGGTTCCACGAGGACGAGGACTGCTGGGTCGCCGAGTGCATCGTGTGTCGCACGCCTATGGTGGTCTGGCGCACGCACGGACTCCCTGATCCCGCCCGCGAGGTCCAGCTCCTCTCGCATCTGGAGCACGTGGCCACCGAGCGCTATGGCGAGGAGGGCTACTGGGTCGACCCCGAGCGAAGGCGGATCCCCGACCACTGGCACGCGCACGCCCGGCCCGCAGGCGAGTTCTTCGACCCCAAGAGCTCACTTCACGGACGCCCGGCCCGCGGCCGTTGACGGCCGCCCCGCGGAACGAGGCGGGGGTGTATCATCAGGGCCTTGCCGTTCTGGAAGGTCAACACCCGATCGCGGCTGCTGCGAACGGTCGCCATGGCATCGTTGCTCGGGGCCGCCGGCTTCATGGCCTCGTCACTGATGACTGATGTCTCGGCCGATGCGCACCAGCCCGGATGGGTCGTGCGGTGTCGGTTCGTGCGTCACCGCAGAGACGATCCCATCGTCTATCCGAGGAATCCTGGAGCGAGCCATCTCCACGCCTTCTTCGGGAACAAAGGTACGGACGCCTTCTCGACGTACAAGAGCCTCCGGAACGGGCACACCTCGTGTGGACTTGCGCAGGACAAGGCGGCCTATTGGATCCCCGCCGTGTACGCGTCCGGCCGGCGACTCAGTCCCCTGATCGCCAGCTTCTACTATCGGAGCCGAACATCGCCTGCCAGGAACGTGCAGCCGTATCCGCCGGGCTTGAAGATGATCGCGGGCAGATCCGACGCCAAGCGTCCGCAACCGACGAGCGTCGTGTACTGGGACTGCGACGGCGGCGGTCCTGACGCAGACCGCGATCATCCTGTCGACTGCGGGCCGGGGATCGTCTCTGCCAACGTTCGGTTCCCCGATTGTTGGGACGGCCGGCATCGAGACAGCAGGAACCATCGTCGTCACATGGCCTACTCTGCCGACCCCAACGACGATGGGCGCTTCCGCTGCCCGAAGGGGCACCCGGTCGCCGTCCCACGGTTGACGTATTCCCTACAGTTCCCGATCCACGACGGACGGAAGCTGGAGCTGTCGAGCGGTCCACCGCGCACGATGCACGCCGACTTCTTCAATGCTTGGGTGCAGCGGAAGCTGCGCCGTCTCGTGCACAGGTGCATCAGAGCCGGTAGGGAGTGTGGCGGCTTCGGTTTCGGAGGAAGCGCTCCCTGACCGGGCCTCCCAGCGGGCCGAGGGACGTCCGGGATGCCGGTTGTCGGTCAGCGACGGAGGACGAAGATCAAGAGGCGGCCATCGTTCTCGCTCGGATGCCGACCGTTGTCCACCCCCCGATCCGTGATGAAGACGCGCGTCCGCGGATGGGTAGGACTGGACGGCGCGATCGTGATCGCCGAGGGATGTACGATCCCCGCGAGCGAGAGATCGATCGTCGTTACCAGCATCCCCTTTACGGTAGTCACCGCGACAACGTCGCCCGCGCTCCCCACGATGTAGAGATGCTTGCTCCGCCCTTCGTACTCGATGCCCTCAGGTCCTCCGATCCCGACGGTCGAGCTGGCGAATGACGTCACCACGTCGTCCGGCGTGTTGAACCGGCGATCCCTACCGCGCTTCACGTGGTAGATGCGTTCCCTCGTAGGATCCGTCACGAAGAACGATCGATCCGATACACGAAAAGCGAGGCCCTCTGGGTCGCCGCTGCCGAACCGACGGGTCCGCAGGACGGTGGAGGCGCGGTCGTCGGCGGTCCCGATGCGCCGATCCTTCCCGGGGATGAATCGGAACACCCTGTCGCGGTCGTCGTCGGTGACGTATAGCCGGCGGCGTCGTGGATCCCACGCGATGTCCTCGGGCTCCCGGGATCGTGCGGTCACTCGGCGAGACCGCAGGAGCCTGCCGCGCTGACCTGTGATGAACAGGTTCCGCTTCCTCCACAGGGCGGGTATCTCGTCGACCTCGGAGTCGGAGACCAGGAGGTTGCGGGCTCCGCGTCGGAACGTGAGGCCCGTCGGATCCGGACTCGGGCGAGACCATCTCCACGTCTTGATCACACGAGGATGGGCGAGTGTCGCCGCCTCGGCGCGCGCATGCGCCGACGACCCCGTTGCCACCAACATCACGAGCACGGCGATCAACGCTGACGCCATGCTCGGCGACGTCCGCATGCACAGCGAGAGTTCGCGATCGCGGGGGGGCACGTCGGGCATCGACGGAAACGATACCTCGTTCGCCGGCAAGCTCGCACCTCCAAGGGCTGTAGGAATCGCACGTCGGATGCATGACGGGCCTCGCACTCGATCCCTTGAGGTTCCGGCCCGAGATGCCGAAAGACCCTTGGCCGGCCGAACGCCGACGGCCGCAGAGAGGGGGGGGCACGATGCGAGCTCCGATCGTCATCGACGAGCTCAAGATGCCGAGGGTGATCCGAGATGCCGGGGTCGACCCTACAAACCGATCGCGTCGACCGGAACGACCTGCGAGGGTACCGATCCTGGGGCTCCCGCTCGTCCTCGCGATCCTGTCGGTGGGCACCGCCGGCTTGCATTTCGCCGTGATCGGCGAACATCTCGAGGAGTACGTCCCGTTCGGGCTGTTCTTCGCCTGTGTCGCATGGCTGGAGGCCCTCTGGGCGATCGCGGTAGTGACTTGGCTCGGCCGCTCCATCCTGCGAGCGGGCCTGGCCGGGAACGTCGCGATCGTGGCCCTGTGGGCGGCTTCTCGGACATGGGGCCTTCCCATCGGACCGGAGCCATGGACGCCGGAACCCGCCACGGTCACCGACATCGCATGCACGGCGCTGGAGGTCATGATCGCGGTCGGGTGTGCCGGTGCACTTTGGGGTGCATGGCGTCGGCAGGTGCGAGGGAAGCTCGCAGCCTTCTCCACCGCGGTCGCGTTGATCCTCACGGTCACCGTTAGCACGGCCGCGCTGGCTCCCTCGGGGTCAGATGGCCGCCATGGTCATCGCAGCGAGGCTCACGAACGGCAGGCCGGACACGGGCGCACCGGAGCCGCACCGTCTCGTTGATCCCGACGATGGCGTCGCGCGCCCGTCCTAGGTCGGCCCCCGGCAATTCGCCCTAGATGAGGGTGGTGCAGGTGGGGAACCGCCGATCTCCCCCGTTGGCCCCCTACTGCGGAGCGTGCCAAGAACCGATGGTGGATGGCATCACGCGCTGCATCTTCGCGCACACTCGACCACGCAGGAGGGGTCTATGCGTCGGTTCTTGATCGGGATCGCCATCGTCGCGATCGCCGCCACCGTTCTTCCCGGGACGGGCAGTATCGCGTCCGCGAGCGCGAGTCCGAGTGCAGGGTGGGTGGTGGGATGTGGGTTCTCGCATCGCTCGATGGATGACCCGATCGTGTCGCCCGGGATGGCCGGCATGGCCCACTCGCACGATTTCTTCGGAAACCAGACGACGAGCGCGGATTCTACGCTCACTTCACTGTTGGGCCGGCCCACGACATGCAGCCTGGGTGACGACGCCGCCGCCTACTGGGCACCGACATTGTATGTGCACGGCGGTGCGGTCACGCCCTCGAAGGCATCGATCTACTATCGCACCCAGGTCGAGGGCAGCGCGGTGCGACCCTTCCCCTCGGGCCTCAAGATGATCGCGGGAGACTCCCATGCGACGGGTCCGCAGCCGATCGACATGGTCTACTACAACTGCCACGCCGGTCCCGATCAGCACCACGACGCGACGCCGTACGATTGCGGAAGCGACACCGTGGATGCGCACGTGCGGTTCCCGCAGTGCTGGGACGGCATCAATCTCGACTCACCCGATCACAAGAGCCACATGGCGTATCCAACGTCGAGTCACGGGACCAGGGTGTGCCCGTCCTCGCACCCTGTCGTCCTGCCGCGCCTCATCATCCGGATCAGCTGGCCGATCTCCAGCGGAGACGGGGTCACGCTGGCCTCCGGGGCGGCGTACACGCTGCACGGTGACTTCTTCAATGCGTGGAACGAGGGCACGCTGGGCAAGCTCACCCAAGACTGCATCAACGCGGGGATCGATTGCGGGAAGCAGTCCGGTGGCGCCACGTCCCCTCCGCCATCCCCCACCCCCAGCCCGTCACCCAGCCCGTCTTCCAGCCCGTCACCCAGCCCGTCTTCCAGCCCGTCTCCCAGCCCGTCTCCCAGCCCCACACCAGATCCAGGCAACCTGGTTGCGAACCCTCGGTTCGAAGGAGGGACCGGCGGTTGGGCAGCCTCTCGGAAGACGAATCTGTCCCTGACTCTGCACGGCCTGGGGAAGGGCGACGCGGTACGCCTCCGCTATCTCGGACGTCCCGGGGGGAGATGCTCGCTCACCGACCGACCGAACACCGTTGCGACGACGGCGGCCGGCCTGTACCGAGCGAGCATCTGGGTTCGAGGTGCGCAAGGTGGGGGTCAGGTTCGGCTGCTCCTCGTCGAACGGGACTCGGGCGGTCGCGTGGCGGTCAGTGCGTCGAAGATCCGACTCGCGGGACGCTGGAAGGAGATCATCGTTCGTCACGGCGTCAGCGAGCCGGGCATCTCATCGCTCTCGCTCATGGTGATCCAACCGAACGCGAACAAGGGGACATGTTTCCTCGCCGACGACGCGGCCATCGTCCTCGATGCGGCGTAACCCCCGTCCGCGCCACGGTCCTTCGGGCTCGGCCCGACCCAGCCAGCTTTTGAGAGGTGGTCGCAGCTCATGAAGACGTCGTCCATCAAGAGCAGGGCGCTTCGCCGGATTGCCCTGTTGAGCGTCGCCATGGTCGCGACCTCGCTGACCTCCGGTGCTGCCCGGGCCGATGCACCGGTGTGCGGTGTGAGCAACGCTCACACGATCTGCATCACGGTGCCGAGCGGACCCTTGTCCGGGTTCACCACGATCCAGGTGTCCAACTCCCCGAACGGGGGGCACATGCTCATCACGTGGAATCCCGACGGACAGCCCTCGATCAACCTCCTCACCCGATTCCAACGCTCCGGTGTCACGGGTGATTATTCGTTCGTCTGGCCCACGCAGAAGTACCTTGACGGCTCCGGGACCCTCACGGCGAGGATCGGCAAGGGAGCTTGGGTTTCGGTGCCGGTGGCGCTGTCGAACGGCAACACAACCGACTTTCAACATACGCCCGAGGATTGGGCGAGCTACTTACCGGGACCGTGGCCCGACGGTGTTGATCCGGTGGTGGCGGCGGTGGGAGATGGTCCGGACGACACACTGACGGCGAACGCGGTTGCAGCCAGCATCGAGGCATCGGACCCAGCCCTGTTCCTGTTCCTCGGGGACGTGTACGAGGACGGGACGTTCACCGAGAACCGGAACATGTACGGGAAGCCCTCGTTCGGCGGCCAGTCGGGATCGCTGTGGGGGGCGCTGGCCACCAAGACGCAGCCCACGATCGGGAACCACGAACACAACCAGCTCGCCGACTTCACCGACTATTGGCATGGCCGTCCGACGTTCACGTCCTTCACCTTCGGCGGTGTCCTGTTCCTGGATCTGTACTCGTCTGCCTCGCTCGCTCCCGGGAGCGCGCAGTACGCGTTCGTCCAGCAGCAGCTCCAAAGCGCTCCCGATTGTGTCGTCTCGTTCTTCCACATCCCCGCGCTGTCCGGAGGCTCGATCGCGAACAACAAACTGGCGATCTGGGCCCTGCTCGCGGACAACGGCGGAGATCTGGTCCTCAACGGCCACAACCATTTCATGATGGAGTACGAGCCGCTCGCCAGGGACCTCACCACGGCAGGCCATATGGTCGAGTTGATATCGGGGGCGGGCGGTCACTCTCCCAGCCCCGCCAAGACGGATCCGGCCGGCCGGATCGCATGGTCGCTCGGCAAGACTTCCGGCGTCCTCTACCTGACCCTCGTAGGCGCTGCAGGTGGGGGTACGGCGTCTGCCATCAGCTGGCAGTTCGAATCGAACGGTGTCGTGGTTCGGACGGGCTCCGTGACCTGTTGACCTGCTGCTTCCGGCGAGCTCTCCACGTTCGAACGATGTCGTCGCCGTAGGGCCTCTACGCCGATCGTGTCGTGCTTGATCGTGCTCTGCCCCGATAGCGTCGCGACGTGAGACACGCGGCGGGAGAGCTTCGAGCCCCATCGCTGATCTCGATCGGTGGCGCCAGCCGGAGTGGGAGCACATTGCTGACGCTCCTGCTCGACCGTGTGCCGGGGGCGGTCGCCGTCGGTGAACTTCGATACGTCTGGTCGAGGGGATATCGGCAGAACATGCTGTGCGGATGCGGCATGCCGTTCCGCGAGTGCGCTTTCTGGCGAGCGGTCTTGGAGAGGGTCTACGGAAGCCTCGACAGGGTCCCAGCCGCCGAGCTGGAGGCGTTGCAGGCTTCCGTGAGTGAGATCTGGCACCTGCCGCTCTTGCTGGCTCCTGCCCGGCCTCCGGCCTTCGAGCGCAGGATGGGCCGCTTCCTGCAGCATCTCGCTGCTCTTTGCGAGGCGATCCGCGCGGAGTCCGGCGCTGACACCATCGTCGACTCATCGAAGCTGCCTACCTATTGCTATCTCTTGAGCGCGGCCGCAGGGACCGATGCCCGATTGGTGCACCTGGTTCGGGACAGCCGTGCCGTCGCCTTCTCCTTCCTCCGAAAGAAGCGGAAGCCCGACATCCATTGGCGGGAGGCGTATATGAAGCGCTTCTCGCCGCTGCAGAGTGCGATGGACTGGAACGGGCTGAACCTCGGGATGGAGATGCTCGGCGCGCGCCGATCATCGGTGACGTTCGCTCGATACGAGGATCTCGTTCTCGAGCCCGCCGGGTGGCTGCGTCGGCGGTTCCCCGCGGTGGCATTGCCGCCGTCATTCTCGGAAGATGTGATCCCAGTCGAGTCCAACCACACGGTGTCGGGGAATCCACTCCGGTTCACGACGGGGGAACTGAAGATCAGGCCCGACACCGAATGGAGGGACCACATGAAGCGGCGGGATCGGCGGATCGTGACGGCCGCGACGTTCCCGCTCCTATCCCGCTATGGGTACATCTGACCGGCGGCGATCCCCCCGAGCCCTGCGTCAGGACCACGGAGGATCCGCACCCAAGATGCCCGCGAGGCGGTCGTTCGACGATGCGAAATGATCCGCGAGCCGTCGCCTGAGCGATGGCGGCATCTCGGTGTACCGGCCCGCGTTGTGCCGCTCGTAGACGCGTGGAGTTGCCGGCGGCAGTCCCAGGAATTCCACGACCTCGGCCTCGACGGACTCCGGCTCGGAGAACAATCGCTCACTGACCACGATCAAGAGTTGGTTTGGCGGGAACAACGAGGAAAGCACCTGCAACTGGTCCGCGTATGCGCCTCGGGCTTGGTAGGAGAAATGCTGGTGGCTGAAGCTGTTGTACGTGGGATCGGCCAGGATGCGATCCACCTCGCCTTCCAGCCGTTCGGCCTCGCGGTCCAGGGCCTCCTCGAAGCCGAGAGGCTCGTTCCCTCGGGCACGCTCATGGTGGAAGTGGGAGTAGGCGCGATCCACGGGGTCCCGCAGCAGCGCGATCAGCCGCGCTTCAGGCAGGGTGCGCGCGATACGCTCCGGCGCGAGCGGGTGGAACATGTAGTAAGGACTGGATTCGCCGGTCACGGCCGGACAACCGGCGCGTGCCTCGGCGGAGCGCATCCAGAGCCGGGTCGGGAAATGACCCCGGTACCAATCGAGGCCCCGCCCGAAGGCGGAGTCGAAGAAATGCACCTCTTGACCCGGCAGGGCGCGGCCGACCGCAGGATGTTCGATCAAGTACTCGTACAAGGAGTTGGTTCCGCAGCGCTGACCGCCGACGATGAGGAACGTGGGAAGGACGCGCAGGCTGCTCGTGGACACGCCGACAGCCTCGACGCCGCCGGCGATCGATGAGCGAAGACTCACGGGAACGCGAGTTCTGAGGGCTCCGTACGCCTTCTGTCCGATCCGCATCGCGTCACCTCCCCCAGCGTCGCTATGGTTTACACGCGGGCAGCCGAGCCCGGCCCAGGCGATCACCGTAGAGAAGATACGCCGAGGGGCGCGTCAACGGTGCTCCCTGCCATCTGTATATCTTGGCTGTGTACGTTGGGAGCAGGCGACGGAACCGCCGCCGTCGCGAGAAAGGATCGGATGGTGGGCGAATGGGCACGTCCGCGCACGGCCAGGCTCCCTGACCTGGCCAGGCTCCCTAACTTCCTGGTGATCGGAGCGATGAAGGCCGGAACCACCAGCCTGTACCACTACCTCGCTGCGCATCCGGACGTGTTCATGGCGCCCGTGAAGGAGCTCGATTTCTTCGTGGAGACGGCGAACTGGAGTCGCGGGCTGGACTGGTACAAAAGGCAGTTCGACGGGGCCGGCGACGCCGCCGTCACGGGGGAGGCCTCAACCGCGTACTCGAAATACCCCGTGGTGCCGGGGGTGCCCGAGCGCATCGCGACCTGCATCCCCGGCTGCCGCATCATCTACGTCGTGAGGGATCCCATCGACCGCATCCGCTCGCACTACCAACATCGTGTGGCGATCGGCACCGAGCAAGCACCGATCGAAGAGGCGGTGATCGACGATCCGATCTATGTGACGTGCAGCCGATATTCGTTGCAGATCGAGCGCTACCTCGAGCGATTCCCTCGCGAGCAACTCCTTCTCATCACATCCGAGCATCTACGGAGCGACCGGCTCGCCACGATGCAGCGGATATTCGGATTCATCGGGGTGGATCAGCACGTCATCCCGACGACGTTGGATCGGGAGTACTACCGAACCGAGGGACGTGCGAGCTATCCGCCGATGATCGGCAAGTTGCGACACGCGTTGAAGGAGCACGTCCCTGCGGCCAAGAAGGCCAAGGAGTTCGTCGACTCGACCTTGCCCCGCGTGCTCCGGATGTCGCGCGGAGCGAGCGAGGAGGAGGGGGTGGGTCCTGGGGCATCGATGCCAGAAGGCACACGTGAAAGGCTGACCGAGCTCCTGCAGGATGATATCCGGCGGCTCGGGCGCTATCTCGACGAAGGCACCGAGCGATGGTCCGTGAGGCCACCGGACCGGTCTCTTGGATGACTACGCTATCGGCCGTAGCGGAATTACGCAGGTGAGGCGGCGCCGTGTCGGCGCTCCACCTTTACAGTTGAGCATCCCTTCCGTGCCTCCTGCCCCCGACCCACGCGCGAACAGCGAGGTTCACACTTCCCGATGAACGCACGAACGGACGCGAGGGTCGTCGGAGGGCGCGGCACAGGCGACTTCGATGTGCCGGGGATCCTGTTCCTGTTCAGCGCGTTCATCGCCCCGCTGAACCTCCAGGTGATCCGCGCGTTCACCGCCTATGACCTGATCACTGCCCTGATCGGCCTCCTCCTCCTGTTCGGGCCTCGAAGGCTGTGGTGGCCTCCTCGTTCGTTGCAGTTGGCCGCCCTGGTGTTGTTGGCGGCCGGTCTGTTGGGAGGGTTCCGGTCGACATACCCGATCCAATCGGTATTGCAGGTACTCCAATACGCCTTCGTGTTCTTCGTGCAGATCCCCGTCATCCTCACCCTGGCTCGATCTCGACTGATGGTACGTGTGGCGCTCGCGTTGTTCATCACGGGCTATCTGGTGGTCGTCGTGATCGCCTTCATGGTGCAGCGCGTGCAACTGGCTGGGCGTGTCGTTCCCTTCTTCAACGGTAACCCCAATGCGTTGGCGATCCCCACGATCATCCTGGTGCCCTTCGTCCTGTACTTCGCGTTCGACCTGTGGAGGAGGGGCCAGCACCTCGCGGTCCTGGTCGCGGGCGGGGCCGTCTCGTACCTGATGCTCTGGGCCCTGACGGCATCAGCGTCTCGAGGCTCGACCGCCGCCACCATGGTCTCCCTCGTGATCTTCATCGTGTTCCGCAACAGCTGGGAGCGACCGCGAACGATCCTCCTGCGCATGGCCATGGTCGGGGTCGGGCTCGCCGTTGTGGGCGCCACGATCTATTGGACCAACGTGTTCCCCGATACGCTCAAGACGCGCGTCGAACGCACGCTCAGTTCGGACCAGGGCGGACAGACCGTCGCGGATGAACGGATCGCGCTGGACCGAGCCGGACTGAACGCCTTCCTTTCGTCTCCGCTGGTGGGTACCGGCTTCGACAACTTCCGCTACGTGGGCCAGTTCTACGATGATGCCGCCACGTTCCACGACCCGCACAACTTGTGGGTCCAGTTCTTGGCCCAGACGGGTCTGTTGGGCGCAGCTGCCTTCCTCTTCATCATCCTGCGCTGGTTCGTGCTCATGCTCCATACCCAGTCCCGCGTGCACACGAAGTCCGACCGACAGCTCCTTTGGGCGTTCCTCGCCGCGATGGGGGGCCTCATGGCCCATAGCATGCTTGCGCCCCTGGTGCTCCAGCGTCACTACTGGTTGCTCTACGGGCTCGGGATCGTCGCCGCGGTCGAGCTCGGACGCGAGAACGACCAAGGTCGTGTCACGGCGCCGACAGTTGCCGAGGACCGATAGATGCCAAGCGAGACGAGTGACCGCACACGGTCCTCCGCGCGCGGATACCTCCGGGCGTGGTCCTCCACCCGAGACCTCACTCGGAGGGCATCGCTCACCTCGATCGCGTCGGGGCTCGACTACGGAGCCGGGATCGCGGTGCAGTTCGTCATCAATCCGATCCTCGTTCACGGCCTCGGAACCTACCTCTACGGCGCGTGGCGGGTGCTGTACAGCCTGAACGGGTACCTCTGGGCGGCCAGCGGTCGATCCGCGCAAGCGTTGACGTGGGTCATCGCGCACGGGCAACGGTCTCTGAGCGAGGAAGAGAAGCGCCGGTACGTCGGCAGCGCGATCGTCGTGTGGTTCATCTTCCTGCCTTTCCTCGCCCTCGTGGGAGGACTCGGCGCGTGGTTCGCTCCTATCCTCCTTCACAGCCCGGAGCAGTACGTGTGGGGGGTTCGCGTCGCCGCCGTCCTCCTGACCGCCGATGCGATCGCGTTGACGCTGCTCTCCATCCCTCGCTCGGTACTCCAGGGCGAAAACCTGGGATACAAGCGGATGGGGCTCTCGGCCGGACTCATCGCAGCTTCCGGCGCGTTCTTCGTGGTGGCGATCCGGCTCGATACCGGGATCGTGGGCGTTGCGGTGGCGAATGCGCTGGGAACCCTCGTCACAGGCCTGCTGTTCTGGCAGGTGACTCGTACCAACGTGCGTTGGTTCGGCGTCGCTCGGCCCTCGCGCCAGGACATCCGTTGGTTCCTGGGGCTAAGTGGCTGGTTCACGGCCTGGAAGTTCGTCTATGAGCTCCTGACCGCCGGAGATGTGATCGTGCTCGGCGTGTTCGGGAGCGTCGAGCTCGTGACCGTCTACACGCTCACGAAGTTCGTCAGCCAGGCGTTGATCCCGTTCATCGGCGTCTTGTTCGAGGGCAGCTCGCCCGGTCTCGGCGCCATCATCGGAAGCGGCGACCATCCGAAAAGCGTCAAGGTGCGAGACGAGCTCATGGCGTTCAGCTGGATCTTGAGCACGGCGACGGGGGTGTCGCTGCTCCTGTGGAACAGGTCCTTCGTGAGCCTCTGGGTCGGCGAGCGGTTCTACGCGGGCCCAGTGCCGATGCTGCTCATCGTCGTGATGGTGATCCAATTCGTGTTCATCGGCAACGACGCGAGGATCATCGACCTCACGTTGAAGATCCGGGCGAAGGTGTTGACGGGCGCCGCATCAGCAGGGTTGTCGGTAGTCATCGCTGCCGTCTCGCTGAAGCTCTTCGACAACGACATCGTCGGGATGTGTGTGGGGATGATCGCGGGGAGACTCGTCCTCACGGTGGTCTACCCCTCGCTCATCGGGCGGATGCTGGACGATCCCCTCATGCACCAGCTCCGTGGGTGCCTCCGGCCGGCCGCGACCACGGCGCTCCTGTTCGCCGCGGCGACATGGCTCGGAGGACGCGTGTCCGCCGACACCTGGGTGGCCCTCGTGCTCCTCAGTGGCGCCACCGCCGTGCTCATCACGCTCGTGGCGAGCTTCACCGGTATGACGCGACGCCAACGCACGGCCCTGTTCGCCCGGCTGCGGAAGATCGTCGTGGGAGGGAACGTCAACAAGGAACGCGGCCCAGGAACCGACCAAGGAACCGGGCCCGGAACAGGGAGCTCGGACGCATGAGGAACGAGAGGATGGAACGCTCGGCGAGCACTGCGCCGAAGCTGCCCAACTTCCTCGTCGTCGGGGCGATGAAGGCGGGCACGACGAGCCTGTATCGCTACCTTCGAGATCACCCCCAGGTATTCATGCCGGAGACGAAGGAGGTCAACTTCTTCAACCCGTTGCGGAATTGGCGAAGAGGGGTCGGATGGTACGAGGGCCAGTTCCGCGCGGCTCCTGAGGACGCGATCGCAGTCGGAGAGGCATCGACGAGCTACACGAAGTACCCGTGGATCCAAGGGGTCCCCGAACGAATCTGCACCGTCCTCGGCGATGTCCGGCTGATCTACATGGTGCGAGATCCGATCGAGAGGATGCGATCGCAGTACCTGCACCAGCTTGCCACGGGCCAGGAGTGGCGACCTATCGAGGAAGCCTTCGTGCAGGAGCCGATGTACCTGAACATCAGTCGGTACGGTCTCCAACTCGATCAATACGTGCCCTACGTTCCTCGCGACCGGATCCTCGTGATCGATTCCAGGGATCTGCGGGGCAGACGTGTTCCCACCTTGCGCCGCATCTTCGAGTTCCTCGAGGTCGATCCGGACTGGGTTCCACCCACGGTCGGGCAAGAGTTCCTCCGCTCCGCGGACCGGGAGATGAAGCCTTCGTCGCTCCGCGCGATCAGGCGCATCCCCAGGATCCGTACATTCTCGACGTATGTGCCGCAGCCGTTGAAGACGCTCAAGCATCGACTCACGAGCGGCCTCGCGACCCGGGGGCTCGACGTGGGGCAAGCGGTCCTTCCCGACGAGTTCCGGCGCGATCTGCGTCGATCGATGCGTGAGGACGTCGTTAGGTTGAGGCCCTATCTGAGCGAAGACTTCGACGGTTGGGGGATCGGGTGAGAACTCCGCTCTCGACCAGGATCTGGGTGATCACGATCATGGTCCTCACGATCGGCGGCGGTGCCGTCGGCTATGTCGTGAGCCGCGGCACCGAGCCCTCATATCTGGCCACTACCACCCTGCTCGTCGGCGACCTCGATCGCCCTGATCTCGCCAAACCCGAATTCCAGACGACCGCCATGGTGACCGCGATCTTCGGCGGACTCATCCGCAGCGAGATCGTGCTGAGTCCCGTGATCGATCGTCTCGATCTCGCGACCAACTCGGAGGAACTGAGGGATCGCATCCATGTCGATCTCGGCCGGAACGATGTCCCGACCATCGCCGTCACGGTCTACGCAAGGACGGCCGCCGAAGCGACGGCAACGGCGAGCGCGATCGCAGATCGGATGCTGGAGTTGAGCCGATCGGGGCTCGGAGGGCGCCCATCGAGCGGGGTGAAGGGCCCGTCGGAGGAGCTCGCCAAGATCCAACAGACCATATCCAGCACCGAACAGCGGCTCTCCGGGCTCGAGGCGCAGCTCACATCGTCGCTGTCGTCATCCGACCGGGCGCGCATCCAGCGGAGCATCGACCTGGAGAGCAGCCTCCTCATGTCATGGCTAGAAGTCTATGGTGGCCGGCTGTCGACGACAGCCGCCTCGGCCAACGATCTCCGGATCCTGCAGCCTGCGGACACGAACGGCGCGAGGGTGCGCCCGGACGAGGCGATCGACATCGGCCTGGGAGCGTCGGTCGCATTGCTGTTGGGGATCGCGATCGCCCTGGCGATGCGCCGCGCCTTTCCCGCGGAGTCGAGGCGGCCTCGAGAGTCGGGCTCGCCGGCTCCTATCGACCTCGAGCCGAGCGACACGACGAGGACGGCTCCCGCGGAAGCGATCGACCCCTGGGCGAGGGAACTCGCGCACTCGGCTCAAGACGGGTGAACAGGAACCGTCCTCCCGGGCGCGAGCGGTCGCCGATGGCCACGGAACTCTAGGGCGTTCGCGATGAGCAGTGCGATCAGCGCGCCCGCTCCTGCCGCCGCTGCCGTATCCAGCGGGACGTCAGGCGAGATCGGGCTCGAACTCGCTTGGGCGGTCTCGATCACCTCGAGATGGCCGGGAGAACCGTAGTGCTCCAGGTTCCTGTACGTCGACGTCAACGCCTGATTCCAGCGAGTCTGGAGAGATCGGGCATCGTCGAGTCGTAGTTGCAGAGCTTCGGCCTCGGAGGGAGTCGAAGCCTCGACCACCTGGCGTCCCAGATCGACCACAGAGCGCTGGGTCCGGACGATGTGTCGTTGCATGGCTTGAAGGCGCAACCACAGGAATCCCCTCACCTCGGCTTGGTCCTGAGGGCCGGCGGGGCCGAAAGCGACCGAGCCCAGCTGGCTGGGGATCTCTTGCACGATCGCCTCTGCTTCCTCTGCTGAGTCCGCGGTCGCTGTCACGAAGATCAGCCGTTCGCTCCTGCCCTCGACCACGGTGTGGACGCGTTCCTGCAGTCGCTGCCAGGTCGTGTTCAATCCCAGGTTCCGGGTCACGGCGCCCAGCACCGGCTCCTGAGGGATGATGTCGACGAAGACCCGGGCAAGGCGCTCGCTCGCATCGATATCGTCGGGCTGAAGGAACGGTGCCCCGATGGGGGCCCCGACGAGGATCGTCGTGCTGGCTCGGTAGACCGCAGGGAGCTCAGCGGCCACCGTGCGGCCGATGAAGGCCCCGACCGCGGCCATCGCAACGATCAGCCACCACCATCGAAGCAGTCGCGTGGCCGGTTGCAGATCCGTTCGGTCGTGCGGCATCGTCGGGGCACGATATCGGACCCAGCGAACGGCGCGCACCGGCGCGTCGACGTATGTCCTCTACGGCGACGCGACCAGGACAGGCCGAGCATGCAACGCTGCTGCGATCGACGTATCAGAGATACGCTGCTGCGCGTGTGACCGCGGTCCCAACTCGTTGCTAGCGTGGCCAGGCTCCGCGCCTTCGTCGAAGGCGCTCGACCGATTCGGGTAGTGATGCGTGCGTGAAGACGGAACGGGCGAAGCAGAGGTCGGAGCTCCTGCCGCCGAAACGCCAACCGGACTCGGGGGCACCGCTCAGGATCCTTCATCTGATCGTCTCCCTCGGACACGCGAACGCACAGTTCAACGAGCACTGTCTGCCGCTCCGCCATGAGCGCGACATCACGATCTGCTCGTTCCACCCTCGAACGGTCGTCGTCCCACCCGAGCTGGGGTTGTTCGAGGGCGACGGGACCATCCGGGGCTTCATGCGCTTGGTGCGGCGCGCTCTGGAAGGTCGGCCCTACGACGTCGTGCACGCGCACGCCCCTGGAACGGCAGCCATCTTGATCCTCGCCAGCATGCGTTCGCGACGCCGGATGTCGAACGCCGTACTGACCGTCCACAACACGCGGGAAAGCTTCCCTTTGAAGAATCAGTTGTTGTTGTTGCCCTCGTTCGCCGTGTTCCCGACGGTGGTGTTCTGCAGCCGAGCGGCGTTCTCCAGCTTCCCCGCGCCGATACGATCGCTCGCGCGCACCGTGGAGGTCGTGCAGAACGGCGTCGACACCAGCCGCGTGACTCGAAGCCTGGACGACGGGGCCGCGGCCAGCGTTGTTGACACGTTCCAGGTTGTTTCCGTGGGTCGATTGATCCCTCGCAAGGATCCCGTTACGTTGCTGTCAGCCTTCCGCATCGCCCGCGAGGCTTCGGACCACTTGCTCTTCGTAGGCGATGGGAGCCAACGAAAAGACGTCCTCGACCGTGCGGCGACGTATGGTTTCGGTGATCAGGTCCTCGTCACCGGCCTGGTCGATCGAGAGCAGGTATATAGGCATATGGCCGGATCCAGCGTGTTCGTTTCCACTTCCCGGGGGGAGGGATTGCCCGTCGCCGTCCTCGAAGCGATGGCGTGTGGTCTTCCGGTCGTGCTCTCGGATATCCCGTCTCATCGAGAGATCGCGGCGTCGGTCGACTTCGTGCCGCTCGTTCCACCTGAGGACGTCCACGCGTTCGCGGCTGAGATCGAACGGTTCCGGACGATGTCCCCTGACCAGCGAACGGCGATAGGGACGCGATGCCGTGAGCTCGTGGAGACTCGATTCAGTCTGGAGGCGATGCAGCAGTCGTACGAGCACGTGTACAGAGCCGTGATGTCGCGGAGCCGCGCAGGCCGACGAGGACTCGCCGGAGTGAAGGACGGTAGCTCGTGACCGACGAAGCCCGGAGACGCCGGAGCGCCGGAAGCGTGATGAGGAAATGGTGGCTGATCCTGATCTTCACGCTGCTCGGGGCAGGGGTCGGATATGCCCGCAGCGTCCTCACCGAACCGGTCTACCAAGCCACCAGCACACTTCTCGTCGGGCGGCCGCTGACGGATGCCGATGTCAGTCAGGACACGATAGACACCAGTCAGCGCCTCGCGGCTACCTATGCCGACCTCGCGGGACGTCAGCCGGTCCTGGACGGAGCGGTGCAACAGCTCGGGCTCGACATCTCCTGGCAAGAGCTGCGGAGCCGGGTCCGCGCCTCTGTCCCACGACAGGACAGCCCGCTCATCGTCATCGATGTGGAGGCACCAACCGCAGAGGAGGCAACCGTCCTCGCCGGAGCGGTCAACGATCAGGTCATCGCCCTTTCTCCGACCGCGTCTGAGGACCAGCAGGTGACGCAGGTCCGTGCGTTCGTGGAGGATCGCCTGCAACGGACGCAGACGTTGATCGCGCAACTGGAGGCGCGCACGACGCGGCTGAAGGGACTGCTCGCCGAAGCGACAGGTCCTGAGGCTGTGGATCTCCAGGCGCGGATCGCCGACAACGAGACGCACATCCTCGAACTGCAACAGGACTACACGTCCTTGCTCGGTTTCGTTTCCTCGGGAGGGGTCACGAACTACATCGAGGTGCTGCAGGAACCCGAAGCTGGATCAGAGCCCGTGCGCCCGAACCTTCCCTTCGACGTGGCCCAAGCCGCTGTGCTCGGATGCCTGCTCGGTCTGGTCGTCGCGTATCTCATCGGTGAGCGAAGGCGTTCCTCGGGGGACGAAGGGCAGGCTGGGCTCTCATCAGGATCCACCTCCCCGCGGGGTGTGGATCGGTCGGGATTCTCGGTCGGTAAGAGTCAGGCATCCGAACGGTCGATCTGAACGATGGACCGGTCGTCTCAGATATGTGCTCGGCCACTGGAGCTGGTCGTGGAGCTCTGCGAAGCGCTGGACCGGCAGGCGGTCAGCTATTGTCACTGGAAGAGTACCGACGCCTTGGATCGCTCCTCGAGCGGCGAGAACGATCTCGATCTCCTCGTCGCCGAGAACGACGTCACGGTCTTCGAAGGGATCTTGAAGGAACTCGGATTCGTCGAGGCGGTCGTTCGCCCTTCCCAGAGGCTCCCCGGCGTCCGCCACTTCTACGGGCTCGACCTCCTCTCCGGGCGTTTGGTGGATGTGCACGCGCACGAGCGGTTGGTCCTGGGTGATGACGCCACCAAGAACTATCGGTTGCCGATCGAGGGTGCATACCTCGCGACGTCCACCCACGCCGGCCATTTCAAGATCCCGGCCCCGGAGCTCGAGCTGGTGGTGTTCGTGGTCCGGATGATGTTGAAGCACGGGAGCCCCGAGGCGATCCTGACCGGGCGAGGCTCCCTGTCCCGCCGGGAAAGGCAGGAGCTCCAGCATCTCATCGGCTTGAGCGATCCCGTTGTCCTGCGGCAGGAGTTGCACCGGTCCGTTCCGATGCTGGATGGACCCCTCCTGGACAGCTGCATCGCTTCCCTGGATCCCGGACGATCTTTCCGCGCCCGCATGGAGATCTGGGATGGGTTGACACGCCGTCTCGCCCCGTTCGCTCGGCTGCCTCGGGGCGCCGATGTGTGGCTCCAGATGTGGCGTCGCGTGAAAGGCAGGACCCAACGGCACGTCCTGCAGCGTCCGCCACGCAAACGGCCGGCCGGCGGCGGTCGCGTGGTCGCGCTGATCGGGAGCGACGGATCGGGGAAGTCCACGGCCGCGGAGGGGCTGGATCGATGGCTGTCGCCCGTGTTCGCCACGACCCGGATCCATCTCGGCAAACCTCGGCGTTCCCTCCCCTGGCTCGCCTTGCGCGCAAGCGTCCACCTCGGCAGAAGGCTCGGCATCGCCCCAGAGCCGGCTCCGACGTCGGACACACCAGGGGTCGTGCCGACGGCGCGATCCGGGGGTACATGGCTGTTGAGCGGGGCGCTCACGGCCCGCGACCGGCGCCGAGCCGCGGCGCGAGCCCACCGCCTGGCCTCGCGGGGCAGGGTCGTGATCTGCGATCGCTACCCCCTTCCTCAGATCACGGTTGATGGCCCTCGAGCGGCTGGTAGCACCTTGCCTGACCGTGGCGTCTCCCGTCGGCTCGTGGAGATCGACCGGTGGCTCTACGCGAGCATCCCGCCGCCTGATGTGGTCGTGGTGCTGCGCGTCAGCCCAGAGGTCGCGGCGCGGCGACGCCCTGAGGCGGACCTCCGCGTGATCGAGGCTCGTGCGGGCGAGGTCCGCGACGCCGCGTGGGGGACGGACGTCGCGATCGTCGATGCGGACCGACCCAAGGATGTCGTGCTCCTGGACGTCAAGGCCGGGGTCTGGTCGAGATTGTGACCGTCGAGACGCCTGAACGATCCATGGCCGTTGTCGAGCTCTTGGGTCTTCCGGGCTCGGGCAAGACCACAGTGGTGGACGCGATCGCTTCCCCGAGGAACATCGAGGTGATGTCGCGATACCGGAGCTGGTCGAACGTACCCGCGTACTCGACGAGCGCCCTTCGCCTCGCTCCCGGTCTCGCCCGAGCGCTGCTGTCCAACGAGTGCTCCTGGAGGGATTGCAACAAGATGATCCGGCTGGAGTCGTCATCGTCGATCGTTCGCAGGCATGCACGGCGCGGATCCCGCGCCCTGCTCTTCGATCAAGGTCCCCTCTTCCTCCTCCTTCAGCTGGACGGGAGCCAGGGATCGCGGTCCTCGGCGGTCAGGAACGGACGCGCAGCCCTCCTTCGGCGATGGGGCAGGACCCTAGACCTGGTGCTCGTGCTCGATGCTCCCGACGACGTCTTGCTGGACCGCATCCACCGCCGCGGGAAGCGCCACGCGCTGCAGGGTGTGGATCACGACAGCGCCCGCCGCTCGTTGGACGCGCAGCGCGAGACCTTCGAACGTCTCCTCGGGGAACTCCCTAGCCACGGCAACGTCCGAACAGAACGGATCGACACGTCGTCGTCCTCGGTCAGCGCCACCACCGAGGCGGCCCTCACGTCTGTCTCGTCTGTGGCGTCCTCGAGGTAGAGCGAGATTTACGTAGGTAGTGCGTACTACTCCTACCGCACGTGCAGGTGGCCCTGACGTGCCTCGGCTCCTAGGTTGGGGCCTTCAGCACTTCGCTCGACCCCGACCAGCAGGTATCGGAGCAGGGAGCACGATGGCAGAGAATCTCAGTTCGGCCGACCGAATCACGTCGATCTCTCGCGATGAAGCGCCGGTCCCCTCGGCCGCGGAGTGGCTGGTCGGAGGATGGGACACGCCCAAGCTGCTCCTGCGGATCGCGAAGCGTTCGCTGGACATCGTACTCAGCCTCGCCGGTTTGATCCTGGTGCTGCCGTTCTTGGCGGTGGTGATCCTCGTCATCGCCATCGACTCGCCGGGAGCACCCCTCTACGTTCAACGTCGGGTTGGCAGGTACGGAGCGCCCTTCGGCCTGATCAAGCTCCGGACGATGATGCCCCGCGCCGAGGAGCGGCTCCACGACTACCTCGCTTCCAGCGACGACCTCCTCGGCGAATGGCAGCGTGCACGAAAGCTACGTACGGACCCACGAGTGACGCGCGTCGGTCGATTCCTCCGCCGCCGCAGCCTCGATGAGATCCCGCAGCTGATCAACGTGTTCTTCGGGCAGATGAGCCTGGTCGGCCCGAGACCGGTCCTGCCTGAGGAGGCTCCGTTGTTCGGGGACAGCCTGCCGGTCGTCCTTAGTGTTCGGCCAGGCCTCACGGGCCTGTGGGCCGTCAGCGGAAGAGCGGAGCTCTCCTACGAGGAAAGGGTTGCTCTGGAAGCGACATACGTCCAGCAGTGCAACCTCCGCGCCGATCTGTCGATCATGGCCCGCACGATCCCGTGGGTGCTGAAGGGCACCGGAGCCTACTAGCGACCGGATCCCTCGATCGATGAAGGTATCGGTGCAGCGGTCGGGCTCGAACGACCCGGAGGGCTGGTCAGCGGATCGGGTCCGCGTCCTGCATGTGATGACGCGGTACCTGCGCGGAGGCTCGGAGAAGCGTCTTCGAGACATGGTCGGTGCGTTCCCACGGGCGACACACGGATTGATCGTGGGGGACGATTCATCGCCCGATACGGCCAGCCGAGACATGGACCTCGACTCTATACGGGTGGTTCCGACGCTGGTGCGTCGACCCAGCCCGGTCAACGACGCGAGAGCTCTCGCGACGATCCTCGGGATCGTCCGTGATGTCGCTCCGCATGTGGTGGTCACGCATCAATCCAAGGCAGGGGTACTGGGGAGGCTCGCAGCCAAGTGGGCGCACATCCCCAGCATCCACTCGCTCTCGATGGCGAACTTCGGTCCCGGCTATCCATCGGCTCAAAGCCTCCTGTTCCGTCAGCTGGAGCGGGGTCTGCACTCCTCGACCTCCGCGTACGCTGTGGTGGGGCGCGATCTCGCTCGGCGGTATGAGGAGATCGGGGTGCCGGCGGAGAAGCTTCGTGTCGTGCGATCGGGTGTGAGGCTTCCGAGCGACGAGGACCGGGTGCGCCTTGGGAAAGACATGCGCGCTCGGCTGGGGCTCCCCTCGGACCGGCCCATCATCGCCTATCTGGGCAGCTTGGAAGCACGCAAGAACGTGCTGGATCTGGTCCCCTTGCTGCGCGGCGTCGCTGACCTGATGGGCGCATCGCCGTTCCTGGCGATCGCGGGTGAAGGACCCCTCGCCCGCGAGCTTGCGGCTCTGATCCAACGCAACGGACTCGCGCGAGACGCCGCGTTGGTCGGCTTCATCGATCGGCCGATCCCGTTCGTTGCGGCGGCCGATGCGATCGTGTTGCTCAGCCAGGCGGAAGGGGTGTCGCAGGTGCTCGTGCAGGCCGCGGCGGTCGACACACCCTTCGTGACGTATCGGGTGGATGGAGTCGAAGAGCTCCTCGGCATGGGTGCCCGTGGCCGAGCCGTGCCGATCGGCCACGTGCGTGCAGCGGCTCGTGCGACCGCGGAGGTCGTACGATGGCCACGTGGTCAGGGTGCGTCGTCCATCGACCTGCGACCGTGGTCAGCGGACGCGATCAAGCAGGGCTACCACGACGTTTTCCACAGTGTCCTCGCAGGAGCCGCCGGGCACCTACCTGGGTAGCCCGACCCCAGACGACGCGCACAGCATCGAGACTGCCCCTTTACTCGGCCACGCTCCGCGGTTTACAGTCCGGAGAACCTAGGGCAAACGTGGGATTGCGATCCGGGAAACGGGGTAGACCCAAGCGATGTGTGCACTACCCCGAACGAGCCAGGCAGCCGCTGAAGGACCACCGACCGAGAGGACGTCATGATCAGGGAAACCCCCGCCCCCCCTGATGACGGGCGCCCACCCGAGGAACTCCTATCGGCCCTCGTCGTCGATCGACATCGACTCTTCGCCGAGGCGATGATGCCGCTGCTGAAGGACATGGAGTTGGAGGTATCGATCGCAACCTCCGCCGAGACCGCGGACGCGTACATCTCGAGTCACCGCCCCAGACTGGCGTTGGTGGATCTGTCGTTGCCGGCGGAAGATGGCCTGATCATAGGAAGGAAGGCACTGGCCGCGCGATCGGACGCGATCGTGATTGGGGTCACGCCCATGGCCGACCCCAGGCGCGTGAGAGAGAGCCGTCGAGCAGGATTCTGGGGGTGCCTGTCGAAGGATATCCCTCTGTCGCGATTCAAGGCTCACATCCTCGCCGCTATCCAGGGACGACCGATCCTCCAAGCGCGTCAAATCATCGAATCGAGTCGCGGGTCAAACCAACCCGTGCAGCTGGACCTCCTTGCGGCGCAGCTCACCTCGCGAGAGTTGGGAGTTCTAGCGCTGCTGGTGGAAGGTGCGGGAGGCACGCAGATCGCACAAGGACTGGGTATCAGCCCGAATACCGTTCGCACCCATGTCCAGTCGATCCTGACGAAGCTGCAGGTGCATTCGCGCCTCGAGGCTGCTGCGGTCGCCGTTCGGCAAGGCTTGGTGACCGAACAGACGACGGAGGCTAGCGAGGGCGCAGCCTGACACCTGCTCGTTAGCCATGCCTAGTCCTCTGGGCGTAGGCCTCCTACGTCAGGCGCTCGGTACGAACATCGACAGAACGCCATATAGTGCGACGCATCTGGGGAGGGTTGAGGCTGGTGGATCAGCTCGTGAATCAGGGAACGTCGGTCATCCGTATCCTCCTCGCCGACGGCAGCTCACTTTTCCGACAGGCCGTGGGAAGCGCGCTCAACCGCGAAGAAGGCCTGGAGGTGATCTCGGAGTCCCACACTCCTACCATGGCCGTGCGCGACGCGGAGCGTACACAGCCGGACGTGACGGTCGTGGACGGCGACCTCGTCACATCTCAACTCGCCTCGTTCATCACGGCCCTGCGGGCCGCGGCCCCTCTCGGGAAGGTGTTGGTCCTCACCTCCGACGAGCGGTTGGCCTCGCTGATCGATGCCCTCCGAGCAGGAGCAAACGGTTACCTCACGAAGGAGACCTCCTTGGAGGAACTCGTCGATGCAACGAGAGGGCTCGCGGGAGGAGAGGTGGTGGTGCCGCCTCGGATGCTCGGACAGCTCTTGACGACGTTGGTGGAACAGGGAGACAGGGTCGACGATTCGATCAAGACCCTTTCCAAGCTCACCCGGCGAGAGCGCCAAGTGCTGGCGCTGCTCGCAGACGGCTCTGACAAGAAGGCGATCGCGGATACGCTCGCTATCAGCCCTCAGACGGCCCGTACGCATGTCCAGAACATCCTGGCGAAGCTCGGGCTCCACTCACGGCTCGAGGCGGCGGCCTTCGCTCGGAAGCATCCCATCCTGAAGGAGCTTGTCGCTGCGGACGGATGAGCCTTTCCATGGATCGAGGAGCCGTTGCCGACTCGATCCTCGTCTCGGCGGGGCGGGCGTTGCGGGCCGCTCGCTCCGGACGGCGGATGAGCCTCCGTCATGTGGAAGGACTGTCGAGGGGCCGATTCAAAGCGTCTGCGTTGGGAAGCTACGAACGTGGTGAGCGCGCGATCTCGCTCGAAAGGTTCTGCGAGCTGTCTCTCCTCTACGGGTTCCCTCCACAGCGTCTTCTGGCGGATGCTCTCGGCGAGTCGCGACGAACGGGCTCGACCGTGGTGGACTTGGAGCGACTCTCGGCGATCGATGCCGACATGGCGGAGGCGGTCTCCCGATTCGCCGAAGGGATCGTTGCTCAACGTCGAGATCGGGGTGCGTCCGGTGTGTCCCTCCGGTCAGGAGACGTCGCCCTCCTGGTGACCAGCACAGGCCTGCCGGCGTCGGAGCTCACCGAGGACCTGTCGTTCTCGGAACAGTGATGGAGCGACGAAGGAACCGATCGAACTGCGGAACGGTAAACGCCGCATACCCGTAGTTCGGGCTGTAGAGCAACCCCTTGTCGATGAGCCGCGATCTGACCTTCCCGAGCTCACCTGACGGTCGGTGCAAGACCCGGGCAACGTCGGCGGCCCGCTGCGGCTGGGATCCGAGCTCGGCCATCGCTCGCAGGTATTCGATCTCCTGCTCGCTTGCACGCTGCACGCGCACCTGGAAGAAGCCCTCATCCAGTCGAGCCTCGACGATGGCCTGGGCTTCGACCGCTTCGACGGCCGTGATCGGCGAGCCCTCCGCGCGGTCCCATAGCACCTTGCCGTACTCCTGGAGGAAAAAGGGGTAGCCGTCCGAATAGACCACCACGACGTCGACGGCCCGCTCCTCGAACGCCACACCGAGCTCGTTCGCCGGATACGTGAGCGCTTCGATCGCGTCCGGGATCGCGAGTGGACCGAGCGACCTGAAGCGGAAAAGGCGCTCCGCGTAGGACTTCGCCTCCCCTGCCAGACGCGGTAGATGAGGCAACCCCGCAGCAACGAGCGCCAGGGGAAGTTGGTGCTGCGTCGTCTTGTGCAGCGCACGGATCAAGGCTTCGAGCTCCTGGCGCGAGAGGAACTGCACTTCGTCGAACAAGAACACCGCGCCTGTCTCCTGTTCCCTCGCCGCCTCCCCGAGCGCGACGAGGAGGTCGGTGAGATCCTCGCCGAGCTCACCGCTGTCCGCCTGTCCCTCCAGCGGCTCGACGTCGATCGTGCCCGTCACCGCCCCCTCGGACGAAACGGTGATCGAGAACGACCGAAGGACCCGGGCCGCCCGCTTGAGGCGGTGACGCCATCGATCGCGCGGTGCCAACTCGAATAGCGCCCTGCGCACGAGCTGAGCCATCCTCGGACCGAAGGGCGCTCCCGGGGAGATCTCTGCATCGAGGGAGACCCAGCCTGTGAGCCGCGCTCGCTCCGCGAAGGCCCCGAGAAGCACGGTCTTCCCGACACCGCGGAGCCCGGTGATCATCACGGACTGGTCGGCGTAGCCGCGCTGGAGCCGCCCGATCATGACGTCGAAGGCCTCAAGTTCATCGTCGCGGCCGGTGAGGGCTCGAGGCCTCACGCCCGCATTCGGTGTGTACGGATTCGCCCGCGGATCCATGGCGCGGAGTTTGTATAGTTGGGCGGACTTTGTCAAGTACCGCCAAACCGTGCCCCAATTGCCAAACTCACGCGCCCGCCCACTCATCACAGGTGCACAAGTCCTCGTCGAGTGGGCTCCTTACGTCACCTCCGCAACGACGAGCCGATGGCCTGCGTCGTACTCGTCGAGGTTGAGCAACTCCGCGTTCCGCTCGAACCAGCTTCCGCTCTCGAGGTCGCGCTCGAGCGCCAGGAGGCCCGTGGTGACCGTCTGATCATCGAGGGACGCGAAACTCGACATGCCCGCACGGACGCCCGGATCGAGGTAGGCGTGCGGACGCCTCCAGAAGGCAGGGGTGAATCCGTCCTCGCAATCGGCCGGGGTGAGCAGCGGTGCAACGCGACCTCCGCCGAGGGCCTCCACGATCCGCTCCGGAGACGGGAACCGGCCCCGATCGAACGCTGCGATCTGCGGCAAGTAGTCGCGCACCAACCACATCTTCGCCCACACGTCGATGTCCGCCGTGACAACGACCACGCGACCGCGGGCGACCCGACGAAGCTCTCGGAGCCCCCTCGCCGGATCACGCCAATGATGGACGGTCAGCACCGCCAGGCCCGCCTCGAACGTCATGTCGGCGAATGGGAGCGCCTCGGCGCTCGCCTGCACGACCGCCGCCGACCCCGGTGGCCGCTGCGAGATCATCGTCCAAGAGGGCTCGACGGCGACCACCTTCCGGTCTCGAGGCTCGTACGAACCCGCCCCGGCACCGACGTTCACGATGGTTCCGGCCGCACCCAGAGCCTCGAGGATGGTTCGCGCATGGCGCGAGTCCGTGCTCCTGGTGCGCACGTAACCGGCGCCGATCTCGTCGTAGGTCTCCGACCTCATCCGACCTCCTGCCGTGAGGAAGCTTACGCGGGGCGTGAGAGGAACCGCTTCACGTCGGACGCGTCGGCGTCGAGCGCACGCGCATCGGCTCGTTTCAACGACGCGAACGGAGCCAGGACAACCTGTCCGGCCGGGAATCTCCACGTGGCTGCGGCTCGACCTCGGACCAAGGCGAAAGGACGGAACACCCCGTTCTTGGTGACCACGGAGCGATGCTCGCCGAGGACCGGATCGCGCGAGACCCATCCGAGCAGGAGCGGGTCGAACTGCCCGAGCAGGCGAGGTGGCGGAAGGTCAGGCGGCGTCGCCCGGACGGCAAGATCGACCAGCCCGCCGGGACGCTCGGCCAGACTGGGCGCGATCGCGCGCAGCCCCGCCCGGGCATCCCGAAGGGGGACGCCGGCCCACCTGGCGAGATCGCGATCGTCGGCCGGTCCGTGACCGGCGAGGTAGCGGCGCGCCAGTTCGGCCAGCGCCTCGGTCGGGTCGACCCCCCGGGATGCACCAACCCAGTCGCGGACGAGCACATAGGCATGGTCGGACCCGACCATCGGTCCCCGCACCGCGATCCCGCGCAGGCACGCGAGCATCAGGGTGTGCACGAGCGCCTGCCCCTCGGTCGGTACGCCGGCCGCGGCGATCCGATCCCGGAGTTGGTGTCTCGACAATGGCCCCTCGTTCGTCAGGGACCACTCGATCACCGCGACCCCGCGATCGGCGGCTTCGGGCGACACGCCCTCCTGCGCCAAACGTCGGGCGTTCCCCCTCACGAGCTGCGGCGTGGTGAGGGCATGCAGCCAGGCGTAGTCCTCCGTTCGAACGAGATGCAAGGTGCCGCGGTTCAGCCAGGTGATGAGGATCGAACGATCGTCGGTCAACGCCCGATCGACGTCGGCGGCGGTGAGGTCGCGAGAGCGCGCCCTGATCGCAAGCCGGGCGCCACGCGGGTCCTGCGCTTGGACCGCGAGCAGCCGCTCGACCACGGCGACAGGGTCCGTGGCGGGCCCACCCGAGAGGAGCTGGGCGTGCAATCGTTCAGCGACCTCTTCGGCGAGCACGTTCGGACGTTACCGTCGGAGCTGCGCCCATCGCCCTGGACCGAGCGGTCCGGGGACCACGCGCCGGGATCCCCTCCGGCAGCGGCACATGCTATCCCGCCGGCGCCTCGGCCATGGCCGCGGGCCAGGAACCGGTACGTCCACTCTTCAGCGAACTTGCGGGAGTCAGCGAACACGATCGGGATTTCCGGGTAGCGCACCTGCAAACGGGCAAGCATGTCGGCGAGCCAGGCACCGGAGACGTGCTCGAGCTTGAACAGCGCGGAGTAGCGACCTTCGACGACGAGCGCTGCTGAGGGGATCTCGGCAAGATGCTGCATCTGGAACGCAAGGGTGCCGTCCGCCAGTGATGACGCGAGGTTCTCGAGGGTCTTTCGCTCCACGCTCGCGATCGGGTCTCCCTCGGTGACGATGGCGTAATCCCCACCGGACAGCGCCGCCCGCCCGGTGGTGACCCCGCGGCCGGAGAAGCGGTACGGGTAGCGCTCACGAGTGTCGATCGTGATCTCGAAGCCCTCCGGGATCGCCCGGGCGCGGGGGATCCTCGCGCCCGGGTTGGCGGCCTTCGCCGCCTTCTGCGTCTGCCAGAAGATTGGCGGGGCGCCCTCGTATCTCGGTGAAGACGAACTGCGAGCGGGCGAGCCGTGGCCGATCGAGCACGAGGTCGATCACCGCGCCTCGGCGCCGGCAGGATCTGGCGGGGACCTCTTCGAGCACTTCGGCATCGAAGGGCCAGACATCTTCGAACCGGTGGCAGTAGATGCGCGCGGCCCTCGGCCAGGTATCGCGGGCCTTGAGCACCAACGCACCATCGATCGGCAGGCGCAGCAGGTACGGGAGCTTGCTGTCCTCCTGCGGGTTGCAAGCGACCACGAAGACGGCAGCGCTCATCCCGGACTCATCTCACGTCCTCTGGTCACGTCCTTCGGCGGATGCGACAACCACTATGGTCTCAGAGGATCCGACGGGGCTCCGGAGTCGGCCGTCGTCGAAGCGGATCTCTAGGGGAGGGTGGCGGAATGGACGGAGCTACACGCTTCGACGCAACGCAGGGCCCACGCATCGTCGGCCCACGGGACGGCAAGTCGATCGACCTCGGGGCGATCGGGGTTCGATTCATGGTCTGGGGCGAGGAGTCGGGCGGCGGGTTCTCTCTCGTCGAGCACCCGATCCCCCCGCGTCACCTCGCCGCACCGCTGCACCGCCACGCTCGGGAGGATGAGTACAGCTTCGTTCTCGAGGGAAGGCTGGGAGCGCTGCTCGGCGACGACGTGGTCTACGCCGAGGTCGGCGACCTCGCATTCAAGCCGCGCGGTCAGTGGCACACGTTCTGGAATGCGGGCGACACTCTCTGCCGGATCCTCGAGATCATCTCGCCTGCGGGCTTCGAGCACTACTTCGACGGGATCGCCGAGGCAGAAGGCCCGCGTGGCGAGTTCAGTGCACGCTACGGCCTCGAGGTCGACTTCGCTCGCGTCCCCTCCATCTGCGAGGAACATGGGCTGCGCTTCCCGCCGCTGGAGTGACCCCGGCGTCCAAACCTGCTCGACGAGGAGGCGTGGGTCAGGTCTCGGGGCGCCACTCGTAGAGCGCGTCCGGCGTGTGCTCCTCGTTCCCCGCGCCATCCGTCAACTCGATGACGCGGAGGCCGCGCCGCTCATAGAAGCGTCGCGCGTCCACGTTCTCCTGGAAGACCCAGAGACGGAACCCGTCCGGCATCCGCGCCTGCGCGCCCTGGAGCAACCTGCCGCCGATGCCGCGGCGTTGGTAGTCCGGATGGACATAGAGGTGCTCTACGAAAACCCCATTTCCCATCGCCAGGAACCCCGCGATCTCGCTCGACATCTCCGCGACCATCACCTCCTGCTCGGCCATGACGGTGTTCGCGATGAAGCCGAACGCTTCCTCGTCGGTATGGAGCTTCGGCAGGAACGTGAGCGTGCCGAACGATGCCAGGAACACGCGCGCGATCGGGCTCGCGTCCTCGCGTCTCGCCGCCCGGATCTGAACCTCGTCATCCATCCATGATCACGCGCCCTTCTCGATGTGTTCACAGAGCCGGATGGAACCGGGGGTTCACTCGACGACGTCCTGAGCGATCCCCTCTTGAACCTCCCATGCCGTCCGGGACTGTAGAGAGGTATCAGGTGCCTTCGCATCGTGACCGCGCCTGGCGTTGCCAATATCGGAAGGAGTAGCGTGGGGTTGACGTGGCGCGCGGTTCGCGAGGAGGCGCCAAACGTCGTACGCGCCCAGGAGCGGGCCGTGGGGGCCGAGGATGAGTACGCGTCGTTCTACCGAGCCGAGTTCCCGTACGTCGTCCGCACGTCGTACCTGATTGTCCACGATCGTCAACGAGCGGAGGATGCCGCGCAAGAGGCCTTCATCCAGCTGTTCACCCACTGGAACAAGGTCTCGCGATACCAGCAGCCCGGTGCGTGGGTACGAAGGGTCGCGATCCGGATCGCGGCGAGGTCCGCACGGCGCGAATCGCTGCGACCGGGGCTGGAGCAAGGAACGGCTCCGCCGCCGGCGTTCATCCCTCAAGATGTCGATCTGCTGAACGCGATCAAACAGCTGCCGCCCCAGCAACGAGCCGCCGTCGCACTGTTCTACTTCGAGGATCGCCCGCTGCCCGAGGTCGCGCACATCCTCGGATGCTCACACGCAGCCGCGAAGGTCCATGTGTTCAACGCCCGCAAGCGCCTCGCGGGACTCCTTGGAGAGGAGGTCGTGGATGGCGATCGACGCTAGATTGCGCGAAGGGCTGCAGCGCTCGATGTCGGTGATCGACGCCGACGCGGAACGGCGCCTCACCGACGCACGCCGGCGTGGACGCCGACGCGTCATCGTGCATCGGACGGTGGCTGCCGTCGCGGTCGCGGCAACCATCGTGGTCTTCGCCGTCACCGCGCCCGCGGTCCTCGATGCCCTGCGCGCGCACCGCCATGTGCCGGCGACGACCCCGTCCCCCCTCGCGATCGCCGGCACGTACACGACGACGATCGCCTCGGCGGACGCCCCCGGAGTTCCGAGGGCGGCGGGGACGTGGTTGCTGACGCTCAGCGGCGACGGCCAACTAGACGTCGCATCCCTCACCAACGGCGACATCGGCCGCTCCGTCACTCCGTACCAGATCACGGGCGATGAGCTGCTCACGACCGCGTTCGGCGACAGCCAGTGCTCCGGCGTCGGCCGCTACACGGTCTTGCGGAGCAGGTCGAGCCTCACGATCGCGGTCGTGAGCGACCCGTGCCCGCTCCGAGTCGCGATCTTTTCGTCGCATCCCTGGACGACGGCATGAACCTCCTGCCGCCCCGGTGTCTGTTTCCCCATGAGGAGGGGGAAGAGGGATGAGCGATATGACGACGCGGACGACGCGTCGAGTCATCATGACGATGATCGTGCTCGCGCTGATCGCAGCCGGGTGCACAGGAGACTCTGTCAGCTCCGTTGGCGCGGGATACACGCCGACGTTCTCATCCACCG